>Ga0180430_10005233_pt1 | contig 10811 bp, 5 predicted proteins | sample SS_ome_9_FD_132999 | JGI IMG/M metagenome (GOLD analysis project Ga0180430, IMG submission 132999) | Hypersaline lake sediment archaeal communities from the Salton Sea, California, USA - SS_1_S_2 metaG | ecosystem: Environmental > Aquatic > Non-marine Saline and Alkaline > Hypersaline > Sediment... | reverse complement strand
GACGGACTCTATTTTCCGGGCGAGCCGGTCAACCTGACCCTCACCCTGCGTAACAAAGGCCTGAGCGATTCGCTCACCGACGCGATCGCCACGGTCACCTCGAGCAGTCAGCACGTCAACATCGTCAACGGATCGCACAATTTCGGCACGCTGCTCGCCTACGACGAGGCGAACAACAACAACAATCCCATCGTCGTCGAGGTGTCGAGCACCGTGCCCTACGGCGAGTCGATCACCCTCGATCTGGAAATCACCTTTGACGGCGCAGTGATCACCGAATCGCTGAGTTTCGTGGCCGGCGCCCCGGTGATCTGGTTCCAGGACAATTTCGAAACCGACAAGGGCTGGAACGTGACGAGCCAGAACATTACGAGCGGCGAGTGGGAACGGGCCAAACCCAACCCCACATCGGGCGGACAGGTCGCTCCCCTCGAAGACAACCCCGACGGCATCGGCACCATGTGCTACGTCACCGAGAACAGCCCGGTGAACGGCAGCTACTCCTCTTACGATATCGACGGCGGCCCGACGATCCTCACGTCGCCGACGATCGATCTCTCGGGAAGCAACGCCACGGTCAGCCTCTACGCGTGGTACGATTCGCGCGACCATGACGACAACTTCGAGATCGATATCTCCAACGACAACGGCAGTTCGTGGACCAACGTCCTCTCCACCTCGGCCAACCTGAGCAACTGGGAGCACATCTCCTTCGACGTCTCGAGCTACGTCATCCCCACGTCGCAGGTCAAGGTCCGGTGCAGCGCACAGGATCAGCCGAATAACGACATCGTGGAAGCGGGCCTCGACGATTTCCAGGTTTTGACCTATGCGTCACCCGTCGATCTCTCCCTCTCGGCCACGCCCTACATCGGCACCACCGTCGACGTGATCGTCGACGCCCCGGGCGATGCGGGCCTCGAGTACTACCTCGCCGCCGCCGAGGCGACCTACCCGGCTTTCCAGACCGCCCAGGGCCTTTACGTGCCGCTCAAGTGGGACTGGCTGGCCAACATGTCGACCACGCCTGGCAACGGCGTCTTCTTCAACTTTTACGGCTATCTCGATGGTTCGGGCTACACATCAGCACCCTCCATCGTGATCCCCAACAATCCGGGCCTCGTGGGGATGGAGTTCTTTGTCGTCGGCGCGGTACTCAATCCCACCGGCGACCGTGTGAAGTACGCTTCTGCTCCGCTGCAGGTCGTGATTCAGTAATAGCCTTCCAAATCCGCAAAGCGGCGAGGCGCGTTGACCGCGCCTCGCCGCTTTTTTTCTGTCTGCCTCCGGACTGTTCGTGCAGCCGGGGCGGCAGTAGAATGGCATTTGGGGGTTTGGTAAAAAGAACCAGATTTCCGTGGACGGATTTCGGTCAAACGCAGACGAGCCGGCCAATGAGTTTCTTGACCCAACAAAAATTTCTTGGCGGCCTTTGCGATCTTGGCGAGAAAATCTTTCTTCAAAAAGGAAAGCTGATGAACAACCAGAGAAAAGCCTTGCTGACCGCACTCGGCATTTTGGTCTTTGGCCTCTTTCTATTTGCGGCCCTTGGCGAGGCAATAATGGATCAAGAAGATTCCCGGCCGGAGTGGACCGCCGCTTCCGGACGGTTGATGACGCGCTGGGCAAAGGAGGTCACGGCGCAGAACGTTCTGCCCGAGTACCCCCGTCCCCAGATGACGCGCCACGCGTGGCTCAATCTCAACGGTCTCTGGGACCTGGCCGTGACCGGCAAGGACGATCGCCAGCCTGACCGTTTCGATGAATCGATCCTCGTCCCCTTTCCGATCGAGTCGGCCCTTTCCGGTGTGATGAGACGGGTGAGCGAGAAAGAAAGGATCTGGTACCGCCGTTCGTTCACGATCCCCGAATCATGGAAGGCAAAACGCCTTCTGCTCCATTTTGGCGCCGTCGACTGGGACACGGCGGTCTTCGTCAACGGCCATGAGGTCGGACGTCATCAAGGCGGCTACGATGCCTTCAGCTTCGAGATCACCGATGCTCTCAGGGCGGCGGACGGCGAACAGGAGCTGATCGTCGCTGTCTGGGATCCGACCGACAAGGGCGGCCAGGCGCGCGGCAAGCAGGTCGGCGCACCGCGCGGGATCTGGTACACGCCAACGAGCGGGATCTGGCAGACCGTGTGGATCGAGCCCGTCCCCCGGCGATACATCGACTCGATCAGGCTCACACCCGACGTGGACAGTGCGTCCCTGCTCATTGAGGCGGCCCTTTTCGGAGACCCGTCCGGACTCCGTCTCTCCGCGCGAAGCGCCCGTTCGGGCTCGACTGCGTCGGCCGCTCCCCATGAAGAACTCCTATTATCAGTTCCCGAGGCGAAACTCTGGAGCCCGGACAATCCCTTTCTCTACGATCTGGCGATCGTGCTTGAAGATGCCGCGGGCAGAGAGATCGACGTGGTGGAGAGCTACTTCGCCATGCGCCACGCCAGCCTCGGGAAGGATGACAGGGGCCGCACGCAACTCATGCTCAACGGGAAACCCCTCTTTCAGATCGGCCTTCTCGATCAGGGCTTCTGGCCCGACGGCCTCTACACCGCCCCCACCGACGCCGCCCTCCGCTACGACATCGAGATTACCAAGGAGATGGGATTCAACATGGCGCGCAAGCATGTCAAGGTCGAACCGGCGCGCTGGTACTACTGGTGCGACACGCTCGGCCTGCTCGTCTGGCAGGATATGCCGAGCGGCAACAACGCCACGGCGGCCGACAGAGAGCAGTTCGCGATCGAGCTCGACCGTCTCGTCGACGGGCTCTACAACCATCCGTCGATCGTGATGTGGGTGCCCTTCAACGAGGGGTGGGGCCAGCACGAAACCGCCTCGACCGTGGAAAGGATCAAGGAGCGCGATCCCACGCGCCTCGTCAACAACGCCAGCGGCTGGACCGACAAGAAGGTGGGTGACGTCAACGACATCCACGCCTACCCCGGGCCGCGGGCGCCCGAACCGGAGGAGACGCGCGCCGCCGTGCTCGGTGAATTCGGCGGGCTCGGCTTGCCGATCGAGGGCCATAGCTGGGACGAGTCGAGTTGGGGGTACGAATCTTTTGAAGACCGCGAAGGCCTGGTGCGCCGCTACGAGGAGGTTCTTCACGGTGTGGCCCGTTTGCGCCTCGATCCGGGGCTGAGCGCCGCCGTCTACACCCAGACCACCGACGTGGAAACGGAGAGCAACGGCATGCTCAGCTACGACCGTGCCGTGATCAAGATCGATCCCGAAACGGTGGCCCTCGCCAACGGGGGATTTCTCCCGCCGTGCATGGCGAGCCACTCGGAGATGTTCATCGACGAGACCGATCTGCGCCTCGAATGCGTCCGCCAAGGGGCCGCCATCCACTACACCTTGGATGGGACGGAACCGGACGCGAGCGCCGCTCGCTACGAGGAGCCCGTCGAACTCACGGCAACGACGACGATCAAGACGCGCGCATTCTGGGCCGACGGCATCGCCAGCCGCACGGCGACCTTCACGGCGAGAAGGGTCGAACCGATCGCGGCGCTGACCGCCGCCGCGCCAAAGGAGAGCGGCCTCCGTGGGGATTCGCAACCGGCCGAAGTTCCCCCTTCGGCCAGAGGGCTCGTCGCCCTCTACTACGAAGGCACGTGGGAAACGCTCCCCGACTTCGCAAATCTTCCCGGGAAGGAGGGGGACGAGAGCGGCTTCGATGTCGGCTTCGCACCCTGCTTCGACCTCAGCTTTGCCAAAAAGACGGAGAATTTCGGGCTCGTCCTCCATGGTTACATCACCGTGCCCGACAGGGACGTGTACACCTTTTTCGTCTCTTCCGACGACGGCAGCCGGCTCTTCGTCGCAGGCCGGAAGGTGGTCGACAACGACGGCCTTCACGGCGACCGGGAACGGGAGGGCAAGATCCCGCTCGAGGCGGGCCGGCATCCGATCGCGCTCCATTTTTTCCAGGCCGCCGGGGGCCGGGCGCTCAAGGTGAGCTGGGCGAGCGGATCGATGGAAAAGTCCGAGATCCCCCCGAACGTGCTCTCGTGGTAGAGCGCTGCCAAAAACCATAGGAGAAAACCGACCATGACCGACCAATCACGCCGCGCTTTTCTCAAGAACTCGATCCGTTTCGGCGCACTGCTTGCCGCCGCGGGCCCCCTGGGCTGCACTTCGGCACCGATCGACCCGATCGCGCCGATCGACCCGATCGCGCCGATCGACCCGATCGCGCTACGCGGATCGCGGATGAAATTCGGCCTCGTCACCTACCTCTGGGGCAAGGACTGGGATCTTCCCACGCTCATCGCCGCCTGTGAGAAATCGGGCGTCCTCGGCGTGGAGCTGCGCACCACCCACGCCCATGGAGTGGAGCCCTCGATGAGCTCCGCCGCGCGGAGAGAGGCACGGGAACGGTTCGCCGACAGCGCTGTGACTTTTGTCGGCCCCGGAAGCAACGAACGCTTCGACCATCCCGATCAGGGCGCCCTCGCCCAGGCGATGGAACGCACCAGGGCGTTTATTCAGCTCAGCCACGACGTGGGCGGTTCGGGCGTCAAGGTCAAGCCCGACAGCTTTCACAAAGAGATCCCACGCGAGAAAACGATCGACCAGATCGGATCGTCGCTCAACGCGCTCGGCGCTTTCGCCGCCGACCTCGGCCAGGAAATCCGCCTCGAGGTGCACGGCTCGTGCTGCCATCTGCCCGACATCGCCCGGATCATGGAGAAGGCCGATCACCCCTCGGTGGGCGTCTGCTGGAACTCGAATCCCCAGGACCTTGACGGCGACGGCCTCGCGAAAAACTTCGACCGTGTGAAGGGCCGCTTCGGCGCCACCGCCCATGTACGCGAGCTCAACGTGGGCGACTATCCCTATCAGGATCTGATGAACCTTTTCGTCGGCATCGACTACGACGGATGGATTCTGCTCGAAGCGCGCACCGCTCCTCCCGACCGCGTGGCGGCGCTCGTCGAGCAGCGCGCGCTCTGGGAGAAAATGATCGCCCGCGCCCAGGCGACGTGAAAACCGACATCGAGAAAGGCCGCACCCCCAATGGCATTCAATCATCATCTGCTCCTCGTCGTTCTGCTGCTCCTCTCTTTTCAGAGCCTCGACGGCCAGACGCGGGAGATCCTGAAACGGCAGCAGGAACTCGACGCCCTCTGCGGCGATTGTGTCGAGGGTTACGCCGCCACGGTGCGCGGCGAACTGATCAACTACCACAGCGTGCGCGACGACTGCACGGTGGCGCTCCTCACACGCGCCACTGACGGCGGGATGCCGATCGAGTGGACCACCCCGCCCGTGCCGGCCCACAAGGCGGCGGAGGGGGCTGTCTTCTTCTGGCTGTCGGGCGCCGATTTGACCGACGTGGAGCAGAGCTTCTTCGTTTTTGTCGACGGCCATTATCGTTTCGAATTCAAGAGCAGCCAAAGCGAGGATTGGGCCGTCTTCGGCGCTGACGGCAGCCGCCTGGCGTTCAGTGTTTTCACCCGCGACCAGCATGGTGACGGATTCGGCTACATGCGGCTCCATGCGCCCGCCGAGTGGCTCACACCGGATGAGCCGCTCACCATCAAGATCGTGGGCCAGAACGGGGGAAGTCCCACCTGGTTCATGGTCTTCGAATGCGCCGACGCCCTCGCCCACTTTCGGGCGCGGTGCGCGACCGAAGCCTGGTGCGACGTGACCCTCGAGCCCCGGGGCGACCACCAGACCATGACGATCGCCGCGCTCCGCTCCTGGGCCGACAGGACAGTGAGCTACAGCGTCGGACCGTCGATCCGCGGACAGGGCCGGCTCATCGACCGTGGCCAGGAGGCCGCCGCCTCCTTCAGGATCGCGGGTTCGAGAGACGACCTCGAGGGACAAAGCCTCCAGGTCTCCGTCGATCATGAGGCGGTCGTCGGCAGCGTAACGCTCTATTCCGAATCGGAGAGCTCCTCCATCCGGCCCGACCACGTGGTCTATTACCGAGGCAAGGGGGTTAAGGGCGCTGCGTGGGTCTTGGAGACCGATATCGTCTTCAAGCCGCTCCTCGCGCAGAGGCTGAGCGGCCTGGCCCGCACCCTGCCCCGCGGCGGCGCCATACACCTCATCTCGTCGAGCCATCAGGACATCGCCTGGATGGACAGCCCCGCGCAGTGCGTCGAAGACCGGGACAGGGCGGTGATCACGCCGGCTCTCGAGCTGCTCCGCCGCAATCCCGGATTTTGCTTCGACATGGAAGACATCCTCTGCCTGCGCGAGTACCTCGAACGCCATCCCGAGGCGCGCGAAGAGATCGCCAGGTACGCGAAGGAAGGACGGCTCAACTGGGGTGCGGCCTACACCGCCCCCTATGAGGAGATGTATTCGGGCGAAGCGCTGGCGCGGCAGTTCTATCTCGGCCGCAAGTGGTTCAGGAAGGAGTTTCCCGGCGCCGACACGGTGACCTACTGGAACGTCGACGTGCCCGGCCGGACGCTCCAGATGGCCCAGATCCTGAGCAAGGCGGGCGTAAAAAACCTGATCATCAGCCGCCATGCGGCAGGGCTCTTCCGCTGGCTCAGTCCCGACGGCTCGGGCGTCAACGTCTACTCTTCGGGCCACTATGGCAACTCGATCGGCCATCTGCGCAAGGAGCCGCTCGACGCCGCCGCCCACCTGACGGAACTCGCCTGCCGATGGCTCGATCGCGAGCCGAGCTGCGCGGCGGCACCGGTGGTGCCCCTTCTGGCCGACAGCGACATGGCGGGACCTCTGCTCTACACCGATTTCGTCGATTGGTGGAACCAGCTCGATCGGATCGAAACGAAAAGGGGCGACGAGCTCCCGGTGAGGCTCCCCGAGCTCTCCTATTCCACGGCGCGGCGCTACATGGATGCCGCAATCCCCGACGAAACCGCTTTGACCACAATCTGCGGCGAGCGGCCCGCGGTCTGGCTCTATATTCACGGCCCCTCCCATCACAAGGCGCTCAGCGCCGGCCGCACGGGCGTCAAGCGGCTCACCCAGGCCGAGACCTTCTGCACGATCGAAGCGCTTCTCGCGGGATCGTTCGACGATTACCCCGGCGATGCGCTCACCAGGGCGTGGGAAGCGGCCATCTACCCCGACCATGGCTGGGGGGGCCACAAGGGCACGATCACCGACCGCCTTTTTCGGGAAAAATTCGAGAGCGCCCGCGACGCGGCCGAGACGCTGCGCGACGGGGCTCTCCACAAGATCGCCGCACGGGTCGCCACCCGCACAGAAGCGGGCCGGCCGCTGATCGTCTTCAACAGCCTCTCCTGGGAGAGGAGCGATCCCGTCGAGTTTTCCATCGATCTCGACGAAGGGGGCCTGACGCGCCCGGCCGTCTTCGATGCAAGCGGAAGGCGCGTGGAGAGTCAGCTCACCCTGTCAGAGAAGGGCCGCGAAGGCGAGCGTGCGGGGAGCCAGAAAAGGGCCACCATCGTCTTCGTGGCCCGCGAAGTTCCCGGCCTGGGATACAAGACCTATTACGTGAAAAATATCCCCGGCGGGACCGACAAGAAAACGAAGGGGCCCATCGCCCCATCGATCGAAACCGGCCACTACTCGATCCGGCTCGCACCGGGAGGCATCGGCCAGATCCATGACAAGGCGCTCGGCGTCGATCTGCTCGCCACGGAAAAGTTCCTCGGCGCCGAGCTCTTCACCATGCGGTCCGAGGGGAATGGCGCCGGCGAGTTCGCCGACGTGCAGCAGCCCACAATGGACGGCTTCGACGCGCTGAGCGCCCACGAACCGGAGTGGACCCTGATCGAGAACGGCCCGGTGCGCACCGTTCTGCAGACGGAGCAGGAGATACTTCACACGGGCGTACGCCAACGGCTGATCGTCTACAACGCGCTCAAGAGGATCGATATCGAAACGGCGCTTCTGGGATGGGACGGCACAGCGTTCCGGGAATTCCGTCTCGCCTTTCCCGTCTCCATGGATCGGGGCCGGGTCGCCTACGACGTTCCCTTCGGTACGGTCGAGGTCGGTCGGGACGAAATCGACGGCGCTGCCGGAGAACGATACACCACCGAGTGTTCGGCGGTGCGGCCCCGCGGCATCGGCGACTGGATCGGTGTCTCCAACGACAGATTCGGAATCACACTCGCGTCGAGCGTCGCTGTCTGCGACTACGTCGATCCCACCGACGAACCGCTCACAGCCCCCATGCTGCAGCCGATCCTGCTCGCCTCGCGCCGGAGCTGCCACGGCCTCGGGCCGCTTTACGATCAGGCCGGCGATCACCGGTTCCGCTTCTCGCTTTTCTCGCACCGACCGGGCTGGACCGCCGGCTACAAGCAGGCCAAGCAGGCCAACGAACCGCTCATCGCCATCCTCTCGCCGGCCGCGACGCGGGGATCCCTTCCCGGGGAGCAGAGTTTTTTCTCCCTGGACGCGCAAAACGTCATGATCAGCGCGATCAAGAAATGGGACGACGCGGAGGGCGTCGTGGTCCGACTCTACGAGGCTGAAGGGAAGGACACACCCGTCACACTCCGCGTCTTTACACCGATCGAGGCGGCATTTCGAACCGATCTCATCGAGGAAGGCGCGGTGGAGATCCCTGCCGGCAAGCAGTCCCTATCGATCGATGTGGGCCATCACGCCATCGAGACGATTCTGCTAAAGTAACTTCTCAAAAACAGGTTGCGCTCAACACGCCGCGAACTGCCCTAAAGCGTCCCGCAGAAGTTTAGCTAAAAACAGGTCTCATGGAATAATTTCTCATGTCCCTATATATCTATCCCGATAAATATATTAAGTCGTCCGTTCTCTTCTCAGTGGGTGGTGTGCCATGGGCAAAAATCGTCTCATCAGAACTAGAAGAAAAACACCCCCTCCCCGACAGGGACCTTCAGAGGGTCGAGCCGGTTTCACACTCACCGAAGTGATGATCGCCTCCGTGGTGATCGGTATCGGCGTCTCGGCGTCGCTCTTCGGCATGTCGTCGAGCCTCGAAACATCGGGCAGGAGCGAGGACATGCTCACGGGAATGGCGCTGGCCGAAAACATTTTCCAGCTCACCCAAGGGCTCGCATTCAGCGATCCCGAGAGCGAAGACGGATTCGGACCCGAGATGGGCGAGACCGGTGTCGACGATTACGACGACGTCAACGACTTCGACGGATCGACATTCGCGCCGCCTCTCGACGCAAGGGGAGACGAAATCGTCTCGTTGACCGGCTGGTCCCAGGAGATCGGCGTCTTTTGTATCGATCTCGAATCGATGGAGAGACTCGAGACCCCAGAGGAGACCGGTCTCGTCGAGATCGAAGTGACTGTCTTTCACAACGGGAGGCGGACAGGATGTTTCAAAAGGATCGTGGCCAACCGGTGAGGCAATGATGAAAACAGGTAAAAAAGAAAGTGGAACAATTCTCGTGCCCTGCGTCTGCCTCCTCGGACTGGCCAGCGTTCTCGCCTTGGGTATGCTGCGCGTGGGCGGAGTGGAGACGACGGTCACCGCAACCCTCACGGAACGGGCCAAGGCGCGGCAAGCGGGCCTGTCGGGGATCGAGATCGCCTACCAGAGACTCTCGGAAAACCTCGAGTACGAGGGCGAGGAATGCGCCCTCTTCGATGGCTCCGACTGCGCCGTCGACATTGCGGTGAGCAGCCTCGGCAACGGCAACTTCGAGATCAGCGTGGCGGGGACATCGGGCTGCGCCGAGGGTGTCTTCCGCACCCAGGCGGCCGCCAGACAGTCCTTCTGGGCCTATCCGCTCTACGTGGGAGACGATCTTGTCATGTGCGGCCCCGATCCGCAGATCCTCAGCGACTGCTATGTGGGCGGGATCGTCTGGGCCAAGTGCGGTGGCTACATCGCCGGAGACCTCTTTTTCCCAGGAGATCGCGAGATCCAGTACAACGGCCAGGGAGAGCCGATTTCGGTCGACGGATACAACATCCCCACGCTGGGCGGCGAGATCCACGCGAATGTCTCGCCCATGGCGTTTCCCGAGACGGTGCTCGACGAATTCAGGGCGATGGCCGAAGAGGTGGGCCATTACTACTCGTCAAATAACGTCACCTTCAGGAACGAAACCATGGAGGGCGTTGTTTTCGTCGAAGGCTGCAACCAGCTAAAAATCAAGGACGACGTGACCATTTCGGGCCTTCTCGTCTGCGAGGACGTCACAAAAATTCACGTCCAGAAGGGGCACTTCCGGGTGAGCTGCGACAACACGCTCAGTCCTTACACCGCGATTCTCGCGCCCGACACCCTGCTGCACGTCAATCCCAACGCCAACATCGACGTCTACGGTCTCGTACTCGTGGGCGAGTCGAAATTTCACGGGAACGGTTCGGTCACCGGCCCCTTTCTCATCGCCGGGGATCTGAATACCTATCCCCATACGGTGCTCTGCTGCCAGTGTCCCCTCTTCATGAGCGAGTACATCTACGACGGCCTGGTATGGGAGCAATACGATATCGTTGAAACCGCCTACGAGGAACTGTGAGCGCCATGGCCATGGAGACAAAAATCATCATCACGCGGGCTGAGAATCGGGGCGAACGGGGTATGACCTTGCTCGAAGTCCTCCTCGCCGGGACATTGAGCGCCGTCTTGCTGATGGCGCTCTCCGTGTCGTCGGGTGTGGCCGTTGAATTTTATTCGAACAGCGCCGACGGACAGGATCTCAACCTCTCCCACAATCTCGCCATGAGCCGCATCACCAAGGCGGTTGCCACCGCATCGGACGTGGCAGTCGATTCGGCCACGTCGCTTCTCTGCACCTTCCCGGGCGGAGCGACCGAACGCTACACCTGGTCGGGCGAAGCGGGAGATTCGGTCCTGCTCTCCAAGGACGGCGCCGACGCCAACGAACT
>Ga0180430_10005232_pt1 | contig 10812 bp, 10 predicted proteins | sample SS_ome_9_FD_132999 | JGI IMG/M metagenome (GOLD analysis project Ga0180430, IMG submission 132999) | Hypersaline lake sediment archaeal communities from the Salton Sea, California, USA - SS_1_S_2 metaG | ecosystem: Environmental > Aquatic > Non-marine Saline and Alkaline > Hypersaline >... | reverse complement strand
GGCCGATACACCAGGTGCCTGCATTTGACATGGCCTTGTAGTCGAGGTCTACCGGGTTCTGCGTCGAGAGCAGCATCCCGACACCGAAGGCGCGGGCTTGTTTGAGCATCGTCAGGATGGGCTTCTTCGCCGGGGGTTCGGCGGTTGGCGGTACAAAGCCGAACACCTCATCCATGTACACCAGGGCTCGGAGATCGCCGGTGCCGGCCTGCGCCCGCATCCACGTGATCACTTTGGACATGATGAGGGTGACGATGAATTGCCGTTCCTCCTCGCTGAGGTGGGCCAGGTAGACAATCGCCGCCTGCGGTCTACCGTCTTTCCACAGCAGCGCTTCGATGTCGAGGTCGGGGCCCTCTACCCAGCTGGAGAAAGCGGGGGAGGCGACCAGGCCGTTGAGCTTCATGGCCAGGGCAAGGCGGTCCTTCTCAGGGAAGAATGTGTCTATATCGAACACGCCGAGCTTGCGCAGCGGGGGACGCTGAATCTCTGCGAGCAACGTCGCCATGTCCAGGTCGCGTCCCGCTCGCCAGGCGTGCTCGACGAGGTTGGCGAGGAGGATGTGCTCCCGTGAGGAGATGGGATCTGCTTCGATACCGACCAATCCGAGCAAGCCGGAGACGAATCCCTCGATCTCGTCGCGGACTGTTTCGGCGTCCTCGTCCCAACGGATGTCGGGGCAGGCGAGTGACCCGATGATGTTGAGCGGAACGCCGGCACCTGAGCCCGGCGTGTAAATGGTGAAGCCCGCCGAGTCCCGCAGTTCCTGGATCCTTGAGCCGTCCTGGTCCCACCAGCCGAGACCTTTGGTCCATAGCTCAGCTTTTTCCTCTGCCAGCTCGGCGACGCTCTTGTCTTCCTTGCGGGCTTCGCCCTCATCAATCCACAGCTCGAAGTCGCTCGATCTCAGCTCTGGGAACGTGAGGAGGAGGTTCGTCATGTCTCCCTTGGGGTCGAGGATCAAAGCCGGAATCCCCGACAGCAAAGCCTCTTCCAGGTAGATGATGCCGAGACCCGTTTTGCCCGATCCGGTCATGCCGACGATGACGCCGTGTGTTGTCAGATCACCCGGGTCATAGTCGACGAGTTCGCCGGTCCGCTCGCCGGTTGCTCCGTCAACGACTCCGCCTAGATAGAAACCTTCGGTCGGCATGCGGTTCATCCTTCAACTAGCTCAACGAGAGAGAGACTAGATCGGAGCATCGAACAAGAACGACCCGGATTGCTCCCCAGGGCCGATTGATCTCGAGCTGGAGATGGCGGCGCTGGCTGCTGCCGCTATTCAGGTCGCGGCCTCGGAGCCCTGATCTCTCGGATGGATTGGACCACGCTCACCGTGCCGATCCAGAGCAATGCTGCGAGCAAGCCTGGCCCCCAGAACGGTGTCAGCAATATCAGGGCGACTACGAGCCCTGCGACGCTGAACAATCGGGACAGGCTTTGTGTCGACATCGAACCCAGGGCAGCGCCGCCGACCAGGGCAGCGAGCCCGGGAGTGAGGATCCACAAGCCGCTCGAGCCGAGTACGAGGAGCGTCTTGGCGACAACACTGTCCGGGCCGTAGTCCGCGAGTTGACCCTCGGCCAGCCCGACCATCGCTACGAAGAGAAGCACTGCGGCGGCGAGGATCGCACCGCCCAAGGCGGTAATGGTCGGCCAGGCCTGCGTGGTGGCGTCTCCGATCGTGGATCGCAGGTACGCGCCGAAGACGACGATCAGGAACGCGGCGATGAGGAGCAGGTAGCTGCCGGTGACCAGGCTGTCTGCCCCCTCGATGAACGCTTGGGCAATCGTCTCGCTGGCGTCAGTCGGTTCAACGTCGAACGACGCGGAGCCGAGAATGGATATGCCTAGAAAGAGGACCAGAACGAAGAGCAGACCGGTGGCGGCAGCCGCGGCGTTGGCGTATCGCGAGATTCTCATGTCATGTCCTTCAGCGTTCGGCTTGCAGCGACGCCGTGACGTGGGCAACTGCCTCATCGACGGTTGCGCACATTGCGATCAGCGAGGCATCGCTATCTAGTCGTTCGCCTAAGAGCGGAACGAGTGTCTGCCAGGTATCTCCAACGGTGGCAATCGGCGGTGCCGTTTTGCCGGAGAACGGGGCTACGAATGCAAGGTTCCAAGCCACTACCAGCTCGGCAAGAGTCCCGATGCTGCCGGGGAGTGCAATATAGCCCGAGGCAACCTCGGTCAATTGGGCGATCCTCTGCACGAGGCCCGCTGCCGGTAACTCGCGGTGTACCCACTGGTTGGCTCCGGTGCGGCTCGGGAACACAGCGGGCGCAGTGATCCCGATCGTCGATCCGCCGGCGTCGGCGGCGCCACGGGAGACGGCCTCCATCTGCCCGCCGTAGCCGCCGGTGGCTACCACACATCCTGTATGGGCGAGCAGTCGTCCGCAGGAAAGACCCAGGGCGTATTCGTCGTCTCCCGGGCGAGATTGTGATGATCCAAAGACCGCGATGATCCGCCGATCTTCAGGGATCATGCGGGTTCTCGGAGATCAATGCGTTCGACGGTTCGCACCACCGCCAGGCACGACGCCATCAGCAGGCCCAGTCCGAGCACGATGAGTGTGTTGGCGCCGATCGCTTCTGTGATGGTCTCCCTGGGTATTAGGAATGACCCGCCGATAATGCCGGTGCCGGCGAAAAAGCAGAGGAGGGCAACGAGTCCGCCCTTTCCCGGCCGAAAGTCGGCGGTCGGGCGCGAAGTGAGGAACCACCACAGCAGGGCAACGCCGCCCAGCAAGGCCAGCCCGGCGACGGCGATGAGGCTGATATCGGTAGCCCGTCCAATGCGGTTGACTGCGCTGGCGGTTGTTGCCCCGTTGCCGTACGCGTCCAGTTGAGTGATCATGTAGAAGTGGATGCCGGCGGAGGCAAGAGCGCTTAAAGCGGTGAGCAACATCGCTCCCTGGCCGACACGTCCCGGCCTCGATACAGCATGGCGAAGCGGGGGAAGCTCGCCGTGTGGCCGAAGGTGATCCCATGGGTCCGCAGGCTCGCCCTCTTCCTCTTCCTCGGTTTCGTCGGCGGAGGCGGTCTCGATGATGGAGATGTCATCGACGGCGATCTCGATTGCGCCGGCGGGAAGCGGAGCGGTTTCGATGTCCCCCTGGAGTGGATCATCCGGCGTTTCCACCGTCTCAACGTCGATGACGTCCCAGCCACGGCTTATCAGCTCCACCTTGGGCATGCCCGAGGAGGTCGGGACCGGAGTGCCTTCGATGGCGGAATTGGTGTCCTCTAGTGCGCTTCCACAGGATCGGCAGAACACCCAATCGGGATCGGTTTTAGTACCGCAGTTGAAACAGAAATCCATGAGCTTGTCGGTTCACCATACTCGCGATTTTCGAGGCCTCCATGGACCACGGGGACTAAAAGTAGCCGGATACCGGGCAGTGTCGACCAGCGATGATACGATCCGGACGTGGCATCGGAACCCAATAGGATCACTCTCATGGATCGGGGCGTAGCGTTCATCTATGCCACCGTTGCCGTGCTCGGTTTCTTTGTGGTGTTACTTACTCTCTCCCTTTATCTGCCCGGTATTGATAGAGGTGCGTTACCCCTGCCGTGAGATACTCCGATCGTTGCTCCTCGACGCGCCAACCGCCCCTCGAGGAGGGGCGGTTGCGGGAGAGGCCTCTGTTGAGAGGAGTTACTGCTAGTAACGGCTATCGCTCCGCTCTTGTTCCCGGGTTCTCGTCGTCGGTCGGCTCTTCACTGCACTGAGGGCAGTAGAGAGCGACGTCATCGTCGTGAGCTTCCACAGGCTCCACGCCGCGGGTAACAACAAAGCGGATGTCTTTGTGGGTGCACCGTTCTCTGACCGCGCTGTCGCGTTTGTAGACCTTGAGCGCAACCGGGTCGCTGATCTTGTCCGCTCCTGGGATTTGCTCAATTCCAAGCTCGGAGATCTCCTGGCGCACCAAGTCCATCAGCGTTGGGATCTCGGGGATCGGTTCCAGCTTCTCTACGATACGGCGTTGCCGACGCGACACCGTGGTTGGAACCGGTGGTTTCCCGGCATCGGGTTGGGGTTTGGCGCGATTGCGAACCCGCATGAGCAGCATGGCAGCCAAGATGATCGATCCGAACAATGCCACCATCACGATGGCGATGTCCCAGTACTCGTCCATGTCAATCCGACTCCGTTGACTCCGTCGCTTCCCGACGTTTCTGAGCTTTGAGCATATCGACGATGGCTTTGACGGATTGGGCTTTCGCGAGGGAGGTCACCAGGATGGCATCGTGTGTATCGACGACCACCACATTGTCCAGTCCAGCGACCGTGACCAATCGACCATCGGCTCGCACGTAGGAGTTGGAAGTGTCGGCAACGGTGACATCGCCTATTAGCACGTTTCCGTCATCGTCCCTCTGACCGATTTCCCAAAGCGCCGTCCACGATCCGACGTCGCTCCATCCCGCCTCGAGAGGAATGACAACACCCCTGGTTGTGTGTTCCATAACCGCATAGTCGATGGAATCTGCGGGGGTATCTGCGAACTGCTCGGATGAGAGATAGACGCCGTCGCTGCGGACAGATTCAGCCATCGTCCGCAAACACCCGGCTTCGATCTGCGGGGCGAACTCCTTCAGCGCGGCGAGGTAGTCGGAACAACGGAACATGAACATGCCCGAGTTCCACGAGTAGTCACCATCGGTGAGGTACCGCTGCGCCGTCTCCCGGTCCGGCTTTTCGACGAATTCGGCCACCATGCGCGCCGACCCGTCAACGGGCTCACCTGCCCGGATGTAGCCGTACCCGGTCTCAGGGTGGGACGGCACGATGCCGAAGGTCACGAGGCTCCCGGCTGAGGCCAGAGCGGCAGCGTGGTGAACTGCCTCATGAAAGGCGACGACGTCTTCGATGACGTGGTCCGCAGGCAACAACAGCATCAGTGGGTCTCCGTCGTTGCGGCTGAGTTCGATGGCCGCGACGGCTGCCGCCGGCGCGGTGTTTCGTCCAAACGGTTCGAGGATCATCCGGGTTGGATCGAAACCAGCACCTCTCAGCTCTGCCGCGACCAGGCCGGCGTGACCCGCATTCGCGACGATCAGCGGCTCGGCGGCGTCTAGGCCGATGAGCCGGTCGAGTGTTGCCCGCACCATCGTGCGTTCATCGACCAGTGGCAGAAACTGCTTGGGGCGGTCGGAACGGGATGCCGGCCACAACCTTGTTCCTGCTCCACCGGACATGAGCACCGGTACGACATTTGAGTAATCAGACACCATGTGAATTTATCGGTTCCTTGGGACTCCACCAAAGCTATTCGGCTTGACCATCCGCCGGAAGTCTGCGCTCGAGCACGTATGCGACCCCGACACGGGAGTCGCCGTGGCCGAAGGCGGTGACGGTGTCGCCGACCCGGAGCTTGGTGTCGCCGTGCGGGATTATCACAGCGGCACCGCGGCGGATTGACACCACAACGGCGTCATCCGGCCACTCGATATCTTGAACTCGCTCCCCGGCTGCTGCCGATCCCGGGAGCACCGGTACCTCGTAGAAGGTTGCTCCCGGTTGCACCCGCTGACGGAGGCGCTGCCGATAGAGGTGGCGATCCGTGACTGCGCCCAGGGCATGGTGATATGCAGCGACGACACTGCTGCGCCGGAACATGCCGACGACCCGCGTGGGATCGAGGTCGTCCACCACCGGCAGCCGCCCTACACCGAGCGCAGCCATCCGGGCCAGGGCCGATGACACCGGCATCGTCGGCGTGACGGTGATCGGTCGGGTGGTCATGGCGTCTTTCACCAACGTCTCTTCCGGTTTTCCTTCAGCGAGGGCGATGTCGATTAGCGTTAACACACCGGCGAGTCTTCCATCTTCTTCAACGACGGGCATGCCATGGTGGCGGGATGTGTCGAGGAACTGGGCAGCCTCGGCGATGGTCATTGACGGCGTCAGGGTGTTGTCGAACACGGTCATCACCTCGCCGACGGTCACTGTGTCGAGCAGATCGACGTCTTCGTTTTGGACGAGGTGAACCCCGGCTTGGGTGAGCGGCATCGTGTACACGCTGTCGGGATGAATCCTGTCCGCGATGAACGACGCGAGCGACGCGGCGAGCATTAGCGGGAGCACCAGGGCATAGTTGCCGGTGATCTCGAAGACCATGATGATCGAGGTGAGCGGAGCCCGGGCGACAGCGGCGAACGTCGCCGCCATCCCGACCATGGCGTACGACGCCGGGTTCAGTTCGGTGAACCAGATCGGTTCCACGGCAAGGGCCAAAGTCATGCCGAGAGTTCCCCCGATGAAGAGGCTGGGCATGAAAGTGCCGGCGGAGCCCGCCCCGGAGCGAGTGAGTGCGTTGGTAACCATCTTGAAGAGGGCGAGCAGCGGCAGCGTCCACAACACGAGATCGGCTGTCGCGGCATCGTCGATGCGCATCAGATCGGAAAGGAAGGACTGGCCGGTACCGAGGGCACGGTCGTCGAGGAGGCCGATACCGGCGATCACGGCACCGGCAGCGAGGGGTCTGGTCCAGTCGGGAAAGCGGTAGCGTGACTTGATGTCGTTGACCCCGGCGAGGATACGGACGAAGAGGAGGCCGGCGCCGACGGCGACCAGGCCGAGTACGAGGTAGAGGAGCATCTCGCGCGGGTCTTCGAAGCTGCCTCCCGGCGAGGACAGGATCTGCTCCTCACCCAGCAGTGTATGGGTTGTGACGGCGGCGACCACCGATGCCACAACGACCGCGTTCAGGTGACGTATCGCCAGATTGCCGAGGATGACTTCCATGGCGAAAAGCATCCCGGCGATGGGCGCGTTGAACGTAGCGCCGATGCCGGCCCCTGCGCCCGCGGCCACGAGACTGCGGATGCGATCCTCGCTGAACCTCGTATAGCGGGATAGTGAAGAACCAATAGCGGCTCCAATCATTACGATCGGGCCCTCTCGGCCGCCGCTGCCCCCGCCTCCGAGCGTCACCGCTGTGCTGGCGATTTTGGGCAGGATGGTTCGCGTCGACAGATATCCGGCGCGCAATCCCACCGCGGAGATCGTCTCGGTGACGCCACCGCTCTCAACGTTCTTCGAGAAGCGGTGGGCTATGGTCCAGGCGAGAAGCAGCCCAAGCGGAATCGTCACGAAGTAGGCGACATCGTGGCTCCCTACGCTCTCGTGTACCCACTCTGATGCCTGTCGTGCGGCTTCTACCAGAATGACGAGTAGTACCACTGCCAAGCCGACGATGAACCCGATTACGAGAGCGGCCATCAGGAAGGCGGTTTGCCCCCTGGAATTGGCGATCTGCCGGAACGTCGTGCGAAGTGTTCCCATCATTCGACAAACTAGCGTTGCTCGTCGAATTGGACTAGACGGTCGGTGCTTTCATCCCTACTGGTGTGTAGCGTCGTGGCATGACCACATTCAGCGTTGCCGAATTGGCTCGAGTAGTTGCCGACGCCATCGCGCTTGCCCTGCCCGACGAGGTCTGGGTCCAGGGCGAGATTCGGGACTTGAGTCGTCCGGCAAGCGGTCATGTCTACTTCAGCCTCGTCGATCCCGACCCGGGTGATGCTGTTGAGGCGCTATTGCCGGTGACGCTCTTTGCTTCTGAGAAGTTCGCAGTCAACCGCGTGTTGCAGCGCTCCGGAGCGGTGCGTATGACCGACGGCGTACATGTGAGGATCCGAGGTCGGGTCTCCCACTATGCACCCCGGGGGACAGTGCAGTTGAGGATGACATGGATCGATACCGAGTTCACCCTCGGCAAGCTTGCCGCGGAGCGGGAGCGATTGGTCCGAAGCCTCGAGGAACGGGGGTTGATCGGGAAGAATAGGGCTCTGCCCTTGCCCCTGGTTCCCCTGCGCGTGGGGTTGATTACGAGCGCCGGTAGCGCCGCGGAGGCGGACTTTCTGCACGAACTGTCGATAAGTGGCCATGCCTGGCAGATTGCCAAATTTGATGCCCGGGTGCAGGGAGCCGAGGCGGTGGCGGATGTGGTTGGAGGCATCAACGACCTCGCCGGCCGCAATGTTGATGCCATCGCCATCATTCGAGGGGGAGGGGCACAGACCGATCTGGCGGTGTTCGATAGTGAGCAGATCGCCGTTGCCGCCGCCGAATGCCCGACGCCGATCCTGACCGGCATCGGGCACGAGATCGATGTATCCGTTGTTGATCTCGTAACACGCGGCAACAAGACACCTACGGCGTGTGCCGCTGCGTTAGTCACTCGCGTCGGAGACTTCCTTGCCAGAGTCGACCGATTGGCCGTAGAGACCCGGCGCACAGCGTTGGCTCGTGTTGATGCGGCTGGGGCCGATCTAGTCCATTCGGCGGCGCGTTTGCAGCGCTCGGCCCGGACGGCACGAACGCGGGCGAAGCAGATACTCGATGCGCTGGAGAGCAATACGTTGAAGCAAAGCCGCGGCATGCTGCGCCGTGAGGAAGGCCGGGTCAAGGATGTTGGCGCCCGCCTGAGTCGTCGCGCGTCCTTCGCTCTCGAGACCCAAGCCGACGGGGTCGATAGGATGTCGCATATGGCCGGTACCGCAGCAACACGTCGCATACTCGATGCTCGATCGCGCATCGACGATCTGAATCATCGTCTCATTCTGTCCGATCCGCAGCGGTTATTGGCGCGAGGGTGGTCCATCACGAGAACGAATGCGGGCGAGTTGATCACCAGCCCTGCCGACATCGCAGCTGGGGCGCTGCTGCGAACGACACTGGCCGGTGGGGAACTAGCGAGTGTTGCTATCGAGGAGTCGACTGATGGCTGATGAGATTTCGTATGCAGAAGCGCTCGAGGAGCTCGAGGGGATCCTCGCTGCGATCGAGGAAGAGCAAGTCGATGTTGACGAACTCGCCGTGAGGGTTAAGCGTTCGGCCGAATTGATTCGACTGTGCAGGTCTCGAATCGATGCCGCGGCCGTCGAAGTGGAAGAAGTCGTGCGGGAACTCGAATCTGGAGAAAACGGAAATGGATGAGAACGTCGAGAAAGAATTCAGAACAGGCTTTGTCCCTTTCTTGCAGGCCGGCGGAGACATCACCATCCACGAGGCCGGAGCAATAGCGGCCGTCGTCGGAGGCAATGCGAGCATCAAAGAGGGGGGAGCCGGTCTCTGTCTGGTCGGCGGCGATTTGAGCATTACCCAGGGGGGAATAGGGAATCTGCTCGTCGGGGGTAGCGCCGAGATCAACCAAGCCTCAGTCGGCCAGATGGCGGCGCTCGACGTGAATGTCACAGATAGTCGCGTTGGAGTGCTGCTGGCCGCCAACGCGGACTTGGAGCGGTCCGAGGTGCTGGTCACGGCACGCGAGGCCGCAATCCTCGGTGGCCTTGCCGGGATCGTGCTGTTTCTGCTCTCCCGGCTGTTCAAGCGCAAGTAGCGCAGAGCAGTGGGTTCCATCTGGGGGAAGGCGCAACATATGCAAGGCGGGCCACCCCAGCCGTATGCTGAGGTCTATCAGTATTGAGGAGTAGATGTGGTTTCCCGAGTGTCTTCTGTGCCGGCCCGTTGAAATGAGAGCTCCCCGCATCGACCCCGCCCGCGGGATCTTCGTCAACCGAACCATCAATCTGAGGTCTATCAAGGCCATTGGCTACGACATGGACTACACACTCGTTCACTACAACGTGGGCGAGTGGGAAACGACGGCGTTCGCCCAAGCGAAGGCGAACCTGCTCGAGATGGGCTATCCGGTCGCGGATATCGAGTTCGATCCAACCGCAGTGATCCGCGGGCTGGCCATCGATCTCGATGAGGGCAATCTTGTGAAGGCAACCCGCTTCGGGTATGTGATCAGGGCTGCTCATGGCACGTCGTTTCTCAGCTATGACGAGGTGCGCCGGGTCTACGCGCGGACGATGGTTGATCTTGCCGAGGATCGTTTCGAGTTCATCAACACGCTGTTCTCGCTGTCGGAGGCGAGTTTGTACGCCCAGCTGGTCAATCTCATGGATGCCGGGAGGATTGAGAAGGGGATTGGGTACCGGGGGTTGTACCAGGCGGTGGTAGCGGCGCTCGATGGAGCGCATTCCGACGGGTCGATCAAGGACGAAATCGTCGCCGATCCGGATCGATTCATCGAGCCGGATCCCCCCGGCGTTCTGGCGTTGGTGGATCAGCTCGAAGCCGGAAAGCGCCTCATGCTGATCACGAACGCCGAATGGGAGTACACGGTGCGGATCATGGAGCACGCCTTTGATCCGTATCTCCCTGCCGGGATGTCCTGGCGGGATCTGTTCGAGGCGATCATCGTCTCCGCCGACAAGCCTTCGTTTTTCACCGCAGACAAGCAGCTGTACAAGGTAGTTGATGAGGACGCCGCTCTTCTGCGTCCCCACATCGGTGAGATCGAACCGGGCAGTGTCTTTTTTGGGGGCTGCGCTCAACAGATCGAAGACTTCCTCGGCTTGTCCGGCGACGAGATCCTCTACGTGGGTGACCACTTGTTTGGTGACGTGCACTTTTCCAAGGCCCTGCTGCGGTGGCGGACGGCGTTGATCCTGCGTGAGCTGGAGAGTGAAGTAGCCGGGCTCCAGGGGTTCCGTGACCAGGAGATCCGACTCGAAACCTTGATGGCGGAGAAATCTGTTCTCGAGACTGAGATGTCTGCGGTACGCCTCGCTCTGCAGCGGGAACGCCTTGGTTATGCCCCTCCGCCGGAAGGAGTGGCGGCGGATGAGGCAAGACTGGCGGAGCTACGTGAGCGGATCATTGCCTTGGACGAGGAGATCACACCGCTTGCCGTAGCCGCCTCCCGGCTTCGCAACGAAGCTTGGGGGCCTCTGATGCGAGCGGGTATCGACAAGAGTCTCTTCGCCCGTCAGGTGGAGAAGT
>Ga0180430_10005230_pt1 | contig 10813 bp, 10 predicted proteins | sample SS_ome_9_FD_132999 | JGI IMG/M metagenome (GOLD analysis project Ga0180430, IMG submission 132999) | Hypersaline lake sediment archaeal communities from the Salton Sea, California, USA - SS_1_S_2 metaG | ecosystem: Environmental > Aquatic > Non-marine Saline and Alkaline > Hypersaline >... | reverse complement strand
GTCCTAAATTTACACATGCCTCCTTTTCCTGTCAAGTCAAGCGGCCTGTTTTTTCCAAAAAAGTAACAATGTAAAGAATGCGGCAATGGCTTGAGTCACTTCGAGTTAGAAACTTTAATCTCGACAGGATCGCGATGGAATATTCCGGCAAGATACTTCCCCACAAGGATTCGCCAACTCATGAAATGATCCATCATCCTGCGGCACCCAATCGATAACCGACCCGCCGCTGTTCGGGTAGTAAGGGCTGACGAGCATGTCCATGCCTCCGTCCCGCACTACGCGGTAGTCCCGAACCTTGAACACCTTGTCCTCGTGGAGGTCGTACATCTCGTCATCCAGCGAAGGGACTGGGACGAAGATATAGAGATGCTTGAGGACCTCCTCACGGTATTCTTCGGGGATGATGTACTCCTCGATGATGCCGCCGCGGACTTTGAGCGGGCGCGTGGGAAAGGGCAGCCGGGGAAAGTGAAACTGGTCTGTGCGGGTCATTCTTTTCATCCTTTTTCTCTGCTGACCACCAGGGTTTCCGCCACCGAAACCCCGATTACCACGGCTGAGCCATCCCAGCCTTTTATAATCAGTTGTTTAACAGAGGCTGGTCATATTGAAATGCAATCCGGATGCCGGAATCGACCCCAAAAATATGCTGTTCCTTTCTCCCGCACGCTTGCAATCCACCCCGATCTTTGATATGATTATTGGGTTACGCGCCGATTTGATTATCAGCTTGCAGGGCGCCAAAATATCTGCTAAAGCGACGGAAACAGACCAATTACCCGCTTTGGCACACCAAGCTGAGGCGGGTTTTTTATTGCCCGGACTCAGCCATTAGAGGGAGGGACCGGCAGCCCCGACAGTATTGAGAGCGCCGATTTGATTTCAGCTTGCGGGCGCTTAAGAAATACGGCTAAAGCGAGACCTGGTATATCGATCACTTCCAGCCCGCTTTGGCCCGTCAGCCGGAGCGGGTTTTTTTATGGCCGCCTGGTGAACGGGGCGGCACGGTGCCGTCCCGTCAAACCATCACGAGCAGGGACGGAATATGGCAGTGATCGTCAACGAAGAGGAGCAGTTCCCCAACGAGATTGGGAATCTCGAAACGGTCCCCTTTTCGAGGAGGGCGATGATGACCAGGGATAGCGGTCCGATGGTAGTGCTCCACCTTCCCCACAGCTCGGCGGTGGTCCCCGATGAGGCGCGGGCTTCGATCCTGCTGGGTAACAAGGACCTGGCGAGGGAGCTGTCGATGATGACCGACCACTTCACCGACGAGCTCTTTGCCGCGCCGCCGGGAGAGACGGTGGCGGTACGGTTCCCGGTGAGCCGGCTGGTGGTGGACGCGGAGCGGTTCGTCGACGACAAACACGAACTGATGGCAAAACGCGGGATGGGCGTGATCTACGAGCGGACGTCCGATGGCAAAAAACTCCGTGATGCACCATCCCCTACCGAGCGGGAAGCCCTCATCAACCGTTACTACCGGCCTCACCACCGGGCCCTGGAGGCTGCCATCGAGCGGGCGCTGCAGGCGAATGGATGCTGCCTGCTCCTCGATTGCCACAGCTTCCCGTCAGAACCGATCCCCTGCGATCTCGACCCCGACGCTGACCGTCTCGACTTCTGCCTGGGAACGAACCAGACGAATACACCCGGTTGGCTGGTGGATGCGGCCAGTTCGTTCCTCTCATCCCGCGGGCTCAGTGTGGCCGTCAACCGGCCCTACGCCGGCGTGCTGGTGCCGGAACGGTTCTCAGTCCCCGACTCCGGCGTCCATGCCCTGATGATCGAGGTCAATCGCCGGCTCTACATGGATCAAGCGACCTGCATGAAATCCTGCGGCTTCGCCGAGACGGCGGCAGCCATCCAGTGGCTGGTTCGCCGACTGGTCGACGAAACGAGAAAACGACATTCCTGAACCGGCCCCGCTCCCCGGGACTACCCCAACCCGGAGAGCTCATGGAGCCGTGAGGCGGAGTGCTCGATGACATCGCGCATGGCGAGCTTTGCGAGCCAGTCCTCCGGGATGCCCCGGGCGCCATAGAAGGCGCCGGCCAGCTGGCCATAGATCGCACCGGTGGTGTCGGCATCGTCACCGAGGTTCACGGCAAGGAGGGCGCCGTCGCGAAAGGTGCCGCTCTTGTGGAAGGCCCAGAGGGCTGCTTCCAGCGACCTGACCGCGTAGCCCGAGCCCCTGATCTCTGGCGGCTCCCGGCGCTTGAACGAACCGGAGGCGACGTCGTTGATCTCGGCGCAGAGCGGGTGGCGTTCCCAGTAGCCGTGGGTCGGCGTGTAGCGGGGCGCCAGCAGCTCGTCCTTGCGCGCACCGTTGACGGCGCCGGCGAGCAGCGCCCCGAAATAGCGGCAGGCATCCACCGCGGCCCGCGCGCCGTGGGTGGTGCGCGAGCTGGCGCCCGACATCTCCGAGGCCCGGCCGGGGTCGGCGGCATGGAACAGGGGGACCGGAGCGAGGCGCATCAGCGATCCGTTGCCGGCGCTGCGTTCGCCGGTGGGGCCGCAGTATCCCTCGCCGGTCTCCTCGAAGGTCTGCAGCGCCTGGCGCACCGTGTTGCCGATGTCGAAGCAGGTGCCGGTGGGGCTGAGGTAACCTTCACGCCACCAGCGGAGATAGCGCAGCAGCTGGTCCCGGGGATCGAAGCCCCGTCGCTCGATGAGGCTCTCGGCGAGGCAGAGGGCCATCGAGGTGTCATCGGTCCACTGCCCCGGTTCGAGGCCGAAGGGGCCCCCGCCCACCATGTCCTCGATGGGCGTGAAGGTGCCGGGCGGCTTGAACTCGAGCGTCGTGCCCAGCGCGTCGCCGGCGGCCAGGCCGAGCAGGGCCCCGCGAAAACGGGAACGGGTGTCGGTGTCCTGGACGGCATCCTGGTTCATCGTCGATTCCTCCGGTGCCATCGTCGTATGGTATCAGCCAGCCGATCATCGAGAAACCCGAAGACCCGTTCTTCGATAGCTGCCGGGACACCGCCGTGAAAGGCCTCGGCGATCCCCCCGGCGATGCAGGCGACGGTGTCGCTGTCGCCGCCGAGGGAGACCGCGTTGCGGATCGTCTGCTCGACCCCGTCCGAGAGCAGGAACGCGGCGATCGCCTGGGGCACCGAGCCCGGGCAGGTGACATTGGGGGGATCATCCTCCCGGATCCGCTCCAGGGTGCGGTCGAGACGATAGCCGAAGGTGTCGGAGACGTACTCCCCGATCTCCTCCTTGCTCTTTCCGGTCCGGGCGAGGAAGACGGCGGCGGCCACGGCCCGGGCGCCCTGCACCCCCTCGGGGTGGTCATGGGTCACCTCGGCACTCTGCCGTGCTTCGTCGAGCACCTCCTCGAGGCTGTCGAAGGCCCAGCCCACCGGGCCGACCCGCATCGCCGAACCGTTGCCCTTGCTGCCGTAGGGGCCGGCCTGGTCCGCTGCGGCCCAGCGCCGGAACCGGGGGCCGAACCCCCGGTCCGGGTAGCGCCGGTAGTACTCGCGGTAGGCCGCGGCGTAATCCCGGCCGTTGAGGATCGCCTCGGCCGTGGCCACGGTGAGTACCGTGTCGTCGGTGAAGCGGCACCCCTCGCCGAACAGCGGGAAGTCGGTGCGGTGGGTGTTGTGCCGCTCGTAGATGCTGCCGGCGATATCGCCGGCGATGGCGCCGATCATGACGTCTCCTTTTTCAAGAATTCGATACAGGCGTCGAGATCTTCCTCATTCTCGTTCCTCACGAACCGGCCGGGCTCGGTCCAGATATAGGAGATGTAGTTGAACAGGACCTCGTGGCCGAAGTATTCGGAACGGTCATAACGCTGAAGGCTCTCCGTATCGGCCATCGATACGAGTTCCTCGTCATCATGATAGGAAGATTCGATGACCTTCGTGGCGCTGTTGACCGTGAGCAGCTGGTCGCTCTCCACCGCTTCGTTCAGCGAGTCGTACGGCCCGATCATGTCGGGACAGTGTTCGCAGGGATAGTAGAAACGCCCCGCCAGCTCGTAGATGCACTCGACGCCGCCCCCGATGCCCGGCCCCCCGCTGTCCCATTCGTGAGTGAACACGACCTCGCCCTCTTCCGTGAGGACATCCAGGAACGTCTCGTCATCGTGGAAGTCCGGGTCGTTTTCGAAGAGCTCGTTCAACTCATCCCCACAGGGGAAGACCACCGGTTCGTGCCGCCGCCCCCGGCGGATGACCCGGTAGAAGGGACCCTCGCCCTCCGCGTTCTCCCCGGTGACGATCTCCAGTATTTCATTCGGATCGGGCGGGGACTGCCCGCACATCGCCCTCGCCCGGTTCAGCGCCGCCTGGTAGGCGGGATCCTTCCAGGGTTGCTCCCCATGGCGGCAGGGCATCAGCGAAGCTTCGAGCTCCGGCCACTGGCAGAGCTCTTTGATCGCATCGGTGCCGGCGTCAGCACCGGGCACGTAGGTGTTCCGCGTGCCGCACTTCGGGCAGGGGATGCCGTCGGCGGGCGCCGCTGGAATGGCGGCCCCCGGCAACATGATAGCAGTCTTTTCTTCCACCCCGGTCTGGCCCGGACAGGTGGTACAGTAGAACTCTCCGCAGGTCTTGCAGCGAACGTAACCGGTGAGAATGCTCATCGTGGCCCTCCTTGTGAAAGGATGCGGCCGGGGGGATCTCCACCGCCCCGACCGTGCCGGGAGGGGACGGGTATCCCTCCCCGGCTTGATTGGGGGCCAAAGCGGACCGGACGGAAGTTCCAACACTCGCTTTAGCTGAATTTGTCGGGCGCCCGCAAGCTGTGGGATCAAATCGGCGCCATGCCAGCCGGTGCTGCAACATCTGTCCTCGCTTTAGCCGTATTTGTTAGGCGCAGGCAAGCTGAGAAATTCAAATCCGCGCCCTGCTCACTCCGTTCCGCCGATCGCAGCGGGCAATAAAAAACCCGCTTCAGCTTGCGTGCCAAAGCGGGTGATTAAGCTCGTCCGTTCGCTTTAGCTGGTTTTATTACGCGCCCGCAAGCTGAGTGTCAAATCAGCGCGTTATCGTTAACATGTTAATAATAAGGTTTCGCTGGCCGCATGTCAAGTTCGACCGGAAAAAATCGGCTTTTCCCATTCAATTTCGGTTTTCGCTGTCCCAGCCGGCGGAGAGCCCGCCCGTTTCCCGGTCGATCCGGGCGGCGGCATTGGCGAACGACTCCCCGCCATCAACCAGCTGCAGCCCCCTTGCCGTGATCGGGCCGGTATCGAACGCGCCCTCTCGCCACCACTGGAGATAGCGAAGCCCCGCATCCTGAGGGTCGAAGCGACGGGTTTCGGCCAGGCTCTCGGCGAGCCGCACGGCCATGCGCACCGGCCCGCCATTGCGGTCCCCGGCGGCAAGGCCGAAGAGAATCCCTTCAACACGGTCCCGGACGGCATTTTTCATATCGATCACTCCCGAGATCAGACGAGACGCGTCATCACCCCAGTGTATACCACGCTCACGGAACCGTGAATCACACTCACCCGCCGACCTGGAGCCGGCACCGCCCCGGGCACGGCACAACACGCAAGGAACCGGATTCAAGGTCGGTTATCCCCCGCCGGCCGGCGTTCCTCCCCTGCGCCGGCGCTGGCACGAAGATTGATTATGAATCGACAGGCGGCCTTCCCGCCACGTGAACCAGATCTCTATCCGGGAGGAAAAAGAATGAAGATGAACCGATTGGACAAACGCATCGTGCTCCTCGCTTCACTGCTGCTGCCGGCGCTCTTCGTCCTGGCCGACTTCAGCACGGTGACGGCCTCGGACACCATCGCCGGCAAGTACTCGATCACGAAACAGAAGGGGCAGCGGGTCACCGTCCAGTGGTCCTGCGGCAACTGCGGAAACTCGTGCGGCAAGGCCACCCTCACCTGGCCGAAAGAGGGCACCACCAGCAGCCGGAGCTTCAGCTGCGGCAAGTGCAAGAAGCGGAACAAGGTGACGCTCTACGGGCGGAATTACTGAGCGGTGCCGGGCCCCCGCCGGACAGGAGTAACGGCAAACCAGCGGTGAAACGCACCAAGCCGTTCGTTGGCCCCTGCGGCACGGCGGTGAGGAACGCCCCCATCACCTGCCCTGACGGATTCCCGGTATGAGCAGCAAAGTCTCCGGTATGGAGACAGGCTTGCTGATCTTCACAATCAAACCGTGAAATTCGCTTGCTTTTTGAGAAACAAAGCAATAAAATACGTATCAAAATTATTTGATCGTCATATTATCGGATAATTTATGGATAGAACGATATTCGAGCTGAAAAATCCTTGGAGGACCGGCATCACGCCGGGGGCACCTGCCATCACCAGGAGTCTGCTCCAGCCGCTGATGGAAGAGTTGGACACACCCGAAGTGACGATCCTTCTCGGCGCCAGGGCCACCGGGAAAACAACGCTGCTGCTTCACCTGGTCCGGGAGACGGTGGCCGGCGGCCTGGCCCTGCCGGAAAACGTCTACTACTTCGACCTCGACACGATGGACTGCTCGGATGTCCTTAAATCGAATCGCAGCCTGATCGATTTCATCGGCAGCACACCCGGGAAGGCGAACCCGCCGAAAATCGTTGTCATCGACGAGGTCCAGCGGCTCGACAACCCCGGCCTCTTCCTCAAGTCGGTCCACGATCTCGGCCTGCCGGTGAAGCTCTTCGCCACCGGTTCTTCATCCCTGGAACTCCGTAGCCGGATTCGTGAAAGCCTGGCCGGCCGGCGCCGAACTTTCTTCCTCGGAACGCTGACGCCTGGTGAGCTGGCCGGTTCGAGTCCCGGCTCCAACTGGCCGCTCGACGAATACCTTCGCTGGGGAGGCTACCCGGCCGTGGCCCTCGAGCACGACCGGGCGAGGAAGGGCACCCTGCTCACCGACTTGTTGCGAGCGTACCTGGACCGCGATGTCGAGGGGTTCCTCAAGGTCGAGCGCCTCGACGCGTTCGAAAGCCTCTGCCGGATCCTGGCCCGCCAGGCCGGCCAGATGGTCAATCTGAACGAGCTGGCCGGCACCTTGAAGATCAGCAGGGACACGGCCGACCGCTACCTCACCATGCTGCGGGAGACGTTCATCGTCCACGCGGTGCCGCCATTCTTCCGCAACCTCCGCTCGGAGCTGACGAAGATGCCCAAGGTCTATTTCGCTGACCTGGGGCTGCGCAACCTGCTCGCCGGTGAACTCCTCCGTTCCGATCCGCCGGGTACCGGCGCCGTGGCCGAAAACTTCGTCTTCATCCTGCTCCAAACGATGGCAGGGGCGGCGCCCATCCACTACTGGCGCACCCAGGCAAAGGCGGAAGTGGACTTCGTCGTCGAGGCCCCGCACGGATTGCTCGCCATCGAGGTGAAAAGCGGCCCGCTGGGCCGCCTTTCCGTGCCCACCGGCCTGCGGAGCTTCATCAAGGCCTACTCGCCCGCCCAGGCGATGGTCCTCAATGCAAGCCTCGACGGAGAAGTCGAGGTCAACGACACAACGGTCCGATTTGTCGCGCGAGAGCGCTGGGCCGAATCGTTGTCCGCCGCACTTCAACCAAGCAGCTGAGGGTGGAGAATCACCACCGCATGCCCGATCTTGCCTCACCCGGCAAAAAACTCAAATTCAGCCAACACAGAATATCCATATTCTGTGTTGATCTCCGAACAAAATATCCATATCTTATCCACTGATCCGGCCAAACAGGGTACGGATCGTTAGGAACAGCCCCTTTCCGAGGAGCCCCCCTCACCACCCCAGAACGAAGAGCCGGTGCCGGGCCCTGGTGGCGCCCACGTAGTAGAGGTGCGGGTCGATGGCCTTGAAGTCTATGTCGACGAGGATGACAACATCCGACTCGAGGCCCTTGAAGCGGTGGATGGTGGAGTAGATGACACGGTGGGGGCCGGGCTCGTCGTCGAGCTTGATCACCCGGAAGTTGCCCAGGCGGCCCTCGCCGGCGAGACAGGAGTTGCGCTTGCGGTGGGTGCCGAGGACCACCAGCTGGGTTTCCTTCAGCCCCTCGTCGATCACCAGCTGGTGCAGCAGCTGGCGGAGGCGGCCCGCCTGCTTCGTCGGGTCGTCGAAGCGTTCGACCACCGGCGGCTCGCCTGCCACCACCTCGCCGGCGGCCGGCTCGTCACCGATCAGACCGCGGGCGAAGGCGTTGATCGCCGCGGTGGAGCGGCAGTTGCGGTCGAGGTTGAAGCACTCCTCCTCGGCGAGGCAGCGGGCACACTCGCCGTAGACCCGCTGGTCTGGGTCGAAGAAGACGGTGCGCGACCCGCCCCCCTCGGTGATGGCGTCGATGACCAGCCACCACTCGTCCTTGAAGTCCTGGCCCTCGTCGATGACCAGCGACTCGCAGCAGACGTCCACCTTCCCCTGTGCTTCGAGGAACAGCTCGGCCGCCGGTGAGCCGAAGAACTCGGGCGGGGCCTTCTTCGGCCAGCGTAGCCCGGCCTCCTCGACCTTGAGCCGGATGAAGTGGTGGAAGGTGTGGGCCTGGGCCCCGGTCCCTTCCAGCTCGCGGGCGGCGTAGGCGGCCAGGGGGCCGTTGTAGCAGAGGTAGAGGGTCTTCTTCCCCAGCGCCGCCTCCTGCCGCGCCTTCTCCAGGGCGAGCACGGTCTTGCCCGAGCCGGCCCGGCCGCAGATGTAGGCCCGCTCCCGCTGACCCATGAAATCCATGAGCCGTTTCTGCTCGTCCGTCAGGCGGAGAAAGACCTCCTTCTCGTCCCTGATGTCCCAGGAGAGCTTGCGCACCACGCTGAACACCGGGTTGAGCAGTTCCATCGCCGCCTCGGCGTCCCCCGGCCCGAACCCGGGCAGCCTGGGGGGCTTCCGTTGCCAGACGGCGAAGACCCGCTCGAGGGCGCCGGCCACGTCATCCAGCTCGGTGGCGTCGATGATCAGTTCTCGCGACAGCCGGGGCGTCTCCTCGTTGAAGGGCACGTCGGGGAAGATCACGCAGTGGCCCACCGGCGCCGGGAACCCGCGCTTGAACTGCCGGTGCTTCTTCAGCTTGTTGAGGATGGTCATCGCCGAGGTGCGGGCTTGTCGCCCCGGGTCCTTGATCTTGTGCACGTCGTCGCGGCGATTGCCGCTGAACCACTGCCCGCTCCCCTCCCGCCGGAAGACCACACCCCCCTTCACCTCGCAGACGAGAACACCCTTTTCGGGATGGAAGACGAGGAAGTCGATCTCGCCCTGGGCCTGGAAGTCGTCGTCGGCGTTGACCCATTCGAGGGAGTGGAAGACGGTGTAGTCGTCGCCGAGCTGGTCCTTCAGCGCGAGGTAGACCTTCTTCTCGCCGTTGGCGATGCCGCTCTCGATGATCTCGGTTGGGGGGATGAAGTTGGGCATTATTGCGGCTCGCCCCTCAGTTGCACGATATGATCCAGGATCACCTGCATCCGTTCAATGAAAAACGGTATGAGCGCCTCACCGGTGTGCGCGGACACGTCACCGAACATGAACTCGAAGCCGCACTGCTCGAACTGATCGACCGCGGACCGCCTCAGCACCCGCCGCAGGGCCGACGCCTGGGCCAGGGCCGGTTCCTTGGCCAGGCCAGGCCGATGAAGAAAGAGCCAGACCTGCTCCAGTGCGCTGAACAGTCTGGCCCAGACAACCCAGCCGGGGCTCACCGACATGTCGAGGAACAGGCTCTTCCACGTATCCGGCACCAGCCGGTAGAAACGGCGCCGCCCCTCGGTCCGTGAAACCAGGAAACCCGACTGGTTCATCTCGGCCAGCGCCTTGCTCACCGTTGCCGGGAAATAATAACAGTCCCGGGCCATGGCCCGGGGTGACCCCCGCCCGTTCAGCAGCAGAAACTGCAGGATCTCGCAACGGGCATTTACACCGAGCAGGGCCCGCAGGCGGAGTAGAAGGTTGCCTGGCGCTTCCGGGCGAAACGGCATGTCGTCGCTCGCCTCTTCGTAGTGGTCCCGCAACAGCCCATACGCCGAAAACCGGGGGTCGGGCTCGCGGACCACCGGCAGGGGCGACCCGTCGGCAACGTAGAAGAGCGCCTCCCGGTCACCTTCTCCCCGCCCCGCTTTCCCGGCCAATGTCGCCCACTTGGCCTGTTCCGCCGACGTTGAAACCACATCGGCGACAGAAGCGAGCACCGGCTCCCCGGCAAACACCTCCTCTTTCATCATCCGCTTGATCCGCTGCACGTTGATGAACCGCCCGTTGGCCCGGAGCCAGGAGAGCATGGCGTCGAACAGCCGTGCATCGTGGCGCCCGGCCGTGCAGGAGAAGAGCAGCAGGGCATCCGGATCGATGACACTGCCGTTCCAGGGCCGCACATGACCCGACACCCCCAGAGCGGTCCACTGCCGCCACAACAGATCGAGAAGCTGTTCACCGAGTTCTTGCCTAAAGTCTGTCAGCAGGTTCCGCATGACCGACCACGTTAAAACAAGGAATCAGATGCGTCACTTCTTGTAGCCATATTGGCTACCACAGGCAGCCCTCGTAATTATGCGTCAACGGTTATGGCACAAGCAATTTCTACCTACAGCACCCGTTCCTCAAACGCATTGACCCAGAACTCGTCCTCACGCCCGGGGCGTGCATCCGCGGTCCGCCAGATCTCGGGCTCGCCGAGGCCGGGAACAGCCGCAAGCAGGCGGCGCAGCCCGTCCGGCTCGACATCGGTGAAGAGGCGCCCGACCTTCATCCGCTCGCCGGCGCCCTCCTTGAACGACATGTAGAGTGTGCCGCCCACCCGCAGGGCGCGGGTCAGGCGGGCCAGGGCATCGGGGAGAGCCGCTGAGGGGAGGTGGAGCAGCGAGGCGCAGGCCCAGACGCCGTCAAAAGCCTCCTCGAAGACGACGTCCTCGAAGCGCATGACCTTGACCGGC
>Ga0180430_10005226_pt1 | contig 10815 bp, 9 predicted proteins | sample SS_ome_9_FD_132999 | JGI IMG/M metagenome (GOLD analysis project Ga0180430, IMG submission 132999) | Hypersaline lake sediment archaeal communities from the Salton Sea, California, USA - SS_1_S_2 metaG | ecosystem: Environmental > Aquatic > Non-marine Saline and Alkaline > Hypersaline > Sediment... | reverse complement strand
GGTTCCGGGTGGCCTTTGCATCCCGGCTGCCTGCCACCCGGTTTTATTTTGCGGTAAAAAGCAACAACATGCCTGACATCTCCCGAATCCTGATCCGCGAAGGGTTCGGCCTGGATGTGTCGTCGGGCCTGGAACTGGCAGCGGCCCTGGAGATGGGGGCGGAGGACATCATTTTCAGCGGTCCGGGCAAAACCACAGATGAACTGATGATGGCGGCGGCCCATCCGGACCGGGTGACCCTGCTGATGGACAGTGTCGGAGAATGCCGGCGGTTCATGGCCATTCTGGCGGAAAAAAGACAGGCGCTGTCCGCCGGGATCCGGCTCAACTGCCAGCCGGAAGGACTGTGGCAAAAATTCGGTATTCTTCCGGACCAGGTTTCGTCCCTGATTCAGGAAATTCTGGCTCACCCGTTTCTGTCATGCTCAGGCATCCAGTTTCATTCTTCCTGGAATCTGACCCCGGACCGGCAAAAGGAACTCATCCGCCAAGCAGGCGCCCTGATCGGGCACATGCCGGCGGATTTTCTTGCCGGGTGCCGGTTCATCGACATCGGCGGCGGATACTGGCCGGAAACAGGCGAATGGCTGGTGTCGGATGATCCTCTGTGCCATTATCATCTGCCGGCCGCGTCTGTGGATACCTTTGCACAGGAGCTGTCCAACGCCGTGACCGATCATGTGATGCCGCATATATCCCCGGTCATCTGTTTTGAGCCCGGCCGGTGGATCTGTCATGATGCCGTGCATATCGTCGTTCAGGTCATTGATAAAAAAATGCCGGACATGGTGATCACGGATGCCGGCACCAATGCCGTGGGATGGGAACGGTTTGAAACCGATTATTTTCCCGTGCTGAACCTGACCCGGCCCGGCCTGACCGAACACCCCTGCCGCATCCTGGGATCGCTGTGCACCCCCCATGACGTCTGGGGATACTCGTTTTTCGGTTCCGACATTCAGGAAGGGGATATTCTGATGATCCCGTTCCAGGGGGCTTACACCTACAGCTTGAGACAATCGTTTATCAAACCTTTGCCCAAAACGGTTGTCATATAATTTTCTTTGGGCGGCCGGCTTCAAGGTTGATTTTGTCCGTGAATGCGTTATTCTAATTGTGTTACCCGGGCACGAAAGCCCGGTAAAACATTTTTACATGCACGGAGGAGCCCATGAAAATCGCATTTCCGGTCACCGAAGACAAAGGGCTGGACAGCCGGGTCAATGATCATTTCGGCACAGCCAAACTGTTTTTAGTGGTGGATCTTGACACCGGTGACATTCAGACCCGGACAAACCGGAAAATCGACAATCCCGATGCCGGCTGCAAAACCGGGATATTCGACAAATCAGATGCTGTGAATGCCGTGGTCACCAAATGTATCGGAGACGGAGGCCAGAGAAATATGCACAGCGCTGAGATCCGCGTCTATGCGGCCCAGAAGGACACGGTGGGAGAAAACCTGGATTTGATGAGGTCCGGTGATCTCCAGCTGTTCCACATGTTTGATCTGTGCCAGGGAAAGAAAAACAAAAAAGAGGGCGGATGCGGTCACCATCATTGATGCAGACGATCCTCAGCAAAGAAAGTGCCCCAAGGAGATTATGGAAAATCCGGAAGAACATGCCTATTTGAACCAATTGTACAGAATGACCCAGGGAGATCCGGGGATTCAGGTGTCCATGTATGACATCGGTGCGGCCCTGGGCCTGGAAAAATCCGAGGCCGGCACACTGGCGGAATCGCTGTTTATCCAGGATTTTGCAGAACTCAAAACCCTGTCCGGAGGTATCGGCATCACCGCCGCCGGCCTGAATGCCCTGGGAAAATCCTCACCGTCGTCTCATCCGGCTCAGGCACTGTCCCTGGGCCAGGACCCGGTGCTCGACCCTGACAGAATCCATATGGTGACCGGGCTGGTGGCTGAGATCAAAACAGTGGTGGAAAAAGAAAAACAGCCGTATGCATGGGTGGAAGAGGTGGTGATGGATATCAAGACCATGGAAATTCAGTTGCTGTCCCCGAAACCCAAAACCGGTATTGTCAGAGAAATTTTCACCTCCCTGCACCAAAATCTGAAGCAAAACAGGGCCGATGCCCTGAACCAGAAACTGTCTGCTGTTCTTTCAGCCTAAAGGAAGCCCGTCATGACCGGATCATTGACCATTCATCCCATTGTCCTGGGAACCAAAGTATTTGACAAGAGCATGATGACCTATCAGCACGGCCAGGGCCAGACCTATACCATCCCTATCTACAGCTGGCTCATCAAGGGCGGCGATCAGACCATTTTAGTGGACACCGGCGAGATGCACCCCATTCAGTCCGAAGACCGGGAGGCAGCCATCAACGGCAGAATCTACACCTTCGAGAAAGGGCTGGCCCGCCACGGACTGACCCCCAAAGACATCGATATCGTAATCCACACCCACCTGCACACAGACCACTGCGAAAATGATTACACATGCGAAAACGCCCGGTTCTTTGTTCATGAAAAAGAGCTGGAAGCGGCCCACAATCCGCACCCCCTGGATTACCGGTATCTGGAGGACTATATCGAGGATATTGAAGACAACGGCCAGATTCAGGTCGTGACCGCTGACACGGACATCGTTCCCGGCATCCGGATGATCCACACGCCGGCCCACACCCGGGGGGGCATGACCGTGCTGGTGGACACGCCCAAAGGCAGGGCCGCCATCACCGGATTCTGCATCATCGATGAAAACCTGAACCCGCCGCCGGAAATTCTGGGCATGGAAATGGCGGTGATCCCGCCGGGTACCCATGTGAATGCCTATGACGCATACAATATTCTGGAAACCGTCAAAAAACAGGCGGACATTCTCATCCCCCTGCATGAACCGCGCTTTGCAGCCATGGACGTGATCGGCGCGTAGTTTTTCTGATCTTCTTGATATAAATCAAGGAATAAATCTTCCCCCTTGTGCATCATAGATATCACAAGGGGGAAGATAAACCGGCAATCGGGTGACCGATTGTCTCTTCCACAAGTATCGTAAAAAAAATCGTTTATAAACTTTTAGAGGAGATTATTATGCCCAAGGATATCCCTGTCACCAAACAGGTGCCGGCATCAGAACGGACCACATGTGAAGCCACCGGCCAGATGCTGGAAAAAGCCCGTAAAGACGGCGTCATTCTCAACCTGGACCGGGCCGTGGACATGAAAGCCTGCCCCATCGGCGTGGACTCGGCCTGCTGCAAGCATTGTTTCATGGGGCCCTGCCGCCTGAATCCCCGGGACCCCTACAAGAAAGTCGGTATCTGCGGCGCCACCATCGATACCATCACGGCCCGCAACCTGGCCCGGAATGTGGCCACGGGCTCGGCATCTCACAATGACCATGGCCAGCACATCCTTCACCTGTTCAAAGGCATTGTCGAAAAAAATATCACCGACTTTTCCATTGCCAATCCCCTCAAACTGCAACAACTTGCACAGGAGCTGGGCATTGACACCGAAGACCGCCTTATTGAAGAGGTGGCAAAAGATCTGTGCGATGAGCTGCAAAAGACTTTTTCCAATGTGGACGGTGAAATGCCGTTCATGAAACGGGTGCCGCCCGCCACCCTGGAACTGTGGCGCAAAGACGGCATCGTTCCCCGGGGCGCCATGAAAGAGGTCATGGAGATGATGAGCCGGACCCACATGGGATGCGACCAGGACTATACCAACCTGATCAAGCAGATCAGCCGAACGGCCCTGGCCGACGGCTGGGGAGGGTCCATGGTGGCCACGGAACTGTCCGACATCATGTTCGGCACGCCGTCTCCCATTCTGGCGGAAGTGAACATGGGAGTTCTCAAGGAAGACCATGTGAACGTCATTGTCCACGGTCATGAACCGGCCATGTTCGAAGGCATGCTGGCGGCGGTGAACGAACCGTTCTTCATCCAGGCCGCCAAAGACAAAGGGGCCGCCGGCATCAACCTGGTGGGCATGTGCTGCTCCGGCGCGGAGATGATGTCCCGTCACGGGATTCCTCATGCCGGCAACTTCTCTTCCACAGAAGCGGTACTGGTCACAGGCGCGGTGGATGCGATGGTGGTGGATATCCAGTGCATCAAACAGGGACTGGCCCAGGTGGCCCAGTGTTATGACACGCATCTGATCACCACCAGCGACCGGGCCCATATCGAGGGCGCCACCCACATTCAATTCGACGAAACCGATCCCCGGGCCTGTACGGATGAAGTCCTGATCAAGGCCATCTCCCGGTTCGGGTCCCGAAGCAAACCGGTGCAGATTCCCAAACAGGTGCAGAAGGGCATCCAGGGATTTTCCCATGAATACATCGAATACATGCTGGGCGGCACGTTCCGGGGGTCTTACTCCCCGCTGAACGACAACATCATCAACGGCCGGATCCGGGGCGTGGCCGGGGTGGTGGGCTGCACCAACCCCAAGGTTCAGCAGGATTACGTGCATGTGGAACTGGTCAAAGAGCTGATCAGAAACGATGTGCTGGTGCTGCAGACCGGATGCTCCCAGATCGCCCTGTCCAAAGCCGGCTTTCTGACGCCGGAAGCCGGCGCCCTGGCCGGACCGGGACTCTCCGAGGTGTGTGAGACCGTGGGCATGCCCCCGGTGCTGGGTCTGGGGTCCTGTGTGGACAACACCCGGATCCTGATTGCGGCCTCCGCCATGGTCAAGGCCGGCGGCCTGGGCAACAGCATTGCCGACCTGCCCGCGGCCGGGTGCGCACCGGAGTGGATGAGTGAAAAAGCCCTGGCCATTGGTCAGTATTTTGTGGCGTCCGGGGTCTATACGGTGTTTGGTGTGGGTTTTCCCGCCCTGGCCGGCACTCATTTCCATGATCTTTTGTTCAACGGACTGGAAAAACAGGGATACGGCAAATGGGGCATGGCCACGGACCCGATCGAAATCGCCAGATTGATGATCGACCATATTGACAAAAAACGCCGGCAACTGGGCATTGACAAAGCCCGGGAACGCGTGCTGGTGGATATGAACGACCGCCGGGCCATGGCCTGATACCCTTTGCAAAGCCAACCCCCTGGTGGAAAGTGTCTGACTGGCGGACTGTCGGAGTCACGTTGTGAATTCCAGGCCGCCAGCCAGGCGCCCCCACCAGGGGCGGCACTCTACCGAAGCGGTCCGCTGCCGCTTTGCCAAGCTTCCATCCTTCCGGCATTGGGGGGAATCTGCCCCTGCCGCCCGGTGAAAAAAAATTGACATCCCGTACAGGGCCTTATATAAATAAGCGGACAGACAATCAAAAAAGGATCCTGTGCATGGGCCGCAAAAGCATCTCTCACATCCGGAAACCCGAAATCCTTCGCCATACCTATCAAGTGGTGGAAGATGAAGGGTTCATGGGCATGACCATCGGCAAGATCGCCAACCGCATGGGGGTCAATTCCGGGCTGCTGATCCATTATTTCAAGAGCAAGGAAGGCCTGATCATGGAAATGGTGGATTATCTGTTCAAAATTTCCATGGAATCCTATCTTGCGGAACTGGAAAAACACACCACCCCAAAAGACCGGTTCCAGTGTCTGATGCACATCCTGTTCTCCACCAGCGCCAAAGGACCCCAGCGGGATGCGGTGTTCTGGTCCTGCTATGCCATGGGGTTCAGAAATCCCGATATCCGGGACCGGATCCAGGCCATGCAGAAAAAATTCATCGCCTTCGGCATCAAAGAGATCACCGCCTGGGAAAATGCCGGTCTGGTCCACGTGCCGGACAAGGAAAAAGCGGCCGCCACCATTCTTGCCCTTTCCGAAGGCTTAGGCATTCTTCGCAATTCTTTGAAACACCTGGATTCCCTGGAGCAAATCGCCCGGTCCATGCGGCAGAGCGCCCTGGAGGCCCTGGGTGCCGGGTCCGCATGCCTGGAAAAGGATGTTCAGGAAACAAAAAGCGCTTAAATCAGCAGGGCCAGGGTCAGCGGGATAAAAGACAGCAGCGTGGAAATCATGATGGCCCCGGATGCCAGTTCCGTATCTGAATTCAACTGACCGGACAGCACGTAAATGGCCGTGGATGTGGGCAAAGAAAAAAAGATCATGCCCACGGTAAAAGCCGGGCCGGCCACCTGAAACGCCTTGAGCAGAAAAAAACCCGCCGCCGGAAGAAACACCAGCTTGATGCCTGCCGCCACAAGCGACACCCGTGCATGATCGGCCAGCCCTTTGAACCGCAGGGACCCGCCGATGGAAATCAGGGCCAGCGGCAGGGTCACAGCGGTCATCAAAGAAAAACTGTTGCTCACAAACACGGGGAATACCAGATCTGACCGGGAAAATAGAAATCCGGCCACACACCCGATGATCAGGGGATTGGAAACCAGAGAACGGACAAAATAGCGCAGGTTTTCCCGGATGGACGGTTTGCCGCCGGAATACCACACCAGCACGGAAACCGACAGCACATTGATCACCGGGATGACCACCCCGGCCAGAATCCCGAAATTCCGAACCCCTTCTTCTCCCAGCACCGCCAAAACCAGTGCCATGCCGATATAGGTGTTGAACCGGAAGCAGGCCTGACAGAAAGCGCCTGCCTGAAACGCGGAAATCCCGAAATGACGAATCGCCGCAAGGCTGACGGCAAATGCCAGACAAACACCGGTCAGACCGGCCAGGACCAGGCCCCCACTCACCCCCTGGTCCGGCGTGCCGCTGCCGATCTTCCAAAACAGCAGTACCGGAAAAAACACGTAATATACCAGGCGATCCGACATGGCCAGAAAGCGTTGATCGGTCATGCCGGAACGTTTGAGGCCCCATCCGAGCAGCAGCAGGAAAAACAGGGGAAACAGGGTATTGAGAACCAGCATGTCAGAGAAAAAAAACCCGGTTTTCCGTGACGCTCAGAAACCGGGCGCCTGTGTCCGTCACCTGGATGACACTTTCAATGCCTGCGGAAAACCGGTCCTTGAAAATGAACTTGGGTTCCACGGCAAACACCATGCCGGGCATCAGTTCCTGTGGATTGTTCCTGGACAGAACAGGGGGCTCCACCAGTTCCAGGCCCACACCATGCCCGATGAACCGGGATTTGAGCCCGGGCAGCCCGAGAAAGGTCTCATGCAGGCCCAGTTTCCCGGCCCGGTTCACGGCGGCGGAGAACACCTCGGCCGCAGAAATCCCCGGCGCCATCCTGTCCTTTACATCGTGCAGGATATCGATGGCCGCCTGTCCGGCCTGTTTGGCTTCCGGTGGCAACGTCCCCATCACCAGCATGCGGGTCTCGTCCATGTGGTATCCGTTGACCATGGTACCCAGATCCAGGAGTATGGGTTCGTTTTTCTGAATCAGTTTGTGCCCGGCCCCGTATGGATAGGCACTGCACGTGCCGGTGCCGCACACCGGGCTGTCCAGGGCCCCGCCCAGGCCCCCGGAAACCCCGCTCATCAGATGATGGGAAAACCCTTCGGCCCGGTAGTGACGGACCAGCAGCTTGCCGGAATGACCATGGGCACGGGCAAAGGCTTCCACCCGGCCGCAGAACGCGATCTCCGATTCGCCGGGGGTCATGTGTTCACGGACAAATGAAAACGTGTCTCTTGACAACCTGGCTGCGACCGCCATCCGGTCGATCTCCCAGCCGGATTTGATCATTCGGCAGTCCGTGATCATCGATGTCGCATCCGTCATCACCGCGGGGGTGAACAGGGTTTCGAAAAACTGAAAATCCCGGACCGGCACCACATCGAATGCCAGGCCCAGTGAGGTTGGCAAACGGCCGTGAACCGAATGGATCTGCTCGGGTATCCGGGTGATGGATGCCACCGGGATCACCTGATCGATTCCGGTTTCCGCCACCGCCCGGGGCAGGTACCGCCTGACAAACAGCAACGGGTCATGGTCCACCGGGACATACAGATAGGCATCCTGGGCTGTGCCGGAAAAATAATAGATATCGGGTTTGTGAGTTAAAAAGACCGCACTGGTGCCGGTGTTTTCCATGCGGGTTTTCAGGGCATGAATCCGGTTCGATATTTCGGACACAGGGACCGGTGTTGAAAATGCGCTATTGTTCATCGTCCACCCGCATGATGGGTTCAATGGCTTTGCATTTTTTGTCCGTCATCGACATAAATTATCTTCTGATTTCTATCCTCTTGATATTGAACAACCTATATCAAAGTGTTGCATAATGCAAAAAAATATTCCAGGCTCATAAATGATTTCACACAGACCTTCAAAATTCTCATCCCTGCATATCCTCCCGTTAATTGACAATTGAGTCGGAATCATTATGATAGTTGATAATTTTAATTCCAATTGAGGAGAAACAAATGCCTGATTTAACCGCTGTCATGGAAACCAGCAAAGGAACCATCCGCCTGAAACTGTTTGCCGATCAAACCCCTGTCACCTGCGGCAGTTTTGTCAACCTGGCCAAACGGGAATATTACAACGGACTCAAATTTCACCGGGTGATCAACGACTTCATGATCCAGGGCGGATGTCCGTTCGGCAACGGCATGGGCGGACCGGGATACGAGTTTGAAAATGAGTGCAAAAAAGATCTCAAACATGACCGGCCGGGAATTCTGTCCATGGCCAATGCCGGGCCCGGCACCAACGGGTCCCAGTTTTTCATCACCCATGGTCCCACACCGCATCTGGACGGCATGCACACGGTCTTCGGCGTGGTTGAAGGCGACGCCGACCAGAAGGTCGTGGACAGCATCGCCCAGGGGGATACCATTGAAAGCGTCACCATCCAGGGGAATGTGGGATCTTTGTTCAAAAAGATCACGCCTCAGCTGGATGAATGGAACAAGATATTGAACAAAAAGTTTCCCAAACTGCCCAAAGCTTAGTCACGCTAAGTAACACACGATAGAACCGCCGGACAGACGATTCTGTCCGGCGGTTTTGTTTCGGTATTTCAGTTTGATAATTTCTCTGAATATCAGGACGTCACCGTATCGATATAAAAAGGAATCACATGCAGAGATCTTTTTTTCTCACAGGTCTGTCCCAGGCGCCAGTCCTTGACCGGGACCCCGGCCTCCTTGATTTTCTGAATCATGCCCTGGATATCGATGAGGGGATGCCTTGCAAACACGTTGGGCAACCCATAGGTGAGGCTGCACACCAGGCATTTGCCGGGCCGCTGGGACAGGTGAAACCCCAGTTCCACGGTACCGGGTCTGACGGAATCGCAATTCAGACGGATATCATACGCCCCTTCCGACACATCCCCGTAAAGTGCCTCGAAAAAACGGTCGCTGGTATGGGGAGGCAGCAGCGTGTCACAGAATTCCCGGGTGAAAATGTTTTTAATCGCATTCTGATCCATCCGTTTCACCAATCCTCAACTTCTTAAAAATGGTTTTATGATAAGTTTTTCTTCTATAATAAACCGGATGGTAAAATCAAGGTTAAAAACCGGTTCTGTTGAAACCCGTCCGGCATCCGGGCAGGATGCCTGCCCGCTTTTTTGATTTGCTGGCCGATTTTCTTTATGGTAAGGTAAAAAAAATCCGGCAGGTATTGAACTGCCCCAAAAATTTGTTAGACTGTGGATTCCGCCGGTAACAAACCGCTCAGCCAGGTGGAATCCACATGAACAACCATGGGAAACGATAATATACATGGAAACTCTTGCACCTTCCAAAGGCTTTAAACTGAAACTGGCCGGCAAGCCGGATACCAGTGTCATCCGGCTTGCCCGACCCGCCACGGTGGGCGTTTCCGCCCAGGACATCCCCCATATCCGGCCCAAACTGCTGGTCAAGGAAAAAGAGGCGGTCAAAACCGGCACCCCGCTGTTCTTTGACAAACGGGACCCGGCCATCCAGTATCTGTCCCCGGGAACCGGCACAGTGAAACAGATCCGGTTCGGCGCCCGCCGCCGCCTGCTTGAGGTGGTGATCGCCCTGGACAGCATGGACGACTTTGTCGAGTTCGGGCCGTTACCTTCGGCAGACCTGGTCCATTTGCCGGATCAGGAACTGATCGACCGGCTCAAACAGGGCGGTGTGTGGCAGTCCCTGCGCCAGCTGCCGGCCAGAGACACGGCGGACAGCGGAACCGCCCCGCCCCTGATCATTGTCTGCCTCAACGGCAACGACCTGTTTTCCCCTCATCCGGGACGGTTGCTTGAAGACAATATCCCGCAGTTCGAATTCGGTCTGGCCGTGCTCAAGCGGTTCTGCGACCGCATCATTGTGGCGGCCCGGACCAGTTCCATGGAACAACTGAACCCGGTCAGACACTTGATCACCCACCAGGTATCTGATTCCTATCCAGCCTGGGACCCCGGTGCAATTTTGTACCATATCAAGGAAAAGGCAGAAGAAAACACGGCCTGGTTCATCCATGTTCAGGACCTGTTACATCTGGCCCGGTTTCTGAAAACCGGGCGGTATCCCGTGGAAACCATGGTGACCGTCACCAGGGGGGAAGACAAAAAACCCCATATGATTGCCCGCCGGGGCGCGCCTATCCGCCTGCTGGCCGGCAACTTTTCTGCCGGCAGTCTGATCACCTCGGGCCGGTTCAACGGCCGAAAAGTGGACCCGGACACCCATCTGGGCTTTTTTGAAAACACCCTGAACATCCTGCCGGATACGCCGGAAGACGAAATGTTCGGGTTTCTGCGGCCGGGACTGAACAAACCCACGGTTTCCAGGGCGTTTCTGTCCTGTCTGACCGACCGGGAAGTACAGCTGGACGGTACCCTGCACGGGGAAGAGCGGGCCTGCATCAACTGCAGCTATTGTGAAGATATCTGTCCCGTGGACCTGATGCCCAGCTTCATCATGAAGGCCCTGCACGGTGACGACATAGAAGAGGCCCTGGAGC
>Ga0180430_10005225_pt1 | contig 10819 bp, 10 predicted proteins | sample SS_ome_9_FD_132999 | JGI IMG/M metagenome (GOLD analysis project Ga0180430, IMG submission 132999) | Hypersaline lake sediment archaeal communities from the Salton Sea, California, USA - SS_1_S_2 metaG | ecosystem: Environmental > Aquatic > Non-marine Saline and Alkaline > Hypersaline >... | reverse complement strand
TTCCGAGAAAAGGCACAAAAATAAGAGCCTATTCTAAAGCAAAACCAAAGAAAGTCATTACAGTCTATAAATATGATGTCGGCAGAATGCCGGGCGCTGTGTTGGATGTAAGCCCGAAAGCTTTTAGAGCTTTGGGATTTCCGACAAGCAAAGGAAAGGTAGCCGGACATTATACATATAAAAAATAGGAGAAAAGAAGCAAGGAAAATCGTTTTCTTGCTTCTTTCAATTGGCGGGGGCGAATATGAAAAAAGTCTTTGTGTTTTTGTTGGCGGCCGTCATTTTAGCCGCAGGCGCATTTGCGGCCTTCCGCTATTTCGTCCCGGAAAAAGCGGAGCCGGCAAAGGGCGGCGGTTCGGACCTGCTCGTATCGATAACCGATCAGAAGCTGATGACCGCTTACTATGAAAATCAAAATAAGCTGTATGAAGAAAAGATGACGGATTACCCGGCTGCGGCATTAGACCGGAAAAAACGCATTCTTTATTATACGAACACCGATAACAGCAATATGAAGCATTTGATCAGGCTGGATTTGCAGTCGGGCGAAAAAACAACCCTATATTCAGGGGATGAATATGTCGACGGACTCAGTTTATCGGTGGACGGTTCGAAGCTGTTCATGCGATACAACCTTGCGGAGGAGAGAAATTTTCACCTCGCTTCCTTTGATTTAAAACAAAAGGCGTTTCACGTCATTTATCCATCGTTAAACAACAAGGACGAGAGCGTCAGCTACTATCAGTACAACAAAGCGAACAATCAATTCGTTATACTGCATTATTCATTGAAAGAAGACTATCAAAAAACAGATGAGGCCAACAGCAAAGGAGTGCCGCCCAAACCGACGAATATGAACATTTCCCTGGCGGATGAGAAAGATCAGCACCAGGTGAAAACGATCGCAAAATTTATCAATGACACGGCAATTTCGCCGGATGGCAAAACGATCGTCTTTACAGAATCGGCTGATGATCAGAAGTCGATTTATGCGATGGATGCCGAAACGAAAAAATATAAAGCGATCATTTCAGATCAGCGGGCATTTTCATTAGTCGACTCAGCACAGCCGCAATTCTCGAAAGACGGGAAAAAACTTTACTTTCTCGCTGAAGCAAAAGATGCGAAGCTGCTTGAAGATGAAACGGGGAGCGAAGCAAGGGTGAGAACGATTTATTCGTATGATATGGATACGAATAAAGTGAGCAAAGCCTGGGAAAAAACAAACGGGATTATCAACACCTTTTCCGTTATTGACGAATAATGAGCATCAGCCGGCACAAACAGTCTGTGCCGGCTGATGTTTTATCATGAGCCGTTTGCCTGAGACGCCGCAGCCGAGCTCGTCATAATGGCGATTGCTGCCGTCTGTTGTGCTTGAATAACGGCTTCAAGCGTTTGATAAAGTCCTGTTTCCAGAAGCGTCGGATCTTCCGTTTTTTCGCTCATGTACAAATTGACAGCCGTTTTCAGATTCATGTCTTTCTGCCACCTGAACAGTTTATCGCTGTTCAATGCGCCTGCCATGATTGTGATGGCATCTATGTCTTTTTCACCGTTCTCAAGCAATGCAAGCAGTCCGATTTCCGGGTAATGGACAGGCTTCGGTCTTCTATGCTTTTTTGTCAATTCATCGTATATCCGAAGGGAGCGGGCGACAAGCTGATCGGCATCCCGCTCCGGCAAAAGCGAGAGGATGTGGCTGAGAAACTGCAAATCGTTCCCTTTGCGAAAACCCGCTTGGTTCAGCTTTTGGTAAAACGCTTCGATATAGTCGATCAGTTCACCTGTTTCCATGTCTGAACCGGCCAAAAGCACGGCGAGCGGGTAATCGCCGGCCGATGTTAAAAAGACGTGCTTGTCCTTCATTCCTTTGTAAATAGACAAAGCCCGATTGATTTTGTCTTCATGATCATGCTCATCAGGATATTTTGTCAAAAGGATAAGTGCGGACAAGTAGGTGAAAATGCTTTTTTTGAATCCGTTGCCGGTCAGTTTTTCGTAAATAATGAAAAAAGGTCTGATATGCGTTTCAGGTTCTTCGAAGCGCACGTCAAACATAGCGGCGAATGTATAGCGATGGGCCGACTTTAACGGCGAAAATGTCCCGGCGGCCTGTTTGACGGCCTCACTAAGCGTTAAAAACCGTTCTTTATTAAAAGGCAGCTTGTTGACGACATACATGGAAGCAATCATCATCAATGTCCGCTGATCTGTGACTTTCCATTTTAAATCGCTTTTTAACTCAGAGTAAATTGCTTTATATTGATCCAATCGCTGCTGCAGTTTAGCAGATGCCATTTTATCTGTCTCCTTCCTCGGTTTGCGTCGTTTTTGTATATACGAAGCAAAGGAAAATAAGTTTCATGGATTTGGCATCATACCGGGCTTTTGCTTAATAATATGGAAAAGGATACAGCGCGGCAATAATAACAAACGGGAAGATCCTGCTCCTGAACCGTCGGAATCGCCGGCGCGGATATCCGTATCCGCCGTAAAACTGCCTTTCATCTGTCACGTCTTCGGGAATGAGGAGAGATGCTTCCTGACGGTTCACCCCTTCAAGGATCCCGTGAACGGAACGGCCGTCCTTCATTTTCAGCACGACGTGATAGTGCATGTATTTGCGGCATAAATCGTGCAAAGACCTTTGATGATCATGGGGCATTGAGCAAACGGCATCTTTCGGAACACTCATATTCATTTCCATCTCCTTTTAGATTTATGGTATTCATCTAATGGATGAATGTTCCGGCTTGGAACGGTGAAGCCGTGGTATATGTAAAAAAGCCGATATGAATCGGCTTTAAAGATCAATGGTCAGCACTTCTTTCTGCGGCACTTGAAACGGTCGTCGTCATCATCAGAAAAACACTTTCTTTTTCTGCATTTGAACCGGTCATCGTCAGAGCTGCGGGTTTTATCCGTTTTAACGGTTTTATCCGTATTATTTGTTTTATCCGTTTTATCCGTTTTATCCGTTTTATCGGTATCCGCCGAACGCAGCGCTTTCCTTGACTGTCTTTCTTTTTCCCGCTCAGGGCTGTATGGATCGTAATTGTCATAGTACTCTTCGTAGCTGCTCATTTTGAGGCAATCACCGCCTTTGGGTCATGATATGATAATGTATTATAAAGAGGGGCGTTTTGCCTGTGCATATGTAATGGTTTGTTGTGCCGTAAATAAGCTGATCAACTGACAAAATTCAACATTGAATAAAAGGATTTTTCGTTTCAACCGCTAATATTATTATGTATCAACTATTTTTTTACGGCTGCGCCTGCCGATGCTTGCGAGAAAGCATTCAGGCGGACAGTCTGATAGGATAGAAGGAGCGGAATGCCGATGAAACGATCCGAAAGTGAAGGAGAGTACTTATGAAAAATAGTAGAAAAAAAGAAATCTTATCGTGGGTGAAAACACTTGTCATAGCCGCCGCGCTTGTCATGGTTTGCCGCTATTTTCTGTTTACGCCGTCAACTGTTTTGGGAGATTCAATGTATCCGACTTTAGAGGACGGCAACATGGTCATGGTTAGTAAAATCAGCGATATTCAGCGCTTTGATAAAATTATTTTTCACGCGCCTGATTCAGATGAAAACTATGTGAAAAGGGTGATCGGCCTCCCGGGGGATACGATCGAAATGAAGGACGATGTCCTTTATATTAACGGAAAAGTATATGATGAGCCTTATTTAAAGAAAAACAAACAAAAGCTGACGCTTCATGAACATTTAACAGATAATTTCACACTGGAGAAATTAACCGGCAAACAAAAGGTGCCGGAAGACCACTTGTTCGTGATGGGTGATAACCGTCAAAACAGCAAGGACAGCCGCTTTTTCGGATTTATTACAATGGACTCCGTTGTCGGCAAAGTTGAGTTCCGTTATTTTCCTTTCAATGAGATCGGCGGAATAGAATAGAAACGAAAAAGGCTTCCCATGATACGAATGGGGAGCCTTTTTAGCATTCGCACATTTTGGCGAGCGGGCGGTTTGAAACATTGTCTGTACAGTGAAATAATGAAAAAAGAAACTGGACAACAAGGAGGATGAACAGATGAAAGTGTTTGTAGTGGGGGCGAACGGACAAATCGGGCGCCGCTTGACGAAAAGCTTGAATGAGAGCGATGAACATCAAGTCAGAGCAATGGTGAGAAACGAAGAGCAGGCGCAGGCTTTGAAACAATCGGGAACAGAAACCGCGCTCGCTAATTTAGAAGGCACTGTGGAAAGCATCGCAGAAGCGGCGAAAGGCTGCGACGCGATTGTCTTTACCGCCGGCTCAGGCGGCAAAACGGGCGCTGATAAAACGCTTTTGGTGGATTTGGATGGGGCGGTTAAAACGATCGAAGCTGCCGAAAAAGCGGGCATCCGCCGTTTTATTATGGTCAGCACATTGCAGGCACACCGCCGTGAAAATTGGAGTGAAGCGTTAAAGCCGTATTATGTCGCCAAACATTATGCGGATCGGATTCTTGAAGGCAGCGGATTAAACTACACGATTATCCGTCCGGGAGGCCTGTTAAACGAACCGGGTACAGGCCGGGTGAAAGCGGCGGAAAACCTTGAGCGCAGAACGATTCCGCGAGAAGATGTGGCTGATACCATCTTGGCGGCGCTCGCTGAAGAGCATACATTCCGGCGTTCATTCGATTTGGTTTCGGGTGATCAAACGCCCGCCGAGGCGCTTAAATCGATATGAAAGTGATTCGGGGAACCTGTGGTCAGAGGGTTCCCCGGCGTTTTTACAGAAGCGGAATATAGATGGTCATCTTCATCTCGTTGGGCGGCACCGAACGGCACACATCAGTCACTTCAAAGTCCGGTCCTTCTGTTCTCTCGTAATTGGTATTCATCAGCCATGATCCATAGATGTATCTTCTTGTGTTCTGCACGGATTCGGTCGATCCGTTCACATGAAATACGGCGTATTTGCCGCCGGGAATTTTCATATACATAAGCGGCTCCGGCACTTCTCCGGCTGCTGTTTCGCGAACGGCTTCCCCGATGATAAATGAGAAACCTCCGTCATCCTGGAAGCGGCATGACAGCCCGTAACACATATTCGGATCTGTTTTTTGAGGGATTTGCATAAAGTATCCATTTCTGCCGAAATCGTTGTAGAATTTCGGGATATCTTCGAAATACTTTTCCTCGTTTAAATTTGTCCGGTACTCATATCCGATCATATGTATATCGTTTAAATGAGTGATGTGCGGCTTTGGGATGTTCATATCTCCAGTCATCCTTTCTTTATATTCGAGAAAATTCATTTTGGTTTGAAAATCAAGCTTGACCTTTGCTTTGCGGTACTTGGCCGGAGTGATGCCGAAATACTGTGAGAATGCCCTGCCGAAAGCTTCCTGAGAGCCATAGCCGAAATCGATTGCGATATCGAGAATGGAACGATCCGTTTTCTCAAGCAGAAGCGCAGCTTCAGATAGACGCCGGTTGCGAATGTACTGATAAACGGAAAAACCGGAGATCGCCTGAAAAAGCCTTTGAAAATGAAACGGGGAGAAACATGATTTAGCCGCAATATCCGTAATGTTTAAATCGTTTTGAAGGTGTTCTTCGATAAAATGAACCGCGTTTTGAATTCTTTCGTAATCATCCATATTCATCCACAGCCTTTACGATTTGATGATCCTATTGTACAGGATCAAGCGATGGTTTTTTTGATGATTTGTGCTTTTTTAAAAGCCTCCAAATGCGGAGGCTTTTTCTTATTGATGACGAATATCCGTTACTTCAAGAGGGCGCATCATATCGTAATCTTCGTGCTCCAGAATGTGGCAGTGCCAAACATATCTGCCGCTGTACGGTGCGAAGGTTGCGATAATCCGTGTCACCGAGCCAGGAGGTACTTTGACGGTGTCTTTCAGCCCCTTTTCATTCTGTGCCGGTGGAGCTGCCGGACCTGTAAAGACTAGTTCTCCGTTTTCCTGATACCGTTCGATATCAAACGGCCGGTGGTCGAGAATCAAAAATTGGACAAGATGTAAATGGATCGGATGGATCGCTCTTCCGGCATTGATGATCGACCAGATCTCAGTGCTGCCGAGGGCGGGAGTTTCAGTTACCGGTTCATGCCATTTTGTGTTGTTTAAAAGCAGAACAGGTCTTCCATATTGGTCAAGGGACGCGCCCAACGACAGATTTCTAAGGGTATTGATCTTGTGTCTCCGGTAAAATGGGCGTTTTCTCAATATTCTCGGCAATGAACTTGTATCTTTTTGCTTCAATGGTTTTGAGATGCGGAATTGCATGATGTCGGCATCTGTATCGGGATCCGCGTCTTGTCCGCCGCAGCCGATCCGGTTTTTCAATGTCACGGTTTTTCCTTCAGCTCGTGAAAAATCAACGATGATATCGCATCTTTCAGCCGGTGCGATCACCAGTTCATTGACTTTAACCGGATGCTGCAGAAGACCTCCGTCCGTGCCGATTTGGTGAAATGTGATGTCATGATCGAAATACAGCTCAAAGATTCTCGTATTGGAGGCGTTCAGTATCCGAAAACGGTATTTTCGAGGTTCCAGTTCATCATAAGGCCATACCTTGCCGTTGACTAAAATGGTATCACCGCAAAAAGCCGGAACAATCGACGGGTCGGGAAGATCCGGCGAAGGGTTGTCAGGCTGCCGCGGATAAAACAATGAACCATCTTCATGAAAGGACTTATCCTGAATCAAGAGCGGAATTTCATATTCTCCCTTCGGCAAGTTCAATGACCGCTCTTCCCTGTCGCGGATAAAATATAAACCGACAAGCCCCGCATATACATTCAGCCTCGTGATGGCCATTGCATGATCGTGATACCAGAGAGCCGTAGCATCCTGCTCATTCGGATATTCATACACCTCCCTTTCAAAAAAAGGGCCTTTGACTTGAAAATCTTTAGTGTACCAGGCTTCCGGGTAACCGTCGCTATCAGGCGGTGTCCGGCCTCCATGCAAATGAACGACCGTTTTGACTTCATGTTCATGATGGCCGTCGTCATGAATTGTATGGTCGACGGGGAGAAAATGATGATCCGGAAGCTTATTCAACCATTTGACCGCGACTTTTTCGTGTTTTTGCACTTCAAAGGTGGGGCCGGGATAGACCCCGTTATATCCAAACAGCCGGGTCGGCGGCAGATCGCGGTGGAGCTGCTGCTGAAATTCTTTCATCGTGACTTCATAATAGGTCATTTCCTTGCTTTTGCTGTGGGGTTTAAGCACTTTCGGAATGGGGAGTTTGTCAACGAATTTTTCAAGTTTCATGTTTCACCTGTCCTCTTTTGTTCTAATGAAAAGATCATTACATTATAAGACGGGTTGCATGGTCTGGTTCCTCATGATGAGAATAAGAAATGTAATTTGTGCTGAGAATGTTAAAAAAAAGAATCGATCATGACAAGAAGATGAACAGAATATTTCCTAACGATTAAAAATCGCCTTAAGGCATGCTTCGCGGAGGAAGAGAGGCGGGGATGATGATACATTATGTGTAAACCCTTTCTTATGGGGCGAAGCGGTCTGAAAGGAGATACCCGTATTGCAGAAAAGAATAGAGTGGATTGATGTTTCGAAGGGCGTGGGAATTATATTGGTCGTGTTGGGCCATACACCGACGCCGGATTGGCTGAAAACGTTCATTTTCGCATTTCATATGCCGCTGTTTTTCTTTCTGTCCGGCCTCGTTTACCATGATGGGAAGATGACTTTTACATCATTTCTTTTTAAAAAAATAAAGACGCTTCTTTTGCCTTACTTCATTTTTTCCGTTCTTGCCTATTTATTCTGGGTTCTCGTTGAGAGGCATTTTACGTTTACGGGGAGTTCGGATGTCGATCCGGTTGTACCGTTTAAAGGCATTTTTTATTCGATGCCTGATGACTACATGCTGACACACAACCCGGCGCTCTGGTTTTTAACATGCTTATTCCTCGTTGAAATGCTTTTTTTTATCGTGAAGAGATGGGGGAAAGGAAGGCTGTTTATCGTCATTGCCGTAATGGTGTCGGCCGCCTTGGGCTATTTGAATGATCAATTTGTGGGCATCAAGCTGCCGTGGAATATTGAAGTGGCCTTGACCGCCATCGTATTTTATTCGGCCGGTTTTCTGTCGAGAAATAGCCTGAGGGAGATGAGAGACAGAAGAACGCTGCTGCCAGCGCTTCTCTTATTCATCGCGGTCGGCTTTTTACAGACCCTGAACGTCAGAGTGGATATGAGGGCCAATGAGTATGGAAACATGGCGGTCTTTTATCTGACCTCATTTCTGGGAACGGCAGGCGTCATTTTCAGCAGTTTTAAACTCGAAAAAATGAAGCTACTCCAATTCCTCGGCAAAAACTCGCTGATCATTCTCGTACTGCACTACCCGGTCATCAGGATGCTGAAAGCCGTCGTCTACTACTTTACCCAGGTTTCCCTTGATGAGACATACGGTTCCCTGTTATGGAGCGCGCTTTACACCGGTATGACATTACTTGTTATGGTGCCTTGCATCTTTTTATTGAACCGGTATCCGATCGTGCTTGGGCGGAAGAAATGCAATTAAAAAACTTGCAAAGGAGACTTTGCAAGTTTTTTTGAATTATTGAAGGTTAAAAGTGATTTTTTCATCATTCCAAAAATTAGAAGTGAAAATAACTTTATATGTTTTGCTCTTTTTTGTCTGAAAAGCGATAGTTCCAGAAACCTTACCGTCTTTTGTCAGATTTCCAGATGATAATTGGTTATCATCTGAAAGTGCATAAGTATTATGCGTAATTTGTCCATCTTCGTTTTGAATTTGAAAATCAAGCGGGTTGTAAGAAATATCTTTATCGCTTTTATTTTCTATGTTAACTGTTACAATCACATATTCATTACCTTTTTTTGGTTTGATAAATTTATTGCCCATCGATTTTTTAACGTTGGTCACTGTGATTTGGGTGCCATCCAGATCAGCTGTTTCATTTAAACCAAATTCAGTTTTTTCTTCTTTGGCATCGTCATTGCTTTTTTCTTCGCTAGTTTTTGCGGCTGTCGTCTTTGCACTGCTACCGGACGATTTGCTTTCTTGAGAAGAAGAGCCGCTTGAAGCGAATATCATGACGAATACGATGGATCCAATAATCGTGACATAGAACCACCATTTTTTAAAGACAAGGCCTTTATTCTCGCCGCTGAACAATGCTTTACATCCGCCGATTAATAGCAGAATAAGCGGAACGATATATGCCAGGCTGACGCCGACAGTTCCTCCTATTGCAGCCGCGATATAAAAAGTACCCGCTAATTTAGTATGTTTTTTTACGATACATGCACCGACGATGGCCAGTGCAGACAGCAAAATAACCGCCCAGGATGATCCGATAACTTCTCCGGCGCCATCCGCTTCTAAAGCGGCGCCTAATCCTCCGAATAATAAACCTGAAAATCCTGCAAAAATCCCGAAAATACCGCCTAGTAACCCCAGTACAAATTCTGCTGTACGTTTGACAGGGGCTTGAAAATTCGTTTGTTCTGACATGTAATGTCCCCTTATAAGCTATGTCATAATGTCTAAAACATATTAATCCAAAAAAGGAAAAGAGTCCATATATTTTTCGTGACTATTTTACTATTATTTTATATTGTCAGAGTTTTAAGGACTATTTTCGACTTTTTTTAATATCGTTTAAATTTTGGGTTTGTTTAATGTTTTTTAGAAGAATCATGCAGGGGAACTAAAGAAAAAATATTCAGAAAGTAGATACCGACCTTTTAATCCTATGCAGCGTGAATAAATTGAGGTTTTCGCAAAATCCTTATACAGAGCGGGTTTTACCGGTTTTGACCCAACTGAAATTTGTTTCCTTAAATAAAAAAAGTTCTACTCTGACTATATTTCTGCAAGAAGTGAATCATGTTTCTATAGACTCACTCAAGTTTTGCTTTGTATGATTAAAAGCGAAAACACGGATGGGAAAGGAAGCTTTTTATGGAACGGTATGATGAATTAAAAAAAGGTGAAACCGGGGCATGGGTCAGCATCATCGCTTACATTTTACTGTCGGCTGTTAAATTGGCCGTCGGCCTTCTATTTCACTCCGAAGCCCTCAGAGCCGACGGACTGAACAATACAACAGATATTATTGCCTCAGTAGCGGTGCTGATCGGCCTCAGGATTTCTCAGAAGCCGCCTGATGAAGACCATCCGTACGGACATTTCCGCGCTGAGACGATCGCCTCGATGATCGCTTCATTTATCATGATGGTGGTCGGTCTTGAAGTGCTGTACAGCTCGGGCGAAATGCTGTTTAATCCGAAAGAAACGACACCGGACATGATTGCGGCCTGGACGGCGGCAGGCAGTGCCATCGTGATGTTTTTGGTTTTCCTCTACAATAAAAGGCTGGCAAAAAAGGTAAACAGCCATGCCCTCTATGCAGCCGCCGCCGATAATAAATCAGATGCCTATGTCAGCATCGGAACGTTCGCAGGCATCTTTGCTTCGCAATTTAACCTTGCCTGGGTCGATACGGCAGCCGCATTTATCATCGGATTGATCATCTGCAAAACGGCTTGGGGGATTTTTAAAGAGGCGGCCCATTCTTTGACGGACGGATTCGATATTAAACATATTTCAACGTATAAAGAAACGATTCGGAAAGTTCCCGGCGTCGGCAAAATCAAAGATGTTAAAGCGCGCTATTTGGGCAGCACCATCCACGTGGAAATCATCGTGGAAGTGAGATCCGACCTCAACATTGCAGAAAGCCATGATATCGCCGATGAAATTGAGAGAAGAATGCAGGAGGAACACTCGATCGTTCATTCCCATGTTCACATCGAGCC
>Ga0180430_10005224_pt1 | contig 10820 bp, 9 predicted proteins | sample SS_ome_9_FD_132999 | JGI IMG/M metagenome (GOLD analysis project Ga0180430, IMG submission 132999) | Hypersaline lake sediment archaeal communities from the Salton Sea, California, USA - SS_1_S_2 metaG | ecosystem: Environmental > Aquatic > Non-marine Saline and Alkaline > Hypersaline > Sediment... | reverse complement strand
TGCTCGCGCGCCAGGGTAGTATTACAGTTCGGGCACCAATCCACCGGTGACATTTTGCGGTAGGCCATGTCATTCTTCAGCAGCCGGGCAAAGAACCACTGTGTCCAGCGGTAATATTCAGGATCGCAGGACACCGCTTCCCGGCGCCAATCAAACATATTGCCCATCGAACGCAGCTGTCCGCGCATGTGCTCAATATTGGCATAGGTCCATTCTTTGGGATGAATATTACGCTTGATGGCGGCATTCTCAGCCGGCAGGCCGAACGCGTCAAAGCCCATCGGAAACATGACGTTATAGCCTTTCATGCGCAGGTAACGTGCACGGGCGTCGGAAGGCGTCATGGCGTACCAGTGGCCAATATGCAGGTTGCCGGAGGGATATGGCAGCATGGTTAATGCGTAATACTTCGGCCTGGAGGCATCGATATCAGCGTGGTACAACCCATCCAGTTCCCATTTGTCCTGCCATTTTTGTTCAATATTGGCGGGTAAATAGCGATCAATTGTTTCAGGCATGTATCCTCTTCTTTTCTATTAATAAAAAACGCCTCCGTCCTCAGGGACGAAGGTTATTCTCCGCGGTACCACCCTGGTTGCCGGTTTCGGCCACCTCGATGCGCTGTAACGGGCGTACCCGGGAAAGGCTATCCTTACGATTCACCTTTTCAGCCTAGTCGTGAGACCCGGCAGGCGAGTTCTGCCTGACGCGCTCCGCGTGCGCTGCCGGACTTGCACCCTTGCTCCGGCTCTCTGGCGGATGGCATACTGCTCCTGCCCTGGCTTTTATAGTGGACCCAGAGGGATTCGAACCCTCGACCTTCTCAATGCCATTGAGACGCGCTCCCAACTGCGCTATGGGCCCAAGTGGACCTGGAGGGATTTGAACCCTCGACCTCGTCAGTGCGATTGACGCGCGCTCCCACTGCGCTACAGGCCCATTTATCTAACCTGAGAATTCTACCCGTGAGCGCATTGCGTGTCAAGCAAAGCGCTGGGGAGTATACCATATAGGTTTATGAGGAGCTATCTAATAACGCGTTGATCGCGTTTATTATCTCTTCCGTGCCGGTGAAGCGCAGCGCGTGCATACCGACAGCGCGTGCGCCATCCACGTTTTCCTGCACATCATCAATAAATAATGCCTGTTCCGGCAGTGTATCTATGCGCTCCAGCATGGTTTTGTAGATCCCTGGATCAGGTTTTCTGGTTTTGACCTCATACGAAAAGATGGAGACATCAAAGCGATCCAGGAAATCAAAGCGCTGGCTGAGGAGCGTGCGCGCGTTATCCCAGGCATTGCTGAGCAGCCCAAGCTTATAGGTGGGTTTGAGGGACGCGGCGAAATCAAGCAGGCGCTGGTCGATGAAATCACCCGTAAAATATTCATCATACAAGGTGAGGTAGTCATCCAGCGGCTGGCCAAAGTGGCGCATGACATTATGCCAGTGTTCGACATCTGTCAGTCCGCCCTGTTCTGATTGGATAGAGCTTTCGCTGGAGAAGACAAACGCTTCCAATTCGCGGCGCGAAACCCCAAAACGCTTGGCGATCGCCTCACGCGAGGATGCGTCTGCTGTACGCAGCAGCACCCCGCCCATATCGAATATGACTGTTTTAATATCTGTTTTCTTTTGCATTCCGCCATTATAGCAAAGATGATTGCCGCTATAATTGATTTTAAAGATTAAAGGAGAATTAATGCCCACCAAGATCATTTTGGATGTCGATACCGGCACGGATGATGCCGTCGCACTGATGACAGCGGTGCTGCACCCCGAGATCGAACTGGTGGCTGCCTGTAGCGTAAATGGCAACCAGACCATCGAGAAAACGACCGAGAATACCCTGCGTGTGATGGGATTTTTAAACCGTCCGGATATTCCCGTCTATCGCGGCTGTGAATTACCGATGGTAAGCACACTCAATCCCGACCGTAAACCCAACGTACCATACACCAAGAAATCGGATGTGCACGGCGATTATCTGCCGATCCCCAAAGCGATGATCGATGTGCAACCACAGCATGCGGTCAATTATCTGATCGATACCTACATGGCCACCACAGAAGAGATCATTCTGGTTCCCGTCGGTCCGCTTACCAACCTGGGAATGGCACTGCGTCTGGAACCGCGTTTGGCAGAGCGTATCCCGCAGGTAGTGATCATGGGCGGCGGGCATATGATCGGCAATATCACCCCCTCCGCAGAATGGAATATCTACGTTGACCCCGAAGCGGCGCGGATTGTGATGCAGTCCGGCATCCCAGTCACACTCGTCCCGCTGGACGCCACCCATGCCGCTTACACCACTTATGATGAAGCGATCGCTATCCAGAACATCGGTACACCGTATGCTAAGGCAGCCGCATCCTTCATGCTGGAACGCATTGAAGGGTACAAGATATTCGACAAGCAGATGGGCGCGCTTAACGCAACCCCGGTGCATGACGCGTTGTGCATTGCCGCCATCCTTGACCCAGATATATTGGAAGAAGTCGTTGAATGTTTCGTCGATATAGACTGCGACGGCGAACTCACCGACGGGCGCACCGTTTGCGATGTCAATTTCCGCACCGGCAACCCGCCCAATGCCAAATTGGCACTGAGCGCGAACCGAGAGAAATTTAACCAGTTCCTGTTTGAAACACTATCCCTGATGCCCTAATAACTTATGAAAGAATTTTACAGTCTGCTGGATGATCTCAAACCGCTCACGCCCGGAGAGGAACAGATGGATATGCTGGCACAGTTCAGCGCGCTGGTCCTGGAGTGGAACCAGAAGCTGAGTCTGACTTCCATCACTGACCCCGAGGGGTTCTGGATCAAGCATATTTACGACTCCCTGACCTGCCTGCCGATCATCTTCGCGTTTGGATCCAGCTCGGTGATCGACATTGGCACGGGGGCCGGATTTCCCGGCATCCCGCTCAAAATCGCTTATCCCGAAATATGCCTGACGCTGGCAGAATCCGTCAAGAAGAAAGCCAACTTCTGCCAGGTAGCCGCGGACGCACTCAAACTGACGGATGTCAAGGTAACCGCGGAGCGGGCAGAGACACTCGGGCAGGACCCCGCATACCGCGAGCGATATGATTGGGCCATCGCCCGCGCGGTCGCGCCTTTGAACGTGCTGGCGGAGTATCTGCTGCCGCTGGTGCATATCGGCGGACACGCCCTGGCGCAGAAAGGCGGCAACGCCGGTGAGGAGATCAACAAAGCGCGTAATGCTATCAAACGGTTGGGGGGAGAGATTAAAAAGGTAACACCAATTGAACTGCCACTCGGCTATGGGAGCCGTACTCTGATCACGATCAAGAAGGTCAAAGCGACCGCGCCCACCTACCCGCGCCGCCCCGGTACACCCAAGAAAAGCCCGCTCAGCTAACTTTCTTCACGAATCGCGCCATCCTGTAAGTACCAAACGACGCACTGCTCAACAAAATCCGGTTTGAACAGGTCCAGGTCGGTGGTGGTCATGATCGACTGTGAATTTGCCGCCAGTTCTGCCAGCAGCTGACCACGCCTATCTTCATCCAGTTCCGCCAGCGTTTCATCCAGCAGCAGAACCGGCAACTCACCTGTTTTTTCATGCAGCCAATGCACCTCTGCCAGTTTGAGCGCCATGACCGCTGTACGGATCTGGCCACGGGAACCGTACATCCCGAGATCAATTTCGTTCGCGCTGAATAATAGGTCATCGCGGTGCGGGCCGATGGTAGTTACCCCACGACGAATCTCTTCCTTCTGGAGGGCTAAGAGTTTTTCCAAATACATCGCCCTGACGGCGTCAACATCCATGTCCAATAATGGAGAGCGCGCATCCATCAATCCCGGCTGCCCATCTTGCAGGCGATCCACATAGTCCTCATCAAGCGATGGCAGGTAGCGCAAGTCCGATAATTCCAGCCCATTCGTCAACTGGGTATGGCGAGCGCGAATCTCTCCGTTCATCTCTTCTAGCGTCCGCGCACGCAGGGAGATGATCACAGCACCGTTTTCCGCTACCAATTCATCCCAATACACAAGCTGATCAGCGCTTCCGCCCTGCTCCCCCAATTGCTTGAGGAGCGCATTCCGACGGCTGATAGCCTGGTTAAAGGCAGAGAGGGCACGCACATAAGCAGGGTATGCCTGCGAGATGGTGCGGTCCAGGTATTTTCGGCGTTCACTCGGCCCATCTTCGATGATACGCGTCATTTGCGGTAGAAATAATACTGAGTTGAAAAATCCGACTGTATCCAGCAGCTTACGCTGCACCCCGTCTACTAAGACTTCTTTTCGCAGACGCATACTGCCGCTGCCATTCTTCCGCAGGATCAGGCGTGCTTCCAGATGGTGCGCTTTCTCTTTTTTAGACACATCCGCGGTGATCCGCCCAACGGGAATTTCATCGGACAATTTGTTGAAATTGACCATTTCACGGTCGTGCCCGGCAAGCGGAGATGTCAACAACGACAGAAAATGGATTGCCTCGAGCACCGAGGTCTTTCCCTGCGCATTGCGTCCAACAATGATGTTGATATGGGAAGGAAAAGATAACTCCAACCGCTGAAAAAAGCGGAATCCAGACAGGGATAGGTGTTTAATCTGCATTCAAAAGCAAAATCACACTTCAACCACGTCGGTCAATTCGTCCGGTTGGTACAGTTTATCCGCAATATCCACAAAGAGCACACCGTTCAGGTGATCGATCTCGTGCTGGAAGATACGTGCCAGCCAGCCAGATGCTTTGATGTTAATATCGTCTCCAAACTGATTTTTGCCTTCTACTGTGATCGCCTCTGCCCGCTCAACCTGACCATAAAGGTTGGGAACGGATAAACAGCCTTCGATGCCGCTGACCTTCTCTTCCGATTGAGTTGTAACATCTGGGTTGACAATGATGAAAACCTTTGATTTTGGATCCGGCACAGAATCATCTTCCGGATATTCCACGACGATCAGCCGTTGGGAGATATTCACCTGCGGCGCGGCAAGGCCGACACCAGGTTCATCCCGCATGGTTTGGATCATATCATCCACCAGTTTCTGCAGGTCCTTATCAAACTTTTCAACCTTGTGGGCTGTCCGCCTCAAGGTAGGATGCGGTAATTTAATTACTTGTCTTAATGCCATTGTATTTCTTCTTTCATCACTCTATTGTACGATAGGTAACACCCTTATTCCCTTGTTTTATTTTTTTCCTGCTGCTGAAGGCGGTGATAGGCTTCGATCCAATCCAGTGCCCGCTGCTTTTCCGTGTGATGGCGGGTCATTTTCCCTTTTTCCAGAAGGTTTTCCTTTGCCGCAAAAATCCATTCACTCACCCGGGCAGGTTGATGCAGGTCATCAAAAGTGAATTCCTCATCACCGATGCGGATAAATACCGTACCAAAATTAAATAATAATCCAAAAATACCATTCTTCTTATAACGCACGGATTGGATGCGTTCAAGCGGCGCGCTGCGCTTCTCTTCACTCCCAAAAGGCCGCCGGTCAATATCGATCAGCATTTCATCGCTGATGATAAAACGGTCATTGTGCCAATCCGCGTAACGGTAGAGTGCCCACAAAACGAGGAACCCGCTATCCACTGCCATCCACGAATTAAACCATGGACGAAGAGCAAAAGGCAGTTGGTTGATGCGCGCGAAAATGGTAAACAAGACATGACTTAGCAGAAGCAGAACCGGGATGAACGTCTTAGAAATCAGCACGGTGAAATGCTTACGAAGGATGATCTCTTCAGCCTCGGGACCAATCTGTGTTTGGTCACTTTCCGCTTCCACATGCACCTGTCCAACCATATCAGGATCAACTTCACCGCCAACCGGCATCTTCATCCTAGCCTGTGGTTGGATGCGCGCCTGCAGGTCATCCTGGAACGCTTCCAGCGCTTCATCATCTGTTTCGCTGCGCCGGCGCTTTACCAGATATTGCAGCAAGGAAAGGGCATTATCCACAGCAGGCACCTGGCGGATGCGCGTCGCACCAGTATAGGTACTCACGTCCAGATCGCCAAACCTAAGTGTGCGGCCTAACAAACTTTTATTCACCTGCACTGATTCGACCGCGCTTAGTGGTGATTCCCCACGCTCTTCGAACAGCAAATACTTCCTGCGCGTGCTGCTGACTCGCTTATCTGTTAAAAAGAAATAATCATTCGCCCATTCGAAATAAACATAGACCAACCAGACCAGAGTCAGCGCGGATGAAATGCCTAATATCCATTGAAATAAAACTGAACTGAAAAACCCCGAATCACGAAAAGCAAACAAAAATATACCCGCGACTAGAAAAATGAGCAGTACGCCCGCCATCTTAGAGATGATAGCTATGGGATGGGGTTGAGAAATGAAACACAGAGTCTCGTCTGGCAACGCGGTGAATCGGCTGCTAATCAGGTAATTGTAAGAAGCGAATTGGCGTGCGGCTGCTGTATGGCAGGCTGGATTTTGTGCCACAATGGATAAGATCATATCCCTGTTCAACTTGATGAGAATGGTATCCTCCAGCGCGCGCGCGCTGGTACGGCGCTGGGAATCCGCAAAGATATCTTCGCCAAAAACATGCAGCGGTTTTATCAGGTTCTTATGCAGCAATTCCCGCTTGAATTCTCTGAGGATCTCTACCCGACCTTCGTACACTACATAAAGCGCCTGGGCAAGGGTATTCTCGTGATAAATCATCCTGCCTGCCGGGAAATAGACCAATTCCGCCCCGGACAGGAGCTTATCCATCTGATCCCCCTTGATACGCTGAAACAGATGTACTTTGCGCAATGCCTGTGCCAATTGGGCGCGGCTAATATCCATAAAATAAGTATATCAGCCACTCGAAAGCATTGAAATTCTGCTTCGCAGGGACTTTACCCAAATAACTGGTTGAATGTTGGCACTTGTTGCATTGTAAAAAATCCATTAGTATTGCTTCATTCACGAGAATCCGAATCAGCGTCTGGTAAAATGTCTTGGCGTTTTTGATCATGGAGAAAATGCTTGAAAGTTAACCGATTTAACCTCATCCGCTGGATTGCCATTCTGCTGACTGTCGCAGCAGCTATTCTGACTGTTATGCAGTTGATCCGATTCAGCCGATTACGTGCCGGGTTTTCTCCTGGAACGCGCATCGCTGGCATCCCCGTTGGCGGGTTAGACCAGCAACAGGCTGCTGAACGCATCACGCAGGCTTACAATACCCCGGTCGAGTTGGTGTATGAAGACACCTATATGCAGGCAAAACCATCCGCACTAGGGTTTGAACTTAACCTGAGCGCAATGATCGCCGCCGCGGACCAACAGCGCGTCACCCTGCCCTTCTGGTCATCCTTCTGGAATTACCTATGGAATCAGCCATTTCAAACCAGTGAAACACCCCTGGATGCGGATATTGATGCCAATAAAGTACGCGAATTTCTTTTGAGCGAAATTGCCTCCAGATATGATGAACCCCCATCCATTTCTGTCCCTATCCCAGGGACAATCAATTTTCAATCCGGTGAACCCGGGAAGGTTCTCGATATCGATAGTTCTATTCCGGTTGTTGAGCGGGCATTAACCTCGCCAAGCAATCGCACCGTATCTATGGTGATCAGCAATGTTGATCCCAAACGGCCCTCGCTTGAAAACCTCGAAGTGCTGATCCAACAGATCATCGATCGTTCCAATTTCGACGGGTTGACCGAGGTGTTTATCCTTGACCTGGAAAAAAGAGAAGAGCTGAATTTCGCGTATGAACGCGGGGTCAGCTACGATCCTGGTATCGCTTTTACTGCTGCCAGCACCATCAAAATACCCATCATGGCCTCTGTTTTCCGGCGCCTGGAAGAACCCACCCCACAGGCAGCAGCCAATCTGATGGAACAGATGATCGTACTTTCAGAGAACCCGCCCGCGGACAGCTTAATGGAGATCTACCTCGATACAAACATCGGCCCGATATTCATCACACAGGATATGCAGGAAATTGGATTAGAGAACACATTCCTCGCGGGCCATTTCTACCTGGGAGCGCCGCTTCTGCAACGCTATATCACCCCTGCTAATCAACGCCTGGACTACCAAACCGACCCGGATGTGTATAACCAAACTACGACCGAAGATCTGGGTATGCTGCTGGATGACCTTTATCAGTGCGCCCAAACCGGAGGAGGAACATTTTCAGCGGTGTTTGACGGCGCAATTTCGCAGTCCGAATGCCAGTTAATGATCAACTATCTCGCCCAAAACAAGATTGCTGTACTGCTCCAGGCCGGATTACCTGACGGTACCGAGTTCAGCCATAAGCACGGATGGATCGTAGAAGGGGATGGATTGATCCACACAATGCTGGACGCAGGGATCGTTTTTTCTCCCGAGAATGATTACGTCATCGTTGTTGCCATGTATCAACCAACACAGCTGATCTTTGACGTCGCTAATCTGCTGCAGGCACAAATATCTTCCGCAGTTTACAACTACTTCAATATCACCGATTAATTAGCCAACCAAGAAATACCGGCAACCTTACGATACCTTTTCCATCGTTTGCCCCTTACTAAAGATCACACGGATCAAAGGAAGGGCGAGCAGATTCAGCGCCGCAACAATGATGAAGGCAGGGAAGAAACCAAGCCCATCCGCCAGAGCACCTGTCACACCAAGCCCAATACCAGTCCCGATATTTGCTACAGCCATTAAGATCGAAAACATCGTCGCAGCAATACGCCCATCTGTGACGCGCATTGAGATCGCAAAATAAACCGTTTCATAGAACCCAAAGGCAAACCCGAAAATAAATGTAAGGACCCACGCCATCCAAGGCGCGCTGATAAAAGGCAATAATCCTACACCAAATATGGTAACCAGAATCGCCACCTGCACGGATCTTTTTTGACCAATCCGGTCGGTGATATTTCCGCCGACCAGTCCGCCCAGCACGGTCCCTAGCCCAACCATAGTTGCCACATATCCCGCTGTGGCGATATCAATCTGAAATCTTTCTACCAGGAAAGGATTTACGAGCTGGTTAGCGCCATTGATGATCAGAGAATACAACGCGCCGAGCACACCGAGCGCAATGACATGTTTGCGAGTGAAGGACTTGAATGCTGACCATTCAAAACGTGAGGCAGCTTCCTTTTCTGTTTCTTTGGCCTGAAAAACCAGCGTCAGCGGCAGAAGCGTAACAACTGCCAGAAAAATGAATCCCGCCGTCCAGGAAAGGTTCTGCACAATTAATCCCAGCAATGCTGAAGTGATGACCATGCCAGCCGCGCGACCGCCAACCATGAAACCCTGGATGATGCCCTCTTCTTCCACTGGTGTGGTATCCAGGGCGATGCCATCAGTGCAAGTGTCATAGAGCGCCATTCCCATCATCATCATGAATGCCACCAAGGCATACAGCCAAAAATTCTGGCCCGCATCAACAACTGGAACAATCAGCAAGCAAGCAGCCTGAATTACCAGTCCTATGACGATATATGGCTTGCGGTGCCCGAATCCGAAAAGATTGACGCTATCGCTCAACATCCCAAGAAAAATCTTGATCACAAATGGGATCAATCCAATCGTGCCGATCAATCCTATTTCGCTTAATCCCAGCCCAAATGATTGCAGATAGATCGCATTCAGGGCTGTGAAATAAGCCATGATCGATCCCTGCGCGAAATATAACAGCGCGAACATTAAATAACGAAATGAACGTTTCATTGGAAGTCCTCTTTATTTGGAAATTGATAGAATATCTGCGCCATCTTCTGTGATTGCTATAGTATGTTCAAATTGGGCGGAAAAGGAACGGTCCGCTGTTTCAACTGTCCATTCATCCGGCATCAAGTGCGTGTTGGCTCGCCCGATATTGATCATAGGTTCAATGTTCAGCACCATCCCGGTCTTGATCCGTGGACCGCGTGAAGCCGGACCAATATGGGGGATAAAAGGTTCTTCCCATAATTCGCGCCCGATGCCATGGCCGCCATATTCACGCACCACGGAATAACCTTTGCTTTCAGCAAATTCCTGAATAGCCGCGCCAATCGCACCGATCGGCCTTCCAACTTTGGCAGCGTGGATCCCCTTATATAAACTCTGGCGCGCTGTTTCCACCAGCAAAGCTACTTTTTTACCCACATCACCCACCGTAAAAGTTTTGCAGGCATCCCCGCACCAGCCTTTGTACTTTAATCCAATATCAACACCAACAATATCTCCTTCATTCAGCACACGCCCATCAGGAATTCCGTGGCAGATCTCATGATTCACTGAGGTTGTAATGACACCGGGAAATGGCCGCTGACGCGGGCGCTGTCGGATCCCTTTGTAGAGCGTTTCAGCGCCTTTGGAAAGGATGTATTCCTCCGCAGCATGGTCAATATCTGACAACACTGCTCCTGGTCTAACCAGAGGAGCAATTATGTCAAATGTTTCTGCAACGATGCGTCCGGCGGCGCGCAGTGATTCGATCTGATGTGCGTTCTTAATGCTGATCATGAAGCTTCCTTTGAAATGCAATACACGATTATACTCCGGCAGCCTGATTTCTAATCAAATAATTATATAGCCGCAAATGGTTAAGCATATAATTAGCGCATGCTCAATAAGCTGCGGAAAGCATGAAAAAAACGCCAACAGCCACGGTCGAGGATTATCTTGGAATTATTTACACGCTTCAGCGCGACGGTGAAGTTGTAATCGGTGCGCGACTTGCTGAGATACTGGAAGTATCCCCGCCAACCGTTACCGTAACCTTAAAACGTATGCTGCGGGATGGCTGGGTCGCAATTGATGATAAAAAACACATCACACTGACACCTTCAGGACTTGAGGCAGCCCGTTCTGTTCTCAGGCGGCATATGCTG
>Ga0180430_10005223_pt1 | contig 10821 bp, 8 predicted proteins | sample SS_ome_9_FD_132999 | JGI IMG/M metagenome (GOLD analysis project Ga0180430, IMG submission 132999) | Hypersaline lake sediment archaeal communities from the Salton Sea, California, USA - SS_1_S_2 metaG | ecosystem: Environmental > Aquatic > Non-marine Saline and Alkaline > Hypersaline > Sediment... | reverse complement strand
GCCGTTCGTAGAACCGAGGTCGCGCACCACCGGCATGGGTCCCTCGAAAGTGATCTCGGCGTGGACGCTGGAAATGTTCTGATCGACAACGACGATGGTGTTGTCGCTCCTCCGCCCGATCGTGGTGCGCCGGCCGTGAAGGGGGATTTCCTCGCCTTCCCGCGGCCCGTTGAGAAATTTGACCAGAAAGGCGCGCCCCTCGTCGGATGGCGCCTGACTCTCACTGCGGCTATCCTGCATGAATAGACCCCCTTGTCTGGCAAGGAGTTGGAATGGCCTCTTTGCGGTACTAGACTAAAGGTGAAATATTTATCAGATCGCTTAGGGAGACACAATCGCTAATTCGAGACAGGGGAGTGCAATAAACACGGACCGATCGAGAATCGGCCCCCCTCTCGGCGGCAGCGAGAGTAATCATCGAACATAATAGGGGGAAGTTTCCCGCGGGTAACGAGTTATATGTGGTAAAGCTCGAATGACTTTCTCGAGCCGAGTCATGGCCGATGTGGCGGCCCAAGTCTGGGGCGGAGGGTCTCAGTCCATGTAACCGAGTCTCCGGAGCCGGTCCTGAAGTTCGGCTTCCTCGGTCTGGGAAAAAGGATCGCCCGCAGCCGAGGCGCACGTCGCGGCCGTTCCGGCGAATAGAGGCTCCTCGCGCGCCAGAAACTCGTGGGAAAAGATCTCGCCGATCATCTGCCCGTCGAGATCGGACGGCACAGGGATGCCGAGGTAGTAGAGGATCGTGGGCATCACGTCCATGATTCCGGCGGAAAGATTCTTTCCGTGAACGATCTCCTTGCCGCTGGCGAGAAAATATCCCTCCATGCGATGGTTCCCCGAGCCGGTCTTCCACGAAATATCGCGAAAGAGCTCACCGCCGCCGAGATGGATCTCGGCCAGGGCCGCTCCCTCGTCGAGGGCGAAAATCACATCGGGTGCGCGCTCGGTGAATGGACCGGTGTAGACATCGTCTCTTTTGAGGAACCGGGTGAGCAGGGGCCGCCCCCTCGCGTCGGTGAGGGATCGCAGCGCCTCGTGCACCTCGTCGCACACCGCGTCGTAGTCGGAGGGATCGACGATGCCGAATGGTTCGCGCCCCTTGAGGTTGACATAGATCCCCTGTTCGCTGTTCGATGCCATGTAGGCCCGGGTCCGGCTCCAGTCGATCGAGTTGTAGAACACGTGGTAGAAGGCGAGATTCGCCAGGGCGGCGCGCTGCGGGGTTTTCTCATGGGACTGGCCGGGCGATCGGGTCGACCGGTCTCCCGCGGTGCGCGCTTGGCGCCCCTTCGCACGATCGGGCCGGCGCCGCCAGATTTTTTTCCCCACCCGCCTGACCAGGCGTGCCGCGGCGACCGCCGCGCGGTATGCGCGGAGGCGGCTGTGCCGGATTTTGAGGAGCCCCTGCCTTTCGAGCCAGTTGTTGACATAAACCTTGCAGTCGAGGTGGCCGAAACCGTGGTCGGAGACGAAAAACAGGGCGGCCTCGTCGCCGGCCTTCTCGACGATTTTCCCGATGTTTTCATCGAGCTGGCGAAAATAACCGACGATCCCCTCGGCGACGGCGGGATCGTAGCGATCTCCCAGATTCGCCCGGATCGCGGGATCGATATAGTGCCAGAGGGCGTGGTGGATCCTGTCCGTACCGGTGAAGGTGGCCATGGTGAAGTCGGCGTCGTAGTCGTCCATGAGCCGCAAGATGTAGCGCGTGCGCTGGCTGTTGCAGTGGCGGAGGGCGCGGAGGAAGTCGACGGCCGTCTCATGGGAATAGTCCTGCCAGTTGACGGTGATCACGTACTCGCCCAGCTCGGGTTCGAGCCGTTCGTAGAGGTCGGTCGGCCAGGTCAGCTCGCTCTTGGCGTCGGGCGTGAGCATTCCGGTGATCATCGCCCCCTTCACCGGGGTGGGCGGATAGGTGAGCGGTGTGTTGACCACGACCTGGGTCTTTCCGGCGGCGTTGAGGAGATCCCAGAGAGTCATCCCACCCACGGCGCGGGAGTTGACGAGGCGGCGAGAACGGCCGTCGCCGGTGGCGGTGAAGAAGTCGAGAATCCCGTGGCTGCCCGGATTGCGTCCCGTGAAGAAACTCGCCCACGCCGGCCCCGTGACGGGCGGCATGGTGCTCATGAGCGTCCCCTCGCGGCCCGCGTCGATGAGCGCCTTGACATGGGGCATGTGGCCCCCGTCGACAAAGGTGTGAAGGGACAGAGACGTCATGCCATCGAGACCGATGACGAGAACTTTTCGGCGGTTGTTCATCTCTCTCTTCCGAGTCTTGGCCAAAGATAAAAACAAGGAACCCTCGTTTTTATCGACCAGAAAGGAGGGAGGAGTAAAGGCGTTCCAGTTTCTGCGCCGACGCGCGCCATGTGAAGGGGGCGATATGCGCGCAGAGGGCGTTCCGGACCGTGTCGCGCCACGGGCGGTCGCCCGCGGCGCGCATCAGCTTCTCTTCCAGATCCTTTTGATCGCCCGCCTCGAAGAGCAGCCCCAGCTTTCCGTTGTCGGTCTGCTCGACGAAACAGGGAATCCGGGTGAGCACGGGAACGGCGCCGCACGCCATCGCTTCCATCGACGAGATCGCGAAGCCCTCCCAGTGGCTGGCCATCACGTAGACATCGGCCGCGTTGAGGTAGTCGGGCAGATCGCGGTTGTCCACGTAGCCGAGCAGTTTCACCGAACGGGAGAGAGTGACGTCCGCCGCGAGGAGATGTTTCACCTCCTCCTCGATCGGCCCGCTGCCCGCCATGTAGAGACGCGCCTCGGGGAAGCGTTCGCTCACCGCGCGAAAGGCGCGCAAGAGAAGCAGAGGATCCTTGCGTTTGTTGAGCATGGCGGCCCAGAAAAAGACGGGATCCCCGTCGAGGCCGGTCTTCGCCCGGCAGGCGGCCCGGTCTCGGCGGTGGAAGTACTCGTTGTAGCCGACGGGAATCACCGCCGTCCTTCCCCTTTCGATCCCGAGCCTTTCACAATAAAGATCCCTGTGGAAGCGCGTGAGAAAGACGATCGCCGCCGAACGGCGCGCCGCCCAGCGGAGAGCGGCGTTGTTCCAGAAGAAGGGCGAGATCGGATCGCCGTGATGCTGGCCGACGAGCGGTACGCCGAGCGTCCGCGCCGTGCGCGCGCAATAGGCATAGTTGAAGGCGTGGGAGATGATCTGATAGTGGATCAGATCGGGCGCCCAGTCCCGGAGGGAGGCGTTGAGCGCCGGACAGTATTCCTTGCCGCCGCGGAGCGGCGAAAAACCGATCAGCGGAGGGTGGAAAAACCAGTCGACGCCGTCGTGGGAGGCGGTGCCCGCTCTGGAATAGATCAGGTGGATCGAGACTTCGTGGCCCAGGGCGGCCACGGCCCGGGCCTCGTCGCCGAGCCAGTCCCCGTGATTCTCGACGAGATCTTGCAGATCGTCGGCCCTGTCATGGCGCGGAGGGGTGCTGCCGAGGACAAAGGCGATTCTCATACGATCAGAGCATCCTCATGACCGGCCTGGGGATCACCGTACGGAAATCGTTGAGGACCGTCCCCGCCAGCTCTCCCTCGGCGTTGCGCACCGACTCGATGAACTGGGAGACGAGGAGCCGCTTCGTTCCGTCGGCCCGAACCACACCGAGCACCTCGCGCGTCGCCTTGATCAGGCTCAGCACGTAGGCGTTGTCGCAAAGGGGAGCGGTGTCGATAACGACGAGATCGTAGGCATCGCGAACTTTCTGGAGAAACTGGAGAAAGTCTTTTCCGGCGATGATGCTGAAGGGATTGATGCCGGCGATCTTGCCCGCCCCGAGGAGGTCGACGTCGGTGCCCGAGATCGTCGCCTTGAGCTCGAGAGGATCCCTCTTTTCGATGACCGCCTCGGCGAGGCCTTCCTGGATCGGAATGTCGAGAAGGTCGCCGATGATGGGGCTCACCAGGTCGGCATCGATGAGCATGACCTTGGCGCCGAGGCCCGATGCGGCGATGGCCAGGTTGACGGCGGTCAACGTGCGGCCGTCGCCCGCGCTCGGGCTCGCCACGACCATCGCCTTGCCCGGACGGCCCGGTGCTTCCTGGCCGGCCCATTCGAGAACATCGACGGCCAGTCCGCTGTAAATCTGGAAGAGGCGTGAATCAGCGTAACCGGGGAGAATGATGCGCCCCTCGCGTTTCACTGTTTTCTGAGCGCCGCTTTGCGCGCTCAATGCTTCCATTACATCGAGTTCTTCCATGACTCTTTCAAGCCCCCAGAATCAGCGTCTGCTGTTACTTTTTCGATTTCTTGATGTGGGGCACCGTGACCAGAATCTCGGTGCCTGTCTCCACCTCGAACTCCCACGAATTGCGGAACGTGCTGCGCCAGTATTCGAGGAAGAAAGCGATAAACAATGCAAAAAAGAGGGCCACCACGAAGGCGATGGGAAAGACCATGTCCCACTCGGGACTGCTCGCCTCGCCGCCGTCGGGATTGTGAACGGGATCGACGAGTGTCAGATCGAATTCACCCTCGGGGCTGGTTGCGAGGGCGTCGAGCTCGAGGGCGCCCTTCTGCATCTGAAGGTAATACTCCTCGGCGGCGTTGACCTTGCGGTCGAGATCCTTCCGGATGCTCTCCCCCTTGGCCAGCTCGGAGGCGAGGGTTTTGAGGCGCCCGCCGAGGTTGGCCAACTCCGCCTGCAGTCCGCCGAGACGCGCCTCGGCCATCGCCTCTTGGGAAACAGCGTCGGCCATCTGAAGCATGGTCTGCAGGTAGATCGGGTTGAACTCCTCGATTTTGGTCACCGAAAGAAAATCTTTCCTCACCTCGGCATCGAGCAGCTTGCGCGTGGCGGCGATCTTGCCCGCCTGCTCCTTGCGCTCCGGGTGGTCTTCCTTGAGCTGCGTGGCAAGGGCGGCCATCTCGGTCTCGAGCTGCCTCAGCTCGGTCTTCAAGAGGGTAACCGTCGGATTGCGCGCCTCCACCTCTTCGCTGGTGAAGATGCGCACGTCCTGGCCCTCGAGCTGCTTGCGCAGTTCGGCAAGCCGCATGCGGGCGCCCTCGTGGGACGCGCGCGCATCGATCACGTCGACTTGCAGCGTGCCCTGGCGGGAGAGGAGAAAATCCCTCTCCTTCTCCATGAACGAGGGGTCCTGCCCCTCGAGAAAAGTTTTCAATTCTTCCGTCGCCTGAGCGAGCGTCGCCTCTCCGTCGACCATGTTCTGGTGAACGAAGCTCTGCATCTTGATGAACTTGTCGCGCGTGTGCTGCCGCACGATGTTTCGAAGGCGCTCGACCATCCACGCACAGATCTCGCCGGAGAGCGCGTGATCGGGCGCAAGGATCGTCACGTTGAGCATGCTCGTCTCGCGCTCCACGTCGATCCTGTTCCAGTCGTCGACAAATTCCTGGGCGGCCTGCTCGCTCCACCACTCCGCCGTCGGCTCCTCCTTGTCCGACGCGAGACCGACGGCGCGCAAAAGCCCCTTGGCGCCATCGGCCGCACCCCTGAAGATCCGCTTGGTCACTTCGCGGAACTCGGTCGAGTTTTCCTTGCGCTCCTGAAGGCGCGCCCCGAGGCCGAAGGCTTCCACCGCGGCGCGGGCCGTCTCCCGGTTCGTGAGGATCTCGGCGAGCCCGATGGCGGGATCGACCATGGTACTCCGACCGCTCGGCTGCGAAAAATCGGGAAAGAGAACAACCTGGTAGCGCGGATTGAGATCGACCTTGACCTGGGCGGTCGCATCATACTGGGGGGTGATCAGGGACGCCGAGAAGAGGATGGCGCAGAGGATCAGGAGAAAGCTCCATACGATCAGCCACTTCCGTCGAAAAACGGTGTAGAAAGCGCTGTACAACAATTCGTCTTTCAAGGGCTGCTGCACTTCACTGTCTCCAAAATCAACTGTCCGGCCAGTGCTCAGTTATTGAACCGGAGTCGAAAATGTTCTTTGGTCGGAACAGAACCGCCGAACTTACCGCACACAAACGCCATTTTTAATGCAGAGTGTGTCCGTACAGCAACGAGAAAATATTTACTGTCTGTCAGGAATATCGGACTTTTGCCCCAGAGCCTGAACAGGAAAGCCGAGTTGTCTTAATTAAACACACTTGCAAGATTTGCTGTTTCAACATATTTAGGGTTCGATGTTTAAGATCAGCGAACAGGCTCCGATCAGGGGCGCCGCCACATTGGCCATGGGCAGGGGATCTCAAATCGTCCTCGGCTTCGTGCACATCATGGCTGTAAACAGCACTTTCGGCGGCACTGATCTCGCCGATATCTATTATCTCGCCTACGGCCTTTTTATTTTGATCACCGCTGTCATCGTTCAGAGCCTGACCTTTACCTTCGTGCCTGTTTTCGTCAAATGGCGCGACACCCGGGGCGAGCAGAAGGCCTGGGAGTTTGCGAGCACCCTCTTCAATCTCTCGCTGATCGTGCTTCCCGCCCTCTCCGTGGCGATCTGGTTTCTGGCGCCCCTCATCGCGCGAACGATCAGTCCCGGCTTCAGAGACGATCCGACCAAGTGGGAGCACCTGGCGACCTTGATCCGCGTCCTCTGCCCCGCGCTGCTCTTCACCGCCCTCGGCGCGATCCCGCGCGCGCTCTACGCTTCCTACCAGAGTTTTGTGGTCCCCGCCGTTGCGGCGCTTTTTGTCGAAATCGGGCTGATCGCCGGCACCCTCATCGGCGGAGCCGCATACGGTCCGCGCGCCACCCTCGCGGGGGGCGTGATCGGCGTGGCGCTGCAGGCGTGCCTTCTGGGGACGGTCTTTTTTGCAAAGAGCGGCCTCTACCGGGCGGTGATCCGTCTCGGTCACGAGGGGCTCAGACGCTTCGGCGCGCTCCTCTCGATCCGGATCATCGCCATCGGTGCGTCGCAGATCGGCACGATCGTCGACCGGAGCCTCGCCACTCTCGCCGCCGGCGAGGGCAACGTGACCGCCCTGCTCAACGCCTTCAAGATCTCCTTCCTCATTCCCCAGCTTCTGATCTGGGGGGTGTGCGAGGCGATTGTGGCCCTTTTTTCCAGGGCCTGGGCGGCCGGCGATCGGGAGAAGATCAAAAAGATCCTCACGCGGACCGTCCGGCTGCTCCTCTTCCTCTCCGTGCCCGCCGTCGCCTTTCTCGTGGCGGCGAGGACGCCGCTCCTGGCGGCCGCCTTCGAGCGCGGCGAGTTCGATCGAGCCGACACGGCGCGGGCCGCGCTGCCCCTTGCCTACTACGCGTTGAACCTCCCCTTCATGATGATCAATTTCCTCCTCCTCGCCGTTCTCTGGGCGATCGAGGAGAACTGGTCGGTTCTCAAGGTCAGCGCCGTCGCACTCGTGGTCAATGTGGCCGCAGATTTTGTTTTTCTCCATTTTCTGGGTTACGCCGGGATCGCCCTCGCCACCCTGCCCCGCGGCGTGGTGGTCTTCTGTCTGGCCGCGCTGCTCCTGAACAGCAAGGTCGCCCCTTTGCCGATGAGAGTTTTTATCGCCACCGCTCTGCGTCTCGGCGTGGCCGGCCTCTGCGCCTACGGCGCGGCGTGGGGCCTCATGGAGCTCCTCGGTCCGGCTGAGGGTTTCGGCGCGTCGATCGCGCGCGTCGCGATCTGCGCCACTGCCGTCGCCGCCGTTTACATCGGTGTTTGCGCCTTCCTGGCGTCGTCCGAGGTCGTGTCCGCCTTCGACCAGATCAAACACCTTGTCGCCCGAAGAGGCCGTCCCCGTCAATCGAGTCGAGATTTTAGCGAAGAGGGCCAGCCATGAGCCGATACGTCTACCGAAAAATGGAGCGGCGCGACCACGAGGCGCTCAGCGTGCTTCATGAGAATCACCTCGGGTGCGCCCCCCGCGACAACGACTTCTTCGAATGGAAATACTGGCGGAGTCCCGGCGGCCCTCACGAAAGTGTGGTGGCCGAGGAGACCGACACGGGCCGGATCGTGGGCGAGCTCGGCGGCATTGCGGTGATGATGCGCTACTTCGGGACGACGGGCCCCGTCTACTTCGATGTCGATGTGGTGATCGACAGGGACGCCGCCCGCGGGCGGATCTTTTTTCCCATCTATCGCAAACGTCTCGAGTTCATCGCCGAGAGGAAGGTCCCTTCCGTTCCGCTGAACTGTTCCTTCACCATCCCCAAGACGCTCAAGATCATGTCGAAGACATGGAAGATCCGCGGCGTGGCGCCGGCGCCCAAGCTCGCCAAGGTCCTCAAGCACGGCGCCTACATTTCGAGGAAGACGGGATCGAAGCTGATCGCCGGCGCGGGCGGTTTGCTTCTCGACCTCTGGAGCAGTGTGCGCTATCCGATGATCGCCCCGCGCCAGATCGACGTCACCGAGGTCGACGCCTTCGACGCCGGCGCCGACGCGCTGTGGGAGAGGATGAAGGACTATTACAACATCTGGGTCGTGCGCGACCGGAAATTTCTCAACTGGCGCTATGTCGACATCCCCCACGTGGAGAACACGATCCTCGTCGCCAGGGAGAAGGACGCGCTCTTGGGATACTTGGTGATAAATTTCCAGGACGACAACAAGCGGGCCGGCGTGATTCAGGATTTCCAGTTCCTCAAGGAGAGGAAAGACGCGGGGCGCGCCCTGCTCCGCAAGGGGATCGATTTTCTGAAAGGGGTCGGATCGGAGGTGGCGATCATCTGGGATTTCGACCACACCCACACCCATGCGATTCTGGCGGAGTTCGGATTCGGTACGCGCGAAACGACGGGGCGCCACTTCTGCGTGCGCGAAGCGATCGAGCTCGAGGAAAGCGTCATCCAGATCCCCTTCGAGAGGGCGCGCGAGCGCACGAGCTGGTTCCTGGGCAAAGGCGATGCCGACGACGATTGACAAAAATTGCCCCCCCGCACCATTTTGTGCTCCTCATTGCGGCCGCCTATCCTATAGTCTATGTCTTTCCTGTTACCCGATAGAAGTATTCCTGTTCTGGAGACGTGAATCCCATGGAAAAGATCCTTGAAGCCGCCAATCGTCTCGGTCATCTGCTCGCCCAGAACGACATCGTCAAAAGATACACCGAGATCCTCGAAGAACTCCACAAGGACGAGGAAGCCAAGAACCTCCTCGACGAATACATCGTCTTCATCAACGACTACCGCCGCAAAGAGGAGGAAGGCACGGTCATCGAGGTGGAGGACAAGAAAAAGCTCACCGATTTGAGCGAGAAGGTCAAGGAATCAAAAATCATCAATGAGTTCATGGCCACCCAGGGTTATTACATGAACATCATGCAGCAGGTGAACGAAAAGATCGCCAAACCCGAGGGCGAGCCGCCCAAGGAATCAAAAATCATCACGCCCGGCGATGACAAAGGGATCATCCTCTAGGATCATTCCACGACAGTCGGTTGCCTGCAAAAACGCTCACGGAAAGGCCCCAAAAATTTCCCAACATCTTGAAAAATGGGGCCGTAATCAGCTAAAAATCCTTCTTTGAAGAATTCGAATACTGCTGGTTCCTCATATCAATCGCCACACATGTGGTCGGCATCGTTTCGTGACAATCGCAGAGATGGTTCATGAAGAAACGATAACCGTATCTGGGAGTGAGATTCGAAATGTCTGACAACAAGAACGTTATGATCAAAGCAGAGGGTCTCTCCAAGTACTATGGCCACTTTGCGGCGATCGAGGACGTGAGCTTCACCATTCCGCGCGGCCAGGTGGCGGCCTTTCTCGGCCCCAACGGCGCAGGAAAAACGACGACCATGAAAATCCTCACCGGATTCCTCACACCGTCGAAGGGCAAGGCGATCATCAACGGTCTCGACGTGGCCCACGATCGGATCGCCGCCGCGGAAAAGATCGGCTACCTCCCCGAAACGGGGCCGCTCTATCCCGACATGACTCCCATGGGGATTCTCAAGTTTTTCGGCGAGGCGCGCGGCATCGGAGGGGGGCCGCTCAAAGCGCGGATCGACGAGGTGATCCACGCCTGCGGCCTCGAGCCGGTCCTCTTCAAACCGATCGGCAAGGTGTCCCACGGCTTCCGCCAGCGCGTCGGCCTCGCCCAGGCGCTCCTCCACGAGCCGGAGATTCTCATCCTCGACGAGCCCACGTCGGGCCTCGATCCCAACCAGATCCGCCACGTGCGCGGCATGATCGCCAACCTGGCCAAGACGCGCACCGTGCTCCTCTCGACGCACATCCTCCAGGAGGTGCAGGCGATGGCGAGCCGGATCATCCTCATCAACGAGGGGAGGATCGTCTTCGACGATTCCTTCGAGAAGTTCGAAGAGGTGGGCCCCTCGCTGGAAGAGACCTTCTGCACGATGACGACCAACAGCCCAATGACCACCAACACCGGCGCCTCTCAACCGGCCGGCGCACCGAACAAATAAACGGACAGTTGAACCGGAACAAGAAAGGGATTGAACCGTGTCAGTCGTATACGCAGTCTTCAAACGAAATTTAGCCGGCTTTTTCGGCAATCCTGCCGGCTATGTTTTCATCATCCTCTTCGTGCTCCTCACCGCGTGGTTCGCCTTCGTGTCGGAAGAGTTCTTCGCCAACAACCTGGCGAACCTCAACCCCCTCACCTACAGGATGCCCTGGCTGCTCATGATCTTCGTCGCCTCGGTGACCATGTCGACGTGGGCCGAGGAGCGAAAATTGGGCACCGACGAGCTGCTCTTCACCTTGCCCACGGGCGATCTTCCCGTGGTGGTGGGAAAGTTCCTGGCGAGCCTCGCCGTCTTCACCGCCGCCCTCCTCTTCACCATGAGCCACGTGTTTATCCTGTGCCACCTCGGCGATCCCGATCTCGGCCTGCTCTTTGCCACCTATCTCGGATACTGGCTCATGGGAGCGGCCTTCATTGCCACGGGAATGTTCGCCTCGTCGCTGACGAGCAACATCACCG
>Ga0180430_10005222_pt1 | contig 10821 bp, 11 predicted proteins | sample SS_ome_9_FD_132999 | JGI IMG/M metagenome (GOLD analysis project Ga0180430, IMG submission 132999) | Hypersaline lake sediment archaeal communities from the Salton Sea, California, USA - SS_1_S_2 metaG | ecosystem: Environmental > Aquatic > Non-marine Saline and Alkaline > Hypersaline >... | reverse complement strand
ATCTTTACAGGCACCCCGCCAGGAGTTGGCATGGGGCGAGATCCCCATGTGTGGCTGCAGTCTGGCGATACCGTGGAGGTCGAGATCGCAGGTCTCGGCGTCCTTCAGAACTCGGTCGAGTAAGAGCAACTTGTCGACCGTGACGAACGACGAACGATGAACACGTAACTGCTCGAAGAGGCTGTGCGAAGCTCGCTACTCGCAGAAACAAGATGAGGACAATGATGGACCCGTTGATTTTTCGTCGACGTCGACAGCGGTTTTACGAGGACTTGAAAGATGGCGAAGCCCTCATTCTCTTCGCGGGATCAGCCCCACGAAAAACCGCGGATGCAAGTTATCGTTTCTTCGCCAACCGGAATTTCTATTATCTGACGGGTATCCTGCAGACAGACAGCATCTTCCTGGCAGTTAAGCAGGGCAGCGGTATCCAGGAAACTCTGTTTGTCCACCAGAAGGATCCCATGGTGGAACGCTGGCACGGCTACCGGCTTGCACCCGAAGAGGTCTCGGAGCTTTCTGGCGTTGAGAGTGTTGAACATCTCGATGTCTTCGATCGTGTCCTCAAGGGACATCTCGACTCAGGAATCGCCAGCATTTGGTATGACTTCGACAAATTTGATACCGATCGAGCAGATGCTCCGCAAAACAGGCATAGTGCGAAGCTCCGCACGGCGTATCCATTCCTTTCGTTCCAAAACGCATACGGACATATTTGTGCTGAGCGAACGGTCAAGGATGCCGAAGAGATCGCTTGCATTCGCGAGGCGATGACCATTTCCCGCGATGGCATCCATGCAATGATGAAGTCTGTTCGCTCAGGGATGTACGAATATCAGCTCGAAGCCGTCTTCAATAAAGTGCTGGCCGATGCCGGGGTGCGCGAGTCCGCCTTTGCGAACATTGTTTCGGGTGGACGCAACAACTTCTACATTCACTACGAGGAGCCGACAGGAATCCTGCATGATGGAGACTTGGTCCTCACCGATGTGGGGGCGAGGAAGCACGAATACGTCACGGATATCTCACGGGCGTTTCCGGTCAACGGCAAGTTCACGACCGAGCAGAAAGAGGTCTACAATATTGCTCTAACAGTGAACGAAGAACTGATGGGGCTGCTGACTCCGGGAGCCGTCTCGTTCTCAGAGATCGAGGCGCACTCACGTCGTCGGGTGGGTGAAGAACTTGTGGCTGCCGGCTACCTGGGTGAGGACGAGGATGTCAGCAAATACTATTGGCACAAAGGCACACACCACATCGGTCTGGATGTGCACGATGTAGGCCCTCATGGAAACCCAATCGAGCCAGGTATGGTGTTCACCATCGATGTAGGGATCTACATCGAAGACAAAAACATCGGGTTCCGGGTCGAAGATAATGTCGCCATAACCGAGACTGGTTACGAACACCTGTCCGCTGAGATTGTTCGAGAAGTTGATGACATCGAAGCCATGATGGGCAGTTAGATCGCCATACCGAGTCACTCAGACTCGGGCGATTAAGCCAGTTCGCGGCCAGTGATCAGTCGATATGCGTCACCTTCATTCTGCGTGGGACGCTCCGGGCGACCTTTGTGAATGTAGGTTAATGCCATGTGATCGACACCTAACAAATACAGGATCGTGGCATGCAAATCGTGCACGTGCAGGCGATCTTCAACAGCATGAAATCCGAGATCATCCGTAGCACCGATGGTTTGACCACCTTTGACGCCGCCACCAGCCATCCACATCGTGAAGCCAGTTGGGTTGTGATCTCGACCATCCCCTTTTTCACTCATCGGAGTTCTTCCGAATTCGCCGCCCCAGACGACAAGCGTCTCATCCAGCAGCCCGCGACGCTTCAGGTCGGTCAACAAACCAGCGACTGGTTTATCGCTTTGACCACACATTTTTGTATGGTTGGCTTCGATGCCTGAGTGAGCATCCCACTTGCTGCCTGCTCCATGGTAAAGCTGCACAAAACGGACGCCGCGCTCGACGAGTCGACGAGCCAACAAACAGTTGCGACCGTAAGCCTCCGTTTTGGCATCATCGATACCGTACAGCTTCTGCGTCTCTTCCGTCTCCTCAGCGAGATCGATCGCCTCTGGCGCATGTGCCTGCATGCGGAAGGCGAGTTCGTAACTCTTGATGCGCGCATCGAGTTCCGTCTGAAACTGGCGTTGCTCAAGGTGATCTCGGTTCAACTCTTCCAACAAATTCAGCTTGGAACGCTGACGGTCCTGACTGACGCCACCAGGATTGTTGAGGTTGACGATGGGCTCATTGCCGAGTTCCAACTTGGTGCCCTGATAAACTGCGGGCATAAATCCCGCGCTCCAGTTCCGTGGACCATTGGTCACCTGCGACTTGTTGTCCGTCATCACAACAAACGCAGGCAAGTTCTGGTTCTCTGTTCCCAATCCGTAGCTGACCCAGGCTCCCAGCGAAGGACGACCGCCCAAAGGTGTCCCGGTATTCATCTGGCACACGCCACCAGAGTGATTGATGCCATTCGTCCAGCAAGATCGGATCACGGCAATGTCGTCGACACATGCCGCCGTGTGGGGCAACCAGTCAGAAACCCATGTCCCGGATTCCCCATGTTGTTGCCACTTGCGTTTGGAAGCCAGCAATGGAGAGTTGATCTCTCCCATAGCTGTGACGACACGCTTGTAGCCAGAAGGGAGGGGTTGCCCAGCTAACTCCTGAAGCTTCGGCTTCGGATCGAAGAGATCCATGTGGCTGGGACCACCTTCCATAAAGCAGAAGATGACGCTTTTCGCGCGCGCAGCACGATGAGCGAGCGGACTGTCTCCGCCCAATGCCTGAGATTGCTGCAGTAGCCCCGCCAGCGCGAGGCTGCCGAACCCTGCACCTCCGTTGAGCAAAAAGTTTCGTCGTGTGAATGCATTGCTGGGGAAGGTCATGGAACGGTTCAGGCTAGACTTATTTACGATGACGGATTTTCGCACGCATACGGCGTTTCTTACGACCCAGTTTTCGGCGACCTTTTCCTGATTTCTTGACTCCCATGGATTCCTCTTGAGCAGTTGAAAGTGATTGGTTTGGGGTATTGACAATCGGCCAGATGATAATGGGCACATCCGAACCGTTTCCCAAAACCGCACCTGAAGTGAGGATGCGGATTTCGGGCGAACATTCCATATTATCGGACACCAACGTCTGATTCAACTCCTGGATTCTATTCGGGATACGAATCGCGAAAGTGAAAACGGTCGGGAATACTGGCTTTCTTTTGTACGTCGTGATACTTTTTTGTGGTGAGACAGAATGTCATGAGACATAACTTGGGCTCACGTCCTCAAAAACTTGAGAAAGAATCTCCATGATTGTCACAAACACCGAGACTGTTCCAGGTTACCAAATCGTAGAAATTAAAGGTCTGGTGCAAGGGAACACAGTGCGCGCCAAACATGTTGGTCGCGACATCATGGCTGGCTTCAAGAACATCGTAGGTGGCGAAGTCAAAGGATATACGGAGTTGCTGACGGAATCACGTCGACAGGCAACTGAGCGTATGCTGGCCCAGGCAGAGCAACTCGGAGCCAATGCCGTCGTGAATGTTCGTTTCACGACCAGCGCCGTCACCCAAGGAGCTGCTGAGCTCTACGCTTACGGCACAGCTGTCATTGTCCAACAAGGTTGATGAACACCAATTCGAATGTCTCTAAATGAATGAGGTCAGGCATGGACACTGGTGAAATCATCATCGCCTCCATTGTCATTTTCTTAACGATCATGATTCCCCTGGGGATTCCCCTGATTGGTATCATCTTCGGTCGAATCAATGAGAAACGACACTTCCGCCAACTCGACCTTGCTGACGCTGAATACAGCGACATCTTTGTCACACAGCTGAAAACCTTTCCGGAAATGGCTACCAATTCCAAACCACCGCAGATGCTTGTTGCGGAGGTCGTCATCGCGACCGACTGGATGAAGTCATTCGTCGCAGGGATCGTGAACCTCTTTGGAGGTGAAATCAAAGCGTACCAGCGAATGCAGGAACGCGCTCGTCGCGAAGCACTCGTGAGATTGCAGTCCCAGGCGCGGGAACTTGGTTACAATGGGCTTTGTAATCTCCGCATCGACACGGCCGCCATTGGTGGGGGAGCTGCCAGTTCGACGAAAAAGAATGCCATTGTTGTGGCGCCAATTATCGCCTCCGCAACGGCCTACGATACAGTACGCTAAACGTCTGCTCCTATTTGGTGAGGGATGAAACTTGCCCAGGAAAGATCCTCACTCCATTGAGAACGAACCCCACATGCAACCGTGGGTGTTTCGTGGCGATCCCTCCGAGGCCAAAGCCACCAAACGCGTCGATCGCGAAGAAGCGAGCGCGCACGCCGATGACAGGATTCAGCACTCAGTTTGGGACGAACCGGGCCTCTCGCGTGATCTCTCTGGGGAGCCGGACGAGCATGCATTTCAATACAGTTCATGGCTCAAAGTACGTACTCAGCAGACCTCTTGGGCTTTCACGTGGCTGGTGACGTTCGTCGTCGCTTGCCTGAGCGGACCGGCAGCCATCATTGGCGCACTGTTCAGTCAAACTGAGAATCTCTGGTTCGGACCTCTGCTCGCGATTCTGATCGCGCCGATCACGGAAGAACTTCTCAAAGCGATGGGGGCACTCCTCATCGTGGAAAAACGCCCCTTCCTGTTCAAATCGAAAGCTCAGATTCTGATCTGCATTGTGGCTGGTGCCCTGGGATTCGCAGCCATTGAGAATGTGTTTTACCTGCGAGCCAGTACATTTGATTTTACGCAGACGATTGTCATCTGGCGTTGGACAGTTTGCGTCTTGCTGCATACGAGTTGTTCCGCGATTGCAGCGGTCGGGATCATGAAGATGTGGGAAGAAACGACGACACTCGGAAAACCGCCACAACTTTCGATCACCCACGCTTATCTTCGAAACGCCATGATCGTGCATGGCGTGTACAACGCCCTGGCGACATTCTTGCCCATCGTCGCGATCGTGGGAACATTCGTCCGAATGATCCTCAACGGTTAAGCCAATGGGCAATAGGTTGCCAAATCGCTAAGCTCAACGACCAAACAACCAGCGCACAGGCGATGGCACGCAATCAGCAACCCCTCTGCTTTCATCTTGAGCGTTTGTTGATGATCGGATCGTCGTTTGATCAACATTTGAAGAGAACATCATGAAATCAAATCCAGTCAAAGCTGCACTCCAGGCAGGCAAACCGCAAGTCGGTACATGGCTCAGTTTCGGGGATCTTTCCGCCACCCGTTTGATGGCCAGAGTCGGTTTTCCATGGCTGACCGTGGATCTGGAGCACTCACCGATCGATTGGTCCCAGGCATCAACTCTGTTCGGTGCAATCGCAGACGCAGGTTGCGTCCCATTGGCCCGCGTTCCAGAGGGGCGACACGATCACATTAAACGTGTTCTCGATGCCGGAGCGCACGGGATCATTTGCCCCATGATCAATACAGTCGAGCATGCCCAAGAATGCATTGCTGCGGCCAAATATCCGCCAACGGGTAATCGCTCCGTCGGGGGAGCCTTTCATGCGATCAACTTTGATGCCTCAGCAGGGGATTACTATGCTCGCGCCAACGATGAGATTCTGGTGATCTTGCAAACAGAATCACCGCAGGGCGTGGACAATGCTGAGGAGATCTATTCCCTGCCAGGCGTGGATGCAATCTTTGTCGGGCCGAACGATTTGCGAGCCCAGATGAGAACGCCGGATGGAACAGATCCAACTCCTGAGGAGTTTGAAGCCATGTTGCAACGCATTCTTGCCGCAGGCAAAAAAACAGGGACGCCTGTTGGACTGCACGTGCAAACGGAGGCGGATGTCGAGCAACGCGTTTCCGAGGGTTGGCAGTTCCTTGCGATTGCGAGCGAACTCAAAATGATGGTGACACGCGCTCAAGAGATCGTCAGCAAACTCGGGCTGGCAGCTTCGGGAGACCTGGCGCGATATTGATGATTTGAGCAAGCCACGCTGCATTCCGCCTGGATGGATTATCATGGCGTACAGGATTCTGAGCATTGGAGTGAACCGACTGCTGAGCAATCGATATGACCGGCGGAATTGGCCGGTCTGATTGTGTCAACCGGTAACGCCGTCATCTGTGGGGCATTCTGATTGAACCGGCAGAATTCGCAGCTTCGTGTCAACATCTTGGGATTACTGGATTTCGGTGCACTCTTTGGTACCTCAACTGAGCTACGGTTGGTCATTCGACCGAAACTTTCATCGGGATGAACTTCACTCAGCCATTGACGAAAGGGGAATCAGTTTCACGCACCTCAACATGATGTTGAAACGGATTCACTAAGCACCGAGGAACGAACCATGCTTGTACTCAGCCGTAAACAGGACGAAAAAATCATCATCGGAGACTCCATCACACTGATGGTAGTTTCAATTCAGGGAGATAAGGTTCGGCTGGGAATCGAAGCTCCTAAGCACGTGAGCATTCATCGTGAAGAGGTGTATCAGGCGATTCAGAAAGAGCAGAAAGCTCACGAACACGAACAGGCCTGAATGGGCTTCCTCGGCTGAGTGCCAATCATTCTGTCCACAATGCTCATGCCGGACACGTTGGGTTCACCCCAAAATAAGGCGAAGCGTCTCCGCGCTTCGCCTTATTTTGTTGGCAACGAGTCACCGCGCTCTATCGAATCCAGGTTGTGGAGTAGAACGACACAAATGTGCGTAATCTACTGCTCGACACCCCGCGAAAAACGGGCAAAGCTTCCCGCTCATTTGAGACTTTTCCCGCTTCAATGTTGAGTTTCGCCTCAGTCGAAACCAAGAAGCACTCCACCTGAAGGAACAGGAGGCAGCCATGAGCACGACGCTCGCACCATCCACAAATCGTATCGAGTCCCCATCAAGTAGTCGCGTTCTAGTCGGTTTTGCGAGTCGACTCGATGCCCAGGCCCTGGAGATGATCATACGCTCCCAGCGCGGGATCGCGGATGTTCAGCTGTGCGGGGATTTTGAAGATCTCATGATGCACGTGCGTGCGGAATCGCCACGACTCATTCTGGTGGACGAGGAATTGGCCGATGCACATCTGCCAGCCATTGCACGCCAGTTTCCGGTCCGCATGGAGCAGTCCATGATCGGAGTTTTCGCGGATCGCTTCACATTACGCCAACTCGAAATGGCAGCCACACTCGCTCACGGACTTTTCTCGCGAGACGATTCGATTCTGGAATTTACTGAGTTGCTGCAAAAGTTACTCCGCAAGAAGAAGTGCGTCTCAAATCATTTGCAGAGTCAGGTTATCTTGAATTCGCGCAATCAGTTTGAAACGAAATTGGTCGAGCGGGTGACCAAGTTGACTCCACGACAAATGGAAGTGCTGGTACAGATTGCGCAAGGCAAGTCCGCAAAAGAAGTTGCTCAAATCCTGCACATCACAGAGAAGGCCGTGGAAAGCCATAAATATCGCCTGATGCGGGCACTCAACATGCGTGATCGTGTCGAGCTTTGTCGTTGGGCCATTCGCGAAGGCCTGATTTCAGCGTAATCGCTCATCAATGAGCAGCCGTCATGATTCAGAAGCTTCCTGCGATTCCGGGTCCTGGGTCTCTTCAACGATCCACTTTTGGAACATAGGGTGGGATTCATCACACGCCCACGAGATCACGCATGGACACTCATATGAGTGAAGTTCTTCAATGCGCTTTGTCACATGTCGAACCAGATTGCTGCGTGTTTTCAGCAGCATGGCAATTTCGAGTGAGTTCTCAACCCGAGATTCCCAGCGATACAACGAGGTCATTTCCCCAAGGATATTCGCACAGGCGATGAGTCGTTCCTGGAGCAAGGCCTCCGCGATATCCCGCGCTTGCTGATGAGAATCCGTTGTGATGTAGACGATTGAAATGGAATCCATGGAACGACACGCTGCTCGAATGCACAACAAGAATTTGAGTTTGAAAATAGCTGAGCAGCAACGCGATTGGTAGTTTGTGGCTGTTGAAAAAACTGCTGAGTGAATCGCATGCCGCGAATCAAAGTGCCCAAAAAGAAAAAGGCACCCGGGAGAAGTCTCCCGAGCGCCATGCCATGTACACTGAATCTGACCAACTCTAGAAGGTCAGGATCGCATCCATACCGAAGATGGTGTCATCATCAGTTGGCAAGCCAGCTGTGTTAGCTGTTGAGGTCCACTGGTGACGGACTTCAGGACGCAAGATCAGGTTGTCCGTTGGTTTGATGTTCACACCAGCGGTCAAAGCGTTGACGCTTGATCCATCAGTTTTCCACCACTCATAACGTCCACCAACGCCAATCATGTCGTTGAGAGCGTAGATGAGGTATTGGTTCACACCAATGGTGTCAGTTGCAGTGTCTGTGAAGCGAACCAGGTCACTCTGGATGACGTAGTTCAACTTTTCAGTCACGGCGTAGTCGGCAACGACGCTGTGCGTGTATCCATTACCGTTGGCACCCAGGTTGCCAGCAGTCAGGATGTAAGTCACAGTCAGATCATCACCCAGACCTGCACTGGCACCACCGAGGAAGCTGCTGCCACCATCGAATTGATCGAAGCCAGTGTCCCAGCCGAGTGTCCATCCACCGTAGGCAGTGATGTTGTCGCCCACGTTGTATGTTGCAAGAACACCTGTGTGGGTAAACGCTTCACTGTTGTACATGGTGAAAGCGTGGCTGAAGAAGAAGTTGTCTGGGGCAGTCACAACTTCATATCCCAGAAGGGTGTAGAAGTGACCAGCTTTGACGCTTAAGTCGCCCATGGCAACTTCGGCGTACAACTGAGGAATTGCCCAACCGTAGATTCCGTGGTTCGCCCAGAAATTACGATCAGTGCTGTGGTAATCCCAGTTACCATCGTTGTTACCGAATGACTGGGTATCACCAGCATCGGTACCGTACATCATGTCAAACCGGAAACCCCAGTCCAACCCTTCGCTGCCGTCAGCGACTTTCTCAGTGTAGATCCACAACTGGTGAGCGTTAAGTTTGTGAGGATCTGAGTTGAACAGACCAGTGTCGCCACTGGTGTAGCCAAACTGCATCCAACCACCGACATCGATGGCGGAATCGTCACCAAACAAAGCACTTCCAAGATCGAATCCACCCAATCCACAACCGCTTCCGCAGCCATCGCAGGAATCGCAACCGAGGCAATCGATGTCGCAAGCGATATCGTCGCAGACGGTTGGGCATTCACAATCGATCTGTTGGATCAGGTTCGGCTGGGGTGCATTGAGCACAGCATCAGCCATGTTGAGAGGAAGAGCATCTTGCGCAGTTGCGCTAGACGCCAAACCCATCGTAGCTGCTACTGTGAACAGCCACTTGACATAAGTCATTTTTCTCATCGTCCCTACTCCTTAGGGCTTGCGAAGTTGGCGAGCACGTCCACTTCGTAGCACAACTCTATTTGTGATGTTGGTCGCAGGAGGCACACTCAGTGCAACTGGCAAACAATGCTGTCACCGAACCCTCCTGAGCGATGAGCGCATCCAACGAAACCAGACTAATCAGATGAATCGGACAGACTCGGATGCAAATTTCTCTTTTTGGTTCCCCTCCACACATTCGGCAAAGACGCTAAAATATGCGTGAAACCTGGGGCTCACTTATTTTGCCCATTTTGACGCGCGTTCGATCACCACGTTGTTCCCATGGATGAAGACATGTTTTACGGAAAATGCAGCAGCTTCAAGTTGGGCATGGTTGCCCTCGCAAACATGTTGTTGCTGGGATGTCAGCCAAAAGTTGATGTTGTTGAGAGCAAACCATCTGTGTCCCAAAAACAAAAACGGAAGGGGCTGCTGGAAAACTGGGATGCACCAACCGCCGTGCTGCTGTTCTCTGGCGACGTCCATGGATACATGGAACCTTGCGGTTGTACAGCAGGCCAGACTGGTGGTTTCGCTCATCGAGCGGACTTGATTGAGAAACTCCGCGAAGAGAAGAAATGGCCCGTGGCTGCATTCGACAATGGGGGCAGTCTGGATGAGGCGCGAGTCAGCTACGAACAGTCAAAAATCAAGCTGGCATCCATGCGAGAAGGTTTGAACACAATGGGGTACAAGGGGACTGTTCTCGGCAAAGAGGAGTTGATGCTTGGTGGCGGACAACTCTACACAATGCATGCTGAGACTGATGCCCAAGAAGGTTTTGATGTCCCGTTCATGGCAGCCAATGTGACCATTTTTGGCACGAAGGAACTGGGAACCCCAACTGAGACACGGATTGTTGATGTGGGAGGTCTCAAAGTCGGCGTGACGAGCATCGTGGGACAATCCACAAAGAAAAAACTGGATGCCACAGGCGTCACTCGCGATGAAGGCGAACTGAAAATTGACGACCCGCAGCCCATTCTCGCTGAGCAGATAGCTCAACTGAAGGGCGAGTCTGTCGATTTGATTGTGCTGATGTCCCATTCCAGCATCGATGAGTCGACTGAGATCGCCAAATCAAACCCAGATTTGGACATCGTTGTGACCGCAGGGAGTGCTGAAGATCCACGCAACGAAGAGATTTGGGTCGACGGCACACTCCTGGTCAAAGTGGGCAAAAAGGGAAAGAATGTCGCTGTTGTGGGTGTTTTTCCTGAAGCTGATCCCAAGTTGAAGATGGAAATTGTGGAACTGGATGCAGACCGCTTCGGCGACCATCCCAGCATGATCGCGATGATGGCGGACTATCAAAAACGTCTTGAGGAAGCCTGGCCTGTTCTCAGTTCGGCCAGTATTGCTGATCCTGGAGATCAATTTGCTGGCTCCGAAGAATGCAAAACATGTCACTCTTTTGCGTATGGAGTGTGGAGTAAGACTCGTCACAGT
>Ga0180430_10005221_pt1 | contig 10822 bp, 7 predicted proteins | sample SS_ome_9_FD_132999 | JGI IMG/M metagenome (GOLD analysis project Ga0180430, IMG submission 132999) | Hypersaline lake sediment archaeal communities from the Salton Sea, California, USA - SS_1_S_2 metaG | ecosystem: Environmental > Aquatic > Non-marine Saline and Alkaline > Hypersaline > Sediment... | reverse complement strand
TGCCTTTCTTCATCGCCGCCAGGACCCCTTCGAGGGCCTTGCGCGTCTTGTCATTGACGGGCCAGAGCGGCGCGTCGGGGTCATCCAGCACCCGGCGGATCGTCTTGGCGACCTCGGGCGGGATCGGAAGATTCTCCCTGGCGTATCGTTCGAGGCCTCTGACGGCGTAACCGAACTTGCCTCGCGCCGCGAAAGGCGCGGTCCACACATCCCCTTTCAGCATCCACACGGCGTAGGCCCTGGCGAGCTTGGCACGCAGGGCGGGGTCCTGTTCGATCGGCTTGAGTATCCTGCCCGCGGCCTGGAACCACAGCACCGAATGACGCTCGTTGGTCATCACGTCGATCATCGCCGCGCGGACCTCGGGCGTCGTGATGCTCGTCAGGGCCATGCACGCGCTCTGGCGCACCCACCACTCCTTGTCGCCCGTGGCGGTCAGCAAGGCGGGGACAGCCCCCACCGCCCAGTTGCCCATCGCGCCCAACGCGTCGACGGCGCCCATCCGCACATCGAAGAACTCATCGCTCGTCGCCGCCACCAGCGCCGGGACCGTCTGGGCCGGGTTGACCTTGTAGCCCATGTGCTTGAGCATCACCGTGGCGAGCACCTGCGTGTCCTTGTCGGTGCTCTCAAGCATCGCCAGAGCCCGCGACTGCATCGACCGCCCCATTTCGCCCAGGCCCTGGGCGGCGCCGTATCGCACGCCGGCGGACCTGTCCTTTAGCGCCTCAAGCAGGACAGCAACACCCTCCTGGCCGCGATCGGCCGCGGCGCGGACGGCCCGGTAGCGGACGTTGGAGTCCACGTCGTTTTTGGCGATCTCCCGCAGTTGCGCCAGCGATTTCGTGCTGAACGGATCTCCGGGGATGATCTCGGCCCCGGCGCCGCCGTTGTAGAGTTTTTCGATCTCGGTCTCGCTCAACGGGCGCGACCAGATCGCCAGTTCGTCGAAGATATGAAAATCAAAGTCCATGTCGCCCAACTCGACTCCGCCGATCATCAGCGGGACCGGCGCCGCTACCAGAGGCGTCGGCTCGATACTCGGGACAACAGTCTTGGCGCCCTTTCGCGGCTTGGTCACGGTGCTCCGGCGAATCTTGACGAGCCGCCCATCGGTGTAGAACCGGACCTCCTTCTTGAGCCCGTCATACACTATCGCCTGGTGGCGCCACTGAACGCCGTCGCCGCCGAACCCGTCCCGTGCGACGGCCGCGAATACCTGCGGCTTGTCGCCGGCGCAAACCATACCGGTCATCGAGGCCAGCCCGCCGTCGAAACCGCGAATGTCCCAACCCTGCCTGTTGGCGTTGCGGCTCCAGTACCAGTTGCTCGACGTCTTGTCCAGTTTCTGCCCCGTCCCCTTGCCCACGCGATATTCCCCTCGTCCGCCGGTGGTCCGGGCCCACAAGGCGATGCTCATCTGCTCGATTTGGCCTTCGGAGTTGACGGGGTCTTTGTAGTCCGCAAACGTGATCGACTGCTTTCCGGTCTGCTTGACCGCTTTTCCGAATTTTCCCTTTACCCACACTCCTCCCCCGGCCGGTCGTGAATACAGCCGACCGTCCGCGCCGCGGGGGATCGCCGATTTGGTCGTCATGCCTTTGCCTTCATCAAATTTCCAGTAGCCCACGAGACCCTTTTTCAAACTGGTCATGTCCTGCGGGCTGCTTGGCTGGGCGGTTCGGGCGAAGTAGGCCTGCGCCGCGGCGCGGACTTTCTCGTCGCCGACATGCACGCGTGTTCGGGCAAACGGCAGCAGGGCCTTTCCGATCCGCCGGCCGATCGTAACGTAAGACTGGGCGTCGTAGTGGCAGAGGCTTCGCAGATCGCGCGTATTGATCGCCACGACGTTCTTGTCGGCGTGGGCGGCATATTCGTTGGCGGCCCAGATATCGACGGCCGGCGGGCCCCAGCAACCGTCATTGATCTTCGATATCACGAACGGAAGTTTCGCCACGCCCAACTCGGCACGGACGTCCTTGATCAGGTCCATCAGGCCGTCGCGATAGAAGCCCTGGGTCTTGGCGCAGCAGTCGTTTTCGCCCTGGAACCAGATGAACCCGGACAGTTCGAAGCCCTGCCCGCGATAGCAAGGATAGAACGCTTCCAGATTGGCAAGCTGGTTATGCACCCGAAGGATCATCGTGTCGTACAGATCGCCCACCGGACCGCCGAGGCGCTTGACCGCGCTGGGCGATCGCCAGCGATCGTACAGCATCGTCCCGCCGACGGCGCAGCGGATGAAGATGATGTCGTTGTCTACTGCGTCGCCCAGCATGTACCCCGCGGCGTGTTCCACACCGTAAGACTTGTACTTCGGGCCCATAAACGGAGTGGGCGAGGATATCGCCGGCGTGAACAACCACACGTCGTCACGCAGCCTGGCGTACTCGGGGAAGTTTTCAGTAAGAAAACCCACCGACTGGCGACTCTCGGCGTTGGACTGACCGGCAATGACATAGATCTTGACGGGCTTTGGCCCCCCCGCCGCCGCCAAAACCGGAAGCATCGCCGTTATTACTGTGATGATAAGGGTTCTCATGATTGACCTTCCTTAGTCTGAAGCTTCTCGAGCAGACCTTCGAGTTCCTTCCGACCGCTCCTGGGATCCAGCTTTTTATCGGCCAGCAGGGACCTGACCGCGGGGATCACGTCCTCCCTGGCGTGGATACCGACCTCGCCGATGAATGCAACCAGCTCGCGTCGCGGGATCCAACCCGACGGCCGGACCATCCACTGCTGCAGTCGCCGCATCGCCACCGGAAGCGCCGCCAAGGCCTCCTTGCCTAGTGGGCCGGTATAATGATGCCGACCGTATCGACCGCTCAGACCGGGAAGCAAGGCAAAGAGGCGTCCGTTTTGCGTCAGGGGAACCTTCGCGGCGGCGGCGGACCTGGCGATTGCGGTAATCACCATCGCGCGTGTCTTGTCGGAGACCGCAGCGGGGTGGGGTTTCTTCGGATCGATTGAAACGATCGCCGCCAGGGCGCCGGCGGCGGCCTTGCCCGCCTGCCAACTGTTGCGATCGGTGTCGAGCAACTCGATCAGGGCCCCTATCGCCACGGCGGCATTGGGGCCCATATCGCCGAGTTCGGAGCAGACGAACTCGCGAAGATCGTGGGTCTTGTTGCCCAGCACCTTCGCCAGTGCGGAAGCGGACTGCTTTCCGCCCGGATCTGCGGCCGCCACCGCCCGGACGGCGGCGTCGGCGACGGCCCACTCGGGATCGTCAAGCAGTTCGATCAGCTTCGGTAAGGCTGGTTTGGCGCGGGGGCCGATCCGGCTGAGCGCCATCGCGGCGCTGACGCGAACGGCGTAGTGCTTGTCACCGAGGAGTTTCGCCAGTGCGGTAACGGCATTGTCCAACGGTTGGGCGTCGGCGTCGTCGTAGGCGCCCACATCGCCCAGCGCGTCGGCGGCGTAGGATCGCACGTCGACGTTTTTGTCGCCCAAGGCCTTGACCAACGGTCCGACCGCCACCGCGCCGCATCGGCCCAGGGCCTCCCGGCAGGCGTAGCGAACGCTTCCGGCCTGGTCGCCCAGGCCACCGACCAGCACCCGTACGATCCGTTTGTCCACCGATGCGTATTGGGGCGCCTCTCTGGGCGGGCGAGCCGTCCGACGTTTCTTGTCGGGCGCGCCGGCGGCAATGGCCTTAACGGCGTTGTACCGGGCGACCTCGTCGCCCCTGCCGCCCAGGATTGCTGTCAACTCCGCCAGAGTCTTGCCTTCCAAAGGATTGACCGCCTTCCGGGCCGCCATGCCCATCGCCCATGCGCCCGACAGAACCGCCAATACGCAAACGACTCTCAGTGTAGTCATCATGCTCCCATACTTATTCGTCGCCCCTGGAATCCCGCCCCGCCGGGACGATCCCGAGGGGTTCGAGGGCGGACTGCAGGATTTACGCCGATAGCATTGGCCCAAGTTTTCCACGGATCGGTGCTTTTTGGTCATGGCATTCCTCGATGGTTTGGGGGACAAGAATGCAGCATCACGTAATGGGGCGGATAACCACCCTGCGCCCGAAAGAAAGCTTAAAAGATAAGCGCGGGCTCCGCAAGTGTTTCAACGGCGGAGAAATCATCGCATGGTAATGCGGCGCCGCAACATCTCCGACACCCCCTGCCTATACGAGAGCAACGTGCAATTCCTCCAACAGTTCTGATAACCCGTCATCTCCGCTTCAGCATGAACGCCAGGCGCCGTGTCTTGTTTCCGTCGATCGTTCGCATCGCCTTGCGGTTTGTGTGGCTTTGTCGGATGCGGAATTTTCCCGGAATTCAGTCGATCGCGAGTCTTGGTTTGCTCTTATCGACGGCGAAATGAGGCTTGTTGCAGACCGGGCAGTGCTTCAAATCGTCGAACTTCTTGATCTCCAGGAACGGACCCTTGCACTTTGGGCAGGCGTGGATGGTCAGTATCTTCCCGGTCTGGGAATCCCATACTTCGCCAAGGGGTACCGGGTGAGGTTTTACTTTGACGCGGGCCTTCATTCCGGCCGGGAGATTCTTCGCTGTCCAATGGAGGTAGACGAATTTCTTGCAGGCGCGGCAGTATCCGGTCATCCGCTCGCTGAACATTCCGCCACCGATGGTCACCATCGATTCATATCCGCAGGGCTTTGCTGTCTTTCCGGTCGCTGCGTCTTTCTCCGGTTTGGCCTGGCATTTCATGCTCATGCCTCTTCCGGCGTAAACCGCTATTGTGGTCAGGAGGCAAATCGCCAGAGTGATGAGGATCATTTTTCGTGTCATGTTACGGCTCCTTCTGTGGGCATTTCTTGGAATAGATTTGGGCAAAATGCAACTCAGCGTATCTGTTGGACGCACAACCGGTCCGATGGTTTCAGGAAATTAAACATTTCCGACACTATAATTCTGAGAATTGAGAAGATATCAGGGTTTCGTGTATTCTCGCACATCGATCAGGGCTCCTTGGTGGCAGGCTGTATCAATACCTCTGGCGCCCCCGCAGTGTACATCATGGAAACCCCGTTTTCGCCTTTACGGTCACCGTCCGATCGGCGGCATTCACGTCGACAATGTCAACATGTGTTCCGGAATCGACGGTCGGTTTGTTCGTCATGTTCTGCACCGTGATGTTCGCGGAGAAATTGAAAAACAGGAATTCGTCGTCCAGCGAAAACGTACTGCCGCCGCCACCGATGATGATGATGATCAGGTCTTTCGTTTTGCGGAAATGGACGTGTTATCTGATTCGGTAGTCTCCCTTCGCGAAGACCACTTTGGCCGGCGTGTTTTTCGCTGCTTCTTTGATGATCGCTGCAATGGCCTCGCTCGTTGCGCCCTTCTTCACGGGAAAGACCTTCGATTCGCCAAGCTTGAAGCTGAAGGCCTCAGACCATTGGCGTCCGCCAACCTTGCGGACACGCCAGAAGTAGTTGCCGCAGGGCAGCGGCTTGACGCTGACGAAACGCGAAACGACCTCCAAAGAATCGTCGACCTCGACAGATTTAAAAGTGCTGTCGGTGGCAATTTCAATCTGATGAGCATCTTCCAGTTTCGCCTCCGGCGACCTGTCCCAGCGAAAGTGAGGATGCGGCATATAGACCGTTTCGCCATCCTTTGGGAAAGCCAACTGAACCACGGCGCCGTGTTCAACGGTCTCTTGGGCCAAAAAACTGACTGGCGCAGACAAAAGAAACGCAGATACAAGGAGAAGCTTGTTCATTTGGGAGGACTCATTATCCTGCACAAAATCTCCTTTATCCGGAGATTCGGACTCAATCGACCATTCACGGTACATGCCGCCCGCATCGACGCCAAACACAGCAACGGCCAATAGCCTGTCGAGATGCCCTATCGCCGCTTCAGGACAAACACGTTGCCCGGTTTTTGCGCGACAAGGCCTTTTAGGACGAGCATTGTCATCGCGCCGGCAGCAACGCCCGCGTTGAGGTCCGTTCGCTGGGTAATCTCATCAAGCGACATGGAGCCTTGCCTCAGCGTTTCGACGATCAGCTTCTCGTTGGCGTCCAGGTTGTCGGGCATGACAGGCGGAGTATCTTCTTCAACGCTCATCGGACCGCCAACGTGCCCGAGGTGTTCGAGTATGTCGTCTAAGTCCTGCACAAGTATCGCCCCGTCGCGGATCAGTGCGTTGGATCCGTGGCTCATTGGCGAATCGACTCTTCCGGGCAGTGCGAAGACTTCTCGCCCCTGTTCTGCCGCCTGGCGAGCGGTTATCAGCGAGCCGGACTTTCGCGCAGCCTCCACGATCAGCACGCCCAGCGACAGTCCGCTGATAATGCGATTGCGTTTGGGGAAGTTGCGACTCTCCACGCCGCGAAGCATGGGTATCTCCGAGACCAGCGCCCCGGTCCCCTCGGAGACGATTTGCTCGAACATTTTGGCGTTTTCGGGTGGATAGAACTGCCCCAGCCCGCAGCCCATAACCGCGATCGTTCTGCCTCCGGCGCTGAGTGCGCCTAGGTGGCAGGCTGTATCGATACCTCTGGCGCCTCCCGACACGACGGTGAACCCGGCCCGCCCGAGCATCCGTCCAAACCGGTCGGACTGTTCGAGTCCGTAGTGCGTGCAGCGGCGGGCCCCCACCACGCCCAGGGCGATAGCATCCGCCGCCGTCAACGCCCCCCATACGTACAACACAGGCGGAGGATCGTAAATAGTCTTCAGGCCAGGGGGATACGCAGCGTCTTCCAGGCAGATGATTTTCACGCCGCGATCGCCCGCCTCCTCCAACTCGCGCTCGACAAGATCTTCGCTGACCTCCGTAATCGCCGCCACCTTCTTCGGTCCGACGCCGTCCACCTGCTTCCACCTCGCCGGTCCCGCTTCGACAGCCGACTTCGCGTCGCCGAACGCTTCTATGAGCTTGCCAAATGTAATCGCCCCAACTCCGTCGGCAAGGGTCAGTTGCAGATACGATCGCACCAGGTCGGAAGATTCCATCAGGCCCCGAACTCCTTGTATTAAACCGGCAGTGAGACCGCAGTTTTACCCGCAGTCCGGACGAACTGCAAGCCTGCATCACGTCATGCCACACCTCCGGGCAGACCGCCCCGTCGCCCGGCGAATATTCACATCGTGCGATATGCTATTGCAACCCCCTGCTATCCGGTCTGCCAAATGCTTCTGTAATATCGGCGCCCGGTCAAGGAGATCAAGACGCTGCTTCCCGCCCGGATGCCATTTTCGAGAGGACCGGAGATTCGGGCAGGTCGTCAGCGGAATTAAGCATTGGCAGATGCACGGTGAAGATCGACCCGCCGCCGGGAGCTGCGGCATATTCGATCCGTCCCGAGTGCATCTCGACGATGTGACGCGTAATCGCCAGCCCCATTCCCGTACCCTCGGGCAGCATGACCCGTGCCTCCTGCGAGCGGAAAAGCTCCCGAAACAATTTCTCGCGAGCGCCGGGGGCGACCCCTATTCCCGTGTCGGCCACCGACAGGCGCGCCTCGTCGCAATGCGGAACCAACGAAACATCGATACGCCCCCCCGGAAGCGTGTACTGCACCGCGTTGGCTACCAGGTTTGTAATGACCTCCCGCAAGAGTTCTTCGTCGGCCTCCACGTCGACGGGTTCGGTTTCGCACGTCAGCGTCAAATTGACCTGTCGGGCCTGTTCGCGAAAGACTTCGGTCGCCTCGGTAACAAGCCGGTCAAGGGCGAGACCGGTGGTGTTCAGGACACTGTTGGACGAGCGAAGCATCGCGTAACGACGAAGGTCGCCCACCAATTCCATCAACCCGACCAGGCGGTACTTCGAACGCTTGATGAGGCGCTGCTGGTCGTCGCTGGGATCGGTCAACGATCTATCGAGAGCGTCAATCATGGAGTGAATAGCCGCCAGGGGCGATCGCATATCGTGCCCGGCCTTTCGCATGAAAAAGCTCTTGGTCTCGTCAATTTCCTCGAGCGTGCGGTGGGCTCGTTCGAGTTCGATCTCTCTCTCACGGAGGCGCGTGGAAATCGACGAGGTAATCAGGGTCAGCGCGAAGATAGTGGCCGTCAACGCCGCTGTGACTTCCAGGACGTACAGCCAGTCGGAGTAGAGTTGCGAGTCTGCGATTCCGTGGAATTCCACGAACACGTGAGGCAGAACGCCCTGCTGTTCGCCCCACGCCAGTGCATTGACCATGAGCACCGTCACTATCGCCATGGCATAGGTCAGGGATTTCGGGAGCAGCCTGGCCGTCGTCGCCAGGGGTAGAAGTACGAGTATGATAAAGAAGTTTTCCACCCCTCCGGTGTAGTGCGCCAGTGAACAGACGCCCATCATATCGCACGCGAGCTGCGCCAGGACCAACTGCATGATCAGTCTCCTTCCGGTCCGACCGCGGGCCTTCAGGATACGTCCGAGGATGACAAAGATCGTGTTGTAGAAGAAGACCGCGAGAACTGCGATGACGGCGGGTACCATAGAAGCAGGTCCCCCTTCCGGTCTGAACCGCACGCCCAGCACGTACCAGCTTACCAGGAGGATCAACAACGCCGAACCGCCCATGACCCAACGGACGCGAGTGAACCATCCCAGGCGTTCAAGCAACTCGCGATCGGCCAGGGTCATTCCCCGACGATCCTCAGAAGGGCGTTCTTGCGTATCCATTCGGCCCGTATAATACACTCTAAAGTCCGCATACGCAAGGGGCTCTGCCGGTGCGCCAGTCGCCCATCCAACCGGGCGGACCACACATCAGCAAGGTGCTATCGCAGTTTTGCGGCGAGGACCGACAGGAGTTTTTCGTTGTCCGTCGGTTTCTGAAAAACGCCCGCCAAACCGAGCGACGAATAGTCCGCCGCAACGTTCAGGCTGTCTCCGACGCTCGACAGCATGTAGACCGGCGCGGTGTTGCCCATCGCCTGGAGGTCCTTGACGAAACCAATACCCGCATCGACCTCTTCCATCATCAGGTCGACGATCACCAAATCCGGATGGTGGTCCTTGTAGATCTTCAGTCCCGTTTCGGCGCTGGGAGCGCTGAGGTAGACATAACCGCCGTCCTCCAGAACGCTCTTGAGGGCAAAAAGGTAGTCGGGGTCGTCGTCGATGCAGAGAATCACGTATTTTCCATCTTGCATGTTTTGTCCTTGTTTTAGGCCTGTCCCGCATGACCGGCGCGGGTCTCGCCCGCGCGAACTTCCCTGAAGCATCCCGAACGGACGGCGTCTCTTACGTAATCTGTCGCCGCGGCGAGATTGACTCGCGCCCGAGCGGACAGACCGTCACCGAATGCGTTGAATTCATACCCGCGAACACCCAGAAGATACGCCCGCGGTTCCGCGTTGAAAAGCCTCTTTGCCAAACCCAGTACACCGGTCGGTCTGACCGAATGGCTGGAGAAGCTCATGCACTGGTCATCATCTCCGCGTATTCTCCTGACCGAAAACGGTTCGGGTCCCGCCATGTCGGCGTCGGCAAAGACCACTATATCATACTTCGCCGCCTCGGCGGAGTCTTCAACTGTGAGTTGATAATCGGCGTCCACCGTCAGGCCCGGAAGGCCCATGGCCTCGACCGCTTCGGCCAGCGCGGGCCCCAGACCGTCGTCAAGCCGGCCCGGATTACCGAAACCGACCAGCAGCACCTTGGCGGGCTCTTTACTCATTAGGTATTCTTCTCGCTGAGAACGTTTCCATCGTGGTCTATCAGTTGGACCTTCAGAGGCATTTTACCCATCGCGTGGGTCGCACACGAGAGGCATGGGTCATACGCGCGAATCGCCACTTCCACGTGGTTCAGCAGGCCTTCGGTGATCTCGGAAACTCCGGAGATGTGGTCCCGTGCGACCCTCTTGACCGCCTCGTTCATCGCCTGGTTGTTATGCGTGGTCGACACGATAAGATTCGCCATCACCACCAGATCGTTGTCGTCGACCTCGTACTCGTGAATGAGCGTTCCTCGCGGCGCCTCGATCACGCCGACGGCGTGGTTGCGGCGTTCACCGGTGACGACCAGGTCATCGCCCTGAAGGTCGGTGTCGTTGAGCAGGTCGCGGATTTTTTCGACCGAATGCAAGACCTCGATCATCCGCGCCCAGTGGTAGGCCAGCGTGATATTGTTCGGTTTGTCCTCCGTGACGCTCTTGAAGGCCTTGCGGGCGGCCTCGGCCTCGGGGGTATCTATAAAGTCGCAGCAGTTAATTCGCGCCAGCGGGCCCACGCGATACCACCCGTCGTCCATCGTCATGGCTTTAATGAACGGGAATTTCATGTATGACCAGGGTTGGACGCCCTCGATGATGTAGTCGTTGTACTCCTGGCAGTCCACCTGGTCAAAGATCTTCTCGCCGGTGGCGGTGATCGCCCTGAGCTTACCGTTATACAGGTCCAGCGCGCCGTCTTCTCGGACGATCGACATGTGGCTTGAATCGAACGAACCGAACGCGGAGGCCATCTCCAGATTCTCGACGGTGTAGTCAACGGCGACTTTCAGCGCTCCGCGAGCCCATTCGAGCATCTGGTCGATGTCCTTGAGGAGTGCGTCTCGCTCGGCGATCGAGAGGTTCTTGTTGATTCCACCTGGAATCGCGCCCGTACCGTGGATTTTTTTGCCCGCGGTGGCCTTGATAATCTCCTGCCCGTACTTGCGCATCATCACGCCCTGGACGGCGAGGTCCGGAAACTTCGCCGCAACACCAATAACGTTACGGATGGCCACATCGGCGTCGAACCCGAACAACAGGTCCGGTGAGCACAGGTGGAAAAAGTGCAGGGCGTGCGACTGCAACGTCTGACCGTAGTGCATAAGCCGCCGCATCTTTTCCGCAGTGGGGGTAAGGTTCTCCCCCCCGACGATGCGATCGACGGCCTTTGCGGCCGCCAGGTGATGGCTG
>Ga0180430_10005219_pt1 | contig 10828 bp, 6 predicted proteins | sample SS_ome_9_FD_132999 | JGI IMG/M metagenome (GOLD analysis project Ga0180430, IMG submission 132999) | Hypersaline lake sediment archaeal communities from the Salton Sea, California, USA - SS_1_S_2 metaG | ecosystem: Environmental > Aquatic > Non-marine Saline and Alkaline > Hypersaline > Sediment... | reverse complement strand
GGACATCACCGAGCGCAAGCTGGCCGAAGAAGCGCTGATGCTCCAGCAACGGGACATCACCCTCAACAACCGCATCGCCAACGTCTTCCTGACCTCGCCGCCCGAAGAGATCTACGCCGACGTGCTCGACGTGATCCTCCAGGCCCTGGACAGCCGATTCGGCTACTTCGGGTATATCGACGACGCCGGCAACTTGGTTTGCCCGTCCATGACGCGAGGCGTGTGGGACCAGTGCCGCCTTCCCGAAAAAAGCATCGTTTTCCCCCGGGACGCCTGGGGCGGGCTTTGGGGGAGGTCTCTTTCGGAAAAGCGGACCCTGGCAGCCAACGAGGGGCTCCATCCGCCCGAAGGACACGTGAATCTGCAAAGCGCCCTGGCGGTTCCCATCGTGCATCACGGCAGGCTCATCGGCCAGTTCACCGTAGCCGACAAGCCGGGAGGATACGGTCCCCGCGACCGCAAGCTCCTGGAAAGCGCGGCGGCGCAGACGGCTCCGGTCCTGCACGCCATGCTGGAAAACGCCCGTCAGAAAAGGGCCCACGAAAAGCTCGAGCAACAGTACCACCAAGCCCAGAAGCTGGAGTCCGTGGGACGGCTGGCCGGTGCGGTGGCCCACGACTTGAACAACGTGCTCTCCCCCATCCTGGGCTACGCGGAGATGGTCCTGGAAGACACGGTGGAGAGCGACCCCCGCAAGGAATGGCTGGAAGAGATCGTGAGCGCGGGCAAGCGAGGGCGCGACTTGGTGCGGCAGCTCCTGGCCTTCAGCCGCAAGCAGAGCATCGAGCTCAAGCCCGTGAATCTGAATGCTCTCCTGAAAAATTTCGAAAAGCTCCTTCGTCGGACCCTTCGGGAGGACGTGGCCGTCCGCATGGTCCTGGAACGGGCCCTTCCCATGGTTCAAGGAGACGTGGGGCAGTTGGAGCAGGTGATCATGAACCTGGTCGTCAACGCCCAGGACGCCATGCCCGACGGAGGGGAGCTGACCATCGAAACCAAGCTGGCGGAGCTGGACGAAGCCTACGTCGAGCAGCACAAGGGGACGAGCCCCGGAGCGCATGCCATGCTGGCGGTCAGCGACACGGGATTCGGCATGGACAAGGAAGTATTGGGCCGGCTTTTCGAGCCGTTCTTCACCACCAAGGAAAAGGGCAAAGGCACCGGCTTGGGGCTGGCCACCGTGTACGGCATCGTCAAACAGCACCGAGGAAGCATCTGGGTTTACAGCGAGCCCGGCATGGGGGCCACCTTCAAAATCTATCTGCCCGCTTCGCCCGAAGCCGCCGACACGGGCGCCCATGCTTCGGAAGGAACGTTCTCCGCCGGTGTGCGCGGATCGGAAACCCTCTTGCTGGTGGAAGACGACGATCAGGTGAGAGACATCGCTTCCTCTCTCCTTCGTCGCCGGGGCTACGCGGTCCTGACGGCGCGGAACGGGGAGGAAGCTTTGAAGGTCCTTGAAGAGCACGACGGTCTCGTTCACTTGCTGCTCACCGACGTGATCATGCCGGGGATGAACGGCAAGGAGCTGTTCGACAAAGCCTCCGCAAGGTATCCGGACCTGAGGGTGCTCTACATGTCCGGGTACACGGACGACATCATTGCCCACCACGGCGTGCTGGAGGAAGGGACGGCGTTCCTGCAAAAGCCCTTTTCCGTGCAGTCTCTGAACGGAAAGGTGCGCGAGGTGTTGGAGCGGGATTGAGCGAATCCCCTTTTGCCGCTCAACGGGGGTCCCATGAAGCCAAGCAAGTGGCGTGGAAAAACGAAAGCCAAGACCCTCGCCGTGGCCGTCCTCGGGCTGGTGGCGGTTTTCGGGCTTCTTCTGGCCATGCGTCGGGAAACGACGCCGACCCTGCCGACGGGAGAGGAGGCCCCGGGTCCCTGGGCGCATCCCGTCGAGGCGGTCCTCCATGCCGGCGGCCGCCCCTGGAATATCGGCTACTATCAAGGAGGACCGTGGGGAGACTATCCCAAGCATTTCCGAGGATTGATCCACGGCTTGATGGAGCTTGGCTGGATCGGAAAGGTCCCTGTTCCCGAGCCCGAAGCCGAGGACGATACGGCGGTCCTCTGGAGCTGGCTGGCCGAGCCCGGCCGCAGCGACTGCGTCTCGTTTTCGCCCGACGCCTATTATTGCGCCCGGTGGGACGAGGAGAGGCGTGCATCCGTGCGCGAGGAGCTGTTGAACCGCCTGATGACCCGCGAGCTCGACCTGGTCCTCGCCATGGGAACGTGGGCCGGGCAGGACTTGGCCAGCGACGAGCACGAGGTCCCCGTGATCGTCTGCTCCACCTCCGATCCCGTCACCGCCGGGATCATCGAGAGTCCCGAGGATTCGGGGCTGGACCACGTCCATGCCATGTGCGACCCGGATCGCTACGTCCGGCAGGTGAGCGCCTACCACAACATCGTGGGCTTCGAAAGGCTGGGCATCGTCTATGAAAACACCGAGGAAGGCAGGGTATACGCCTGCCTTCGCGAGGTGAGACGGGTCGCCGCCATGCGAGGCTTCGAGGTGGTCGAGCGCCATGTCAGGGAAGTGGGAATACCGGAGCGGGAGTGCGTCGCTCGCACGAAAAAGGCCATCGCCGAAATCGCCCCCCTGGTGGACGCCCTGTGGATCGGAGCGCAAGTGGGACAGACCTCCGAGCACCTGCCCGATGTCCTGGAACCTCTGTTCGAGCATCGAGTGGCCACTTGGTCCATAGAAGGAAGCGAGGCGGTGAAGCGCGGCGTCCTGCTCAGCGTGGCCGAAGGGAATTTCAAGGCCGTGGGGTTGTTTTATGCGCGCGTCGTCGCATCCGTTCTCAATGGGGTGAAGCCCCGCCGCATCGTCCAGCGGTTCCGAGATCCCCTCGCATTGACCGTGAATCTTGAAACCGCCCGGCGCATCGACTTCCCCATGCCGGAAAGCCTCGTGAAAGCGGCCGACCGCGTTTACGAGACCATCCAGGGCACCCCGGGCGAGCGAGATGTTCCATGAAGCACTCACGGCAAACGGCCACCATCCTGGGGAGCGCTTTGGCCATGGGAGGTCTGTTTTGGATCGCCGACGCCGTTTACGAGTATTTCTTCTTCGTGGACCATTTCCGTCTCATGCTCTTCGACGAGCCTCTTTCGTTTTCGGATTCTCTGTTCCGCAACATTCCTCCCCATTCCTTGTTCACGCGCATGGCGTTTCTGGTGGCCTGCACGCTCGGCGGGAGCTTGTCGGCTTGGTATCTGCGCATGCGGCGCGAAGCCGAGGACGCCCTGCGAGAGAGCGAGCGCCAGAAAGAGCTGATCCTCAACTCCACGTCCGAAACGATAGCCTACTACGACACGGATTTGCGGGTGGTCTGGGCCAACCGGGCTGCGGGCCAATGGATGGGTGAATCGCCGGAGGGCCTCGTGGGGCGCCACTGCTACGAGATATGGCACCAGCTTGACAATCCGTGTCCGGACTGTCCCGTTTTGAAAGCCTACGAAGCCAAAGCCCCTCGGCAAGCCGAGCGGCAAACCGCCGACGGACGCCATTGGCTCTTGCGGAGCTATCCCGTCCTCGATCGAGAAGGCCGAGTGATGGCCCTCGTTGAATTCGGTCAGGACATCACCGAGCGCAAGCAAGCCGAGGAACAAAAGAGGCTCCTGAAAGAGCGGTTCCATCAAGCCCGGAAGCTGGAATCCGTCGGCCGCCTGGCCGGCGGCGTAGCCCACGACCTGAACAACCTGCTCTCTCCCATCCTCGGCTACAGCGAGCTGCTCCTGAAGGATACCGCGGAGAGCGATCACCGCCGGCCGCGATTGGAGCAGATTCTGGGAGCGGGCAAACGGGCGCGGGACTTGGTGGGACAGCTTCTGGCTTTCAGCCGCAAGCAAGCCCTCCGCTTCAAGCCTCTCCAGGTGAACGCCATGCTGAAGGATTTCGAGGAACTGCTCCGCCGCACCGTTCGCGAGAACATCGACATTCGAATGGTCCTGGCCCCGGACCTTCCTTTCATCCGGGGAGACACGGGACAGTTGGAGCAAGTGATCATGAATCTGGCCGTCAACGCTCAGGACGCCATGCCGGACGGCGGCAGGCTCACCATCGAGACCGCGCGAGTTGACGGGGAGGAGAGCTTTCCACAAGACAGCGAAAGCGTTGCTTCCGGGACCCATGTCATGTTGGCTGTGGGCGACACGGGGGGCGGCATGGACGAGGAGACCCTCGAGCACCTTTTCGAGCCCTTTTTCACCACCAAGGACAAGGGGACGGGACTGGGACTGGCCACCGTTTACGGCATCGTCAAGCAGCATGGCGGAAGCATTCGGGTTCGCAGCCGGCCCGGTCAAGGAACGACTTTCAACATCTATTTGCCCGCGCGAGCCGAGCTCGCCGGCATCTGCGAGCCCATCGACAAACGATCGCCGGCATCGTGTCGAGGGGGCTCCGAAGCCATTCTGCTGGCGGAAGACGACGAGCCCGTGAGAAGCCTCGCCCGGGCCATCCTGGAAGACCTTGGCTACACGGTCCTTGTTGCGGAAAGCCCCCAAGACGCCCTCGGGATGCTGGAGAATCGCCAAGGCCCCGTGCATTTGCTCCTCACCGACGTGATCATGCCGGAGATGAACGGCAAGGAGCTGTTCGACAAGGCGGCGGCGCGGTGTCCGGGTCTGAAGGTGCTTTACATGTCGGGATACACCGACGACGTCATCGCCCCCCACGGGGTGCTCGAGGAAGGGACGGCGTTCCTGCAGAAGCCCTTTTCCCTGCGGTCTTTGGCCGAAAAAGTGCGCGAGGTGCTGGAGGAGGCTACATGAGCCCTGAAGAGAGCCGAAGAAGCGAAGCCCTTGTCGGAGAGCTGGAAATCCTGAGGGCGCGAGTCAAGGAGCTGGAGGCGGCCGAGGGTCTTCGTCGCGCGGGCGAATACCGCTCCCGCCATCGCGAGGCGCACCTCAAGCAGGTGCTGCTGGCCATCCGCAACGTCAATCAGCTCATCGTCGCCGAAAACGATCCCGAACCGTTGATCGAACGAGCCTGCGCCACCTTGACCGGCACCCTGGGCTATCACAACGCATGGATCGCTCTGTTGAACAAGGAGGATTCGTCGGTGATCCTGACGGCCTCTTCGGGCTTCGACGGCGAATTCTCCCCCATGGAGGAGCGGCTCCAACGAGGCGAATTCTCTTCGTGCATGAAGCGAGCCTTGAAGGGAGACGGGCTCGAGGTGATCGAAGACCCGCCCTCCCGATGCAAGGACTGCCCTTTGGCGCACCAGTACGCCGGCCGAGCCGGGCTAACCCATCGCCTGTCCTTCGGCGAGCGCCTCTACGGCATCCTCTCCGTTTCCGTTCCCGCAGCCTACGCTCACGACGCCGAAGAGCAGGAGCTTTTCAGAGAGCTGGCCGGCGACCTGGGGTTCGCCCTTCACAAGATCGAATCCGAAGAGCAGCGCCAGCGCCTCGCCCACGTGGTCGCCACCCTTCCCCAGCCCATGGCCTTCCTCTCGAAAGACTACCGCCACTTGGCCGTCAACGACGTTTACGCCCAGCTCTACGACACTCCCAGGGAAAAGATCCTCGGTCGCGAGGTCGCCGATTTCTGCGGGAAGTCCTTCTTTCAAAGCGACGTCAAGCCTTGGCTGGACCGTTGTCTCGCCGGGGAGCCGGTTCAATACGAAGTCCGGGTGGATTTTCCCGGCAAAGGGGACCGTTGGATGCGCATGGAACACTTCCCCTACCGGGACGAAAGGGGCGAGATCGCGGGAGCCGTCACCCATGGCTTGGACATTACCGAGGCCAAGCTCGCCGAGGACGCCCTGAGGGAAAGCGAAGAGCGCTTCCGCCAAGTGTACGAGCACATGGCCGTGGGGGTGGCCCGGGTCTCCATGGATTTTCGCATCCAAAACGCCAACGAAGCCTATTGCCGCATGCTGGGATACCGCGAGGAGGAGCTGATCGGCAAGCATCTCAAGGACATCACCCATCCCGAAACCGTGGAGGAAAATCTGCTCAAGCAATCGCGATTGGCCGAGGGGGAGATCGATCACTACCGCATGGACAAGCGATTCATCCACAAGAGCGGGCGAACCGTCCACGGCATCCTCGACGCCAATCTCGTTCGCGACGCCCGGGGGGCTCCCCTCTATTTCCTGGGCAGCGTGCTGGACATCACCGAGCGCAAGCGGGCCGAAGAGGATCTGGACCGGCTCAACGCCGAGCTCCGAAGAAAGAACGCCGAGCTGGAACAGGTGGTTTACGTGGCGTCCCACGACCTGCGCTCCCCCCTGGTCAACATCGACGGCTACGGCAGGGAGCTGGAGTACGCCTTGGAAGACTTGCGCCGGATTTTAAGCGAGGCTTTCGGGTTGGAAATCCCTCCGACGGCGATCCCGTTGTTGGACGAAGACATTCCCGAGGCCCTGCGGTTCATCCGCACCAGTGCCTCCAAGATGGACACGCTTTTGACGGGGCTGCTGCGTCTTTCCCGCTCGGGCCGCGCGACTTTGAGCATGAAGCCTTTGGACATGAACAAGCTTGTCTCCAAGGTGCTGGATTCCATGGAATTTCAGATGAAGGAAGCCGGCGTTGCCGTGGAAGTTGCCGACCTGCCCCCTTGCCGAAGCGACGCCGTTCAGGTGAGCCAAGTGTTTTCGAACCTTCTGAGCAACGCCCTGAAGTACCTCGATCCCCGCCGCCCCGGAATCATCGGGATATCCGGCCGGATCCAGGGAGACCGCTCCGAGTATTGCGTCGAAGACAACGGCATCGGCATCGCCCCGGCTCATTTGGACAAGATCTTCGAAATCTTCCACCGCCTCGACCCGGCAAAGGGAGAGGGGGAAGGGCTTGGGCTGACCATCGTCAAGCGGATTCTGGACAGGCTGGACGGCTCCGTCCGGGTGGAATCGGCCGTCGATGGAGGCAGCCGCTTTTATGCGGCACTGCCGAAAATCCGAAGTATATAAGGAAAAACCATGAAGGGGAATGCTCCCATGCACAAGGACGTGGTGATCCTCGTAGCCGAGGACGACAAAGGACATGCGGGACTGATCAGGAAGAACCTGGCCCGCGCTGGCGTCGTGAACGAGGTTCTGCATTTCAGGGACGGCCAGGAAATTCTGGATTTTCTGTTCCGGCAGGGCGAAGGCCCGCATCGACTGTCCGGGACCGCCTACGTGCTCCTTCTCGATATCCGCATGCCCAAAGTGGACGGGGTTCAGGTGCTGGAACGGGTGAAGGGCGACCGGGAGTTGCGCAAGCTGCCCGTGATCATGATCACCACGACGGAGGACCCGCGAGAGGTGGAGCGTTGTCACGCTCTGGGGTGCAGCAGCTACATCACCAAGCCCATCCACTACGACAATTTCGTGAACGCCGTCCGCCAGTTGGGACTTTTTCTCGCCGTGGTGCAGGTTCCCAGAATCAACGGGGAAGGGTTCGAATGATGGGCAGGGTCAAGAAGCCCGGAGATCCCGGAATGGGGAGGCCGACGATTCGACGGGTCCTGATCGTGGAGGACGACGAAGGGCTGAACAAGCTGGCCCAAAAGGCCTTGCGCCGAGCCGGCTTCCATGCGGACGGGGTTCTGACGGGGGCCGAAGCCGTCGAGCGCGTCGCGGCCGATGCGGGCTGGGCGCTGCTCCTGGACCAGAAGCTCCCCGACATGACCGGAACGGAAGTGATCCAAAGCCTGATGGATCGGGGTTGCCGGGTCCCCTTCGTGGCCATGACGGGCCACGGCGACGAGAGGACCGCCGTGGAAATGATGAAGCTCGGCGCCAGGGATTACTTGACCAAGGGGCTGGACCTCCCCGATCTTCTGCCCGAGGTCTTCCGGCGCCTCTTTCGAGAGCTGGAAACCGAAAGGAGACTGGCAAGGGCCGAGGAGGCGCTGCGCGATTCCGAAAAGCTTTTCCGAACCGTCTTCGAGCAAGCGGCGGTGGGCGTGGCCCAGGTGATGCCCGACGGTCGCTTCATGAACGTGAACGACCGGTTCTGCGAGATCGTCGGATACACCAAGGACGAGATGCGGGCCCTGACGTTCCGGGACATCACCCATCCCGAGGATTTATACCTGGACGAAGAGAACGTCGCCCGCGTCGTCGGCGGGGAAACGGATGCCTTCGAGATCGAAAAGCGTTACCTCCACAAGGACGGGCACGCGGTCTGGATCAAGCTGTTCTCCAACGTGGTCCGAAGCGAGGCCGGGGAAGTGAGGTACGCCGTCGCCGCCGTCACCGACATCACCCGAAGTCGGGAAGCCGAGGGGAAGCTGAGGGAATCGGAAGAGCGCTACCGGACGATCCTCGAGACGGCCCCCATCTCCATCATCATTTTCAAACAGGGCGTCATCGAGTACGTCAACGAAGCCGGCTGCGCCATTATGGGGGGAAAAGGACAGGAGGATTTCAAAGGGCGATCCGTTTTCGATTTCGTTCATCCGGACTCCAAAAGCTTCATCGAGCGGAGGGCCGCCAATCTGAAGGAGGGGCGCTTCAACCCTCCCGCGGACGTGAAAGCCGTCAGGCTGGACGGGGAGCCCGTTTTCGTTCAGAGCACCTCCCTGCCCTTCACGTACCAAGGGGAGCCCGCCGTCCTGCTCATGTCCGTGGATATCACCGAGCGCAAGCGCGCCGAGACGGCGTTGCGCGAAAGCGAGCGACAGAAGGACCTGATCCTCAACTCCACCGCCGAAATGGTGACCTATTACGATAACGATTTGCGCGTCATCTGGGCCAACCGGGCTTCGGGCGAGTCGGTGGGCAAGTCGTCCGAGGAATTGGCGGGCGCCCATTGCTACGAGGTCTGGCATCGGCGCCACGAGCCTTGCAAAGAATGTCCGGTGCTCCAGGCACGCGATGCCAAAGCACCCCGTCAAGGCGAAATGCGGACGCCGGACGGCCGGTATTGGCTCTTGCGCGGCTATCCCGTTCTCGACGACGCGGGCGAGGTCGTCGCTCTTGTGGAGCTCGGCCAGGATGTCACCGAGCACAAGCTGGCCGAGGAGGAGCGGCAGAAGCTGCAAGCGCAGTTGACCCAGGCCCAGAAGATGGAATCCGTGGGGCGCTTGGCCGGCGGGGTGGCCCACGATTTCAACAACATGTTGAGCGTCATCATGGGCCACACGGAAATGGCTTTGCACGGGACGGACCCCGCCCACCCCATCCACGCCAAGCTGCGGGAGATCCACAAAGCCGCCCAGCGCTCGGCCAACCTGACCCGGCAGCTCCTGGCCTTCGCCCGCAAGCAAATGGTCGCCCCCAGGGTCCTCGACCTCAACGAGACCATCGAGGGCATGCTCAAAATGCTGCGGCGGCTCATCGGCGAAGACATCGACCTGGTCTGGTCGCCCTCCACGGGCCTTTGGCCGGTGAAGATGGACCCCTCCCAAATCGATCAAATCCTGGCCAACCTGTGCGTCAACGCCCGGGACGCCATCCGGGGAGTGGGCAAAATCGGCATCGAAACCGCGAACATCGTCCTCGACGAGGCTTCTCGCCCCGACCCACCGGAATTCGTCCCCGGCGAGTACGTTTCGATGGCCGTGAGCGACAACGGTTGCGGCATGGACGGGGAGACCCTCGAGAGGCTTTTCGAGCCCTTCTTCACCACCAAGGGGGTGGGCGAAGGCACGGGGCTGGGACTGGCCACCGTTTACGGCATTGTCAAGCAGAACAACGGCTTCATCGACGTTGACAGCAAGCCCGGACGGGGAACGACGTTGAAGATTTATCTCCCGCGACACGCGACCCGAGTCGAGAAGTCCCGGGAGGAAGATTCGGGGCCCTTGCCCGGCGGGGGTCACGAGACCGTCCTTCTGGTGGAGGACGAGTCGTCCATCCTGGCAATGACCTCCGCCATGCTCAAGCACCTGGGCTACACCGCGCTGACCGCCGCCGCACCGGAAGAAGCCCTTCGCCTGGCCGAGGAGCACGCCGGGGAAATCCACCTTCTGGTGACCGACGTGATCATGCCGAAAATGAACGGCCGGGAGCTGGCCACGAAGCTGCAATCCCTTTACCCCCATATGGCATGCTTGTTCATGTCCGGCTACACGGCCAACGTCATCGCCGCCCACGGGGTCCTGGACGACGGCATGCACTTCATCCAGAAGCCCTTCTCCATGCGGGGCCTCGGCACCAAGGTGCGAGAGGCCCTGGACGGAGAGAAGCGGCATGTTTCGCGCAACGTCGCACCCCGTCCCGGGAGAAGCCCGTGAAGTTGAACATCCTTGAGCTGGCCGAAATCCGCTCGCAATTCAAGAAAAAAGGCATCGAGGGCGTCACCGACTTTCTGACCATTCCGAAGCGAAATTTCAAGGAGATGGAATTTCTGTGCGAGCTCATTTCGGCCATCGTGCCCCCCTCCTTTTTCTACAACCCTTAGGTCTCGGGGCTGCTCATTTTGGCCACCATCCGTCTGGCAAGGAGGCTGAATCGCCCTCGAACCGATCTTCGGCCAAACGGCGCCCAGTGGCGTCGTATTTGGGAAGACTCGCCTGGATGGTTATTCAACGAAGTTCTTTTACCGAATCGGGATCGGTATCGTTTTTTCGATGCCGTCCCTTGCCGGGCGTCGGCGAACCGAAAATCGGGCCGCCTAAAGGTAGAAGAAGTAGGTCATCGTCACCAGAACGACGATGTAGATCAGGGCCAGCCCCCCTCCGATTTTGAGGTAGTCCCGGGTCCGGTAGCCGCCGGGGCCCATGTAGAGAGCGTTGACCTGGTGGGTCGGCAGGATGAAGGAGTTGGAGACCCCGAGGCCCACCACGATGGCGGCCACGCGCGGATCGACCCCTATGTGGTCGGCGATGGAGACGCCCAGGGGGACGAGCAGCGTGCAGGCTCCGACGTTGGAGATC
>Ga0180430_10005218_pt1 | contig 10828 bp, 6 predicted proteins | sample SS_ome_9_FD_132999 | JGI IMG/M metagenome (GOLD analysis project Ga0180430, IMG submission 132999) | Hypersaline lake sediment archaeal communities from the Salton Sea, California, USA - SS_1_S_2 metaG | ecosystem: Environmental > Aquatic > Non-marine Saline and Alkaline > Hypersaline > Sediment... | reverse complement strand
GTGAGCAACGATCGATGAATCTAGCACTCAGACCGGATGCCGGCGATTCCCCCTCGCACGGTGACGGCCAGGAAACGGGCGCCAACCAGAATGGCGACCATCCTCCGGCCGCACAGCGAGAGCTAGAGTCGCGGATGCAAGCGTTGGCCAGTCGCCTTGAGGAACTGGAACAGCTCTCTGCTCGGCAAGCCGGAATGCTCGAAAACCTGCAGGACATCATCCTGACGGTGACGGCGGATGGCAGCCTAACCGCCGCCAGCGGCAACGTGATGGGCCTATTGGGGCGCACGGAGGCGTCGCTCCTCGACCCAAATCCCTGCGACCGTCTTGTGTCTGTCCTTTATCCTCAGGACAGCGACAGCGTCCATCAGCTGTTGTCGCGGGTGGCTAGCGCCTATCGTCCTCTGTCCCACCGCTTTCGTATCCTCGATGCCGCCGGAGAAGTCTGCTGGGTCGACGCGAGCTTTGTGCCGCTGCGGGATGAGCGTGGCGAGTACCTCGGGGCGCAGATCGTTGCCGCTGACATTAGCCTCCAGATGCAGTCGGAAGCGATGGTGGGATCGCTCAATGCGGCCGCGCGGACGTTGCAGAACGCCACGCTCTCACCCTCGCAGGTGCTGCAGGCGGCAGCAGACGAGTTGTCGCTGCGTGGGTTCTATGCGGCGATCGGACTGGTTTCGCCCGAGTCGGGCAGCGTGACCATCGAGCGGTTCGGCGGGGATTCGGCCGTGTTGGCCTCGGTGGGCAAGCTGTTCTCTGGCTTGGCGAAGCGGTACGTCATCCCGATCGTCGAGATGCCTTCTCCCATTGGGGGGATTCTGACCGACAGAGAGCCTCGCTGCTTTTTGCTCGAGGAGCGACACCTGCGGGCGATTCTCCCCAATCCTGTCAAGGCCAGCGCGGGGCTGGTCTTGAGACTGCTACCTACCTTGAACACCATCTTGGCGCCGCTAGTGGCGCACGATCAGGTTCTGGGCGTTTTGGCGGTCGGCGGACGCTCGGTCGGTTCGGAACTGGTGCCGTCGGTGTCGGCGTTTGCCAACCATCTGGCGGTGGCTTACAGCAATGCCGAACTGGTCAGCGAGCTACAGGCCAGCGAAAAGCAGTATCGGGGAATCTTTGAGGCCACTCAGGACGGCATGCTCTTTGTCGAGCCCGATGGCCAGGTCGTGTCGGTCAACTCGGCGGGCCGTCGGCTATTGGGCATCGCGTCCACCTCGATCAGGGGTGTTTCCATAGCGCGCCTGCTATCTCGTGTGGGAACAGGCATTGGCGACGACCTGCTTGCGGTGTTGCAGGCAGAGGGACGATACGCGGCCACTTGGCGCGTCGGCACCAAGGGCGAGGCCGATGAACGCGTTTTGCAAGTGCGCGCGACAGAGATGCTCTACCGCGGTCGCCCCCACTGGCTGATCCTGGTGTCCGATGTCACCGAGCAGACCAAAGCGCAAGAGGCGTTGGTCAGCGCCGAGCGACTGCGGGCCTTGGGGCAGATGGCCGGCGGCATCGCCCACGACTTTAACAATATCCTGGTGGGCGTCAAAGGGTTTGCCGATGCCGCACTGGATGATCTGCCCGACGCGCTGACGCGCGTGCGTGGCGACCTGGAGCGCATCATTGCCGGGGCCGACGATGCCGCCGAAGCGGTGCGCCGACTGCAGTCGTTGTATCGCAGCAGCGACGATACCAGTGACTTTTGCGCCCTATCTCTTGACGATCTGATGCGCGATGCGGTGGAGCTGACCCGGCCTCACTGGCGCGATCAGGCGCAGGCGCGAGGGACCAGCATCGAGGTCGATACGCAGCTCCAGGGACCGCTATGTGTGCAGGGCAATGCCAGCGAACTGCGGCGCGTGCTGACCAATCTGTTGGTCAACGCCGTCGAGGCGATGCCGGGGGGCGGGCGAATCACGGTGCAGTCCGGTCGGGATGCCGAGGGGTGCTCTGTCTCGGTACGGGATACCGGCTTGGGCATGTCGGCTCGAGACCGGGCGCGAATCTTTGAGCCCTTTTTCAGCACAAAGCACTCGAGCGGACTGGGTCTGGCGGTATCGCGTCGTACTGTCGAGAGGCATGGCGGCACGATCAGCGTCGAGAGCGAGCTGGGCGCGGGAAGCACGTTCACGGTCTGGCTCCCCGTCGCCGCGGAGGCGGCGCCAAGCGCCGCGCAAGAGACGCGCGAGACAGAAGCGGTCGCAGAGCAGCTCTCGGTGTTGGTGGTGGACGACGAAGACACAGTGCGCGCGTTGCTGAGGCGGTTCCTGGAGCGGGCAGGGCACTCGGTCGATGAGGCCGAGAGCGGGCACGAGGCCCTCGAACATCTGGCGCGAGGGCACTATCATCTGATGGTGACCGACTTGGGTATGCCCAGCATGTCGGGATCAGAGCTGGCAGTCAAGGCCCACGGCGTCTGCCCAGATCTGACGATTATCCTAGCGACCGGTTGGGGATCCACTGTCAGTCCCGATCAGATCCGCGAGATGGGTGTACAAAGCCTGCTGGCCAAGCCCTTTTCGCACAGCAGCCTATCAGAGGCGATTAGTGAGGCATTTGGCGACGGTCGGGCGGACTAGTCGCTAGGCCCTGCGCGTGGGATGGTTCCGGACCGGTTCGACTGGGCTAGGGGCGCGTTCTACGTTGCTGCCGGCGCTGTAGCAGCGCATAGCCCAGACCGGCGATCAAGACAGCCGCAATGAATAGTAATGCACCATAGTCGTCAGCCGTCTGCTCGTCCTGAGCGGGCGGCTTTTCGCGTTTTGCCGCCCCCGCCGTGATCAGTTGGGCGACGCGGTCTCGGGTAGGCTCGGGTCGCTGAGCTGCGACGACGGGTTGCTCAACGGCGAGCTGGGTCTCCGGCCGCGCGTCGGCGGACTCGGGCTGGGTTTCAGCCTGCGCCTTGGCGACAGGCCGCGCCTGGACGGAGACGTCCTGTGGCGCGGGATAGGGATCGCCCTCGGGGGCTTGCTCCCGTGTGGCGCGATTGGCAGCTTGAACCGGCGCGGGATAGGCATCTGGGGGCGTGGCCGTCGGAGGCGGCGTCCTGGTGGTGGTTGGCCAGGGGGTCGGCGAGGGTTCGCCCGGCCTGAGCGTCGGTGTGATGGTATGGGTTGCGGTCCGGGTGGGCGTCCGCGTGCGTGTTGGCGTCCGGGTACGCGTTGGCGTGCGAGTCCGGGTCGCTGTCGCGCCGGGGCTGGGATAGGCCCAGTAGGGATCGATCGTGGCGGTCGGACCACTCGGCGTGGGCCAGGGATAGTCATCATCGGTGGGCGTCGGAGATGGCACCAATGGGGTCTGCGTAAGAGTCGGTGTTTGACTGGGGGTTGGTGATAAGGGCAGTGTGCCAATTGGGGTCGACGTAGCTGACGGCGTCGCCGTGGCGATCACCGTGGTGGTCTCGGTGCTGGTGGGCACGGGGCGTCGCTCGCCGGATGAGGGCGGCGGCGGCGCGTCGGTGGGTGTCAATGTGGCCGTCGGGGGCACGGGCGTCGCGGTCGGCGTTTCGGTAGGAGGCGGCGTCGCGCTGGGTAGTGGGGTATTGGTCGCAGACTGGCAGATATCGGCCAGCTCTAACTCGGGAGGTCGCGAGTCGGCGTCGCCCCATACCCAAGCATCGAGATCGCCGTCGGTCACGGTCCGGTTGCTCCCCCCCATACCCGAATAGACCCAGTCGCCGTCCTGGCGGTACCAGTAGGTCCAATAGTAGCAGGGCGTACCCATGCACTCGCAAAAGCAGTCTTCACTGGGAAACTGGCAGCCCACATCGTCTATGCGGCAGACGGCCTCGCCCAGCCCACTGGCCTGGGTCACGAGAGCAAAGCCGGCGCGGCGCAAAAGCTCGATGCCGGGAATATCGCTTTCGTCGAACGCGACGCAGGCGGTCTGAACGTCGACGCCGTCGGGGAAAACGACGATCAGGGCCGCATGGTTGGTGCCCTCGGCCCGAGTGGGTGGCGCCATGGCCAATATGGCCAGCAAGCATACGGCCACCACAGACAGGGCACTGCGCAGTTTGTGGCCTAGCGACGGCTGGGACATTTCGGTTCCTAGTGATGAGTGTTCGGCTGCTTGTGGGGGCGGCAGTGTGTCTCAGTATAGCATATGGTCGATATGCGGCAATCTCTGGGAGCCGGCCATAGAGCTTGCCGAGACGACAAAGGGCACGAAGCTATGGTAGCGCGTCGTGCCCGCTACGAGTACCTCGTGGGCCATGTCAGTCATGCCGTTTACACCGTCGGGGTCATGAATCGACAGCGACACATTGTGTCTGCCGGCGGGCAGGCCCTGGACGCCGATGATGAACATGCCGTTGCCGCGCTCGACCGGCAGCATGGTTGGTTCGGCGCTCGTCATGGCCTGAGCAGAGACCGACGCATTGAGGTTTTGGTCGCCTTGGAAGGCAATCTGAAGGCCCTTTGCCGTGGATACGGGCAGGCGCGGGGCGATACGATCCGTGTCGAAAACGGCAGCGACCGTGACCTCTGGCGGAGCCGTTCCTCTACTGCCCCAGGCCCAGCCATCTACATCACCAGGGCTCAAGATGCGTGCGCCAGCCCCTCTGCCACTATGGCCCCAGCCCGCTTCGTCAAGGAGCCAGTAGGACCAATAGTTGGGCATATCGCAGATGCAGGGCTGTTCGGGTGCGTTGCAGCCGACTATTCCCAGCTTGCAGACCAGGCCGTTATCGTGGACCATCTCGAGCCCAGACGTCTGGAGCAGACCAAGGCCTGTGATTCCTTGCTCGTCTGCGGGCACTGTGATGACGATGTATCGGTCTACATCAAAGCCGATGACCAGGCCGACGTGATCGCTGCTTGCGGCCCCCTCGGCGGATGCTGCAGCGATTGGCACGATGGCCAGGAGCGCCAGAGTAGCTAGTAGAATACATCGGCGCATGAGTCCACCTCTGGGATGTTGGGGCACGTGGTGCCTGGGTGTGCGACGCCGGCACCACGCGCCCCGCTCGTCGGATCGTTGGTTACTGGGCGACCGTCGCGTCCAGCATCATGGGGAGAGCAACCAGATTGGTCGGAGCGCTCCACAGCGGCAGCGTCGCGCTGAGCAAGGCCGGGATGCCCTGCGCGGTGGCGAGGACATTGGCGCCCTCGCCTGGCTTCCACTCTAGCGCGCCGACGTCTGCGCCGCCGGCGAGCTGGAACGAGATCAGGTCCTGCATGGGCTGACCCATTTCGGCCTCCCAGGACGGTCCATTGACATCCTCACCGATGGCCAAAAGGCCCTGCATGCCGAAGGCCGTCGAGTTGGCGTCGGGATCCATGCCATAGACCGAGCTGTAAGCAAAGCCACCCGTTGGCGACTGTTGCAGGGACATGTAGCCGATTGCGCTGTCGATCACAGCCTGTTCGACGTCGGCGTTGCAGGCGGCCAAAGCCTGCAGCACCAGAGCAGTGGCGTTGGAATCGGTACCCCATCCGGGGCCGGCCTCGAATCCACCATCGGGCTGTTGGTAGGCGACGCACTGGCTGATGGCGCCACTACTGACAGGAAGCTTGCAGGCGGCGAGCCCGATCATGGCCCAGGCCTGGTCGGTGGCGGTAGCGCCCATCGCGCCGCTGCCATCGTCAGTAGCAACCAACTCTGCGACCCAGTTTCGTCCGCCAAAGTCGGTCGCGTCTTGCCCAGCCAAGACGACGCCAGCCACGAGCTTGCCTATCTCTTTTGCGCCCGTGGCATAGTTGGTGCACTCATTCTCGAGGTACTCGATCAGCGTGGGATTACTGCCACCGGTGCTCCAGCTAGCGGCCGTGCGACCGGCTGCGATGCCGGCAAAGAGCACATCGAGTGTGAGACCGACGTCCGCACTGAATGAGCCATCGGCATTCTGCTGCGCTTTGAGCCAATCGGTGGCGCGCTGGGCGGCCAACAGGTTTGGGCTCACATAGGGCATGGGGCGGTCGGCGATGGCCAGCAATGCGTCAGTCGTAGCCCCGACATCGGCGCCAACGCCGCTCTGCCATTCGAAAGCGCCGCCATCCAACTGGTACTGGTGGAGGCGATCGGTGGGGAACTGGATGACCATCGAAGCATCCTCGCCCATCGGCACGGTCTTGGCCCAGGCCCAGTTGCTGCCCGGAGCCTGGTCCAGCGCCTCTAGCGCGATAATCGCCCAGGCGGTCGAGTTGGCGTCAGGCGACGTGCCCCACAACGGATTGCTCACGAATCCTGCGTCCTCGGTCTGCCAGGTGTGGTAGAGAGCGGGTGTGTTGGTAAACACGGCGTCGATCGGTCCGGTGCCGCAGGCACGCAAGGTGACGACTACCAGCGAGGTGGTATTGCTGTCACTACTCTGGCCGGGCGCCCAACCCCAGCCGCCGTCGGCGTTCACATTGTCTTTGAGCCAAAGAACGGCGGGTTCGGGGACGGGCATGTCGGTCGACAGCATGGCCCAGATAGCATAGCAGTGGTTCCATATCTGGCCGTTCTCGTCGTACTGGCCGGTAGCGCCATCGTAATAGTCGTCGACGTCGAGGATCAGGTTGGCCTGCCCGACGCATGCCGGGTTTTCGCCGGCCATTGCCAGAGCCGCAGCCATACGGCCGACATCGCCGGCATTGGTGTGCTTGGCAGCGCGGGCCATGGCATAGTCGACGATCGAGTTGCCCTCGGCGGACACAAAGCCTCGCGCCGAGCGATCAGCCGCGGCCAGGGCCATAATGCTGGGGGCAGAGGCATCGCCAAAGCCGGACGAGATGCCACCACTGGCAGCTTGCTGGCTGGCGAGATACTCAAAGCCACGGTTGAGCGCCGAGTACTTGTTCGGTAGCGGAAGCGTTTTGCCGATCAGAGCCGGCAGGGCCTGGGCAGTGGCCAGGATGTTGGCGCCCTCGCCAGGCTTCCACTCGAATGCTCCAGCGTCGGGTCCGGTCTTCCGCTGGAAGCTCAAGAGGTCATCCAAGGCAGACACGTTCGACTCGAGCCAGGCGGCGGCCAGTGGGTTTTCGCCGGCGGAAAGGAGGCCCTGCAATCCACAAGCGGTAGAGTTGGCATCTGCAGCCGTTCCATAGGCCGAAGAATAGCAGAATCCGCCCGTCGGGCTCTGCTGCGCCTGCATGTAGGTCAGCGCGCCGACAACCGCGCCGTCGGTGGGATCAACATTTGCGGCTGCCAAGGCCTGCAAGGCGAGGGCGGTGGTGTTGCTATCGGTACCCCAGCCGGGGCCTGCTTCCCAACCGCCATCCGGTTGCTGAAGGGCGACGAGGCCGTCTACAAAGCTCTGAGGCATCTCGCGCCCCAGAGCGTCCCAGCCGAGCATGCCCCAGCAGGCGTCACTGGCATTGCTGCCAAAGGTGATCGTGTCGGTCATCACAAAACTGGCCAACCTGGTGCGGAGATCGACGCCGCCAAAGGCGAGCGGATCGCGACCCGCGCCGGTGACGGCGATCACCAGCTTGCCGGTGCTGGCGGCGTCGGAGGCGAAAGTTTCGGCCTCTGCCTCCAGACTGTCCAGGGGCGTCGTCGGGCCCCAGGTGGCGGTGTTGTCGCCCACGGCCGAGGCGCCAATGACCACATCGGCGGTCAGGCCGGCGGAACCGAGTGAGCCGTCAGCCTGCATCTGAGTGCGTAGCCAAGCGAGGGCCAGGTCGACGGCCGTGGTCTGGTCCAAAGGAGTCGCTTGGGCATTGGTCTCGGCGAGTGCCGCGCCACCGAGTGGCAGCAGCATCGATAGGACCAGGAGGATAGAGAGTATCCGTACACGCGAGTTCATCGGTTTCTCCTTGCGGGTAGAGCGCAAAAACTCAGGATCAACGTTCTGGCTGATGAGGCCAAGTCACATCAACAAGCGACCTCCCAAGACGCACATGGCGTGGAAAGGTCGATGCTGCGGGCCTGGCTGGCCGCAAGGAGGGGGATGGTCTGTTCTGGCATCCGATCACCTTTCCGCGAAGGTTCGGGTTGGGCATCTGGGGCAGGCGACCTGGCTCCCTGGGCTGGGCCCAGGATACAGTTGCGGGACAGCGCCGGCCTTGCACCGGCTTCGCTGCGATGCCCAACAGTGGTTGTCGGGCTCCCAGATGCGGAGGAACTGTATTGTCGTTCGCATTTTAGCAGGTCGCGGGAAGGCAGTCAAGGGTCGGTGGGTCGGTGGGGGGAACCGGCGACAGAAGAGTTGGTGCCCGTTTCCAAACCTGCTATACTCGCGGCGTTTTCCGAGCGAACACTCTACTGCCCTGGAGGTGGTGGATGACCCTAGTGAGATGGTTGCGGCATGCGTGGCGCTCGCTGCGGGCGGCGCTGGCGTCGACGGACCAGCGCAATGCGCTGCTTCTCTATGCCGAGGTCGCTGCCGCCGGCGTCATGATGGCCGCGCAGTCGTTCTATAGCGCCTATCTGTTGCGCCTGGGGGCCTCGAACACACTGGTCGGCCTGTTGTCGTCGCTACCGCCCCTGGTGGCGGTGTTCTGCTACCTGCCTTCGGCAAGGATCCTCGAAGGGCAGGAGCGGTATGACCGCTGGATCGTCTGGGCTCTGGGGATTGCGCGGTCGGGCATGATCCCATTGCTCCTGCTTCCCTTTGTTCTATCCCAAGCGCTGCCCGAGATCACGTTGGGGCTGATCGTAGCGATGACGGTACCGTCGGTGCTGTTCTCGACGGGTTGGAGCGCATTCCTGACCGATCTTGTTCCCGCGGAATCTCGAGCCACGGTCCTATCCTGGCGCATGATTCTGCTCAGCGCTGTCACCGCCGTGGCGACGTTTGGCTTTGGTCAATGGCTGGACAGTCGCGCCTTTCCGATCAACTACCAGGGCATGTTCGCTATCGGTGTGGTGGGGGCGGCTGCGAGCCTCTATTTCGTAGCGCGCCTCCGTCTCCCTGACCGCGAGTTGAGCGCGCCGCGAACAAGCCAAAAGAGCCTTCGTGGGATGGTAAAGGCCAGTCTCGTGGCGAGCCCAGGCTTTAGGCGCATTGTAGTCGACACCCTGCTCTTTAACCTTGGATCCTGGATGATTGGTCCGCTGTTCATGATCCTCTATGTCCGCGAACTGGGAGCCAGCGATGGTTGGGTGGGCATGGCGGCAACGGCAGCCAATATCGGCGTTATGGCCGGCTACTGGGTCGCGCAGCGGCTGGTCAAGCGTTGGGGCTCAGCAAAGACGCTGTATGCAGCGCTGCCGCTGGTCAGCATCCATGCCTTCCTGGTGGCCTTGTTTCCCAACTTGACGGCCATTCTTTTGTTTGGCCTCATGGTCAACTTTGCCTCCGGAGGAGTCAACCTAACGCACAGTATGATGTTCCTAGAGTTGCTACCCAAAGAGAGTCGCTACGGCGCCACAGCAATCTACAGTATGGTGATGAATATCGGGGCATTTCTTTGCCCCATGCTCGGCGTGTTCCTCGCCGACCAGATAGGTATCCTGCCCACACTGGTAGTTGGAGGGGTTCTTCGGGTGTTGGGCGCAGCCACCTTTTACATCTTCCCACTGACCGATGGTGGGTGGGCATGGCGGCGGAAAGAAAGACAGATGAACGGCGCTGATGTCCAGCGTGTGGACGAACGAGAGGACAATGAGAATGATTGAGGCTGCAGAAAGAAGACGAATGCTGGTGGTGGGCGCTCATCCCGATGACCCCGAGTTTGGCTGCGCAGGCACGGTGGCCAAGTGGGTTCTGGACGGGAACACAGCTCATTACCTGTTGTTGACGAGCGGCGACAAGGGCTCGCACGATCCCTCGCTGTCGCCGGGCCAAGTCGCCCAGATTCGCGAGTCCGAGCAGCGGGCGGCCGCGGAGGTGCTGGGCGTGTCGAGCGTGACCTATTTGAGGGAGCCGGATGGACTCTTGGAGGACACGCTGGCGCTGCGCAAGCGCGTCTGCGCCGAGATTCGCAGGATCAAGCCGCATGTTCTGGTCACTATCGATCCCTGGCGACGCTATCAGTTGCATCCGGATCATCGCTCAGGGGGACGCGTGGCCCTCGACGCAGCCTGGGCGGCTCGCGAGTGGCACATCTTTCCCGAGCAGTTGCTGGGCGACGCGCCCTGGCGTGTATCAGAGGTGCGGCTGTTCTGGACCGACAGCGCTGACCACTGGGAGGACATCAGCCAGAGTCTCGACAAGCGTATCGAGGCGCTGGCCTGCCATCAGAGTCAGGTCGCGGGGCGGATGGAGCAGGTGGCGGAGCGGATCCGCGAGCGGACGCGGGCTGAGGGCCAGGGACGGGGCATGGCCCACGCGGAGGCATTCAAGCGGTTCCGGTTCTAGATTAGCGGCGCCTGCTTGGCAACACGTAAAGGGCTCCCCAGAGGGAGCCCTTTTGCTGCGCGTCGCGCCGACAGGCTAGTCCTCGACGGGAAGCTCGCAGTTGGAGAGCTTTTCGATGACCTTGACGACGGCCGAGTGGTCCAGGTCGCCCCAGTCGTTGGCGATCATGGCGGTGAACAGCTCGTGAGCCAACGCCGAGGCGGGCAGAGAGGCGCCATAGGCGCGGGCGGCCTCGCGGATGATGTTGAGGTCCTTGTAGTGAAAGCGGGCACGAAAGCCCGGGGCATAGTCGCCCTTGACAATACGCGGACCGCGCACGTCCATCACGCGGGTCTGGGCATAGCCGCCGCTGAGCACCTTGAGTACGATCTCGGGGGCCACACCGGCTTTGGCGCCGAGCACCAGCGCTTCGGCCATACCCACAAAGTTCATGGCCACCTGGATTTGGTTGCAGGCCTTGACGGTCTGTCCGGCGCCACTGGGGCCGCAGAGGGTGGGTGTACCCATCAAGGCAAAGAGGGGCACGGCCTGCTCGAATACCTCTGGCTCGCCGCCGACCATAATCGAAAGACGGGCTTCGCGCGCGCCCACATCGCCGCCGCTGACGGG
>Ga0180430_10005217_pt1 | contig 10828 bp, 8 predicted proteins | sample SS_ome_9_FD_132999 | JGI IMG/M metagenome (GOLD analysis project Ga0180430, IMG submission 132999) | Hypersaline lake sediment archaeal communities from the Salton Sea, California, USA - SS_1_S_2 metaG | ecosystem: Environmental > Aquatic > Non-marine Saline and Alkaline > Hypersaline > Sediment... | reverse complement strand
GCAGCCGCATTCATTTCCGCAGCTGCCGTCACACGGATACGGCCAGCGGATCTCGATATTGCGCCCTGAAAAGCCGGCCTCATTGCAGTAAATGCGTTCCTTTTCGACAATGCCTTCAAGCAGAGGATAGACGAAAAAGTCCATCCCTCCGCTCACGACGTAAAACGGAAGACCCTGCTCATCCAGGAAAGAGACAAACTCTGTAAACCCGGGGCGGATCTCGGCTTGTTTCAGTACATATCCCATAATGTCTTCTTTCAGGCTTGTCGGCAGCAATTGAAACATTCTGCCGACCCCGTCCTTAATCGATATGTCCTTGGACAGAACCCCGGCTTTTAAAGCGAGCCACTCTTCTGGAGCAAATTGTTTCATAATGCTGATGATGTTGTCGTTTGTTGTAATGGTTCCGTCAAAATCGCAAATGATAAGCGGCTGCCTCATACGGAAACCTCAACCCTTCCCCATTTTTCAAGGGCGAGCTTTAAATCGGGAGAACGCTTTGCTTTTTCTTCGACTGGATCCGCTTCCAGGACGGCATCAATGATCGCCCGAAACGCCCTTCCTCCGCCTGCCGCTCCGTTTGGATGACCGTGAATCCCCCCGCCTGCGTTGATGATATGGTCAATGCCGAAGTCTTTCATCAAGAGCGGCACCATGCCGGGGTGAATACCGGCCGACGGGACGGCGAATGTCGGTTTAAAAACGTCTTCCTTCGTGCATTCATCATATATGGCAAGCGCATCCCGCTTCGGCAGAGCAACGCTTCCGTACGGTGAAGGGAACAGGCTGAAATCAGCACCCGCATACCGGTTGAGCTTGCCGAGCAAAAGCGAATGGGAAAAACCGTAATGCGGCGACGAAGTGAGTGCGCCGCTTACTGCCGGGTGCGCCATGATCGGCAGCGGGATGTCGTCGTCTTCCGCAAGGCTTTGCAAAACATCGAGCCCGTAGGCAAACACATTCAGCAGCAACACATCGGCTCCGAGCTCGGCTGCTTTTCTCGCCTTCGATTTCAGCTCCATTGTCCTGCCCGTCAGGTTGACGGCATACAGCGTTTTGCGCCCTGTTTCTTCAAAAGCTGCCTCAAGCACTTTTTTTCCTTCCGTGATTCGTTTTTCAAAGGGGGCACTGCCTGTTTCGAATAAGATTTCATCGTCCTTGATCAAATCCACTCCGCCGAGCGCCTGCTGTCTGAGTTGTTCCTTTAAGTCTTCCATATCGCGGCCGATGACGCCTTTAAAAATGCTCATCAACAGAGGCCTTTCAAATTCGCCGATTTTTTTCCGGATCCCGTATACGCCGAATTTCGGGCCCGGCAATGATCGTTTAAAAGATTGTGAAAACTCCAAATCCGCCAATTTGATTTTTCCGTCGAGAGACAGCTTTCCAAAAACGGTCGTCAGCACAGCGGGAATGTCGCTTGTAAAATTGGCTTCCGGATAAGCGATGGTGACCGTTGCCTGTTTTTCCCCCAGCGTGCTTTCTGTTTCTTCGACCTTGACGACGCGTCCTTTATGCTTTTTCAGCTGTTCCTGCTTTAAGAACGGTAGATCTGTCCACGACCCGACCGTCAGTCCGATCGCGATTTGCTCGGCCCGCTTTTCTGCGTCACATCCTTGATCTGTCAAAACATATGTTGCCAAAAGTTCACTCATTCTGTAGCTCCTTCCTGCTTCATGCATATAAAAAACCTCTTTTGCTGCTTTAGCTAAAAGAGGTTTCGCATTTCAGGTTCGAATCCTTATCTCTCAGCGTCAGCTGCAAGAATTAGCACCGTGCTTAAAAAGTCGGTTGCCGGGCTTCATCGGGCTTGTCCCTCTGCCTGCTCTTGATAAGAATATTGATTTTATAAATTATTTTGAATTATCCCATCGTTTTTCCCGGTTGTCAATGACTGTGGCCGGTCTTTTTGAATATATTCAGCTTGGCAATGCGCGAAGCCGCTTCCCGGAGCCGCTCTTCGCTTGTCAAGAGGCCGACTCTCACATAGCCTTCTCCGTATTTGCCGAAGCCGATGCCGGGCGCTGTGACGACATTCGCTTTTTCGAGAAGCAGATCGGAAAAAGCCTCAGATGTATACCCGTCAGGGACAGGCATCCAGGCGAAAAAAGAACCTTGCGGAGCATCCGCGTGCCAACCGATTTCGCGGACCGCACGAATCCATACATCCCGCCTTTTTTCGTAGCGCTCATTTTGCTCCTTGACACACGCTTGGTCTGATAGAAGCGCGGCTGCCGCGGCGTCTTGGACCGCTTTAAAAAGGCTGACATACATATGGTCCTGATAAAGGTTCAGCGCTTCGATCACAGATGCGTTGCCAACTGCAAACCCGACCCGCCATCCAGCCATATTATACGTTTTGGAAAGCGTGTAAATTTCGATTCCTGTGTCTTTTGCCCCCTCCGTTTCGAGAAAGCTGACAGGCCTCTTGCCGTCGTAGCCGATCGCACCGTAGGCAAAATCGTGGACGACGCAAATTCCGTTCGACTTGGCAAACCGGACAGTCTCTTCGAAAAAAACAGGCGTGGCTTGGGCACCGGTTGGATTGTTTGGATAATTTAAATACATGAGCTTCGCATTTTCTTTCACTTCCTTCGGAATCCGGCTGTAGTCAGGCAGAAACTGATTGCCCGCTGTAAGCGGCATCGTTTCCATGTTCGCTCTTGCCAGCTCAACGCCCGACCAGTAGTCGGGATAGCCGGGATCGGGAACGAGCACGGCATCCCCCGGATTTAACAAACATTGCGGAAGCTCGACAAGACCGGCTTTTCCGCCGAACAATACAGCGACTTCGCGTTCGGGATCGAGCTCTACACCGTATTCCCTTCGATAGAACGCGGCTGCCGCCTCCTTGAGTGAACGGCTGCCGCGAAAGGAGGAATACTGATGGTTTTCAGGGTTGCGAACGGCTTGCGCCATTGTATCAACGATGTGATCAGGTGTCGGCTGATCGGGATTCCCCTGGCCGAGATTGATCACATCATGGCCGGCGGCGATTTTTTCATTCACCTTTTTCACCAAGGAAGCGAAAAACTGCTCAGGCAGCTGTTTCAGCATATCTGAAAGCTCAAATTTCATATGATTCACCCGCTTTTGAAAAATTCTTGAAATGATAGTCCATCATCATATATTGTTAAATGTAAAATGTAAAGAAAAAAATGAGGTGATCCAGATTGAAGCTGACAATTTCATGTCTGCAATTCGATATCGCATACGGCAATCCTTCTGAAAATTTTAAAAAAGCGGAGCAGCTGATCGAACAGGAAAGCCGGAAAGCGGATGTTCTTCTCCTTCCCGAGCTGTGGACGACGGGTTATGATTTAAAAAATCTCGGCTCCATCGCAGATGAAGAAGGCAGGCAAACGAAGAGATGGCTGCAGGAAACGGCAAAAGCAAACCGTGTCCATATCATAGGCGGCTCTGTCGCCGTTAAGAAAAAAAGCGGTGTGTACAATATCATGTACATCGCAGACAAAAACGGACATTTGATCAAAGAATACAGCAAAGCTCACCTTTTCCAGCTGATGGACGAACACCTCTATTTGTCAGCGGGCTCAGGCGACGGGAGCTTCGAGCTTGAAGGGATCCCGGCTGCGGGGTTTATCTGCTACGACATCCGTTTCCCGGAATGGATCAGAAAACATACGAAGGAAGGTGCGGGCATCATCTTTGTATCGGCGGAATGGCCGCTCGCCCGCCTCGATCACTGGCAAAGCCTTTTAAAAGCCAGAGCGATTGAAAATCAGTGCTTTGTCGCAGCCTGCAACCGAGCGGGAAGTGACCCGGCAAACGAATTTGCGGGTCACAGCATCATCATTGATCCGCTCGGCCGCACCCTCGCTGAAGCAGGGAGCGGTGAAGCCGTCATCAGAACCGAAATCAACCTCGGGGACATTGAAAAAGCGCGGGGGCAAATTCCGGTTTTTGAGGACATTCGCAGAGATTTATATTAAAAAAGTGTTGACAAGAAAACTGAGATGCTGGTAACATTTTCAGCAACTGACCGAACTGAAATTTCAAAATTTTATATTGATTTCTCTTATCGAGAGTTGGGTGAAGGACTGGCCTAATGACCCCAACAGCAACCGACCGTAATACCATTGTGAAATGGGGCGCGAAATTCTGCGCCGCTAGGGCACGGTGCTAATTCCATCAGACTTTGAATTCTGAGAGATAAGAGAGGCGAACGCGACAAATCAGCCTCTTTCTCTCGATGAGAAAGAGGCTTTTTTATTGTTAACGACATTTAGGGGGAATCACACATGACCGTAACGAAAACCGCAGCATACGAAACTTTGACCGAAAGCTCCGCGGCCGCGCTGGCCGTTCGCCTCGGGCTTTTTCCAAGCAAAAGCACCCTGACATGCCGGGAGATCGGGGACGGAAACTTGAATTTGGTCTTCCGCGTGTATGACAAAGAGCAGCAAAAAGGGCTGATCATCAAACAGGCGGTGCCTTATGCGAAAGTCGTCGGCGAAAGCTGGCCGCTGTCGCTTGACAGGGCGAGAATCGAAAGCAGTGCGCTGATCCGCCAAGCCGAGCATGTCCCGCACCTTGTCCCGAACGTGTACTATTCTGACACCGAGCTTGCCGTTACCGTATTGGAAGACCTTTCTCACTTGGAAATCGCCAGAAAAGGACTGATTGACGGGAAGGATTATCCCCACCTGTCGGAAGACATCGGAGAATTCCTTGGAAAAACACATTTTTACTCGTCTGAATATGCACTTGACCCAACAGTTAAAGGGCGGCTTGTGAAGCAGTTTACGAATCCGGATCTGTGCGATATTACAGAAAGCCTTGTGTTCACAGACCCTTTCTTTGATCATGAGACAAACGATTTCGAAGAAGAGCTTCGCGATGAAGCGGAAGATCTTTGGCGCAATGAAGCATTAAAAATTGAAGCGGCAAAACTGAAACAGCGCTTTTTGTCTGCAGAGGAAACGCTGATCCACGGAGACCTTCATACAGGCAGCATTTTCGCAAGTGAAGAAGCCGAAACGAAAATCATCGACCCTGAATTTGCGTTTTTCGGCCCGATCGGGTTTGACATTGGACAGTTTATCGCCAACCTGCTGCTGCACGCGCTTTCCCGCGAAGAAAACAGGCAGGCTCCTTTATACCGCCATGTCGAGAACGTCTGGCATACGTTCAGCCGGACATTCAGCGAAGCATGGGAAAACGATGCCCTTGACGCTTGCAAAAATGAGAAAGGACGCCTTGAATCAGTTCTGAAACAGACGTTTGAAGACGCAGCAGGCTTTGCCGGCTGCGAAATGATCCGCCGGACGATCGGCCTTGCCCATGTGGCGGACCTTGAAACAATCGTTCCGTTTTCCCGGAGAATCAGCCAAAAAAAGCTCGCCCTTAAAATAGGCGCAGCATTCATAGAAAAACGCAGCGGTTTCCAGACGCCAAAAGACTTGATTGAAGCGTTTCGGAACGCGCTTAAGGAGTGAATGACATGCCTGAACAATTTGCGGTGCCCCGCTCTGTCGAATGGGAAGAAGCATCGGTAAAAATTCTGAACCAGCAAAAGCTTCCCGAAAAGACGGAATACCTGCACCTCACAACAAAAGAAGACGTCTATGATGCGATTCAAACGCTGAAAGTGAGGGGTGCACCTGCCATCGGCATTACAGCCGCCTTCGGACTCGCCCTTTGCGCACAAAGCATCGATACATCTGACGTTTCCGCGTTTCTGGTGAAACTCGGAAAAATCAAAGATGAACTCAATCAGGCAAGGCCGACAGCCGTCAATTTATCCTGGGCTCTCAATCGGCTGGTAAAAAGTGCGGAGGACGCAAAATCGGTCAATGAAGCAAAAACAAATCTGATCCATGAAGCTATTCAGATCCAGGTTGAAGACGAAGAAACGTGCCGGCAAATCGGACAGAATGCACTGCATTTGTTCAAATCGGGTGACAGCATCATGACCATCTGCAACGCCGGCTCGATTGCGACAAGCAGGTACGGTACGGCCCTTTCCCCGTTTTATCTTGCCAAAACAAAGGACCTCGACCTTCATATTTATGCCTGTGAAACGAGGCCTGTCCTGCAAGGGGCGCGCCTGACGGCGTGGGAGCTTATGCAGGGGGGAATTGACGTGACGCTGATTACAGACAGCATGGCTGCCCATACGATGAAAGAAAAAAACATTTCAGCCGTCATTGTCGGAGCGGACAGGATCGCGAGAAACGGAGATACAGCCAATAAAATCGGAACATATGGCTTGGCAATCCTCGCCAAAGCCTTTCAAATCCCGTTTTTTATCGCCGCTCCCCTGTCAACTTTTGATGTTTCGATTTCATGCGGCGACGACATTCCGATTGAAGAACGCGATCCGGATGAAGTCAGGCTGATAAACGGAACGCAAATAGCTCCGCAAGAGGTGCCAGTGTTCAACCCTGCTTTTGATATCACGCCGCACGATTTAATCTCTGGCATCATTACGGAAAAAGGGATTATCACAGACAGGTTTGAAGAAGAAATTGAAGCGCTGTTTTCCGCTGAAGCCCTTACTTAGGCCGCTTTAGCGGATTTTAATCGATTTGATGATGTCTTTCTTCTGCTCTTCGGTCAACACGTGCAGCTTGACGAACAATTCCGCGTATCCTGCTATTTTGTTCGGGCGGTTCGTTTTCACTTATTCGTCCTCCTTTTTTACCAAGACCAACATTTTTAACTTAATAAAATTATATGTCGCTGACGAAAAAAAGAAACGGCGTGCTCGTATATTATTTTCCCTTATACGCAATATTTTCGATGTCGAGCAGCACCGCTTTTTTATCCGTTTCATTTCCGGAGTACCCCGTTAAAGAACGATTTTTGCCGATAACACGGTGGCACGGGATCAAAATCGGCAGCGCATTTCTTTTATTGGCCTGGCCGATTGCGCGAACCGCTTTCGGATTCCCGACGGCGCACGCGATATCTAAATAGCTCCGTGATTCACCGTACGGGATCAACTGCAGCGCCTCCCACACTTTTTTCTGAAACGGGGTTCCATCCTGGCGGAGAGGAAGGGTGAACGTCTTCCGCTCCCCCCTGAAATATTCTTCGAGCTGGCGCTTTGCCTCCTTCAACAATTCCGTTTCGGTCCGGCGAAGCTCCAAGCCGTCTTGCTGGAGCTGTTTTAGTTCATCTTTTTCAAATAGCAAATGTGTAATGTGGTGATTTTCCTCGACAATGTAAGCTTGTCCAAAAGGCGAGGTCATTTCAATATAAAAGCCCACGATGCGATTAAGCCTCCTCCTCATGATGCTGTCTGATCGGGAGAGTCAGATGGAATGTCGTGCCTCTCCCTTCTTCACTTTCAACTTCGATTTTTCCATTATGCTCTTCAATAATTTTATAACTGACCATGAGCCCGAGTCCAGTGCCCCGTTCTTTTGTCGTGTAAAAAGGTTCGCCGAGCCTCTTCAATTTGTCTTCTGTCATGCCGATTCCTTCGTCAGCAAGCGAGATAATGATATGGTCGTCTCCTTTCGGTTTGATCGACACATATACGTTGCCTCCGTCAGGCATCACTTCAATCGCATTTTTCAAAATGTTGATAAATACCTGTTTCAGCTGATTCGGCTCGCAATAAATCAGCGGAATGCCGCCTTCGCACTTCAGATGCATCTGAACGTTGTCAAGGTTTGCCTGTGCGTGCAGCAAATCCATTGTGTCCTGCATGATTTTGACGATATTTTTTTCTTCATACATAATCGCCTGCGGTTTTGCAAGGATGAGAAACTCCGTAATAATCGATTCAATCCTTTTGAGTTCTGATGTGATGACATTAAAGTAAAGCGCGTGATCCTCATTTTGGATGCTGCCTTTCAGCAGTTGGATAAATCCTTTTAACGCCGTCATCGGGTTGCGGATTTCATGGGCAATTCCGGCTGCGAGTTCGCCGACGACGTGAAGGGTATCAGACTTGCGGAGCCGCTCTTCAAGCTCTTTTCGTTCTGTCACGTCTCTGAGCATCGCCAAGTTCATATTTTGAATGATATTTCTTTTAAATGAAAATTCAAGAATCCGTTTTTGGTCGCTCAGCAGGAATGGGATGTCATTGTCCATTTCTTCTAAGGAAATCGTTTTAGCGGGAGAAGCTGCGTTTTCTATATGATAGCCGGAGATGACATCAAGTAGATTGGACGTTTTCAGCTGTTCAAGAGGGGTGCTGAGAATTTTTCCGGCAAGGGGGTTCGCATCGATAATGTCGTACTGGTTGTTGAAAAGAACGATTCCGTCCATTGATCCGTTGAATACTTTTCTGAACTTCAATTCGCTTTCCCGCAATTCTTGTTCCATTCGTTTTCTGTCGCTGACATTTCTTAAAATGGTTAGGTCCTGGCTGTCGAACATGATCCGTTTTGACGTGAACTCAAGCTCTTTATATTGTCCGTTTGCCATACGAAACAGCAGTTCCGCCCGGATTTCCCCTTTTTGATCATACTGCTTTTGAATGGCATGGTACCTCTGATCGGTTTGATCAATAAAATCGGTCATCTTCTTGTTGAGAAGCTGTTCCATCGGCAGTTCGAAGATTTTGCAGGCCGACTGGTTCGCTTTGACGATGCGGCCGTCGTTATTCATCAGTATAATGGCATCCATCGCATTTTCAAAGACTTCTCTAAAGCGTTCTTCGCTTTTAAACAGCTGTTTTTCCATCGAGCGCTTCTCGGTAATATCCCTCATAATCGACATGTAAAAGCCGTTTAAAATGTTCGAGGTTATCGTAAGCTCAAACAGCCGGTCTTCTCCTGATCTGAGCCGGACAGGAAGCTCCCCTTTTGCTTTCCCTCTTCTGAAAAGAGCATTCCAGATTTTATCGAGCCGCCCCTTGTTTTCAGGGGATACGAATTGAGACAGCTTCAGTTTTGAAAGCTCTGTTTTTTCAATTTCGAAGCTCTGGCAAAACGAATGGTTCGCATCGATGAAACAGCCTTGTTTATCAAAGATGACGATTCCTTCAACCGCGCGGTGAAACAAATCTTTAAACAGCTTTTCATTAATGGTGCGCTCCCGCTCCAATATTTTTTTCGATGAAATGTCCCTCATGACGACAAAATAGCAGTCTTCACCGATTCCTTTGCTTGCAGTAAACTCGATATATTTGACAGATCCGTTGTCAAGCCTGATGGCCACTTCTTTTTTCGCATATCCCCGCTCCAAAAAGCGTTGAATGCTCTGGTTCAGTTCATCCGGCGGGACGGCGTGCAGGAAGTCGAGCGCCGACCGGTCCAGCAAATTCTTTTTTTGGCTTTGCAGAATTTTGCAGGCGGCATCATTCGCCTGGATGATGTTCATCTGTTTATCCAATATAAAAATAGCGTCCAGCGTCCCGTTAAACAGCAGCTCATACTGATACAAATCCGCTTTCAGCTTGGCGTTCTCTTTCTTCAGTCTGTTCAGCTGGTTTTGCAGATTTAAGGATTCATTCAAATCAAGAGTTTCCTCCATTTATTACACTCCTTCTTGAAAACCTGTCCTCCAATTATTCTACAAACCGGAAAATCTTCCTTCATTTGTTTCGAACTTTTACAACCTTTCCGCCTATTTTACAGGAAGATGACGATATAAAAGTTCCTTACTGTTCAATTACATCGACCTAACAATCAGACTTAATGCATAGGAAAACACATGCTTTCTATTTTAAAATTTTAAAATGAGGCCAGACTGGTGGAAGACGTCATTCCGGAAAGAATGTTCCGGGGTTCAGACGCTTCCCGCACCGGCGCCTCCTGAAAATGTTTGTGAAAGGGTGATGTTATGGCGACTTCGCGCGACAGCTATTTCGACAATGCAAAATTCCTATTAATTTTTCTCGTCGTATTCGGACATATAATCAGGTCCTATATTCATGATAATGATGCTCTGCTTCATATTTATAAATTTATTTACACGTTTCATATGCCTGCTTTTATTCTCATATCAGGCTATTTTGCAAAAGGGTTCAACCGCCCCGGCTATGTCAAAAAAATCGCCTGGAAGCTGATTGTTCCTTATTTGATTTTCCAGGGAATCTATACGCTGTTTTATTCCTTTATCGATGATCAAAGCTTAACGGCCGCAAATCCGATTGAACCGCAATGGTCGCTTTGGTTTTTGCTGAGCCTGTTCTTTTGGAATATCCTGTTGTTTCCATTCACAAAACTGCCGGCGAAATGGGCGTTTGCCGCAAGCTTTGCGATCGCCGTTCTTGTCGGATATATCGACTTGATCAGCAACACGCTCAGCCTGTCCCGCACGTTTGTTTTCTTCCCGGTCTTTTTGGCGGGCTATTATTTGCAAAAAGACCATTTTAAAATACTGAGAGGCTGGAAAGGCAAGCAGGCCGCTCTAGCCGTTTTAGCAGCAACGTTCGTTTTCTACTTTTTTGTAGACTTCGATTACTCCTGGCTGTTCGGGTCCAAACCCTATTCGGAATTCGGCGATGTCGGGATAAAAAGCGGGTTAAACCGAGTGGCGCTCCTCGTCATCACGTTCGCTTCAACCTTCGCGTTCATGGCGCTTGTGCCTGAAAGGCGGTATTTTTTTACCCTGTGGGGAACGCGCACATTTTATGTCTATCTGCTGCACGGCTTTATCATCAAGTCGTTCAGAAAAACGGGAGCGGAAGAATGGCTTGCCGATTATCAAAGTCTGACACTATTAATCATCGCCACGGCGATTTTAACTTTCTGCTTATCAAGCGGATTTGTGAAAACGGTCGCCCAGCCATTCATCGAATTGAAAATGACGAATTTAATGAGGATGTTGAAAAAAGACAACGGATATAACCCTTATTTAAAATAAATGAAGGTCCAAATCGTTTCCGATTTGGACCTTTCAGATT
>Ga0180430_10005216_pt1 | contig 10829 bp, 6 predicted proteins | sample SS_ome_9_FD_132999 | JGI IMG/M metagenome (GOLD analysis project Ga0180430, IMG submission 132999) | Hypersaline lake sediment archaeal communities from the Salton Sea, California, USA - SS_1_S_2 metaG | ecosystem: Environmental > Aquatic > Non-marine Saline and Alkaline > Hypersaline > Sediment... | reverse complement strand
GAGAGTTTTTGACGATACTGTCGGCGACGGCGTGATAGAACCACTGATCCTTGTCGCCCAGGGCCCGGTCGCCAAACCAGTCTATGCGGGCGGGGCCTGAGTTTTTGTGCCCCTTCCCGGCCGGAAAGTTACCTTCCACGTGATGTGATTTTCCGCCCGGAAGATGGCCTTCCAAATCCATCGCGATCGCCGCGTAACCTTTCGAGTTCCAATACTTCACCCACTCCGGATACGCCATCCCGCCCCCGCCGTGGGCGCAAACCACCGCGGGCCAACCGCCTTTTGGCGCCGCGGTTTTAGGCGCCGCGTAGTACGCGAACACCCAGGTCGCCTTGCCCTTGTATTCGGCGCCCTCGTAGAAAAACCCTCGCATGCCCGGCGCGGGGCACTCCCCGGTCGCGTAAACTTTCGGGACCGAGAACAGCGCCCTGGTATCCCACGCCAACATTCGCTTCGCCGATTTGACCGCCGCGGCAGTTTGTGAATTCGCGACACCGAGGCAACCGGAAAGCAGGAGTCCCATCGCCCCGACAGACAGTCTGAGTTTGATTTTCATCCTCGACATTCCCTTTAGTGTTAACCGTTTTGATTCTATGTCGCCCGACCGAAAAGGGGAAGAACAAAGGGCCTGCAAGTTTGTTCCCGGATTTGAGAAGTTCTTGCGGCAAAGATATGGTTGCACAAATCTGAAAGGAATTTTTCCGTTAAGCCCTTCGATGCGCTTCCTGCTGCACCCTTGGGGTTACGCGGGACGGGTCGCTTGCTCGGGACAAGTAGTGCAGCCTGAAAGGCTGAGATTCGAAAGCCCAGGGCAAAGCTGTAGACCGCCAGGCCGCAAGCGACGCCCTGGGTATTGTGATTAGACAAAACCAAAGCCCTGAAGGGCGCAACTTTTTGATGTGTGACATGTTGCGCCTTTCAGGGCTTGGTTTATAACGGACCGAGAACTTATGGCAGGTGTTCAAACGCTGCTCGATTTGCCCAAATGTATTCCGCAAGCTTCGCAGTAATGTCTTCGTTAGAATCCCAAAATCTCTCATTAATACGGTTCCGCGCCTTTTCCGGCCACTTGAGATACACCTCTAAGCGTTCACCAATATCTTCCGGCGGCAGATTCCCACGAAAAAGCGCCAGCCCCTCTTTGAAGGCTTCGGCAGCCTCATTGCATTCAATCACACGAAACGCAGCAGTCGTGTATACGAATCCCGGATCACCCTCAAAATATCCTTCAAAGAGGAAGCGGAATCCGCAAATGGTATCTACGGCGGGGCATCGGGACAAGTGGATTGTGGGATGAGGATGGTCGTGGACATGGTCGACAATTCGCAATAGAATCGAGCCGTAGACATTTGCGAAGATAGTAACGGGCAACCCGTGGAAGAGCCGCAGTTCAATCAAGAACAATACGACATGCTCATGCGATGTTCGGAGAAAGGAGACTTGGCATGATGGGTACGATCATCGCACAGATCGATCTCTGGCGTCAAGCTCCGTCAGAGCACCAGCGGTTAGAGTTCAAAGAAGCCAAGACTCAGTTCGACAATAAAAGATTGTACAGATACTGTGTTGCCTTGGCGAACGAAGGAGGCGGTCATCTACTGCTGGGAATAGCCGACAATCCACCTCGACCCGTGGTGGGGACCAAGGCCGTTAACGATCCGGTCGGCATGGCGGAGAAGCTGTTTCAAGCGATTGGATTTCGTGTGGATATAGAGGAGGCGGCCCATCCCGATGGGCGGGTCGTGGTGTTTCATGTGCCGCCGAGACCGCGGGGAACCGCGTACCACTACGAAGGGGCCTATCTCATGCGCTCAGGGCAACAGTTGGTGCCTATGAGCGAGGATCGGCTTCGAGCGATCTTTGCCGAGGGTCAGCCGGATTGGGGAGAGCAACCGGCGTTAGACGGACTGGAGGCCCAGCGGGTCGTGGACCTGTTGGACGTTCAGACGTTTTTTGAGTTGCTGGGACTGCCCCTGCCTGCAGATCGATCTGGGATACTTGATCGCCTGATCACCGAACGGCTGATTGATGAAGACAGCGGACAGTATTCAATTCGTCGTCTGGGTGCACTGCTGCTGGCTCGACGACTTGTGGATTTTCCCGAGGTCGCTCGCAAGGCCCCACGGGTAGTGGTTTACGGAGGGGTATCAAAGTTGGAGACGAAACTGGATCAGACCGGTACTAAGGGATATGCCGTAGGATTCCAGGGGCTAGTGGGCTTTGTGATGGCGCAACTCCCGCAGAACGAGGTTATTGAGGACGCGCTGAGGAAGGAGGTCAAGCTGATCCCGGAGGTGGCGATTCGCGAGTTGCTGGCCAATGCACTTATTCATCAGGACCTGTCGATGGGGGGCGTTTCAGTAATGGTCGAGGTGTATTCAAACAGAGTGGAGATCACCAATCCCGGTGAACCGATCGTACCGGTTGAACGATTCATTGATGGATACCAGTCACGGAACGAGAGGCTGGCTGATGTGATGCGCCGGTTGGGTATCTGTGAGGAAAAAAGTAGCGGGATTGACAAAGTCGTTGCCGCTGCCGAGGCTTACCAACTCCCGGCGCCCGACTTCAAAGCGGTGTATCGAAGAACCGCCGTCATCGTCTTTGGCCCCCATCCCTTTGAAGAGATGGGCCGAGAGGATCGGGTCAGGGCGTGTTACCAGCACTGCGTTCTGAGATGGGTTATGGCCGAGCGAATGACTAACCAATCCCTACGGAAGCGATTCCATCTGCCTGAGAAGAAAAGCGCTACCGTCTCGCAGGTCATCGCGCTCACCATCGAGGCGGGGCTGATTAAACCTGACGAGAAGATTGGCAAGTCCAGGAAATGGGCTCGCTATCTACCGGTATGGGCGTAAACGTACTTACTTAATCGCAAGCGGCTTCAATCGGGTAAGCGAGATGTAAGTGTGGTCATATAAGGCGTTTGCTTATTTAAGCGTGTCCCCCATTTGGGACCATGCACAGGCTTTTCTACCTTTGTGTCCTTGATTAATCTCTTTGCGTTCCAAGCGTGGCCGCAACAACTTAACGATTACCGTCTCGATTTGCGTAACTCGAACTTAAGCTTGATCTCACTGCCTTTGAGCTTCTTCAGCGAGAAAATATCTTTCCGTTTTATCTCTGCATCCGTAACTGTTTTTGTTATCAATTTCCCTTCGACGAGTTGTTCTTGCCCAGGTACTGCTTGAGGCTGATGAGTTTGGGCGGGTTCTTGTCGTTTTCGATTCCGGCGATCAGTTCGTCGGCCTTTTTCACCCAATCGGCGCGCCTTTCCTTCCGCCATTGGACCTTGAGCTTCTTCAGATCGGGCAGGACTGGCCTGGCCGCTCCGCGATACTGCTTCAGGATATCCAGCGATACGGCGGTTACGTAGTTTCGCCCCCACTGGCGTAGATTGATCAGCATGATCGCCAGGTGCATGCCCTCTTCGATGCGCAGGCGGGCCATCGCCTGGACGCCGGCAAGCCGCACGCCCTTGGAGAACATCGTGTTGGCCGGCGCCATGTCCCTGACCGAAGAGTAAAACTCCGGGGCGATGGCCTTGACGTCTTCCATCGTGATCAGTTTGTAGGTCGACCGCAGGCACCCGCGCGCGTGGGAGTCGGGATTGGTCGCCACCGAGCGAATGGCCCCGTAGAGCGACTTCTTGTCGATCTCCGCGATCGAACCGGCGAGGATTCCTCTCGGCCCGTACGATCCGCCCGGATAGAACAGCGCGTAAGCCAGCGCCCCGACACCGAATTCCATCGGATCGGTCTTATCCTTGACGGAGGCGGCTTTCAGCATCTGGGGCAGGACGGGTTTTGCGGCCGGACCGATGGTGCGAAGAGCTTCGGCGGCCTGTACGCGCACCCAGCGATCTTCGTCGTTGAGCATTCCTGCAATGGCGTCCAGGGCGGGAACGGCACGCCCGCGGAGCTGCCCCAGCGCGATTACGGCGCCGAGGCGGTCGTTGACTTTCCTGCTCTCGAGCATCGCCAGCAGTTGCGGAAGGACGTTTTCCTTTCGCCGGCCCAGCTCCGCGGCCGACCGGGCCCGATCCAAGGGCGACCACTTGCTCAGTCCGGCCAGCAGGTGCTTTATCGTCCGCTTGGAGTGCGCGTTGTCGCCGAGCCATCGTTCGGCCTCGACGGCCTCGGCGATGTCCTTGTCGCCAAGCCAGTTTTCTTTGTGCGCATCTCGTCCGGTGATGTAGAGTTTTCTCAGCGGCGCCGCGTATCCCAGCATGTGCGACCCGGTGGAGTTAAACACGCTTCGGTAGCTCCCGGCGACTCCTCCGCCGCCCACGGGAACGTAAACGAACGCACCGTCCCAGCGGCGGACAAGATCGTGATACCAGCGCATTTCCTTCATGAAGGCGGCCATCGCCCTGGGTCCGCCGCAGTTGGCGGCGATCGGGCCCCATACATGGGAGAACCCGCTGCCGGCGTGTCCCCACTCGCGCGACTCGTACGACGCGGTGACCATCTTCGAGAAAAACTGCGTCTCGGTCCGCCTGCCCTGCAGCGCGAACGCCATCGCGGCGATCGACGTCTTACCGTTGTCGTCATGCACCGCCCCGGGCCGATGCTCGCCGTAGGGAATCGCACCCTTGCCCACGTAGTTTCCGAAGAACCGGTTGGACCGCGCGATCGCGGCGTCCAGTTCGGGGTCCTCGATCCCGCACTTGCGGGCCAGGACCATCGAGACGAAACAGGGCAGCCCGGCCTGGTTCACCGGTCCGTACGGCGGGATCGGACCGTGAAGCTTCCCGTCGCGACCGGCGCCGAACAGACCGTGCCCCCACGTACCGTACCTGCCCTGCCCGCGGGCAATGCTGACTGTGTAGGCTTTGATGGCGCCAAGGACCGACTTGTCGCCGGTGGCGAGGTAGTATTCGGTCAGGAAAATGTTCTTGTATCCGAAACTCCAGGTGTGCTTTCCGTTGTGGTTGGCGGCCTTCCAGAGCGCTTCGACCTCGGGCGTGCCTGCCGCCATCGCGCGTGCGCTGGCGCGCACCAGTTTCATGTATTCAGGCCTTCCCGAGGCCAGCAGGGCCAACTGGTTGATCGGGAATCGATTCTGGTCATTGACGTTTTTGGCGATAACGGCCAGACCCTGGTCGAGAATCTTCCTGGCCTTGGGGCAGTTGTAGGGCGAGGTGTCGCTGTATGCGCCCATGGGCTCGAGCTTGAGGCTGACGGTCCGCCTCCCGCCCTTCCGCCAGACGATCAGCGGCAGGGCGCCGTCTTTGGCCTCGGCCCGTCCGATCGCCAGGCCGAACGCTTTGCGCGCGTCCCGGGCAAACGATTTTCCGAACGCGCCGAGAATAACGTCGCCGACGAGGAGCGCACCGTCAGATGGCGAGCCTTTCTCGACGGACGTGATGAGTATCTGGCGGGCCTTGACCGTCATACCGCCTTCGACGTGCATCCAGCCCATCGCCCCGGTCGGTCCGAGATTGTAGCTGTTGGAGGTCTTCGGCGGCGTGGTCTTTGTCAGGTCGACAGGCCCGGCGAGAAGATCGCCCACGCCGCCTAACAACAGGATTACAAAGATCGTAGCGGCGATAGAATTCAACCTGCTTCTCATAGAAGTCTTTCCCATTCCGTCCCCAAAGTCTGTGATATCACTGAGCAGGATTACTGCTTGATCGGCGTGATGCGAAAGTCGTCGAAACGGATCCAGTGCTCTGTGTTGGGCGGACCGTTGTAGCATTGAATGGAGATCTCGTTCTTGCCCGGCCCGCGCAGCCGGCCCTTTCCGGCGGTTAAAAATTCGCCCTTGGCGTCCGGGCGATACTGAGCCGTCCAGGAATTGCCCTCGATCACGTACCGCAGTTGCACGGTCCTGGCTCTCATCGGCTTGGCGCCGGGGACGACGACCAGCTTACCGTGAACCAGCTCCTTGACGAGCTTCATTGCAGGCTTGTCGTTGTGATACCACGTAATTCCCGCCTGCTCGAACTGATTTGTGGGGACGGTGTGGCTGGTGATCGTCACGTCGACCGTATAGGCGCCCTTCGCCGGGTCGGGCGCCTTTCTGACCAGCGCGTTCTTCACGTTGTTCGCCACGCCCGGCTGGACGCGAATCTCCAGCCCGCCGTCCTTGATGCGCCATGCCTTCTTGTCCTCTCTCAGCCATCTCCAGCCCGGGTCGAGCTTACCGTCGAAGCTGTCTACGAAGGGCGCCCCTGCCACCGGTTTGGGAGCGCCGGTTTTCTCCGGTCCCGTCGGATTGGGCGGGGCCTTGGGTCCGCCCAGCAATTCCACCATCGCCCTGCCCATGCCCTCGCCGATGAGGTAGTAGCTCTCGGCGTTGCAGCACCAGTGGTAGCGGATCGGGCGCGGAGAGACGGGCCCGTCGCGGAAGAAGCTGCGGGTCTCGACGTACTTGACGTTGCCCTTGAACTCGGGGCGATTGGCGGCGGCGGCCTGGGCCTTCATTACGCCGAGGCGCCGGTCGACCGTCTGCCCCCATCCGCCGAACCCGCTTCCGCCTATAACGAACGGAAGATTGGGCAGCCCCAGGTCCTTGCGGACGTCGCGGATGAAATTGACCATGTTCTTCTCGTACTGGGCTACAGCACTGGCGCTGCACCCGTCGTTCCACCCCTGGTGCCATCCGAACCCGACAATCTCGTAACCCTTACCGTCGTAATCAGGGAAATCGGCCTTGAGATTCGCAAGCTGCTTCTTGACACCGGCGATCATACTGTCGTACAGGTCGCCGACGCCCTTTCCGCGAGGCTTCTTGCCCGCCGGGCCCGAACTCGGGGGGCGCCACGGACCGGCGAGGCTCGTCCCGCCCGGACCGAACTTGATCAGCAGCACCTTGTCGTCGATATAATCGCCCACCACCCATCCGAACGCCATTTCCGGACCGATGCTGTTCTTCGCCGCGGACCTGCCGATTGTCAGCTTGCACTTGGTGTCGTAATAACTCAGCAGGACGTCGTCGCGCACGATCCATTTCCCGTCGGCGTCCAGGAGATGCCTGTAACGCGCCGCGGTGGCGGGGTCCCTGGTGAGCGTCTCGAGGGTGCCCTTCTGCCCGGGCCTTCCCTTGATGACACCGTGTCCCTCCATGTTCGACTGACCGGCGAGGATGAACACCTTCAACCGCCCGTTTTTCTTCTGGAAAGATTTTGGCCTGGCGGCGCCCGCCTGCAGGCACGCGGCCTGCCCAAGCGCCAACATGGCGAGGACCGCACTTAACATTACGCGCCGATTGATTCTTGTGGATGGCATGTTTGCTCCTTCGTTAACATCTTTTAACATCGGTATGGGATTTCCGGATAACCTCGCCCTGCCCCGCCGCCGGGCGAATGGCCCTGTATTATACTCCCCCACTCCGCCCGGGCCTACGGGGATATCGCAGATTCTCGGACCCGAGCCGCAAACCCTTACCAGTTCGCATCTATGATCTTCTGAATTTCCGGATACTTTTCGTCCGTTTCGCCCAATTCTTTGCGTGTCTTCTTGAGCTGGACCTTCATGTCGGCGATTGTTTTGGCGTAAGCAGGCTTGGAGTATTCATTCTTCATCTCGCTGGGATCCTTTTCGAGATCGTAGAACTCCCACGCAGCCGGCGTCGCCCGCCCCCTGCCCCTGGCGCTGATCCCGTAGAAGAAGATCAGTTTGTAACGTTCGCTTCGAATACCGAAATGGGCGGGAACCTGCAGGCTGTGGGCCATGTGCATCCAGTAACGATAGTACGTGACTTTGCGCCAGTCTTTGGGCTTCGAGGCGCCTTTCAGCGCGGCCGCGAAGGAATGACCCTGCATGTAATCGGGCGTCGCCACGCCCGCCAGTTCCAGAATCGTCGGGGCGAAATCGGTATTGTTGATCAACCAGTCGTTCGTGGAGGCGGGCTTGACGGTTTTCGGATAGTGTACGATGAAGGGCATGCGCATCGACTCCTCGTACATCCAACGCTTGTCGATGAAATCGTGCTCGCCGAGGAAGAAACCCTGGTCGCCGGTGTACATGATAATGGTGTTGTCAAACTCGCCGGTCTTCTTGAGATAGTCGATCAGGCGCTTGACATTATCGTCGACGCCCTTGACGCACCGCAGGTATCGCTTGAGGTATCGCTGGTAAGCCTCGCTGCCGTGCTGAGGCTCGGGGAGATTCTTATCGACCCCGAGTTTCCTGGCCATCCCCCAACTGGGATGATTTTTCGTCAGCCCCGCACCGTATTTCCGCGTCGCCTTCGAACCGACCCCTTCGGCCGGCTGACCGTGGAGATTGTCCGGTTCGGGGATCTTCACGTCCTCGAGATACTTGTCGTAACGCTTGGCGTTCTGGAACATGTCGTGCGGCGCCTTGAAATGGTGCATCATGAAGAAAGGCTTCTTGCGGTCCCACCCGTTCTTCAACCACGCGAGACTTATGTCGGCGACCGCGTCGCTGGAGTGCTGTCCTTTCTTCGAGATCGTGTTCCGCGGCCAGCGATTGTCACCCCGAACGCGGAAACTCGGATTGAAATACCGCCCCTGGCCCGGGAAGACGCAGTAATAATCGAAGGCGCCGGGCTCGGCCGAAAGATGCCACTTGCCCACCATCGCCGTATGATATCCCGCCTTCTTCATCTCGATGGGCAGATACTGTCTATCGGGCGGAATCTGTCCGGCCAGAATGGTGATCCCGTTGCGCTGCGAGTACTGTCCGGTTATGATGCTGGCGCGGCTGGGTACGCAGATCGAGTTATTGCAGAATACGCGATCGAAGCGCATACCGCCTTTGGCGAGGGCGTCGATGTTGGGCGTGGGGTTCAGCTTCGCAAGGCGGCTGCCATAGGCGCCGACAGCCTGCGTGGTGTGGTCGTCGGACATGATGAACAGGACATTGGGCTTGCGTCTGGCTGAATCCTTCGAAACTGCGGCGATACCGGTCCGGCCGGCAAGAGCGATAGCGGCGCCGGCGAGACCCGAACACCGAATGAACTGCCTTCGCGACATTACTTCTAATTTCATATTATTATCCTTCTAGTGGGTTAACTCTCCGGTGGTGTCGGCCTTGCAGTAATTCTACAGATCGACGCCACGCACACAAAGAAGCGTTTTGCCAAGCCAGATGACCTGAACCACAAATGGCGCCGGTGCCCGCGGTGTCTCGACGACCATAGTGAACCGAAGCGCCGCCCCACTTCTCCCACGATTATGGGGCGGTTTTCCGAGGCTCGGAAAAAAATTTCAGAAAAGTCTTGGACTTCTCCCGCCGATATGATACAAAGTACTTTGTGATGCAAAGTATATGGGCCTGAACTGGAACAATCGAGACGCCGACGATCGCGGCAAGGAGAACTCGATATGGATGCGGATAAGGCTGCTGAGAATCTCACGGTAATTCGCCAGTTAATGGAACGTCCGATTCGCTATTCGACGATGAGCGGGCTGTCGGGCATCCTGGCCGGATGCGCCGCCCTGGGTGGAGTCGCCGCCGACTCGTGGGTGTCCGACAACCTGCCCGACGACGCGGTGTGGATCAACATGCTCGTGTGGGCCGGCGTGTTCGTTACGGCGTTCACGTGCTCGGCCGTCCTGACGTACATCCGCGAACGCAAACAGGGCATGCCCTTCTGGTCTCCGGTCAAGCGCCGGATCCTGATGACGATATTCCCCCCGTTTGTCGCGGGCATCGGTTTGACGCTGGCGATAATCCATCGCTGGTACACCGGCGACGGACCGAACCAGTGGGGCCTGGTCCCGCCGATATGGATGACGTTCTACGGCGTGACGCTGTGGCAGATCGGAACTTTCTCCGTCGGCGAGCTGCGAGCGATGGGTATTGCGTTCATACTTGCCGGCCTGGTCACCGCGTGCGAGTACCAATACACAATCCCCGGTCTGGAACCCGGAACCGCCCCCTACTGGACGCTGGGGATAACGTTCGGAGGATTCCACATCGTCTACGGAATCATCGTTTGGATCCGACACGGTGGTTGACGCCGCAAACAGAAAGGTCGAGTAAACGTGGGCGAAGACAGACCCCACAACCTGATTGACGAGGTGATCCACCAGCGAACGCGCCTGGCGATAATGGCCACGCTGACCGGGCTGGAAAGCCTCGACTTCAACGATCTCAAAGCCCAACTGGGCCTGACCGACGGGAATCTCTCGACACACCTTGCCGCACTTGAACGTTCCGGGTACGTCGCGATCAAAAAGAGTTTCCGGGGCAGGAAGCCCCGCACCACAGTGGCCCAGACCACCACGGGCCGCAAAGCACTTACAAATTACGTGAACCTCCTCCAGGGGATACTGGATCAGGCAACGTGATTTACCGCCCGCGGAGCATGGAGACCAGCGCCGCCGGAAACAACGAGCAAGAAAGATAAAGGAACCTGACATGAACACACAACGATTTACAGCCATTGTATTTATCTTCGCGGTCGCAAGCATCGGATGGGCCATACTCGGCAGCACGATCGACTATCGAACCGACCAGTTGGCCCGATCGCTCAGCCAGGAAGTCGACACGATGTGGGGACCCGAAGGCATCGTGCAATCCGCGCCATGCATCCTGACCGGAGGGATCGAGGAAATGAACCGCGGCCAGTACGACACTCCGATCCAGAGCGATATCGAGGTCAACTTCGAACATCACAACCGCTACAAGGGCCTCCTGTGGTTCAGCACCTACACAGTCCGGTTCAGCGGAACCTACCGCCTCGCCGCCGCGGAGAATGACGCTGTGTTCCTGTTCAAGGTGCCCGACGACGTCCATTCGCTTGAGGAACTGACATTCAAGGTTGATGACGACGTCATCGAACCGACATACTCGACGACGCACGGTGTGTCGAATACGCTGACGGTCCCGATAAGCGCAGGCGCCGAACGCACT
>Ga0180430_10005215_pt1 | contig 10829 bp, 10 predicted proteins | sample SS_ome_9_FD_132999 | JGI IMG/M metagenome (GOLD analysis project Ga0180430, IMG submission 132999) | Hypersaline lake sediment archaeal communities from the Salton Sea, California, USA - SS_1_S_2 metaG | ecosystem: Environmental > Aquatic > Non-marine Saline and Alkaline > Hypersaline >... | reverse complement strand
TACAGCGCGTCCTCGATCGTCGCACCGCTGGCCCAGTTTTCGTCGCATTGGATCGACGCGCCGCCACCGTAGCCTGTCCAGGATACACGGATGGTCTCGTCACTTCCGGCTTCGCCGATATGCCCGCCCTGGCCGGTAGCCACGATCCACTCAGCGTGGCGCTGCGCGGCCTGGTACACGAGCGTGTTGGGGGTCATGGCGTAATAGCCATTGGCCACACGGTAGGCGTTCACCGCCGCCACCAGGTCAGAAGCGGTGGGTTGTGCGGCGTTGATGGGTGTTGTCAGTATTCCGGCGCTGATCAGGATCGTAAACAGCAGGAGGATGATGGTTCTTTTGATATTCACACGCCCATTTTAACGCAAAATCGGCCTGGAGTGGGTTAGCGAATTATCAAAAAGGAATTGCGCATAGGTAAATAGACGTTGGATTACAGGTAAGTTCTTCCACCAAAAACCCCCGTGATGGTCATTTAAAACCGGATTTTGTAAACTTTTGTCAACTAGCCGAAGCGGCCTTGAATATAATCGATGGTCTCTTTTATCGTGGGGCGGAAGAAGATTTCCTCACCCGGGCCCTGTTCGATCAGTTTTCCCTGCAGGAAAAAAGCAGCAAAATCTGCGGTGCGCGCGGCCTGCTGCTGGTTATGCGGCGCAAGCAGGAAGGTGTACTGGCTTTTGGCTTCTTCCAAAAACTGCTCGATCTTAGCCGTTGAGACCGGGTCGAGTGCGGAAGTCGGTTCGTCCAGCAGGATCACCTCCGGCTCCAGCGCCAGCACGCGTGCCAAGCATAGGCGCTGCTGCTGCCCGCCGGAAAGCGAGTAGGCGGAATCATCCAGGCGGTCATAGATCTCATCCCATAGGACCGCTTCGCGCAGCGCTTTTTCCACGCGCTCGGCGATGTGTCTCTTGTCTTTCATGCCTGCCACTTCCAATCCGAAGCTGATATTCTCGGCAATGGTCAGCGGCAGTGGGATTGGGCGCGAGAAGACCACCCCGACCCTGCGCCGCAGCGCGATCACATCAATTTCCTTAGCAAGGATATTTTTTCCATCTAACAGGATCTCACCGCTTAGCTCATCCACATCCGACAGGTCGATCAGCCGATTGAGGACGCGGATCAGGGAGGATTTGCCCCCGCCTGCGGGCCCGAAGATCACGTTGATCTTATTTTCGATCACCTCCAGGTCAATCCCGCGCAGGGGATATTTCCCGTCGGCGTAGCGCAGATGCAGGTTGCGGATGCTGATCTTAACGGTGCCCATTACCATTGCCTCTTCGCGCGCGCCCGTGAACGGATCACGGATGCGATCAGGTTCATCGCCAACACGAATGCCAGCAAAACCAAAACGGTTCCATATTGGATGGTGACCGGCATACCCGGGATCTGGGTTGAGATGACGTAGATATGATAGGGCAGTGCCATGGTGGCATCCATCGGGGAGGAGGGCAGGTGCGGCAGGTAGAAAGTCGCGCCTGTAAACAAGATCGGCGCGGTTTCGCCCACGGCGCGTTCCAGCCCAAGGATGATGCCTGTGATGATGCCCGGCAATGCCCGCGGCAGAATGACCTTGCGGATCGTCTGCCACTGCGTGCCGCCCAGCGAAATGCCCACCACGCGGAATTTGTAAGGTACGCTGCGCATCGCTTCTTCGGTGGTGCTGATGATGACTGGCAGGGTCATGATCGAGAGCGTCAGCGCGGCGGAGATGATGCTGATGCCGAAGTTGAAGAATAAAACAAACAGCCCCAGGCCGAACAGTCCATACACGACGGACGGCACCCCGGCCAGGGAGATGATGGCAATGCGGATCAGACGTGTCCACCAGTTGTCGTTGGCGTATTCAGCCAGATAGATACCGGCTGCGATTCCCAGCGGGACTGAGATCATACCGGTGCCCAGCATCAGGTAGATGGTTCCGATGATCGCCGGCAGAATGCCGCCGGCACGCATACCATCGCTCGGCATCGCGCTGATGAATTCCCAGGAGATGGCGGGCGCGCCTTTGATGGCGATATACACCACAATTCCCAGAATGGGCAGGATCGTGATCAGTGTGATCAGGCGGATCATGTTGAACCCAACCTGCTGAACCAGTTTTTGGTTTAAATTGCGTTTCGGGGCACGGTCAAAAGACATTAATTTCATGACACAACCTGGTCTTTTCCGCGTTTGGGGCGCATGCTCAGCGATGAGGATGTGATGTTGATCACGAGTGAGAACAGGAACAGGATGATGCCGATGAAGAACAGTACGCGGTAGTGCGCGCTGCCGGTCGCGACTTCGCCCATTTCCGAGGCGATGGTCGCGGTCATTGTGCGCACCGGCGCGATGAAAGATTCCAGCCCGGTGAAGATGGTAGGCGCGTTGCCGGTAACCATCATAACCGCCATTGTCTCGCCCAGTGAGCGCCCGATGCCAAGCATGACGGCGTTGAGTATGCCGCTGCGCGCGGCGGGCAGTACCACCCGCCAGATAACCTGCCACTGGGTCGCGCCGAGCGCGTAGGCTGCCTCACGGTAGGAAGTGGGTACGGCGTAAAACGCGTCTTCGGTCAGGGAGACGATGGTTGGAATGGCGATCAGGGCTAACAGGACCGCGCCGGTCAGGGCGGTCAGGCCGGTTGGTAAATTCAAACCGATCCGCATCGCGGGAGATAGGACCAGGATACCGATGAAACCCAGCACGACCGATGGAATACCTGCCAGAACCTCGACCAGCGGTTTGAGGATTTCGTTCACCCTCTGAGGTGCGATCTCACCGATATAAATAGCGGTGCCGATCCCAAAGGGCAGTGCGATGATCATCGAAAAAATAGTCACAATCAGAGAACCGCTGATCAATGGCAGAATGCCATACATTTCTTCGATCGGGTACCAGCGCGTGGCGATCAGGGAGGAGAGGTCAATCTCGCTCAGCGTCGGCAGCCCTTCGCGCATCAGGAAGATGAAGATCAGCATCACAAACAGAATGCTGGATGATCCTGCTATTTTGATCGTGTTTGTGATCCAGGCTTCATTTCTTTTCATAGACTGCTCACTCGCTCAGAACCGGTACAAATCCCAGCTCGGTTACGATCTCCTGGGCGCTTTCAGACAGGATCCAGTCCAGGTAATCTTTTTGGATGCCCTGTGCTTCACCGCGTGTGTACATAAATAAATGCCTCGCGATCGGATAGGTGCCATTGATGACTGAGGCGACGGAGGGGAGAATGTAGTCATCTCCCTGCGCGGTCGCAAGCGCGACCATTTTCACTTCTTCGGTGACATACCCGAGACCATCATAGCCGATGGCATTGGGGTTGTCACTTACTTCCGCGATGATGCCTTCCGAAGAGGGCAGCAGGAGTGTATCGGCAGAGAAGATGCTCTTATCTTCATCGCTGCCAAGGCGGACAACAGTTTCCAGGAAATAGACGTGCGTGCCGGAGTTGGTCTCCCGCGATAGTTTGACGATCGGCCTGTCCTCGCCACCCAGCTCCTGCCAATTGGTAACCTCTCCTTTAAACACCCTGGAGACCTGGTCGAGCGTTAGCTGGTCGATGGGGTTTTCGGGGTTTACGATCACGGCGATGGCGTCGTTGGCGACAATATACTCAACAGGCTCAAATCCATCCGCAAGCGCGCTGTCGATCTCTTCCTGCTTGATGTCGCGTGAGGCATTGGCGATATCGATCGTGCCATTGATCAATGCCGCGAAACCTGTACCGGACCCGCCCCCAGTCACGGAAATTTGGATATCCGGCTGCTGTATTTGGTATTCTTCCGCCCAGGCTAAGGCAAGGTTTACGAGTGTGTCAGAGCCTTTGTTCTCGATATAGGTTTCAGAGGCTTCGATGCCAGTTGCACTGGACGTGTCTGTATCGGCCTGCTGGCAGGCAGAGAGACATATCAAGCCTACACATATCAAAATGCCCAGGGCTTTCCCTTCCATAGTAAAAAAATTATAACTGAAAGGCAAAATTGTTTAGTAATTCCTTTTTTTTGCCGGGGCAAACACGCCGTATGACTGAACTGATATAATTGGCAAATCACCAGATAAAGGTAAAAATCATTCATGGAAGTTAGTACAGTCAAACGCATTGATATCGATCAGGAGATGCGCACCTCCTACATTGATTACGCGATGAGCGTGATCGTTGCCCGCGCGCTGCCGGATGCCCGGGATGGCTTCAAACCCGTCCACCGCCGCATCCTGTACGCGATGATGGATATGGGCATCCGCGCGAATTCCTCTTACAAGAAGTCAGCCCGTATCGTCGGTGAAGTGCTGGGTAAATATCACCCGCACGGCGACCAGGCTGTGTATGACTCGATGGCCCGTATGGCGCAGGATTTCTCGATGCGCTATGAAATGGTGGATGGGCAGGGTAACTTTGGCTCAGTCGACGGCGATCCGCCGGCTGCCATGCGTTACACCGAAGCGCGCTTGGATATCCTCGCCGAGGAAATGGTGCAGGATATTGATAAGGATACGGTCAATTTCGTCGATAACTTCGACGGTTCCTTACAGGAGCCGGAAGTGCTGCCGGCACGTTTGCCGAATATGCTGCTCAACGGCGCATCCGGTATTGCTGTCGGTATGGCGACCAACATCCCATCGCATAATATGCGTGAGTTATGCCGTGCTCTCGATTACATGATCGAGAACCAGGATAACCTGGATGATGTGACGGTTGAAGACCTGATGAAGTACATCCCGGGGCCGGATTTTCCCACAGGCGGCATCATCGTCGGCACCGAGGGCATTCGCCAGGGATATTCCACGGGAAAAGGCAAAATCACCGTTCGCGGACGCTACCAGGTTGAGGAGATCCGCGGCAATCGTTACCAGATCCGCATCACGGAAATTCCTTACCAGGTCAATAAGACGACCCTGATCGAACGCATTGCCAAGCTGGTGCGTGATGACCGTATGCCGGAAATCTCTGATCTCAGAGATGAATCGGATCGCACTGGAATGCGCATCATCATTGAGTTGAAACGCAATTCGCAGCCGAAGCGGGTACTTAACCGCCTATTTAAATACACACAATTACAAACCACATTTGGGATTAATATGCTGGCGCTGCTGGATGGGGAACCGCGCCTGCTGCCGCTTAAACAGGGCCTGCAGATCTATATTGACCACCGTGTGGATGTGATTGAACGCCGCACGATGTTCGAACTTGAAAAAGCGAAAAACCGCGCCCATATCCTCGAAGGGCTGCTGATCGCGCTGGCGAACCTGGATGATGTCATCAAAACCATCCGAAATTCTGAGGATGCCAACGCGGCTAAGAAAAACTTAATGAGCAAATTTAAGTTGACGGACGCCCAGGCGCAGGCAATCCTGGATATGCAGCTGCGGCGTTTATCACAACTTGAGCGTGTAAAGATTGAAACCGAACATAAAGAGCTGCTGGAACTGATCGCTCATCTCGAAGACCTTCTGGCGCACCCCAAGAAGGTCCTAGCACTGATCAGTGATGATCTCAACGAGGTCAGCCGCAAATATGGGGACGATCGCCGAACGATGATCGTAGAAGGCAATGTTGAAGATATCACCGATGAGGACCTGGTGTCGGATGTTGCTGCGCTGGTTACGATCACGCGCAACAACTACATCAAGCGTGTCTCACCGCGTGTATACCGCACGCAGGCTCGCGGCGGAAAGGGAGTTATCGGCCAGAACGTAAAGGACGAGGATGAAATTGATATCCTCATTCCGTGCCGGTCCCTGCATACGCTGCTGTTTTTTTCTGACCGCGGCAAGGTGTATTCAGAGCGTGTGTTTGAGCTTAATGAATCTGGCCGGACTGACAAGGGGACGCCAATTGTCAATATCCTGGCTCTCGAACCCGGCGAGCGCATCACTGCCGCCGTGGCAGTTCCGGACTTTGATGAAGCGGAATACATCACTCTGGCCACAGTCAAGGGGCGTGTGAAACGCATGCCATTGTCTGAGTTCGAAAGTGTACGCATGTCCGGTTTGATCGCGATCAATCTGAATGATGGCGATGAGCTTGGCTGGGCCCTGCTGACAAGCGGCAAAGACGAGATTATCATGGTTACCCGCGGTGGCCGCGCGCTGAGAACATCCGAAGAGAATATCCGCCCGATGGGCCGCACAGCGGCAGGTGTGATCGGTATCAAGATGGAAGGGAAAGATACATTGGCAGCGGTGGAATTGGTTGACCCCAAAGCCTATCTGCTGGTTGTTACCGAGAAGGGATATGGCAAACGAACGCTTCTTAAGCATTATCGCAATCAGGGGCGCGCTACCAAAGGCGTTTCAACGATTGACATCAGCGCCATGAAAACCATCGGCAAGATCAATTCTGCCCTGGTTGTCAAGAAGGGTGATCAGATCACGCTTATTTCCAATAATGGCATCATGCTGCGCCTGAATGTTGATAAGATCAGCGTTACCGCCAGCCGTGCTACACGCGGCGTGCGCCTGATGAAGCTGGATAAAGGCGACCAGGTGGCGTCCGTTGGGCGAATATCTGACGCGAAAAAATAATTAGAAAAAATCACAAAACGCGCCTAAGCAGGCGCGTTTTTTATTGGGGGCGCAGGCTGATATCGCCAATGGGGAAGGCTTGCAGCGGGTCGTTATCGGTTTGCATGAGCAGCCTGCCCTCAGCATCTATTCCCTTTAATATGCCTGAAACGGATTGTGTATCTGTCTCCCGCAGTACGATGCCTTCACCTAAAAATGCCATTTTTTGCGTATACTGCTTGTGGAATTCTTTATGACGCATGATCTCGCGGCAGCGCTTGAGATTGGAAATAATAGCTGCGATCAGGGTAATTGCATCCGGCGCATGATGCGAGTGTACCGCCAGGCATGTTGCTGGGAACAGCAGCTCTTCTGCAGGCGGCACGGCTTCTTTTAATAAATTTACCCCGATGCCGATCACCAGACCTTTTAAGCGCGTGTCTTGCCAAACCGCTTCAGCTAAAACGCCAGCTGTTTTATGGCGGTCGATCAACACATCATTTGGCCATTTGGTCTCTACTTTACTTTTTACCTGGCTTTCGATTGCCCGGGAAACTGCCAGACCGGAAGCCAAAGAGAATAATCCCAGCTGTAGTTGTTCATCCGCATTCGGATACAGGATTATGGATAGGGCGATGGACGCGCCCTTTGTGGTTACCCATCGGCGCCCATTGCGCCCGCGGCCGTCTGTTTGCGCATCCGCTAATACCAGGGCGTATTCTGGCGCGTTATCGCTGATCCAATTGATTGCCGCGTCATTCGTCGAGCCGATCTCCTGGTAATAGCGGTAATCTGGCACCCGTACATCATTCAGTGTCCGATGAAGTTTGTCTCTGTCCATATTGGAATTTTAGCTGAAAAGCAGATCATCCAAAGATTTGGAGCTATTGAATATGGAAATTTGGTATCATTCAATCCGAAAAAAGGAGCGAAATGACAAAATATATTTTTGATTGTGATCCCGGACATGATGACGCGATAGCGATTATTTTAGCTGCCGCGCATCTGGATATTCTTGGGCTGACGACAGTTGGGGGGAACCAGACCATTGAGAAAGTTACGGATAACGCGCTGAAGGTGCTTGAGAAAATTGGCAAGTCTGATATTCCTGTCTATCCGGGCGCGACCGCGCCCTGGATCCAGGAATTGGAAATTGCGCCTATGTTTCATGGAGATTCCGGCCTGGATGGCCCTGAACTGCCTCCAGCATCGAAAGGCCATGGCAATATTCCGGGTCCGCAGTTCATCGTGGAATCTGTGCGTAAACACAAGCATATTTCGCTGATTGCCACCGGCCCGCTGACCAATATCGCCACTGCTTTGCAGCTTGACCCTGGTATTGTGGATGGCGTGAATGAGATTTTTATCATGGGCGGCTCTGCTACTTTCGGAAACTGGACGCCGGCTGCGGAATTCAATATCTATGTGGATCCTGAAGCGGCTTACAAAGTGTTCAACTCGGGCATTCCTGTCAGAATGAGCGGACTCAACCTAACACGCCAATCTTTTTTTACACGCGCTGATATGGCCAAACTTCTGGAAATTAAGACAGAGACCGCCAAATTCGTCTATGATCTGCTGGATTTCTTTATTGATACATCGATGGAGGAAGCACATCTGACCGGCGGCAACCTGCATGATGTGGTTGCTGCTGCCTGGGCAGTCGACCCGTCTCTGGTGAAAGCTGTCGATATGCACGTGCAGATCGAATTGAGCGGCCAGCACACACGCGGCATGACGATCTGTGACAGCCGCCACCTGCGCGGAAAAGACCCGCTGATTGACCTGGATCATGAAGCGACTGCGGAACGCCGCGGGCTTACGCCGAACTGTTCGGTGGGCATGGAATTAGATACCGATGCGTTCTTTGATCTGATCTTTAATACCCTACGCGCTTATCCGTAAAAATCAACCATTTCCTTTCCACAAAAAAGCGCATTATGGTAATATACTTGCCTTAAGGATAAAAAAATAATGGAAGATAAGATCACAATAATTGAAGGGCCAACCCCGGAATTTGAGGATATCTCAGATGGTTGGGCATTGGGTTTAAATGAAAGCCCGCTGCTGTACGATACGATTTTTACCCAGGTCCGCACGCTCAACGGCCCCGCGCTGGTTGAACGCTGCCATCGTGCCTGGAAGAAGAATAATTCAATATTCCTGCATTTCAAGAACAAAATGGGCATTGAAGAAAAAGCACCTATCACTGCTGTGCGTTCAATGGACACCGATGAGGGCCAGATCCTGCTACTGTGGGTAAGGCAGCTTCCTTCATATGACGATCTCTTGAATATCGCGGAAGATATGAGCGATTTCGAGGATGATCAGGATGATGACCTCGATGATGAAGATTTCGATTTCGACGAAGATTTCGAGGATGAAGATGAGGATGACGACTTCGATCTGGATTTAGATGAGGATGAGGATGATTTTGATGAGGAATTCTCTGATGAAGACTTCGATGACGACCAGGATGACGAGGATCTCAGTTAGATAGAATTAATAAAAAGGTATGCCCCGCAGAATCGCGGGGCATTTTTTATATATTCCGGTAATAATCTTCTAGTGATTTTCCGGGTTATCCCTGTCAAAATGGGGAATTTCTTTCGGTAGTTCAAGGAATAATTCAACGATCCCACCGAATTCCTCGCCGAAGAAATATGGCGCCTGGTAAACGAGATGTTTCTTTCCGTTTTTCGTGATGGAATATATATTGAATTCGTGTTCTTCATAGATTTTGCGCACTTTTTCCTGGACGCGTTCCGGATGGCAGGTGATCGCATTGCGCCCCATCACAGCGTATCCGCCGTCTTTTTCAAATAATTTTTCCGAGCCTTCATTCATTTCAATCACAGTCCCTTCGGCATCCGTGACTGTAATTGCGCCGGGAAATACTTTGTACCATGCATGTTTTTCCATATAACTCTCTCCATATAAGATTTTCCGTGCATTATAACTGATGAATTCCTTCCGGGTGGGCTGATGGTATCATATGAGGAAAAATGACACAGAGGTGAACTGCATGAAGAAAGAAAATAGAGAAAAATTGTCCTTAGAAAGCAAAATGGTTTTTTATCCCCCAGAGCCAGCGTCTATGTCGGTCAGTGATCCGATCTACATGGCCAGCAACTTTCAATATACGGAAGAGATCTATCAGCAGGTATTAGACGGCGCACGCAAAACTGTAAATATCTACGCGCGCTGCGGCAACCCTTCTGAATATAAATTTGAAGAGCAGATGTCATGGATCCATGGCGCGGATGCCAGCCTGGCAACCGCTTCGGGTATGGCTGCTATCTCAACCTTATTGTTCGGGATCATGAAGGGTGGGGACCATATGATTGCGGACTGGACAACATACAGCACAACCCATGAATTTCTGGACCATCGTTTCACGGATTTTGGTGTAGAGACCTCTTTTGTCGATACCGCGGATATTGATATGGTTGAAAAAGCGATCAAACCGAATACAAAATTGATCTATTTTGAGACGATCGCGAATCCGACCATGAAGATCTCTGATATTGAAGCGATTGTTGCCCTGGCGAAGAAAAAAGATCTGCTGGTTGTATGCGACAATACATTCGCCAGCCCTTACGTCTTCCGCCCGCTGGATTGGGGTGTTGACCTGGTTGTGGAAAGCGCCACAAAATTTATTGGCGGACATAATGACGCGCTCGGTGGCGTGATCCTGATGAAGTCGGAAAAACTACCTGACGATTTGATGGAGCAGATCCGCTGGTCAACCCTGACAAAATTAGGCGGGGCGATCTCACCATTCAATGCCTGGCTTCTTCTGCGAGGCATCCAGACGCTGCATCTACGGGCGGAGCGCATGTGCCAGAACGCGGAAAAACTTGCCGCTTTCCTGGAGTCGCATGATAAGGTCAGCCGGGTCTGGTATCCCGGGCTGGAATCACATCCACAGCACGCGATTGCCAAAAAACTGCTGCCGAAATTTGGCGCGATGATGACATTTGAAGTTGGTGATGAAGCGCTGGCTGTCAAAGTCCTGGATCGCCTGCAACTGGCAACCTTTGGCGCGAGCCTTGGCGGAGTACGCACGACTACCCAGGTTCCTTCTACGATGGCATTCCTGGATGTGCCGCCCGAGCAGAAAGAACTGATGAATATTCGCGATGGTATGATCCGCATTTCTGCCGGTGTTGAAGACGCTGAAGATTTGATTGCTGATTTTTCGCAGGCATTGGAAATCGTATAACCTGTAAATCATTAAGCCATTTTCTCACTGCAAGAAAATGGCTTAATAATGACATTCATCTTAAATATTGACACCACCATTTTATAAGGTTGCAAATATTTGGAATTTTTGTTATGATAAT
>Ga0180430_10005213_pt1 | contig 10831 bp, 10 predicted proteins | sample SS_ome_9_FD_132999 | JGI IMG/M metagenome (GOLD analysis project Ga0180430, IMG submission 132999) | Hypersaline lake sediment archaeal communities from the Salton Sea, California, USA - SS_1_S_2 metaG | ecosystem: Environmental > Aquatic > Non-marine Saline and Alkaline > Hypersaline >... | reverse complement strand
GACTGAACGGTGGTTTTCCACCATTCTACGATACATGATCACAAAAGAAGGCTGTATAATTCAGCAATAATCACTGCTGAATTACAATTAAACAATTGGACCAACTAATTTTTCAACAGCCTAAATAATTCGTTTTTCATAAGAGACAATATGTATTTGAATATAGATGGATAAAAAATATTATAAGATGAGTAATATGTATAATATGGGGATTTTATAAAGTGAATGAACCTTATTTCGATAGATATAAAACCCATTATAATGTACCTTCTTAAAAATAATAAATGAAACTAATAACTACCAACCCTATTTAGTAAATATAGAAACTTTTTATTCAATCATCAAAATAATTCATTAAAAAACCTTTATAAGAAGATAATTGTTCCCAATGTACAGTGGAGACGTTTTCATGCCAAAAAAATCCTCATCTTCAAAAAAAGAGAAAATGAATCTAGCGTTTTATTGGGCGGCAAGTTGTGGTGGCTGTGAAATAGCTGTATTAGACATTGATGAGAAAATCTTAGATATTGCTGCTATTGCTGACATTTCTTTCTGGCCTGTTGCCATTGATACCAAATATGCAGATGTTCAAGCAATGAAGGATAAGGAAATCGATGTATGTTTCTTTAATGGAGCAATTCGAACGGAAGAACAAGAACAAATGGCGTTTCTTTTACGGAAGAAATCAAAGATCCTTGTTGCGTTTGGTGCATGTTCCGTGCATGGCGGGATTCCTGGTCTTGCTAATGTTGCCAATAGAAAAGAGGTCTTTGCAACAGCATATCTTGATAATCCTTCAACAGAGAATCCTGAGAAAATTGTTCCAGAAACAAAGGTAAAAGTAAAGGAGGGAACGTTGACGCTTCCTGAGTTTTTTGATACCGTGAAAAGTCTTGATCAAACGGTTGATGTTGATTATTATCTTCATGGTTGTCCACCAACACCTGATCAAATTATGACTGCTGTAAATGCGATTGTAGAAAATAAGTTGCCACCAAAAGGATCAGTTATTGGTCCATTGAAATCAGTGTGTGATGAATGTCGGTTTGAAAAATCTGAAAAGAAGATTACAAAGATTAAACGCGTCTATGAGGTTGATAAAATCGAGGAGAAATGTTTACTTGAACAAGGGATTATCTGCCTTGGGCCCGCAACACGGGGTGGTTGTGATGCTCGCTGTCTTGATGCAAATATGCCTTGTACGGGTTGTGGTGGACCAACACCGCAGAGTCTAGATCAGGGTGCAAAAATGATTGCAAGTCTTGCGGGCATTCTTGGTGTTGAAGGTGAAGAGGGGATGAGTGAGGAAGAAATCAATAAGCTTATTGAAGATATTGTTGATCCTATTGGAACATTTTATAAGTATACATTGCCCACATCCATTATCAACAGGAAGGTGATAAAAAAATGAAAACGATTACGATTGATCCGATCACTCGTCTTGAGGGACATGGAAAGATCAATATTTTTTTAAATGACAACGGTAACGTGGAAAATGCTTATTTACAGATTCCGGAGCTTCGTGGTTTTGAACGATTCGCTCAAGGCCGTCGTGCTGAGGACATGCCACAGATAACAAGTAGGATTTGTGGCGTATGCCCCGTTGCGCATCATTTCGCAAGTACAAAAGCATTAGATGATGCTTTTGGTGTTGATCCACCAAGTGCAGCAAAGAAACTTCGGGAACTCATGTACTGTGGGTATTTTATTTATGATCATATCCTTCATTTTTATTATCTTGGTGGCCCTGATTTTGTTGTGGGCCCTGATGCACCAGCGTCACAGCGAAATATTCTAGGGGTCATTGAAAAAGCAGGTGTTGACATTGGAAAAGAGGTCATCAAACATCGTGCATATGGACAACGCATCACAGGGATTCTTGGTGGAAAAGCAACACATCCCGTGTGTGGACTTCCTGGTGGTGTGTCAAAAGGATTAAACGATGAAGAAGTAAAAGACATTAAACAGATGGTGAAATCCTGTGTTGAGTTCTCCAAGTTTAGTTTACAACTCTTTGATGATGTTGTCCTACAGAACAAAGACTATGTGGATTTGATTACAAGTGATCCATATCAACTTGCAACGTATAACATGGGGCTTGTGGATAAAAACAATAAGGTTAATTTTTATGATGGGCTTATAAGGGTTACAGACCAACAAGGAAATGAACATATTAAATTCCCGGTTCAGGATTATTATAACAAAATAGTTGAACGGGTGGAACCCTGGAGTTACATGAAATTCCCCTACCTTAAAGATATTGGGTGGAATGGCCTTACTGATGGAAAAAACAGTGGGATTTATCGAGTAGGGCCTCTTGGGAGATTAAATGCATCTGATGGAATGACAACACCACTTGCGCAAAAAGAATATGAGAAATTATTCAAAACACTTGGGGGAAAACCGGTGAATTCAACCCTTGCGTTTCATTGGGCACGCTTAATTGAACTCTTGTATGCAACTGAACGGGCCCAGGAACTTATTAATGATAAGGAAATTACATCTAATCATATTAGAAACCCAGTGGGAAAACCAGGGGAAGGATTTGGAGTAACTGAAGCAGCACGTGGGACCTTGATTCATCATTATAAACTCACGGAGAAAGGACTTATTGATAAAGCGAATTTGATTGTTGCAACAACTAATAATGCTGGTGCGATTACGATGAGCGTGCGTGATGCAGCGAAAGGCATCATTCAGAATGGAAACGTGGATGCAGGGATTTTAAACAAGGTGGAAATGGCGTTTCGTGCATATGATCCCTGTTTTGCTTGTGCAACACATACACTTCCGGGTGGTATGTCTTTACAGGTTGATATTTATGATAAGAACAAATCATTGGTGAAATCGTTTCAAAAATAATACATGGAGTCGAGTAGCTGAATGAAGACAATTGTGGTTGGTATTGGAAATCCTATCCTTGGTGATGATGGCGTTGGGATTCATATTATTCGAAATCTTCAAAAAACGCATGAGTATCCCGATCATATTTGTTTTGAGGAAGCAGCTACAGGTGGTATGAATCTAGTGGATCTCATCCATGGGTTTGATAAAGCAATCCTGATTGATGCGGTTTCATTTGATGAAAAAGAAAAAGGATTGGTTGAACTGTATTGCTTGGATTCTTTTTCAACGCTTCATGCAACAAATCCTCATGATGTTTCATTTCCTGAAGCATTATCTCTTGCCCATCAGTTAGGTGATAAAGAGATACCAAAAGAGATTTGTATTCTTGGAGTGAACATCAAAGCTAATCCAAGTGAATTTTCAGAGTCATTAAGCCCATTGATTCAAAAAAGTGTTTCAACTGCAGTACGAATGATAGATGAATTATTAAAAAACAATATGAGTAAAAATACTTAAGATAAGATATAGGTGAGTTATATGAGTGATGAGTTTGAACCAAATATCATTGGATTTTTATGTAACTGGTGCTCTTATGCAGGAGCAGATCTTGCTGGAACGAGTCGAATGAAGTATCCTGCAAATGTGAAAACAATTCGCGTGATGTGCTCTGGTCGAGTTGACCCAGTATATGTACTGGAAGCTTTGAAAAAAGGAGCTGATGGTGTACTTATTGCGGGCTGTCATCCTGGTGATTGTCATTATCAATCGGGAAATTATAAAGCGAACAGACGGATGAAGCTTTTACATCGGTTGCTTGATGATCTGGGTATTGAGCATCAACGTGTGCAATTTGAGTATATTTCTGCATCTGAGGGAAAAAAGTTTGCTGATGTGATGAATGACATGGTGCAAACCATTAAAGCACTTGGTCCAAGTCCGCTTCGCATCCAAGAGTAAATATATTGGAAAACTCACCTAAATTTTTTTTTATATATGAGGTAGGACTGCATCTAGACTAATTTGTGCATTAGGAACGATATCATACTTTGTGATATCCTTTGGATCAATCCATGCATACTCAGTATGTTCCCAATCTAATGTGATATGAACAGATTGATTGAGTTTTATAATTACCGGGTGAACTATCCAGGTTATGTGAAGGTCTTTATCAGTAAATGAAAAGGATTCTTCAAGATGATATGAGAGTATATCAGTTGATTTAAGACCGATTTCTTCGAAAAGTTCTTCTTGTATTTTTTCCATGAGTGGTCGTGGTTCATCGATATATCCCGCAATGGTATTCCATTTGCCTTTGTAAGTATGTACTTGTTGACTGCGTTTTAAGAGGAGGATTTTTTTTTCGTAAGTAACAAAAATAGTAAGAACTGGTGCGGTATTTGCATTGGTGTAATCTATTCTTCCATCTGGAAGATGAGGGAGTGTATTTGAAAAATGTTGGATGAGTTCTTGGAGTTTTTGTTCATTGGTACTCATATTGTAAATCATTAATAGTTATGAATTATAAATGAGTTATTCTTTTAAAAAAAGGAAAATAGTATTAGAGGATTCTCCAGAGTCCAAACCAGAGGTCATCCATGAATTCATCGGTATCTAAGAGATCTTTTCGTTTTGGTCTTCGTTCAGAGAGAGGATTTTTTCTCTCATCAGTGATTCCAGGGATTAATGCTCCACGTCGTTCTTCTCGTTTAAGTTCCTCTATTATATCCAATGTGTCCACCATGTGGTTCCATCACCATCCATAAATGATATTCATCCATCCTTTAAAAAAATACGTATTTTTTATAAGTATTCTAGGGTAATGAAAGGAGATGAAAAGGAGAAAAGGAGGCAAGAATGATAAGAAATTAGTTTTTTTTAATTCTCCTTCCATTTATATTTGACGATTTTCAGATGGGGGGGAATTCGTTTTCCGTCTTTTGTTTTATATGATTCAACTGGTTTCCAGCGATACCCATATTCGCCAATTTTGCTTTCTTTTTTGATAGATTTCACCTCGATATCTTTCTCTATCTTTCTCTTGTACTTATGATATTTAAACACATGTTGAAAAAAATGCAAAGTGATAGATTTTCAAAATAATGAAAAAAATTATAGTTCAGTTTCTTTTGGTTTAGCGTTCTGAAGATATTTTTGTTTAATATCTTTTAATTTGAGTTCAAGATAGTACTCATTTGATATGAAAAATGGATGTTGGAGGTTTCCAACGTTAAATTCTTGTTCTAATTCTTCTTGAAGATGTTCAAGAAAGGTATCAGTAGTGTTTTCTATGATGAGATCAATGAAATCCTCTAGATTAGGCTGTTCACCCTGTGCTGCATACCATTCCATTGCTTTTTCAAGGATTTTATCTCGCATGGTCCTACACACCCCAACATAGATAGGTATAATGAACGAGTTTATAAAGGATATTAAATTTAAAAATATTGTAGAGATGAATTGATTTACTATGAAGTGAAATATGGGCAAACCCTTATGCCCCAATACCTTTATATTAACGTTAACCATTCATGAAAAACTGGTTAACAATGGATAATTTTATTGAAATAATCATTCTCTTTCTGTTTCTTGCATTGATTATCAGTGTTGGAATGTATACACGAAAAAAGATTACTTCCCCTCAAGGATTCTTTCTTGCTGACCGTTCACTGAAATGGTTTCCTTTGTCAGCAACTATTACTGCAACAACTGTTGGAGGATCAGCAACAATAGTTGCTGGTGGTCGAATCTATGCTGCAGGATTGCCAGCATTATGGTATGATATCGCAGGGGCTGTTGGCCTCATTATTTTAGGTTTGTTCATTACAAAAAAAATTAGGGAGACCGGCCTTGTCACACTCCCAGATATTATCGGAAAATGCTATAATGAACAAGTACGGTATGCAGCAGCAATTCTCATTATTATCACAGAAATCGCCTGGGTTGCATTATTGATTCAATCATCAAGTCTCATTCTCTCAGTACTCTTACCTTTTAATTACATGCTAATTCTTTTCATTATCTCTCTATTATTTATCACGTATACCTTTATTGGCGGGCAATACGCCGTTGTCTACACAGATATCATCCAGTTCATTATCATGATAATTGGTATCTGCTGTATTGCTACCCCACTTCTACTTATACAAGCAGGCCCCTATCTCTCTGATATTCCTTCCTCTTTTTTGTCATTTCCAACAAATGAAAACATTGGTCTTGTTGGAGTGGCATCTATTTTTGCGATGATGTTTTTTCCTCATATTGTTGGACCAGATATTTATTCTAAGGTGCTTTCTGCAAAGAATACACAAAGCGCCAAGAAGGGTACAATACTATCAGGTGTATTCAAACTACTCTTTGCGGTTTGTATTGGAATTATCGCTCTTGTTGCCATCGTTCTTCCCACAGTGCAAGAGCAGATAATAAATCCCTATCAAGCTATCCCTCTTGCAGTATCCACGCTTTCACCGGTTATCGCAGGGATTGTTCTAGCTGCTTTTCTCTCTGTGATGATGTCCTCAGCTGATTCCTGTCTTCTCTCAGCAGGAACAATTCTAAGTGTTGACATCACAAAAAAAAATACGATTCTTACCTCTCAGCTTGGCATCATTATCATCGGAGCCTGCGCTTTAATCCTTGCTTTTTATTATACCATTCTAGGAAGCATTCTTGATACACTACAACTTGCCTATACTGTTTTTACCGCCGGAGTCACACTCCCCGTGTTATTTGGATTATATAAAGAAAAAACCCATGCAACGAGCAGAGGTGCATTATACAGTATCATCTGTGGGGGATCAGTTGCAATACTCTGGCTGAATATCGGCCCATATAGTGAGTATGCTGTTTTAATAGGGTTAATCGTTTCTCTTATTCCCTTATTGGTGTTTCGAGATGCAAAACAATCAACAAAAAATCCTTGAGGTGTTGAAAACAAATGCATATGTCTCTGGTGAAACTATTGCAGAACAATTATCAATTTCAAGAACTGCTGTTTGGAAACATATAAAACAGCTTCAACAGCAAGGGTATGAAATTACGGCAAAACCAAGGAAAGGATACCTTCTAAATCAAATAACGGACCTACCACTTGAGCAAGAAATACAAGGTGGACTCAAGACATCCATTATTGGCAAACATATTCAATATTTTTCAAAAGTTCCTTCAACAAATGATGTATTAAAAAATCTTGCAAAACAAGGAGAATCAGAGGGAACAATTATTATTGCTGAAGAACAAACAAACGCTAGAGGGAGAAAAAATAGATATTGGAACTCTCCAAAAGAAGGGTTATGGTTTTCTATTCTACTCAGACCACATATACCTCCACAGAAGGCAATGTTAGTCACCATGATCGCATCAATTTCACTTACACAAGCAATTCACAGAACTATTGGTATAAAACCCATAATCAAATGGCCAAATGATCTCTTGATTCAGGGGAAAAAGGTCTGTGGTATTCTCACTGAACTTTCTGCTGAAATAGATCAGATCGAATATATGCTCATTGGTATTGGATTAAATGTGAACAACGCTATACCTGAATCGTTACAATCAAAAAGTGTGTCATTAAAACAAAGTACTCATCGACATGTCTCTCGAGTGATGCTCATGCAGGCGATTTGCATTGCTTTTGATGAATGGTATGAACAGTTAAAAAAAGGGTGTGAAGAACACATACGATCTACCTGGTTGTCCTTGTCTCAAATTCAAGGAAAAACTGTTGAAATCAAAAGAGAGCTTACAACAATAAAGGGAATCGTCAAAGGAATTGATTTGCAAGGTGGATTGATTTTGGAATCAGATCAAGGCATACAACATGTTCTTACCGGTGATATTCAGTATATCAATAATACATCATAATATCTAGGGTTTACCTTGGGTACTAAAACCGTGGATGGGATCATAAGGGTTGAATGCGGGGTCTCCATAGAGTGTTCGTACATAATAAGTCGGTGGTTGCTTATCTATTTGTTTTTCACCACGAAGTGCTTCTCCCATACTGTAATCATCAAGGATTAAATGATTTTCAAGAACACTCAGACCAGATTCCTGCCCGGTCTCCCGAGTGGACCCAATAAATGCATTGCATCCACGATGCATAAAGGTCAGTCCAATGTTCATCCACGGCGGAATTCCATCAACGCGCCCCATGAGACATGCTGAGGTTAAAAAAACACTTGGTTTGGAAAACACCCATGTGTTGACATGAGCAACATCAATCGCATGACCATAGAGATTCATTCCATATAACGATGGGGTGAACCAAAACCAATCACCATGTCCTAAATACTCAACATAGTTTGCACTCGTATATGTTTTTAATCGTTCTGCTGCTAAGCGGCTGTTTCGTAAATCGCCATAGACGGTGGTGAAAAATCCATACTCAGTGATTTCTTTGCTATAAGGAATCTGATGAAAGATACCACCGGTTTCACCAAATCCTTCACCAAACACGAAATGAAATCGATTATGCCAACTTTTTTCTTGTTCTGGTTCCCCAAGGATTTCTTTATAAAACAAGGTTCTACAAAGAAGCGTGGAGGTGTCAGCAACGGAGTAACCAAGGATACGTCCAACAGAGAGAGTATGATTCAAACTATATGGGTTATCTGAGGGAAGTCCTGCATCAGGGATGCTTGTTTGTTGGGAGGGATAATAATACATTGGAATCATGTTTGTATCCCCTAATAGTGCAAGCCATGCTGGACCATTTAGATAGGTATCTAGTACATCTTGTTCTGATAGAAGAGTTAGTGTTTCATTCAAGCAGGAGACCGTGTTGTTGACTTTTTTATTGTTATATGGATGAAGACTGGTTTCATACCAGGGACCTGTTGAACTCTGATCTGCCGCTGATTCATATTCTATGTCAGTAAGAGCAAATGAAATATTCGAGACGAGAAGTCCCCCATGAGCGCTGGTAAGATAAGATGAGAGGATGGATAGCTTTGGGATGAGTGGAAGATGTGGGGTATCTAGTTGATGTTGTATAATAGTAATATTGATTTCTGCATCTACTATTGATATTCCACGGTATGAAAAATATCCGCCTTGAAATCCCTGGTGTACGCTTATCTCAAGTTGATAATCCCCAGATTGATTGATGATAAGGCTATGACCATAGGTCTTTCCAATTGCATAGGCGGGGCTTGAAGCATACCAAATTGTTTTTCCCTGTGGATCAGTTATTGTGAGTTTTAATATTGGGTCAACTTGAAAAATATCATTCATAATTCCCGTTACATTAGTACTATTTGCATAGACTTCTAAATACTGTATCCCCTGAGGAATCTGTACGGTTTGAATGCTCTGATGTGAACCACTAAGCAAGGTCTGAAATCCTCCAAGATATATGCTTCTTGCTTTTACATGCTGAAGGATTGATTGAGCGTTCGTGGTGTTATATAAGGGAGATAGTGCATCCATTGGATTGGTCATGGTAATATAGTTCAATGAACCAAATCGTGTTTTTATAAGGGAGAGAGTTAATCGTTGAATAGCTTCCGAGGTTGGTAATTCTATTGTTGTATCTATTTGAAACTCAGATGATTGAATAGTTCCCACAATATAGAGGACTTGTGTATTCCAATGGTTGATCTGTTGTTGTATATCCTCTGTATTGTTCTTATAAAAGAGAAAGGGAATATGAAGGTATTGTGCGATAAGTATTGCTTGTAGACAAAGTGAATAATTAGAGACGCCTCCATAGGGTAGGAGCAGTAGGGATGAGGCTGTAGGAAAGAGATGTGTATTATATTCTTTTGTAACAGATATGATATCACCAAGGTGTTGGATGGTTTGAAATTCACTAGTAAATGGTTCCCCAAAACTTAGGATGGTATCATTGTTTTGTAAATATTTGGAGATAAATGATTTTTGGGATTCGGTCAATGTGTTATCTTGTTGTACAAGTAAAGGTTTTAGAATAGAATTATTTTCTGGATAGAGACAAGCAGCATATGAGCCAAGCATACCAAAAAAAGGATCAGTATCGGGGATTACCACAAGATCAACCTTAAGGAGATCTGAATCATATGACCCGCATTGTGCGTAAGATAATGACCCAATTGGCGCTATGAAGAAAAAAACAGCAAGAGTAAATACAAGTACTCTCTTTTTTATTAAAATGAAATGCATGCCTCAGTTAATATATTTTTATTATTAATAAATATTTTCTGAGATAAAAAAAAGAATATCTTTAACAAAACAATGATTTTGAAAATAAAAAAAATATTTTTTTAAAAAGAAATTTGTTGCTATTCCTTGTCTACTTTATTTTTATTATACTTTCGAAAGAGATAATCAATATAGTCGATTTCTTCTTTTGATCCAGGTGTTTGCATAATAATCTCTTTGTGAAGGTTGTATGCTGTAAATGTATATTCATTACTAATTTATAAAATCATTCATTATTTTGTTAAATAATAATATTAAAATAAATAACATTATAAAACCATTGTTACAATAATAACCAATGAAAATTAATTCGTGAACATTCTAATGCACAAATATTAGAAAACACTAGTTGTATCAACAATAGTTAATATTAAATAATCATGTATATATAATATACCTAATAAGAAATACTAATTCATACTCAAAGGCAAATATAGGGGTAGATAACATGTGCAAAAAAATAATCATGATCTTAATACTAATCGGCTTTGTTTCTTTTTCAGTAGGCATACCATATTCGGCAGAAACAATTCAAAATCAAACACCTACTCCCCCACATTATTCCAGCACAGCGACTAAATCTATCTTTGCAGAATACGCAACAACAACCTGGTGTCCACAATGCCCAGATGCATCAGAAGCGCTTTATGAAATTCATACTGAGGGCGCATATCCAATTAATTATGTCTCATTGGTATCTGATGTAAACCCAAATGCAAAAGACCGGACAAGTCAATACTTCACGGTTGCCATTCCAACGGTGTATTTTGATGGCGGATATGTAAATTTTGTAGGCAATGGTGGAAGT
>Ga0180430_10005212_pt1 | contig 10831 bp, 8 predicted proteins | sample SS_ome_9_FD_132999 | JGI IMG/M metagenome (GOLD analysis project Ga0180430, IMG submission 132999) | Hypersaline lake sediment archaeal communities from the Salton Sea, California, USA - SS_1_S_2 metaG | ecosystem: Environmental > Aquatic > Non-marine Saline and Alkaline > Hypersaline > Sediment... | reverse complement strand
TGCCGTTTTCTGCCTGATTGAAAGTATTTGTATTTCGTCCGCTTTTCTCGATTGTTTGTATTGAAAACTACCTTGATAAAGGGTCTGTTCATCAGCATGTAGAGACCATTTTACTTCGCTAGTACCAAGATTTCTGTAGGATTTTTCTGATCTCACCATTCATTTGGTTCGGTTACGTGGATTTTTGAGACCCAATTGATTTTAAAATTGGATTGATAAAGTGGACATAGTTTCGAGTCAAACTAAGATGCTAGGCTGACTCTTTGTTGGTATTAGAAGCCAATTGGCAGTTTAACGGATATCAACTGTGCCATCTAAAAAGTCCAGCCCAAGATAAATCCGAAGCCTCTAATCACAATCCACAGAGAAATCAGTCGCGACCATCATCACAACTGAAGAATTTACAGCATTCAAGAAAATTTGGATCAGTTTGGATTTCAATAAGATTCAAGTTGTCATGCCGACCTAAACTTTTGAATGGCACCGCCGATAGCCCTATTACATTTGTATTTCAGGAACCAGTAAATTGATAAATGGTTTTATTTTAAAACCTCAGTTTAATCTGGTACATCGGACGTATCTTATTAAAGTGAGCTTATTTTACATCGGTTTATTTATACTTTGGCCGGTGGTAGGAAACGCATCGTATACTGCACAGAATACAGTTGCTGATCAAGCAGAACTGAATCTGACTTCAAAAGAAAAAGACTGGCTTTCAGAGCACCAAATAATTCGTGTCGTTCTTGATCCAGACTGGGCTCCAGTGGAGTACAGGGACAAAAAAGGTAACTACCAGGGAATGTCAGTTGATTATCTAAACAAGCTTGAAAAATTGTTAAATATTCGTTTTGAAATAGTAGAAGGACTTTCCTGGCAAGAGGCAGTAGCTGCCGTTAAAAGCAAACAGGCAGATATGTTTGCCTCAGTTTCCAAGACACCCCAGCGGGGAAAATATTCACTTTTCACTAAGCCGTATGTCTCCATGCCTATCAATATCTTTACCCGCGACGAGATCTCGTATATAGGCAAGCTGGAAAACCTGATAGGTAAACGTGTGGCCGTTGTTGATGGATATGCAATTCACGACTGGATAAAAAGTGAACATCCAGAACTTACACTTGTTCCAGTGAAATCACCACCGGAAGGTTTACGTCTTGTTTCCAAGGGTAACTTGGAGTTTTTCGTGGGTAATGTGATGACCTCCAATTACTATCTGCGAAAACTTGACCTGGATAACTTACATGTCGCCGGAGAAACACCCTATGCTAACAACCAGTCCATGGCAGTGCGAGATGACTGGCCTGTTTTTATAGCGATTCTGCAAAAAGCCCTAAACACTATCCCGCAGCTTGAACACGACCGTATTTTTAGCCGTTGGTCATCCATTCAATTTGAGAAGGAAGTTGATTTAACCCTGCTTTGGCAACTGATTATCTTGGTCTTCATTGTGCTGGCCCTGTTCCTCTACTGGAATCGATCTCTCAGCATAAAAGTAAAAAAACATACTGCCCTTCTCAAAGACGAGCTAGCTCTTCGTGAAGCGTCTGAATCGAAACTTCGTGAACGCGAAGTGCAACTTTTACAGGCACAAGAGATATCCCAAATGGGAAGCTGGCAAGTGGACTTAACGAGTTCTATAGGTGTCTGGTCTGAAGAAGCTAAACAGTTATTGGGCCTCAAGCTGAAGAATAATTCAGGAGTGTTTCCAGAAACCTTGTTGAAAATATTGCATCCGGATGATCGAGCATCTCTCCAAAGATCATTTGAGCGGATTGGAAAAAGCTCTGATATTTATGAGGTTGAATACCGTGTTAATCATCCTTTCAGAGGGGAAAGACACATTCACTGCAAAGCGAAAGTATTCCGGGATGACAATGATAAACCACTTTCCCTAGCTGGCGTTGCGCAAGATATCACCGAGCAGAAGAGAACAGAAATCATCATTCAAAACATCACAACCTCAGTGGCTGCAAGCACTGGTGAGATGTTCTTTAATGAACTTGTGGCCAATCTATGCAAAGCACTGAACATGAATTATGCGCATATAGGAGAATTAACCTCAGAAAAGCAGCATATCAAGACACTAGCGGTATGGCACAACAACAGTATCGCGCCCAACTATGAATATGAACTCGCAGGCTCTCCCTGTGAAAATGTTACCAACACAGGAATTTGCACTTACAACTCTGGAATCTGCCAATTGTTTCCGGAGGATAAACAACTTCAAGAAATGGGATTTGAGAGCTATGTAGGAGTACCTCTGGTTAATTCTGATAAAGAATCCGTAGGAATAATGGTTGTTCTTGATAGCAGACCTTTACCCGAGCCGGAATTTACAGAAACTTTACTGAGTATTTTTGCTGTTCGAGCTACTACTGAATTAGAGAGATTACGATATGAAGGCAAGCTACGACTGGCATCGAGCATGTTTGAGAATACCACTGAAGGCATCATTATTGCCGACACGAATTCCAAAGTAGTCACTGTCAATCAGGCATTTACCGAGATTACCGGTTACAGGGAAGAGGATGTAATTGGCAAAAGCCCCCGGGTATGGAAATCACAACATCATGATGAATCTTTTTACCAGGCGATGTGGGAATCAATAAAGCAGTCTGGAAATTGGCAAGGTGAGATCTGGAACCGCCGTAAAAATGGTGACGCGTATCCAGCATGGATGACAATCAACGCTATCCGGGATCAACAGGGAAAATTGACAAATTACGTCTCGGTATTCTCGGATATCAGTACTATAAAGGAGTCTGAAGAAAGGCTTCAGTTCCTGGCTCATCATGATCCGCTAACCAAATTACCAAACCGACTCCTTTTCAGTGCAAGACTCGAACATGTCTTACAACAAGCGCATAGAGATAGGGGACTGGTAGCGGTAATGTTTCTGGATCTGGATAATTTCAAACAGATCAACGATGGTCTCGGACATCCAGTCGGCGACAAAGTGCTACAAGAAGTAGCCAGGCGATTGTCAGAACAGATACGTGAAGAAGATACTGTGGCACGTTTAGGTGGTGACGAGTTCGCTATTGTTCTGGGCGATCTCCCTGATGCTCAGGAAGCCTCTCATGTGGCGAATAAACTCTTAACCGTATTTGAGGCACCGCTCGAGATAGATTCGCATAGACTTTATGTCACTCCCACTCTTGGTATCAGTCTCTACCCCAATGATGGCGATAATGTAGCTACCCTGTTGAAAAATGCTGATACGGCCATGTATCGTGCAAAGGAAAGAGGTAAGAACCAGTTCTGTTACTATACGCTTGATTTCACTCACGAAGCACTGGAAAAACTACAACTCGAGAATGACTTGAGAGAAGCGTTGAAAAATGATGAGTTCGAGCTCTACTACCAGCCACAATATGAATTATCCACTGGGCACCTGACTGGTGCTGAAGCCTTGATACGATGGCATCATAAAGAGCTGGGAATGGTATCTCCTGACAAATTTATTCCTTTGGCAGAAAATACCGGGTTGATCATTCCTATTGGTAATTGGGTGATGAAAGAAGCATGTGTTCAGATGAAGGCATGGAAAGATGCTGGGTTTGATATTGAACGCATTGGCATCAATGTGGCAGGTCAGCAGATTCAAAGCAATGATATAGTTAAAACAGTATCGGATGTCCTGAATGAAACCAGACTTGACCCACAGTGTCTTGAGCTAGAAATTACAGAAAGTTTCATTATGCAGCAGGCTGATAAGGCCATTATAACCTTGGAAGAGTTGCAGAAACTTGGGGTGGCACTTGCTATTGATGATTTTGGTACAGGGTATTCATCATTGAGTTACCTTAAACGCCTACCTATCGACAGACTTAAAATCGATCGCTCTTTTATCAAGGACATACCTCATGATACCGAAGGTAAAGCCATTGCAAAGGCCATAATTGCCTTGGGTAAGAGTATGCAGTTGAATGTGATCGCGGAAGGTGTAGAAACTGTCGAGCAAAAGGAGTTCATCGCAGAAGAAGGGTGTGATGAGGCTCAGGGTTACTTATATAGCCGTCCCGTTAATGCACAAGAGATCTCAGAAATTCTCCGGAAAAATGGGCTGTAATTCACCTCATACAGCTTCGCTAGGTATATGCTAAAGGACTGGAAGCAGAAGTCTGTAAAAACTCTATACAGTAACCACTGTTCTACAGAATCACTTCACTAAGAAATTAAATCTTTTTGACCGCTTTGATCAGATTTTCTAGATTGAATGGAAGTATGAAAACTTCCGCTTCTAAGCATGTTGAGACAATTTTACAACCCTGAGCACATGATTTCTGTAGGACTTTTCTGACAAAGAGATTCACTGGTTCAGTTTTGAGTATGCAGCCGACGCCTTCAAAATAGGGACTTATGGGTCTGCTTATATATAAGCGGAATATATTCTTACCGAAAGCTAGGTGGTAGAGGACAATAAGAAGCCATACCAAAGTTAGTGCTATGCATACTAACGGCAGTGAGTTTATGATTTAGATAAAGCGGGTGAATCTCGCATGATCTTATTGACACAGGATTTGCAGCCGATCGGCTTCGCATCGAATCTCGTTTTGAAACATCAGCCCAGCATTGTTGCAAAGCTTGTACATAATTTGAACAACAGTCCCATTGCCAGAATCATTCAATGATTTTTTTGCCATTGGAAGTACCGCCTCACAACTTCTATCAGCCTCGCTCTTGCCAGCTTCAATCGCTTTCATCCGTATTTGCGCCGCATACATCTGTTTTACAGGATCTGCATCGAACCATGTATCGCCACCAATCGCAGAAGATTCGTCGTTTCCGCAGCCAGCTATTGCTATAGTTATGAACAGTAGTAACAGCGAACAGTATGTCTTACTGTGAAAATTCTTCATGCCGCCCCTCCTCCTTGCTAAATTAAGCCATTTAGCGTGTTTTTTTTGATCAGTTAATCGAAATTGCTATACAGTCGAAACATCAATCCTCCAACCACAAGCCCAGAGCCAACTGACCAGTAGATATTACCCGACGTCCATCCGATGTAGGCCGCAAACCCTCCGAGCAAGATAGCCATAATTGATCCACTTAACCAGTTAGGCATTTTCCTCAAAATCCATGTAGCTACAAGCAAGGCAGCAATGCACAATAAGATGACCTGCCACATTTCAAAAGGAAAAATGTTGCTGTTCCACAATAATGCGAAGGTGGCAGCAAAGCCTAATATCAGGATGACTAGTTGCGGGGCATGAGGATCTGCCTCACCTGTGAGTGGTTTGTCCTCAACAGCCATGCGGTCTTTGATTCCACGCACAAAATCGAAAGCCCCAGCAGGATCATTTGATTGAGTTGGTCCCCAACCATTTCTCCCTGCATTGTAATCATCTTGGCTCATAATTTGACCCATTAGAGGAAAAACTGAATCGTTAATTAACCATACTAGCTAGGAATACGCATATTACAATTATAAGTTTTAGTTCTATATGATTTACTTATAACGACAGACGGCTTATGACTGATAAAGGTAATTTATTAAATTTAATCAACATCTGCCATCGACCGAAGCTGACGAAATTAATCTATTTGGAATAGGTCCGTTTTTCAGTGCCGATTCAGATGGTCGTTACGAAACATCTATCCCAGCCCGCTACGACCTAAGCAGCCCCCCCCCAACCTAATGAATTACATGTGATTTCTATCACTCTATTTTAACTTGATAAAAGTCAAAGTAATTACCAATAGAAAAACTAGAATTTAATAGACATCAACGAATTTATTTATGGAGTCAACTATGCTGTTACCGGCACTCAATCCTGATGAAAGTAAAATTAAAGCGTTGATTGAAGAAGCTGAAAACGGTGTGGTTAACTGGATCAAGGATTTAGAAACAGGTGATTATTACTATTGGCCTGCAGATTCTCTCTGGATTAGCCATTTTGTCATGGCAGACAGCTTAAAAATTAAGGAATATGATAAGGGCAGTGTGACGGATGACCGAGAACATACTGACCAGAAAACCTCAGCATAGATAGCACCAGAAAATAATCCAGTGCGCATCCTCATAATGAAATGGCTTAGAACCTATATAACGAAATTTCGTGGTGGAAAACGTTCTCCTCCGAAAGCACCTCTTTACGAAATTGCCTGGTCATCAATTGGTGCATTTCTGGGAATCTTTGCAGTATATGAAAGCGGGAATTTTAGCGGGTTCCCACTGAGAGACACACTGTTCCTGGTCGGCTCGTTTGGAGCAAGTGCAGTTTTGATTTATGGTGTTCCCAAGAGCCCTTATGCACAACCCAGAAACCTGATACTCGGTCACATCATCTCGGCATTTACCGGTGTCACTTGCGCGTTAACATTAAGCTCCAGTCCTGCCTTATCAGCTGCACTTGCTGTTTCACTCGCTATTGCACTCATGCACTTAACCAGGTCAATTCACCCTCCCGGTGGCGCAACGGCATTGATTGCTGTCATCGGCAGTGATGAAATTCATCAAATGTCCTACTGGTACGTGATTTCACCGATTTTTTCCGGTGCCGTAGTAATGCTCCTGGTTGCTTTACTGGTGAACAACCTGTCATCACAGCGCCGCTATCCCGAATATTGGCTTTGAAAATAAGCTCTACTCAGCTAACGTAGTTCTTCGTATCCAGAATATATAAGCGAAGGTTGGAATCAGCATCAATATTCCGTACATAACCGGTGCGATCGTCATTGCCTGGTTTTGCAGAATTGTCCCTGTAACCAAAATCGCTGTCCCGCCATTTTGAATACCGGTCTCGATTGCCACAGTACGGGCATCTCGTTTGTCCGCTCTGCCGAGCCTCGCGATACCATAGCCTAACAGCAGAGCAAGCGATGCTAACAGTAAAGCAGGTATTGCCGTAACCTTTAAAAAGTCCGGCATTTTTTCAAGATTATTGAAAATAATACCGGCAATAACAGCAAGCAACATGAACAGGGGTAATTGCGTGAGCAATGCCTTGTATCGATCACAAAATTCCGGTTTGCGGTTACGCAGCAACATACCAAGAGAAACTGGCAGGAAAGTGACGATCGCAAGTTTCATGAAGGTTGGCAGGAAAGGCAGAGTAATCGATGCTTCTTCTCCCATTTGCCAATGTAACACCAGGGCACCGAGTAACGGGATGGTAATGGGGGTTATCAGGCTAACCAATGCTGTCAGCGTTATTGATAAAGCCACCCTGCCTCCAGCCAGGTAAGAAAACATATTTGAGGTTGTGCCCCCTGGACTGAATGCCAATATCATAAAGCCGACGATAATTTCCGGCTGCAGTCTGAAAGGAGTTTCAAGAAGGCCGATAACGGCAAGTGCCAACAACGGCAAGAATATCATCTGACTTATCAGACCCAGTATTAATACTTTTGGTAACTCAATAACCCGCCTGAAATCCGCTGGAACCAGTGTAGTTCCCATGCTGAACATGATACAAAAAAGTGTTAACGGCAGTGCAATTGCCAGAACAGGATCCTGATTCATATAAAAAATACCGGCTCCCACCACAAGGTCGTCATAAACGCGATACTGTAACCCAGAAAAAGACGACCGGTTAATTGCGGCAGGAATCTTCTATCTGCCGGAGCCAGCTTTAGCATCCGCAACGGCCCAGGTAATGCCACCAAGGTCAATAACAGTAAGACCAGGGTTGAAATCATACCCCGCCAGTAAAGCCAGGCAGAGGCAAGATATATCGACAGCAACATCACAACATACAAACGCGTGGAAAACTCAAAACCGACACGCACAGTTAAAGTAGTGATATTATCCTGGAAATCCTTTTCAAAATCCCTTAACTCATTGGCCAAAAGCAACAGTGAAGTAAAAAAGCTGAAAGGAATTGATAGCCAGAAAATTCTACTTGTATATTCACCCGTCATGGTGAAATAACAACCTCCAATCATCATCACACCCATGAGAAAAAATACTAGCACCACACCCAAACCACGTTGCTTGTAATTAACAGGTGCAGATGTGTATCCCCAGGCACCCAATAGTCCCACAGCCCCGAGTATCAGCAAGCCGATACCACGTAAAGAAACCAGGTAAAGCCCACCGATAATGACAATAACGAAGAAAAATACACCCCACTGCATATTGCGCTTGATATTTTTCCTCTGCTGCCCGTTATACTTTGAGGAATATCGGTCACTGTGATCGTTAATCAGGTTTACCGCCGCCTGAAGTACGACTCCCAACAATATTAGTAGCCCAGCTAGAATATACTCGGTCGAACCATCGAGTACTGCCAGCATGACACCAAGCAAACAGGAAGATAGTGCCACGACAAATGAAAAAGGGCGTAGCGCATTCCAAAAACGGGTTTTATCATTAACCATCATCACAATCATTATAGCCAGCTTCAAACCGAAAGATTCGCATAAAGTAGCGGTAATTTTTTTGGTAAATCAGTAGGCTTTTTGATTACAACAAAGCCATTCACCCCAAAAAGATGTGGAAGGTATTCATTTCCTTTTCTGTCTATGGTGACACAAAAGGGCTTTAATCCGGCACGTCTTGCGGCCAGTATGGCATGATGGGTATCTTCGATACCAAATCGGCCTTCGTATTTATCCAGGTCGTTGGGTTTTCCATCTGTCAGTATCAATAGCAGCCTTTTTCCTTCAGGCTGTTTTGTTAACTTGTCAGTTGCATAACGGATACCGGCTCCCAGCCGAGTATAATAGCCGGGAGCAATCTCAGCGATACGTTCACGAATATAGCCATCATATTTTTCAGAAAACTCCTTGATACGATGTAGCCTTATGGGGTTTCGTCTGCGTGAAGAAAAACCATACATGGCAAAACGATCGCCGGTAGCATTCAGACTTTCTGCAAACAGGTAAAGACTGTCACGGATAATATCGATTACACGATGTTCATCATCTACCCAACTATCAGTGGACAGAGAAAGGTCTGCCAGCAACATACAACTCAAATCACGCGCACCGCTCTTTAATTCACGATACAGGTTGTCATGCCCCAGATCATGTCCTGCTCGACTGTCAGCCACGAAGCGCAGATAGGCATCTAAATCGACTTCCTGTCCGTCAGCCTGTCTAGGCAACCAGGTTCTTGCCGGCACCAGCGCCTGAAACTGATTACGCAACCTTTTGGCCAGGCGTTTAAGATGTAACGGCAATTCCTGCTGTTTTTCATTACGTGAAACTAATTCAACCACATTACAGCAATCGGCAATCAGCTGTTGTTTCTTCCAGTCCCATTCCGGTAACAAAATACCCTCTTGCAACACCTGATCATCTTCAGAATTTGAAGGCAAATCCAGGTCAAATTTCAGCCTTGAAGTAACAGCCTTATTGTCACGGGTAACTGATAATCTATCCAAGTCTCTTGCGACTGTTTCAGCCTGCTCCAGGTCATCTTCATCTTCATTTCCACGATCAACATTGACGAACTCACCCAGTGTCAGAATGTTTTCCATGCGTATCGTAATCAGACCGCGATCATCTTCCGGCGCAGATACTTTCTCCGCTTTGCGCTTGCCCATATCCTCAAGCTCACGCTCCTTGTCTTTACCGCTTTCAAAATCCTGTTCCAGGTCCTGATTATCCGAACTACCCAGTTTTTCTGAAGCTCCTGTAATTAACCATAAAGGAACTGGATACGGCTGATATTGAAGCCGTTCAAACAATGAAACATCAATATCGAATTTTTTCGGGTTGACAAGAACATTTCTGATCAATATTTCTGCTGCCGCTTCCTCTTCAGGCAGTTTTGTGATTTCTGGACGCTGTTGCAGGTGAGCCTCCACCAAGCGTTCATAGCGCCGAGACAAACCAGGGAACCTCTCCAGTACATTAAGAGTAGCTCTTCGATTATTGTTCAGCCAGGCATCCTGTTTACGATAGGATGCGACAGTGCCAAGAGCAGCAAGCCAAAAATACAGATCATGATTAAGCTGGACTGTTTCAAACAAGGAGATTTGACTGGGTAGACGCAATGAGTTGCCATCGCGCCATGGCAAAACCACTTTCTTTCCAACTCCTGCAACCCGTTGCAGTACATTGCGGCGCACATTGATACTGGATGGCTCGGCAGTTTCAATTTGTAAACCTCCATCTCCACCCATCGCCCGGAAAAAAATTGCCAGGCCGTGCTTTATATCCTGCAAACAGACTGCAGCTTGCGGATTACTCTGGTCTGCTACATGAGTAATAAATCGATGCCAAAGCTGTCCTACCTGCTCTTCCATCAGAGCTTTTTCCTCATGCTGGCTATCGATACGGGCGGGGAAGATTGTTTTATGGCTTTTATCCCAGACTCCCAGGTCAACAAGGCCTTTTGTCCATCAGTTTTCTGCTCACAAGCTGACAGACACTCTCCACACTGGGTACAGGAAAACATCTTGCGTTTAAGCGAACGTGGCTTTAAACGCATCGGGCACTGATTGTCGCAGGCATTATTACAGGTCTGACACAGGCTCCCACGCCCGACATCGAAAGCTACCACCATGGCCTTTTGATTAGCCATCCAGGCCAGGCTCTGAAAAAAGCCAACAGCGCAGGCAAAACGACAGAACAAATGACGTGCGAAACTGAATTCAATGGTAAAAAGAAAAGTCGCTACACTGATAAAAATAAACTGGTTGCGCGTCAGATTACCAGCAAAGAGGTTGGGGTATATCTCGGCTGGCGGCAATAGGTATGTTAGCAGGCCTACTGCCCAACTGAATGCAAACAACAGGATAACGGGTATCGTAATAATCCAGTAGCGTTTATCAGGATGTATATCCCTGCCATCAGAGAGTAATCCGGGTAACTTGTTATTTTCCCAGAGCCCAGGCTTTCCAATAGCTCGAAACATCAGCTTGTTAACAACCTCCAC
>Ga0180430_10005211_pt1 | contig 10832 bp, 7 predicted proteins | sample SS_ome_9_FD_132999 | JGI IMG/M metagenome (GOLD analysis project Ga0180430, IMG submission 132999) | Hypersaline lake sediment archaeal communities from the Salton Sea, California, USA - SS_1_S_2 metaG | ecosystem: Environmental > Aquatic > Non-marine Saline and Alkaline > Hypersaline > Sediment... | reverse complement strand
TTCAAAAATCTTAGGAAATGAGCGATCAAAAAAGCCCCATAAGTGAATTTATGCTGAAGCATTTCAAACATTTTAATTCTGCAGCCCTTGTGGATGCTGCCAGGGGCTATCAGGAACAACTGGATAAGGGAAATAAAATGATGCTTACCCTGGCTGGTGCCATGAGTACAGCCGAACTTGGAAAGTCGCTGGCCGAGATGATCCGGCAGGACAAGGTTCACATTATCTCCTGCACAGGCGCCAACCTGGAAGAGGACCTGATGAACCTGGTTGCCCACAAACACTACAGGCGGATTCCTGAATACCGCGATCTGACACCGGAACAGGAAAGGGATCTGATGAATGGCGGTTTAAACCGGGTTACCGACACCTGTATCCCCGAGGAGGAGGCATTCCGGCGGCTTCAAAAACACATTTTCAAAATCTGGAAGGACGCCGAATCAAAATCTGAAAGACGTTTCCCCCATGAATACCTCTACCACTTGCTTCTTTCAGGTGAGCTGGAGCGATATTACGAGATTGACCCGGCCGACAGCTGGATGCTGGCAGCTGCAGAAAAGAACCTTCCCATTGTTGTCCCGGGCTGGGAAGACTCAACTCTTGGCAATATATTCGCATCATACTGTATTAAGGGAGAGCTTAAGGCAGCTACCATGAAATCGGGTATTGAATACATGGTTTGGCTGGCCGACTGGTACACAGAAAACACCGATGGAAATGGCATCGGATTCTTCCAGATAGGTGGAGGGATCTCCGGTGATTTTCCCATTTGCGTGGTACCCATGCTCTACCAGGACATGGAAAGAACGGACACCCCCTTCTGGAGCTATTTCTGCCAGATTTCGGATTCTACCACAAGCTATGGCTCATATTCTGGTGCGGTTCCCAATGAAAAGATTACCTGGGGCAAGCTGGATGTGGATACTCCCAGTTTTATCATAGAATCGGATGCTACTATTGTTGCCCCTCTGATCTTTGCCTACCTTCTCAACTGGTAACCAGAATTTCTCCATATGCCTCTCACTGGCATGCCTGATCAGGAATTGAGGACCGAATATTCCAACCTTGATCATTGTACCCGGAGTTTCTATCTTTACACAAAGAACCTTCTCCTGATTATGCTCACGAAGCTCATCGATCTGTTGAAAGTCCTTCCATTATGCTGCCTTCTGCTGGTTTCAGGATGCCGGGAGGAGCCTGACCCGGATCACCTGTTCAGCAGTTTTGAGGAGGAACTGGAATACCTGGTGGAGAAGTATGTCAGGATGGGTGCTGCAATGGGGATAATTGACAAGCAGCAAATCCTCCATGAATATTACTTCGGCTCAATCTCAAACGACAATGCCAGTCCCCCGGACATTCATTCCATTTTTGAAATAGGATCCATTACCAAAACATTTACCTCCACATTGCTTGCACAAATGATCCTTGATGGAAAACTGAACCTGGCAGATGAGCTTGAATCATTGCTGCCCGGGGCAGAGCTAACTGTACCTGACTGGAATGGGACCTTAATCACCCTGGAACACCTTGCCACCCATAGTTCTGGGCTTCCCAGAACACCCCGGGAATCAAATCAGCCTCTGCCCCCTGCTTACGATCCCTACGATCCCTATGCTGCCTACAGCACTGCCTATGTATACGAATATCTAAGCTCCTGGTGTGACCTTCTCTTCGAACCCGGCACCCAGTATTCCTATTCCAATACCGGAATGGGACTGGTCGGGCATGTGCTTGGACTGGCAGATAGTACTTCCTATGAACACTTGTTAAGCAGGGAGATTCTGGAGCCCCTGGGAATGAATGAGACGTCACTTTCTCTTAGCGGGAATCAAATTGCCAATCTGGCCCCGGGTCACGATGAGAATCTGAATAGTGCCAGGAACTATTATGCCCAGGATATATTCCAGGGAGCAGGCTTTATAAAATCCTCCCTTCATGATATGCTAATCTGGCTCAGGGCCCAGATGGGACAGGGGACCACCACACTGGATGATGCCATCGCCCTGACCCAGCAGGCCCATTTCGAAGTGGGGGGTGTGCACTATAGCGACCGCGATGGATATTATAATCTTTCCATCGGCCTTGCCTGGCATATCGATGAACTTCCTGAGGGATATACCTTTCACTGGCATGGCGGTCGTACCAACGGCTACATGGCTTATATGGCATTCGATCAGGAGACTATGACCGGTGTGCTTATCCTTTGTAATCAATCATTTGAGAATGCAATTGTCCGGTTCGGCGAAGATGTTCTGAAGGCCGTAAACAAGTATGACTCCCTTTGATTCTCACAAGTCTGTGAAGATTACAATTTTTGGATATATTTGGGCTCTACTCATTCTTTAACAGTGAAATATGATTCGTATTTTTTTCCCATCCCTGATCAGTCTGGTATTGCTGGGCTCCTGTGCTCAGAAGGGTGAATTTTCTAACTGGCGCGGTCATAACAGAGATGGCATTTATCCCGAAAGCGGATTGCTCAAGCAATGGCCCGAAGATGGCCCGGAACTGCTCTGGTCCTACGAAGGACTGGGTCATGGTCATAATTCGGTAGCAGTGGCCAACAACACCATCTATGTGAGCGGAGTAAAGGATTCAGCCCAGGCCATGGGTACTCTTTTTGCTTTTGACATTAGTGGAGAGCTCTTATGGAAGAGAGAATATGGCAGGGATTTTACCGATAACTTCATAGGTACCCGATCCACCCCTGTGGTGGTGGATAATCACATTTACATTGAAAGCGGGGCCGGGGCGGTATATTGTCTGAATGCCCTGAATGGTGAGGAGCTCTGGAGCAAGGATTTCGTAAAGGACTTTGGTGTGGATACGGTCATTCAGTTTGGCTATGCCGAATCGGTGCTTATCGATGGTGATCACCTGATTTGTGTGCCGGGAAGTAAGGAAAACAATGTGGTCGCACTGAACCGTTTTAGCGGGGAGACTGTCTGGGCCTCAAAAGGGAATGGGGAACAGGCCACATACAATTCACCCATCTTGATTGAAGTGGGAACACAGCGCCTGGTGATTGCTATGAGCTCAGGGTCTGTTATGGGAATTGATGCTGACACGGGAGAAATGTACTGGCAGATTGAACAGACACAAAGAAATAAAATTCATGCCAATACTCCCCTCTATGCAGACGGAAAGCTGCTTGTAAGCAGTGCCGATCCCACAAGTACTTCGGGACTTGTGCAGATTGAACTGCTGGATGAAGGCCGGGATGCCAGGGTTGTCTGGCGGTACAGGAAATTCAGGAACCTGCTGGGTGGACTGGTAAAAATAGACTCCTGCCTCTATGGTTCCACTGCCTTTGGAAGCGACTGGCAGGTGATCAGCTGGGATACGGGGGAAATGTTGGTGCAAAACAAGGAACTGGGAGGTGGATCGATCATCTATGCCGATGGTCTGTTTTACTGCTATACTGAACGCGAGGGTGAAGTGGCCCTGGTTGAAGCCGGTCCGGAAAAATTTGAAGTCATCAGCAAATTCAAGGTGCCCCTGGGCACGAAAGAACACTGGGCCCGCCTGGTCATCCATAAAGGCATCTTGTACGTCAGGCACGGCGATGCCCTGATGGCCTATGGCCTTATTTAGCTCCTGCTCTGCCAGGAGGTGAAATCGAACAGCATCAGCTTATGATTCTGTTAAATAAATGACAAATTTGTCAATTCTGGTAACGAAGGGTTTATACCTTCGTCATATATAATGACAAGAATTTAAAAACTCAAACCAGATATTATTCCAATCATATTATGCTTAAGAATTACCTGCTGATCGCACTCAGGAATATATTCCGCCAGAAAAGCTATTCTCTTATCAATATTTCAGGCCTGGCAATCGGAATAATGAGTTGCCTTCTTATTCTTATGTATGTAAGCGATGAGCTCAGCTACGATCGCTTTCATGAAAGAGGAGACAGAATCTACAGGCTCTTTTTTTCTTATACCAGTCCTAACGGGGAAACATTTAACCATGCTGTAGGACCTTACAGGTTGGCTGATGAACTTGCTTCGAGGTATCCCGAAATTGATGAGGCTGTGAGAATATCCTTTACTTCTCCCATGCCATTAAGGAACGGGGAGATTGAATTCGTAGAGGACAACATTATGTTTGCAGATTCCAATATTTTTAAGGTATTCTCCTTTGAGATCGAAGGGGGAGATCCATCTACAACACTAACAGAGCCTTTTACCTGTGTGATATCGGACGTGGTAGCCCATAAGTTTTTTGGTGATGAAAACCCGGTAGGCAATTCCCTTCAGGTCGATACCGACCAGGGCGAGGCCGAAGCCAGAATCACCGGAGTTTTCCAAACACTTCCGGATAATTCCCATATCAAGCCTGATGTGCTGGTCTCCATGTCCACTGCCGAATATGTCTTCAATGATCGTCAGAAATTTAACTGGGGAGAGGGGACTGTTGCCTATTACCTGCTGCTGCCAGAAAACTTTGATAAGGAGAACCTTGAAGCAAAGTTCCCGGAACTTATAACAGAAATATTCGATGATGCGGAGGCCACGAAATCTATTCGCTACTGGCTACAACCCCTGTTTGACACACATCTCAAATCCGATCTCCGTTTCGATTTTGAATCCCATGGAAACCTGACAACTGTATATGTGTTCTCCATTGTTGCCTTATTCATACTGATCATTGCCACCATCAATTACATGAATCTGGCCACAGCACGATCGGCACGCAGAGCGCGGGAGGTAGCACTGAGAAAGCTGGTAGGCGGAAGCCGGAGACAATTGATCCGCCAGTTTCTGGCCGAATCCATCAGCCTGGTGCTTGTGGCAATGATCCTGGGATTTATTCTGGCTGAGCTTTTGCTTCCCTTTTTCAATACAATCTCTGGCAAATCATTTGAAGCCTCTGCCCTGCTCAATTGGAAAGTAATTCTCGCTATACTCTTATCATCCGTTCTGATCGGCACAATGGCTGGATCATACCCCTCCTTTGTACTTGCATCATTTCGTCCCATTAGGGTGCTCTACGGTGATAAGAGGACAGGAAAGGGCGGATTTACAATGCGGAAGATCCTGGTGGTCCTGCAATTCAGCATCTCCATTGCTCTGATTATTTCCACACTCGTAGTCTATTCACAATGGAATCACCTCAGCAAGAAGGACCTGGGGATCAATCCGGAGAATGTGGTGCTTATTCCCCGACCGGGCAATGGCTACGACACCTTCAAGGAAGAGGTTTTAAAGAACCCCAGGGTTCTCCAGGTGACCAGTTCGAATAAGCGTCCCGCGGGCAGACTCACCAGTAACCTGGGATATACCGCGGAGGGAATCCCGGAAGATGAAGAAAAATCCATTAAGATCGTTACAGTAGATTTCGATTTTTTCGAAACCCTGGAAAACAGGATCGTGGAGGGCCGTAGTTTTTCAAAAGAATTTGGAATGGACTCCGTTTCCACCTTTATTCTGAATCAAACCGCTGTAAAAGATATCGGCTGGGAGGATCCCATTGGGAAATGGTTCGAGACTTCCACCCTCGATCCGGAAACCAACAACTGGAAAACCAGAAGAGGGATCGTGGTGGGTGTTGCGGAAGACTTTCATTTTGAATCGGTACATAATACGATTCAGCCTGTATGTTTTTTCGTTGATAACTACTGGATCTCATGGATGTCCGTGAAGATCTCTGATTCAGGAATCCCGGCAACGCTTGATTTCCTGGAATCAGAATACCTGAAAGCAGATCCCGGGGCACCATTTGAATATAGTTTCTATATGGATGAAATAGCTTCTCTCTACATAGAAGAAAGGCAATTTCTGCGGCTGTTTATTGTATTTGCCCTGCTTGCCATTTTCATTGCATCTCTGGGAATTCTGGGGCTGGCTTCCTTTTCTGTAGAACAACGTACCCGGGAGATTGGAATCCGAAAAGTAGCAGGATCAAGTGAAAGAAGAATAATCCTGCTGATTAGCAATGAATTCGCCATCCTTGTACTGATCGCTAATCTACTTGCCTGGCCTGTGACCTGGTATTTTATGAGAAACTGGCTGATGGATTTTCCCTACCGTATCAAGCTAGGGATTCACCTCTTCCTAATCTCAGCCCTACTGGCACTGTTCATTGCCATGCTCACTGTATTTTACCAGGCCTGGCGTGCTGCAAATCTGAATCCTGCGGAAGCTTTAAGGAGTGAATGAGACTTGATACTAACAGGAGTTAAATCTGAAGTAAATGAGCTATTCTAAAAAACTCAGGGACATCTTTCCGGAAATTTCATTGCACTGGGAAGATCTTCTGTTATTGGAAACCTTCCAGATCAAGTACCTTCCGGGCCGGGTTGCGGTGAAAGAGTTTGCTTCTCTGATCCGGGAGTATCCGGTGCTGCATCGCTTCCTGGTTTCAAAATACCCCCCAATTGCCTCATTTCTAAACAGGATTTTGAATGAAAACCTACCTGTGAGCAATCCGGATGAGATTAATGCACAGTGCCAGGAAGCCTTATGGGAGATTGCCGATCTAATAATCTATAACAAGAGTCCGGAACAATTTGATGCACAGGCTCCCATAAAGTGGGAAATCGAAGATATCAATATCCTGTGTACATTGGAAGGAAAGGTGGTGGCAGATGTGGGAGCAGGTTCAGGCAGGATTGCCTTCCTGATGGCGCCCTATGCTGAAACAGTGTATGCGCTTGAGCCTGTTTCCAGTTTGCGTTCCTTTATGAAAGAGAAAGCTGCAAAAAATGGCAGAGAAAACCTGTTTGTCATAGATGGCACCCTTGATTCCATTCCCCTCCCAGAAAATTCCCTGGATGTCCTTATCACGTCCAATGCCATAGCCTGGAATCTGTTAGAGGAGCTAAAGGAGATTGAACGGGTAATCAAACCCGGAGGCCATGCCATTCATCTCCTGCAATCGAATGAACACCTTGATGATTCCTTTCACAAAACCCTCACCTCATCTACATGGAATTATACCTGCATGCAGGATGAAAACGGAGAAAAAATGAAACTGCGCTACTTTAAGCAAATACCTTAAGCAGGGCAGTTTGTCCTAACAGTATTGGCATTCTGCTTAACTGAGCTTTTTCAGTAAGGGATTAATACCAGAAGTGGAGGATGCTTTATCATCTGGATCACTAATTTATTTTGTAAATTAATCACATGGGGAAAATTGCATCTGAAAGAGTTAAACTAAAGGCCAGGCGAACCTTCATCAAAAAAGGCACCTGCTCGCGCACCTTCTTCTATATACTGGACCGTGAATTCGGTCATCCCAGGGATGAGGAGGAAAAGGCCATTGACCCCCTGGCGGGAGGGATCCTGCAGCAGGGATATCAATGTGGCATGCTCTGGGGAGCCTCCATGGCTGTGGGCGCAGAAGCATTTCGCAGGAACAATAACCCGGACCAGGCTACAGGATTAGCCATTCTTGCCACTCAGCACATTATGGAATCCTTCGTGAACAGGACCTCAAGCATTGAATGTGAAGACATTACTCAATGCAATTTCACTGATAAAAAGAGTTTCAGGAAATACATACTCAGAGGCAAATTTGTAAACTGCTTTAAGCTGGCCGGGAAATGGGCACCTGAGGCTCTCAATGCTGCCAGGGAGGGATTGGCTCAGAGCGCGAACGATCTTCCAAAACAATACATGAGCTGTGCCTCTGAGGTGGTTCGAAAAATGGGCGGGAGAGAAGAAGAAGCAGTAATGGTTGGCGGATTTGCCGGGGGCATGGGCTTAAGCAGTAGTGCTTGCGGAGCCCTGGCTGCAGCTGTCTGGATGAATGCCTTGATTCATAACAGAATAAAAAGTGGGAAGTCTGCCTCCTATGATCCAAGTACAGATCCTACCCTGAAGGCTTTCTATGCGGAGACAGATTATGAAATACAGTGTGATAAGATCTGTGGACGGCGCTTTGAAACACTTGAGGAACATACAGAATTCGTAAAAACCGGAGGATGCAGGAAATTGATCGAGGTACTTGCAGATACGGTGAACATTCAATAGGATCAGGAAGCAAAGGCTATTCATATCTCAAAGCATCTGCAGGGTTAATCCGTGAGGCCTTAATGGAGTGGATGGAGACGGTTAAAAGCACGACAATGGAGGCAAACAGGAAGGCGACCAGAAAGACCCACCAGCCAATGTCCACCCTGTAAGGGAAGTTGTTGAGCCATTTCTCAATGAAATAGATACTTATGGGTACAGAGAGCAGCTCTGCGATCAGAACCAATATAAAATTACTTCGCAGGAAAGAGTAGGCAATACCCCGCTCCGAGCTGCCAAATACCTTTTTAATCCCAATCTCATGGGTTCTGGACCTGCTTACAAACAAGGTAAGGCCAAATAGCCCTAGAGCAGCAATCAGTAATGTAAAGAGCGCTGCAATTGACAGAATGGTCCCCAGGTTTTTTTCTGCGGCATAAGTCTCTTCAAGCAGCTCCTCAATGGTCACAGAGCTAAAGGGCCGGTCGGGCTCTATCTTTTTCCATTCAGCCTCCAGTTTTGGCCTCAGTTCCGCCAGGCTTCCCTCACGATAGCGGATAAGAATATAATCCAGGTACTTATCTGTCAGATTTATTACCAGGGGCGGGATTTTTGTATGGATGGAGTGTAGGTTGAAGTCTTTTACCACTCCGATAATCGCTGTGGTATCATATAAAAACTGGCTGAGAGGATCATCGATACCCAGTTCCTGTACAGCAGTTTCATTAAGGATAACTGAATTATCCAGGTCGCTTCCATAGTCAGGGGAAAAGGATCTTCCTTCCAGCAGGGTGAAACCCATGGTTTCCAGTAAGCCATAATCCACAGCAAATCCTTCCATCTTCACCTTTTTTCCTTCATCCTTAAAATGATCCTGCATATAGCTCATCCAGCCATTCATTGGCAGGCCATCCATGGCTCCAGCTGCCTGCTCCACCTCCGTGATGGATTTGATCCCGTTCAGAAAGGCATTATAACTTGCAAAGTTCCTTCCCAGGTCAATCTGGAGAATATCATGGGTATAATAGCCGGGATCTTTCTTAAGGGCATAATGGTACTGGGAGCGGATCAGCAGGGTGCCTGCAACAAAGGAGCAAAAAATGACCAGCTGGACAACAATAAGTGAAGAACGAAACAATTTTCTCTTCCTTCCAAAACTTACTTTCTGCTTCAATACATCCAATACCTTCATCCTGGAGAGATAGGAGGAAGCATAAAGTCCCGAAATAAGACCTATCAGAATTGTTAACAGGATATACAAGGAGATATAGACCGGCACATTGGAGCGTATCCCTTCCAGGGAGGTCTGAAACAGCTTTTCAGCAAAGGGTTTGAACAATTCCATGAATCCAAGAGCCACAGGCAGTACAAAGAGTGAAAGCATTAGCGACTCTCCCAGGACCTGTGTCTGAATCCGTGCCACGCTGGCACCGGCGGTTTTCCGGATGCCGATCTCCCTGGCCCTTCCTGTGGAAACTGCAATGGAGAGAATAATATAGTTGATGGCTGCAATCAGCAGAATCAGCAGTGCCACTGTAGAAAATAACCTGATGTTTTTAATATCCCCAATCAAACCTGAATTGGCAATCTCAGCCGATTTGAGATAGACATCCGAAAGGTTCTGAAGAGAATAATGGCAATAGGGATCGTCGCTGATATGCTTCTTCTCAAAGGCATCAAACTGCTTATCAAGTTCAGAGGGATCTGCATCCTCCGACAGCAGTAACCAGGTATTCCAGAAGTCACGGGTCCAGTTTATGTCCATATCCGTCACTCCAAAGGTCTGATTCAGTGGTTCCAGGGTCCACCGGCCATTCAGAAAACAATCGGCTCTTAAAGTGGAGTTTTGGGGGAAATCCTTAAAGACCCCGGCTATAATAAGAACTTGTTCTGTGCCGTTAATCAGGCCCTCGATCTCCTGGCCCACCGGATCTTCATCCGGGGAATACTGCACAGCCAGCTCCTGGGAAATTACAATTGAATTCATTTCCTGAAGCGGATCTTCATTTAAGCGGCTTCCCACAAAAGGGATGGTGAAAATATCAAAGACCTCCGAATCAGTAGCCAGCGGGCGCCTGATATCGATATACTCATCTCCCAGTTTCAATTTAAAGCCTCTCAGATGTCTCACGTTAATGGCCTTTTCGACCTGTGGAAAATCCTCTTTAAGGGTTTTTGCCAGCACATAAGGCGTCCCCGCCATTTTTTGCTTAAACTCCTTGTAGTAAGAGATTACCCGGTAAACCTGTTTGCGGTTTTTATGACAATGATTATAGCTGAATTCATTGATCACGAACAGGAGGATAATAAAGGAAACCGCCAGGGAAATGGAGAGTCCCAGGGCATTGATCAGGGTATATTGCTTATTTCGCCTCAGAAATCTAAAGGCTGATTTAAGGTAATGTCTGAACATAGTTGCCGTGGCTTGTTCTTGGTTTATGTTCCTGTAATAAATATACCACTTTGAAAGATACATAAGGCTTGAAAACCAGCTATCATGGGTTTTTTTAATTATTTTTAGCTGATTCATCATGAGCAGCACTTACCAGAACATCAAAATATCGGCTAATCAGGCTGAACGCATATTCTCAAAGCTTTACGGGATGAAGGGGACAGCTGTTTTGCTGCCAGGTGAGCTGGATTTCAATTTTAAAATAAATACTCCCAAAAAAAAGGTCCTGATGAAGATCAGTCGGCCTGACACAGATATTTCTTTCCTGGAATTCCAACAGGCAATCCTGCAATATGCGGCGGATAGTGATCAGGAGATAATTTCACCTGTACCACAACCAGATCTCAAGGGAAACTATATCAGTGAAATAAAAGATGAGGCAGGTAATATCCGGAAGGTCCGGGTGCTAAGCTGGATAG
>Ga0180430_10005210_pt1 | contig 10832 bp, 10 predicted proteins | sample SS_ome_9_FD_132999 | JGI IMG/M metagenome (GOLD analysis project Ga0180430, IMG submission 132999) | Hypersaline lake sediment archaeal communities from the Salton Sea, California, USA - SS_1_S_2 metaG | ecosystem: Environmental > Aquatic > Non-marine Saline and Alkaline > Hypersaline >... | reverse complement strand
GCATAAATGGTGCCTGTAAAGCATCGGTATGTGGTCCGCATACAACAGATGCAGAATCAGCTCCATCGATTGGATTAACTGTCTTTATAACACCGTCCCAATATTGTACAAAGTTTGTACCGTGACCTCTGTATATAACTATATCTAACGTTCCATCTGGAATATTTAACATAAATAAATTAGAAAATGCGTGATTAGACGGAAAGATTATCTTTAGTTCTGTCTTTAAAACATCATCTATTTCGTCTATTTCATCACGATGTAAGCCGGCTGTAGCAACATACGTATTACCAGAGTATTCAATGTCGTTTCTTGCTGATGTATACCGCCAATACGTAGCAGAATCCCTTAGGTTAATATCGTATAATTCTACCGGCTGTGCATCGTGTACAGATATCTCGTCAGATTGATATGTCATTGTAACACCCTAACAAAACCACTTTGGCAGATTAAACGATCCTTTTCTTGCCATTCTAATTGTAAATCGTCATTGCTTAGTCTACAGCGCCATACGAACATCACAGTTGTAGAAATTGAATAATCGTCTCCTACAGTAGTTGTTAAGCCGATAGCTTCTTCTGTAGGATCTATTTCAACTATATTATCTATTTTTCTTACACGTATTGTGTTATCGCTATTCAAAAATCCAATATATTGTAATAAGTCGTATTCACTTACGTTTGCAGACAAATCAATATGCGAAAAATAGATTGTATTATCACTAGAACTTATTGTTCGTGAAAGTGTTAGATCCTTTGTATAACTTGGAACTAAAAACGGATTCTGTCTACCATACAACGAGTGTAACCATTGTTTAAAATCCCAAATTGTAGCGGCTGTTCTGTATTCAAAATACTGATTCTGTGTAACTACGTTGTACGTCGTCTTAGCTTCTATTCCTAATAATCCTGTATTATTATCAATAAAAGTTAATTCACCGTTATGTAATTCGTCTACACCTTCATTTTCAGTAATTCTAGAACCACGAACTACAACTTCATATCCATCATACTCTTGACTTGCAGAATAATCAGAAATCCTCTCATTATCGATTATTTCGTAGTCTACATCCATAAGCCCAAGACCGTTTTTAAGACTAACTACTCTCGGAGAATTACGAATATATCCAGTTTTTACAGGCATAACAAATGTGTTTGAAGTATACGTATTAGTATTTGGAGTAGATAGCGTAAGCGTATTATCGGCTACCGTTGATACTTCTAACAATTCGTATAATTCGTTATTTTGCCAAATCATAGCGTATGACGAGTCGTTAAAATCAGAATATCTAGTATCTACATAAACAGTTGATTGACCAGACAACAAAGGAACACTAGTTCTAGCTTCCGTCCAAACAGGTATGTACCACAACTCTTTTAAAGCAGTTGCAAACTCACTGTACAATTCTCGTCTACGCTGAGCTGTTTTTATAATATACTGGTAAGTAAAAGTTTGACGAGGTATAGTACGAAGAGCTATCCGCTGTTCTTTATCGGAGTAGTCTTGTTTTAAAATATCAGTGATCCAACTCATGCCTTCTTTAACATTAAGTTTAGGCGGATCTTGTATCATATTTATAGGCATTGTTTACCCGTTTATTTCTCTACGGTGTCTTCTTGACACTTTAACTAGCGTCTTTGTTCCAGAACGACTCGTTAAATATTGTTCCATAGAATCACGATCATCGAACAACGCCACGCTTGTAGGGCCGATCTTATCGCGTATTTCTGATAGCATTGATTTCATTTCAGAATCTCTTGTCGGACTTCCCATTGCCCGCATTTGATCAGCAGTAAAGATTCCTTCACCGACTTTTGCTTTTACCATACGTTCATCGGATCGTAGAATTGTGCCTGTATGCGCTGTTATCACACCGCCTGTATGGAAGTTTGCATGTGCAGCGTTTGCCTTAGCAAGAATTCTAGCTGAGTTACCAGCTACGCCACCGGCACCTGGAGCAAAAGCACCGATAGCGGAAGAAATACCCATTCGTAATAACCCGCTTAATGCTGCTTTTCCAGCCATAGCTGCAAGTTCACGACCTACATTTCTTAATGACTCTGTCCAGTTGTCTGTTGCAGTTGCTAGCTCCCACATAGAATCGGTCAATCCTTCAACCATTCCTTCAGCAGCTTGTGCTCCTATTTGTCCAAGCGTAGTATAGTTATCTCGCATTTGTTGAAGCTTAGCATTAAAACCGGCTATAAAACTATCACTTGCTATATCTTGTTCTTGTTCTAATATTCTAACTTGCTCTGCTCTCCATTGTTCAACGGCTACTATATCTCTTGTTATTTCGTAATAACGTTTAGCTTCAAGACTAAGTAGTTTGAGACGATGTTCAAATGATCCAGATGCGTACTGATTCATCTGATCGTACATTCCGATATACGCTTCAGATACTTTTCGTGTAGTATCACGAGTTAATACGATTTCTTGATGAGCTAACCATTTCATCGCCAGTTCATCTTCATCAGTTAAAATGGACATATTGTCAGCTTCGATAGCTAACAATTTCATCTTAAGATCATGGACCTTTTTATTCGTTATTCCAAGATCTTCATACATTTTTATTTGGGCTTTAATGATATTACTTCTATGAGTCTCTGAACCAACTTGCTCTTTAGCGGCTTTTTGTAAGTCATCGTTAAAACTTTGTAATACAGATCGTAATTCTGTTATATTCTTTTCAGCATCAGATGCGTACTTAAGTAAACCGTCCTCTTCGAGTTGATCTCTAACCATTGACATCGTTTTACTTAATAACGATTCTGTTTCTTTAGGAGCTACTGCTCCTTTAGCTTCTTGGCCCTTAGGAAGCTTACTGAAAACAGACTGCCCGAAGCTCGTTAATCCAGTTACGTTATTCTGTGGCATCCAATAATCATATGTAGATAGTACGTCTTTCTCTTTAGGAATACCGAAGGTAGTACCAGGGTCTATAGGCGTAACAGCTCCTGGAATACCGAGAATGTTCATACCGCTTCCAGTGGGATACCTTGAACCTTTAGGTATAACCGCTTTACCTCTTGGTAACACGTTCATACCGCTTTCGGCTGGATACAACGAAGAATCAGGAACATTTTTGATTCTCTCTTGGAATTCTTTAAAACTCTTTAATGAATTACCAAAAACAGTATCAAAAGCGTTTTTAATTTTTTCAGCTGTTTCAAGCCACACCGCTCTTGCAGTGTACCCTAAAGCGACTATCGCAACGATCGGAGTAAGTGGAGAATTAAACGCAGCAGTAAGCGTTAAACCTATTACTGGAAGAGCGGCAGCGAGTATACCAATTTTAACTAGCATAGACTGCGTTTCGTCAGAAAGCTTATCCCAATTTTCTGTAATACTTTTAATATGTTCACCGACAAGGCGTATTGGTCCGCTTAAATGCCTACCAATGCTGATACCAATAGCTTTAAGGTTATTCCAAACAAGCTTAAGTTCGTTGTTAAACGACTTAAGTTGTTTTTCTGCAACTTTCAACGAAGTTCCAGCTACGTTTTCGCCTTTAAACTTTTCAGAAAATTCGGCTATTTGATCAGCCATTCCGATTAATGGCATAATTGTCTGAGCACTACGCATCTGAAAACCTAAGTCTATAAGACCTTTTGTAATTTCTTCAGGCTTCAGACCTTCGAAGTGCTCAGACAATTTACCAAATATTTCTGAAAACTCCAACCACTGATCGTGCTGATCGAACAAAGACAAGTTAGCGCGTTCCCAAATTCCAACGTTACGCTCATACGCTTGCGTTGTAAGACGTAGCATACGTGCAAACATTGTACCAGCACGCTGTGCTTTTAATCCTTGATTTGCAAACGCAGCTAATACAGCCATGCCTTCATTGAGCGAAATACGATATGTTCTCATAGCATTTGCTGCGTGCGTAGTTAATGCTTTAGAGAATTGTTGTACGCTACCGTGAGCAGCTCTGTTCGCAGCATTAAGCGTATCAGAGATCAGCTGCATGTTCTTCATGTTAGTCGCAGCATCTTTAGTTGTTAGACCTAAAGCGCTTTGAGCATCAGTTAACATGTACGTAGCTTCTACCAAACTGAAAGTACCAGCTGTGGCGAACTCTTGAACTACAGGAAGTGACTTGATTGTATCGGAGTAACTTAAACCGGCTGATACTAAATAGTAGTAAGCATCAGCAAGTTCAGTAGCAGATTGTACTCCCTTTTTACCGCTTTTTGAAAGATTTAACGCAAGGCTCTCCATGTTTTTACGCTGTTCTTGCGTAATGTTTTTCATAATAGCAGTTGACTTAGTCATAGCACTATCAAAACTACCAAAAGCTTTAGAGGCCGCTATTCCAAACGCTGTAAGCGGCACTGTCATTCCGAGTATCGCTTTAGAAGCGTGCTTATTGATAGTTTGAGACATAGTCAAAGCGCGTTTTTCTGTCTGCTTCATAGCAGCCATAGCACCAAGATTATGCCCTAATATGTGTAGGACAACAGGCCCAACGTTCATACCTAACATGTTAGCCATCTACATTATCCTTTAAACCAGTTATGCTAAACCAATATCTCTTAGACATTGCTGTAGCTTCTTCCTTTGTAAGCGGTTTTTTACTATTACTATTTTCGAACTTAAGAATAAAGTCCGAAGTTTTTACGGTTGCTGGATTTTTTACAAAAGATCTACGAACCTCACTAGCTATTTGGGCTAAATAGTAATCTAGCTTATCCGTATCTAACACTTTGTTCTTTTCAAGTATTAGATATTGCATCCAAGTAGCTAGCTCGGTCGCAGTTGTCTCTTTTTTAACACGTTGTACTGACATATGTAAATGCGAAGCAAGCGCATACCAATCGTATTCGCCTGCTTCTAGTCGTTTTTTGCTTCTTCGTCAGCTCCTTCATTTAAAGCGTTAAGCTTCTGAGCTTCTTCAAACAATGCTTTTTGTACTCTTGAAGGCCACGTTTTAATAAGAGCCAACGATACATCTTTATCATCTGGACCAGTCATAGTTAAACGCAGAAGGCTACTGTAGATGCCTTTATAGTTATTAACAACAGCAGATCCATCTTTGATAATAACCTTTTCTCGTTGTTCATTCAAGTAATCTTCAAGCTTATCACCGTTCATCTCGTGAATAGTGTATTCTTCTTGTTCACCGTTTGTATTCTCGATAATAACCTTTTTACTGTTTAGCTTAACTGAATAAACTTCCATGATACTCTCCTAATTTAAGTATTTGATTAATTACGATTGATAAACAGGAGCAACTTCAGTTCCTGCGGTCGTCTGATTAGCTGGCAGTATTGTAATATTTGCTGTAGCCATTTCGCCTTCTACAATGGCATTTGGTACAAACTTATCGATCCATCCTCTAAAACGTACAGTCGAAGTGTCTGGAAACGTAATAACGATCATAGTGTTTACGCCGATCATGCTTAGAATTTGACTGTAAATTGCAGGATCGTACTTACATACCATTGAAGCCTCACCAAGAGTCTTTAAACTTTTCGGTTGCTTAGTACGCCACGCGGTATTTCGCATGGTTGTAGTATCGTTTTCTCCGCCCATATCAATAGACGGCGGTGTGATTTCGCGTTCCTGGATGTAAAGTGTTACGCCGCTCGGTGCGTTAGAAAACGTTACTGTCGTTGGGAATCCATCATTTATCCATGCCATGCTATTACTCCTTAAATTCTCATTTCGCCAGCTTGTCTTTGCCCTTTTAAGGCGATCAAGTCAGCTTGTGTTATTACGATATTGTGTAATTCTTCAAATTTGGTTGGATACCAATTAACTATATTTGATAATTGAAAACGTCCTTTGTATTCTGGAATATATTTTGCATATTGTTTATCAGTATAATACCAAAATGAGTTAGAATTCCAAAAAGATTTATGTGTTGGATCTTGAAAAGCACCACGTCCATCCGTAGATGGAACATCTATAAATATCCACCCTCCTGGAGCTAAAACTCTGTACGCCTCATTCATTGTATGTACCGGATCAATCAAGTGTTCGAACACATGAGATGCACGTATTACTCCTACAGAATTATCTTCAAATGACCAAGGACCGTTGAGATCTGTTATCACATCAGTATCCAACAAGTCTACGGTAGTGAATCCAGGCCAGGCATTTAGCCGACCACCAAGATCCAAGAGAGCAAGACCGTCATCTGTTGCCTGTCGTATTGCCAATTGTCTACTATACTTTAAATAGTTTTTTCGTACTTGATCTTGAACAGCATCATTATCTACATTCGGTCCAGAGGTATTATTGTCGTGCGTTCTGTACAGGTATAGACACTTGTCTATGTGCTTGATCGCTGCTGGACCGTACTCGATAAAGAACCGACAACAAATGTCGTGATCGTCCCCTACTTTTAAATCGATATTATGTCCCCCGACCTTCTCATAAGCAGACCGCCGCCATGCCCTCACATGATTAGGTGCCCACTCAATACGTCGCATCATCTCTGCGTTGCACGGAAAGCCGATCATTTCAACAAGTTCATGACCTTCCCAGAAAAACGGTCTCTGCTTCCAACCATAGTAATTAGAATACACCGCTGTGCTTTTCCAGTCCTTGTCAAATGATGCTGAATTGCTGTACACCATTGCAGTAGTGCTGTCGCTGAATGCCTTTGTCAGTTCGGCCAAGCACTCAGGTAGGAGCAAATCATCGGCATCCAGCTCAACGAGAATATTCCCTTTGGCCTCTGAGAAACCTGCCGACTTCAACCTCCCGATACTGTTTGGGCCTTCGGTATCATCAGACACAGCCATAGGACGAACACGGTCGTCTTCCTGTATGTCGTCAGGCAAACTACCGCCGTTGTTGAGAACGACAATCCACTCCCAATCAGCAGATGTCTGTGCTACAAGCGAGTTGTAGCAGTCTCGAATATACAGCTCGTATGGTTTATGTAATGGTGTAACAATAGTAAAATGTGTTTGCTCGTTCATTTACGCTGTCTCTCATAAACGTTATTAGTCTAACGTTATTAGTATAAATAACTTATTTTTTATATGTTTTACCTTCTTTATATACCAATGTTTCATAACCTAAATTTAAATCAGAAACTTTAACAACTTTTAAATAGTCTTTCTCTGATTCGTCAATCTGTAAATGTAAATTAGAATTAAGACATTTTCCGTATCGTATAATCTTATAACCGCCGTTTAACATTTTGTTTGTTTTATCGTATACTACAAAAAATGACCACTTTTTTGTACTCATATAAACTTGGTCCTATTTTTTAGTTTCTGTGACTATAAGCTGGGTTCCTTGTGCAGATCCTGCATATGATCCGCCTGTTTCCTGTGCTTTTAAATAGTAAGTATAAGTTCCAGATGACGGAGTCTCTATAGTTGTTCTAGAAGCAGACGAGCTGTATGTTGAAGTAGGTGCCCAATTTCCTAATGTAAGAACGAGAGTTGTTGCACGGTACAACTTAAAATCTATTGGACACGTACCGGATGAACAAGTAAACGTGGTACTACAATCAAATTTTAGATCCCCACCTGTAGTTGTAACTGATAGAGATAATAATGTTGTTTCACCGCTTAGAGCAGTAGGTCCATTAGCAGTTGTATATGTTATACTTGTAACGGCTTCATCTTCTATTTGTTCTGTGTCGACAGTATTAAGCTCTGCAAGGTCGCCAGCATCACTGATGAATGCCTGTTTAAACACTGCTGTTCCGTCTGACTTGAGCGAGTACTGATCAACACCGTCAATCTGTCCTACAATCTCCGTATCGTCGATCCATATACCATCTAAATCTGCATCTTTGGTGCCTGTGCCGATTTTAAAATAACCACCAGAATCAATTGTAACAGCAGATGCTAATGTATCACCAAGTAAACCCTGGGCTCCTTGCACGCCTTGTGGCCCAGTAGAGCCTTGTGCTCCGGTTACGCCTTGTGAGCCTTGAGCTCCTGTAGATCCTTGAGCACCCTGTACACCTTGTGGCCCAGTAGAGCCTTGTGCTCCGGTTACGCCTTGTGCTCCAGCAGTGCCTTGTGAGCCTTGAGCTCCTGTAGATCCTTGAGCTCCTTGAGCTCCGGTTGCACCTTGAGATCCTGTGGCTCCCGTAGACCCTTGAGCACCAACAGCACCTTGAACCCCTTGAGCTCCAGTTACACCTTGAGCACCTGTTGCCCCAGTATCACCCTGATTACCTTGAGCTCCAGTAGCCCCTTGAGCACCAGTAGTACCTTGTGAGCCTTGAGCTCCAGTAGCTCCTTGAGCACCGGTATCGCCTTGATTGCCTTGAGCTCCAGTGGAACCTTGAGCTCCAGTGGAACCTTGAGCTCCTTCTAACGCTAACACGTTCCAGTAGGTAGCGTTTGGCGGCTCGTTATTCGTCGATTGCAAAATACAAATGTACGTAGTGCCGTCATTACCAACGGAATCATTCGGATCGTATGTAGTACCGCTGTCCCATTCACCGATATAATTGATACCTGTAGCTCCAGTTGCCCCAGTATCGCCTTGATTACCTTGAGCTCCAGTGGAACCTTGAGCTCCTTGAGCTCCTTGAGCTCCAGTTGAACCTTGAACTCCTTGAGCTCCAGTTACACCTTGTGAGCCTTGAGCTCCTGTAGATCCTTGAGCACCCTGTACACCTTGATCGCCTTTAGTACCAGTAGCTCCTTGAGCTCCTTGAGCACCAACATCGCCCTGATTTCCTTGAGCTCCTGTAGCTCCAGTTGAGCCTTGAGATCCAGTAGCTCCTTGAGATCCAGTTACACCTTGTGCTCCTTGAGCTCCAGTTATCCCTGCTGATCCTTGAGCTCCAGTTGGTCCTTGAGCCCCAGTAACGCCTTGTGCTCCTTGATCGCCTTTTACACCCTGATACCCTTGTGTTCCTTGATAACCTTGTGTTCCTTGATAGCCTTGTGCTCCTTGATCCCCTTTTACACCTTGATAGCCTTGCGTTCCTTGATAGCCTTGCGTTCCTTGAACACCCTGCGGTCCTTGATAACCCTGCGGTCCTTGAACACCGTACGGAAACTCTTCTAACGGATCTTCGTCTGGATTACCCTCACCATATGTGTATTCTGGTGCTGTTTCGACTCCAGCTGTAGTTTGATTCGAAGCAACTATATTAATAGTAGCTAACGCCATTTCACCTTCAATAAGCGTATTAGGGGTAAAGCTATCTATCCACCCTCTAAACTCGTACGTCGAATTGTCTGGAAAGGTTAAACCAACCTGCGTAATAACTCCGATCATTTCTAAAATTTGATCGTATATCGCAGGATCATACTTACATAAAACAGAAGTATCACCTAAAAACTTTAAATGATTCGGAGCTTTTGTATGCCAATCGGTGTTAGCAAGAGTCGTAGTATCTACGCCGCCTCCCATTTCTATAGACGGTGGAGTTAACTCCTTCTCGTACAGATACAACAATATACCGCTTGGTGCATTTGCGAATTGAACAGTAGTTTTAAATCCGTCGTGTATCCAAGACATTTACTGTTCCTTGATTGTTACAAAAGTATCTATTGAAAATATAAAGCGTTGCTTAGAACTTTTTTCAGTCCCTAACGAAACGATGCCAGATGCTGAAGATATATTTTCAATTACAAAAGTTGTACCATTGATTACTTCAGAAACTTGTGACTTATTTTGAAGAGCGTCTAACAGTGTTCTTGCCTTTTTGTATCCGTTGTCGTACGTTCTAGATCTTATTACAAACTGAACACCGTATCTTTGATCCAACGCTCCAGACATACTCTTACCTTGAGTATACGGTTCAACATCGAAGATCGCCGCAGCATCGTTTTCGATAGCATCGCTATCCGGTAAAAACCCTTGAAACAACGGCCATGTACTCGAATCTGATACAGCTGTAAATAACGACAGTGTACTGATCAAGTACTGTGCAAGTATTGCAGACGGAACGATAGTTGTAGCATCTGTTGAGCTAACATAAAACACTATTTTACTAAACACAGTACTATAAGAAACTGTAACTTTGTAATACACTGAATAAAAGATGTTTTCTACAGGTGCAGCAAACTCATAAGTGTATGTACCCACTGAAGAGTTGATAGTAGCGGTGTCCGCAGCAACAACAGTAGCACCAGTATCATTTCGTACAATTCCAGCAGTTCCAGCTGCGTTCGATAATACAACGCTTGTAGCGTCGGTTAAAACACCCTCACGCTTAGTTGTAAAAGTAAGTGTAGCCATTATGTTATAGTCGCCTCCGTTGTCCAATTGATTCTAATATCTGCGGCTACAATTGTCATCGGTACACCAAAAACTTGTACATTAGGTGTAGAACTCTCTGGGTATACATCAATATTATAGTAGTTACTTTCTGCTTGTGTAATATCAAAAAGATAATATCCATCTTCAGTTTCAGTAGGATTTGTATCTGTCAACGCTATCCTAGAACCAGACCAATCATTTTCTACCTTAACAGTGATATTAGCTGCGTCTCCAGTGACCGGTTCTCTTGTAATTCTATTAAACGCATACACTCTAAGTTTTTGACCAGCTACGTTCTTTTGCATTTTATTACTTAACCTCTTCTATTTCTAAAGACTCATTAGGGTCTATAGTCTTGCTCGTCTTGGTGTACCACTGATTATTACCAGTAGTACCTGTGACGTTTCCATCCTCATCCTTAATCTCGACCTGAGGTCGATAAACTCTTATAGGCTCATTTTCTTGCGGGTGCGGATCTTCACCTTCTTCTGCCGCGTACCGCAGGGCGTACTTGTCGATCAGAGCAACGGTGATATCTGACAGGGTCACTGTCGAAGCTGCGTCGCCAGCGATTGCTTCAGCGACAAATGGTAAAATGTCTGTGGTGGCGTCAAGACTCATTATTGAACCTCGTT
>Ga0180430_10005209_pt1 | contig 10833 bp, 6 predicted proteins | sample SS_ome_9_FD_132999 | JGI IMG/M metagenome (GOLD analysis project Ga0180430, IMG submission 132999) | Hypersaline lake sediment archaeal communities from the Salton Sea, California, USA - SS_1_S_2 metaG | ecosystem: Environmental > Aquatic > Non-marine Saline and Alkaline > Hypersaline > Sediment... | reverse complement strand
TTTATGGTGGAGAACCAGACAAGCTTAGGGTTGTGGCATCCCCAAGAGGAAACAATGTAAGGGTAACTGTCAATATCCTGGATTTATTCGGAAACCTTGCCAAAGGGGCTGACTGCAGTGTTATTGTAGGCAGCAATTACCGGTTGAAGACCAAAGACGGATTCGGAACAGTGGAAATACGGGCGGGGGATGGAGGAATACGGAGAATTAAGGCAGAATGCCCTGAACTGGGATTATATGGTATCAGTAATCCGGTTTCATCGGAAATTCCAGTGTTGTTCGGCGAGATTCATTGTCACAGCAGCCTAAGCGATGGATTGGGGACCGATGAGGATAATTATCTGTCAGCACTTAATGCCGGGCTTGATTTCGGTGCACTGTCTGACCATGATACATTGCTTGAGAAAGACGAAGCCTTATGGGAGAAAACCGTATATAATGCAGAGAAATTCAATAGCGAGCCTCATTTTGCGAGCATTCTGGGATATGAATTGCTAACATACAATGGCAATGAAACAGCCGGTCATATAAATTTCTACTATTCCGGAGAGAAGGGTGAAATGATACCAAGACCACAGCTTGGTGATATCCCCGAAATATGCAGGAGAACCGGTGCACTTGCCATACCTCATCATACAATGTACGGAGGTCAGTTTTTCGGACAGATGGGACTTAGGCTTGACCTAATGGACCCGAAGGACTTTTCAGAGAATTTTATGCCTGTCGTGGAGATATATAGCACACATGGAAATTCTGAAGCACCAGGATGCGAAAGATCTGTTCTTGGTATAAACCCGGAAAGTTCGGTTATATCAGCTTTGGACAAAGGATTCAAATGGGGTTTCATCGGTGGAAGTGACAACCATGAAAGCCTCCTTGGACATGCTTTCAGAGTGGATAAAATTCCAAGGACCATAAACAATGAACATATGCAGTTCAGACACGGGCTTACAGCAGTATTTTCGAAGGAAAACACAAGAAGAAGTATATTTGATGCCGTAAAGAGGCGTTCAGTTTACGCGACTACGGGAGAAAGAATACTGTTATACGTGGAAATCAACGGAACTCAGATGGGAAATGAGTTAGCTTTGGAATCCGGTTCTGAGAATCGCTGCATAGAAATAATTGCTGCCGGAACTTCCAATATAGAAAGAATTGATATAATCAGAAACGGCATAACCCTATCAAGACGGGAACCTGGAACCCTTGACTGCGAAGTATATTATGTTGACGAAGAACCCCTTGAATGTCCTGTTTACTACTACGTGAAAGTAGTACAAAAAGACGGCGAAATGGCCTGGTCTTCTCCAATTTGGATCAATCTGAAAAAATAAACCACCCACTTTTTTGCTCTACACCCTTCGGGTAAAACGCAAATTTGCTCTACACCCGAAGGGTGAAGAGCAAAAAAGGGTGAAGAGCAAATTTGTAAGGTTATTCCGGGGTCTGAAATTTACGGATGACTATTTTCACGAGTTCCACAAGGGGAATAATGGCGAAAGCTGAGCATACGGATATGAGCCATTGTATTCCGGTCAAAGGTACCGTTCTGAAGATTTTATTGAATGCGGGTACAAGCACAACTGAAACCTGAAGCATTGCTGCGACCGCAAGGGAGCCAAAGAGCAACCTGTTTGAGAAAAACTCTTTTTTTAAAATGGAACCGGTCAGAGACCTGACATTTGTTACATGGAACAGTTGTATAAGCCCAAGCACGACAAAAGCCATGGTTATTGCAGTGTCGGTCCCGAACCTGGGAAGTGCGTACATATATACAAGCAATGTTATGACAGCCTGAAGGACTCCCTGATATATGATGTTTATTCCTACGATTCCGGAGAATAGATTTCCCGAAGCATCCCTGGGCTTCTTTTCCATGATTCCATGTTCTGCTTTTTCAACGCCAAGGGAAAGAGCAGGGAAGGAGTCAGTAACCAGGTTTATCCATAGGATATGTATGGGGAACAGGAACTGCCAGTTTAACAGTGTTGCAACAAATACTGAAAGAACTTCCGCTGTATTTGCTGATAAAAGGAACTGTATGGCTTTTCGAATATTATCATAAGTTCTCCTGCCTTCCTCAACAGCTACAATTATTGTGGCAAAATTGTCATCTGCCAGTACCATATCAGCTACACTTTTTGCAACGTCTGTTCCTGTTATTCCCATTCCGATTCCGATGTCAGCAGCCTTGAGTGAGGGAGCGTCGTTTACGCCGTCACCGGTCATTGCAACTATTTTCCCTTTGTTTTTCCAGGCATTTACTATACGGACCTTGTGTTCAGGTGAGACCCTGGCAAAAACTGAGTACTTACCGATTCGCTGGGTGAGTTGCTTATCTGATATATCGTCCAGTTCCCGGCCTGTTATTACCTCAGATTCATCCTTTAGCATTCCCAGCTGTTTGGCAATTGCATAAGCGGTATCCCGGTGGTCGCCCGTAATCATTACGGCTTTCATTCCTGCCTTTTTACATATTTTTATTGCATGCTTTGCTTCAGAACGCGGTGGGTCTATCATTCCCGTAAGCCCGGTAAATATCAGGTCACTTTCAAGCTCGTTGCTTCCGGATCCTTCCGGTATGGTTGAAGATTCCTTGTAAGCATATGCAAGAACCCTAAGAGCTTTTTCAGCCATGTTCGAGTTTGCAGCCAGGACAGCTTCTCTGTCGGCTTCAGTGAAATTACGTATTTTTCCCTTGTCAAGAACCCTGGTGCACCTGTCCAGAAGAATATCGGGAGCACCTTTTACGAGAACTTTGTAACTGTCATCAAACCTGTTGACAACAGTCATGAGCTTTCTTTCTGAATCAAAGGGAAGCTCGTATTCCCTGGGGTGAATCCGATCCATGGTATTCTTATTGAAGCCATTGTTGAACGCAAACTGAATAAGAGCTGTTTCCGTAGGGTCACCTATCATCTTGATTCCATCCCCGGAGAGGGAAAGCCTTGCATCATTGCATAGAACCATGTTGCTTACAAGCATCTCGGAATCATTGCCTTTGACAACCGGCCCTGTGATACCGGAACCGAATGTAAAAAGGTTCTCCACAGTCATGCGGTTAAGGGTCAGGGTACCTGTCTTGTCAGAACATATAATCTGGGTGCTTCCCAGAGTTTCAACCGCCGGCAGCTTCCTGACAATAGCTTTTCTGGCAGACATCTTCTGCACACCTATTGCCAATACTACAGTTACTATGGCAGGCAGTCCTTCCGGTATGGCTGCTACGGCAAGACTAACTGAGGTCATGAACATGTCAATGGGATTTCTGCCCTGAATCATCCCGATGAGGAAAATAACAAGGGCGGCCGCCAGAACGGCTATGCTAAGTATCTTTCCTGTTGCATTCAGCCTTTGTTTAAGAGGTGTTTCCGTTCCGATGTCCTTGTCACTGATATATTCGGCTATTTTACCCACTTCTGTGTCCATACCGGCTGAAACAACTATACCGCTTCCTCTTCCGTACGTAACAATGCTTGATGAATATACCATATTTATACGGTCGCCCAGGGGAAGCCCTTCATCCTTAAGGGTGCTTATTGATTTTTCAACAGCTACGGATTCACCTGTCAGGGCAGATTCCTGCACCTTCAGGCTGGCGCAATGTATAAGCCTCAGATCCGCCGGCACATAATCTCCGGCTTCGAGCTCAACAAGATCCCCGGGAACGATGTTCTCACGCTTTGTACTAACTACTACACCGTCCCTTACTACATTTGCATAGGGTTTGGACATTCCCATGAGAGCTTCAAGTGCTTTTTCAGCCTTGTTCTCCTGAAAAACTCCTATTACTGCATTAATTATGACTATGGCGAGTATAATGATTGAATCCGTAAGTTCATTGAACAATCCGGCAATTATTGCGGCAACAAGAAGAACCAACACCATAACATCCTTGAACTGAAGCAGGAATCTTACGAGAAGACTTTTTCTTTTCTGCTCTTCAAGCATGTTTTTTCCATGCTCCATAAGTCTCTTGTCAGCTTCCTCTCCTGAAAGACCGTTTTCACCTGTCTCAAGGCTGGAATATATTTCCTCTGGGTCCATGGTATGCCAGATATTCATGATGTTCCTCCGTGAATCAATGTTATCAAATATGAAGGTCGGCTTCAAATTCAGATATGTTCATCCAGTTCCTCTAGACTTTCGATGTATATATCCGCATTTGTTTCGATGGGTATGCTATGGGAATTGAAGTAACAGCATCTTATGCCTGCATTTTTGGCTGCCAGCACGTCCAGTTCCCGGTCGCCGACCATCAGCACATCATCCTTTTTGAGTTTGTATTTATCGATGAAATAATGTATGCAGTCCGGCCGGGGCTTTCTGCCGAAACCATCCTCCCTTGTAATTATTTCCCTGAAATACGGAGTATACCCGAAATGTTCAAGGAAATTATATATGGAATTGCCTCTGTTTGTATAAATAAGATTCATTCCGTCAAGTGTGATGACCTTTTCAAGCAGCACGGAAGCTCCGGGAAAGGGGAGGGAACCGGATGGATCCATTCCTTCTTCTGTAACGGTGAACCTGTTTCTTAGGTCCTCGTATTCTATACCGTATTTATCTGAATAATGGCTGAACGTTTCGCCTAGTGACCTGTGCAGATAAACAAGTATATCCTTTCTTTCCTCGCATATACCATAAGTAGAAAGTACATTTACAAACACATCTGCCACTGCCGGATAAGTATCAAATAAAGTGCCGTCGAAGTCCCATATGATATACCTGAACATAAAATCCTACTTTCATTTTGCATTAACTGAATATATACTATACTAAATCCAAAGCAAGGGGCAATGAATTGATAAAACTACGTGATGAAAAAGTATATTTGTTTTACGGAGATACTGTTGTAAAGCCTGATGAAATAGAAGACAAGTGCTGTATTCTGAAACCCGGCGAGGACTACAGTAAAAGAACCATGGCTTATTCCATTCTGCAAAAGCATAATACATCAGGCTCGGAAAAACACCTTTCGATTAAATTTGATGCCCTTGCATCCCATGACATAACTTATGTGGGAATCATTCAGACAGCCAGGGCAAGCGGACTTACGGAGTTTCCTATTCCATATGTACTCACGAACTGCCACAACAGCCTTTGTGCCGTGGGCGGAACCATAAACGAGGATGACCACTCCTTCGGTCTTTCTGCAGCCAGGAAATACGGTGGGATTTATGTGCCTGCACATCTGGCAGTAATACACCAGTATATGCGCGAAGCAATGTCAGGGGCGGGTAAAATGATACTCGGGTCTGACAGCCATACCAGATATGGCGCACTTGGTACTATGGCCATGGGAGAGGGTGGACCGGAACTCGTCAAGCAGCTTCTTGGAAAAACCTATGAAATAGATTATCCCGGCATATGCCTTGTTTATCTAAAAGGTGAGCTTAATCCGGGAGTTGGTCCTCATGATGTGGCACTTGCCCTTATCGGAAAGGTATTCAAGCAGGGTTTCGTAAAGAACATGGTTCTTGAATTTGCCGGTCCCGGTGTAAGCGGACTTTCAATGGATTTCAGAAACGGTATAGATGTAATGACTACTGAGACCGCATGCCTAAGTTCAATTTGGACTACTGATTCAAAGACCAGGGAGTACTATAAAATTCACGGCAGGGAGAATGACTTCAGGGAATTGAAACCAGGAAACGGAGCATTGTATGACAAGCTCATTGAAATAGATCTTTCGGAAATAAAGCCTATGATAGCTTTGCCTTTCCATCCATCCAATACCTACACTGTCAGGGAATTCATAGACAATGCTGAATATATTCTGGCTGACATAGAGGAACAGGCTGCAGGTATGGCAGGAGGAATAAACTTCAGGCTTGCTGAAAAAGTAAAAGGTAATGAAGTTAAGGTGGACCAGGGAATAATTGCAGGTTGTGCAGGTGGAACTTTCGAAAATATACTTTCGGCGGCAGAATTATTGAAAGACCGTAGTACCGGAAGCGGAGATTTTTCACTGAGTGTATATCCACAGAGCCAGCCGGTTAATTATGCACTTAATAATACTGATGCCGTCAATACCCTGATGAATTCAGGAGCAGTAATAAAAACAGCTTTCTGTGGACCTTGTTTCGGTGCAGGTGATGTACCGTCCAACAACGGTCTCAGCATAAGGCATACCACAAGGAATTTTCCCAGCAGGGAAGGGTCGAAGCCGGGAGACGGACAGATGGCCGGAGTTGCACTCATGGATGCAAGAAGCATTGCTGCCACTGCGGCAAACGGAGGGATACTGACCCCGGCAGACGAAACTGGTTTCAGGGAACCGAGTGCCGAATATGTTTATAACGGAACCATATATCAGAACAGGGTTTACAATGGATTCGGCAATAAGGATGATTCGGTAGAATTAAAATATGGTCCCAATATAAAGGACTGGCCTGAATTCGAGGAATTGAAGGAAAACCTTCTTTTGCTGGTTGCATCAGTCATTGATGATGAAGTAACCACAACCGATGAACTGATTCCATCAGGAGAAACTTCATCCTATAGGTCGAATCCTCTAAGACTTGCAGAATTTACACTCAGCAGGAAAGATCCGGAATATGTAAATCGTGCAAAGGAAGCAATGGCTGCGGATATGAGCAGGGCAGAAGGAGCTTTGAATGAATATAAGGACATTTCTCTTGAAGATACAAAGATAGGAAGCCTCATTTACGCAAATAAACCCGGTGACGGCTCTGCCAGGGAACAGGCTGCATCATGCCAGAAGGTGCTCGGGGGCCAGGCAAATATTGCAATTGATTATGCAACAAAAAGATACAGGAGCAATCTCGTAAACTGGGGAATGCTTCCCTTTACTGTCCCGGAGAAACCACTTATTGAAGCCGGAGACCATATACTGATACAAGGCTTGAGAAGTGCCTTGACTGCAGGGAAATCATCGGTTATTGCAAAGAACATAAGCAATGGAACCGAATTTGAACTTAATCTGCCCGGAATGACTGATGAAGAACGGCAGATTATCCTGGACGGATGTCTTATCAACAACTATAGGAAGAACAGGTAAAAAATGGACGATAAAAAGAGGGATATGATCCTTAACGGGAAGATGAGCAGGATAATAATAAAGCTTGCTTTTCCTCTTATGCTGAACAATCTTATACAAACCGTATATAACATCACTGATACATATTTCGTCAGCCAACTGGGTGACACCGAGGTTGCTGCAACAGGTTTTGTCTGGAACCTTATTTTCCTTGTGATTTCCCTTGGGCTGGGACTGTCCGTTGCAGGCCGGTCCATGATCTCACAGTATGTGGGAGCTCATGATGAGGAACAGGCAAGGCATACTGAAGCCCAGCTTTTCTCCTTCCTTTCGGTACTGGGTCTTGCATTCAGTCTTCTGTTCTATATCCTTGCCCCCTGGATTCTCAAACTGATGGGAGCTGACGGTGAACTATATAAATATTCACTGTCATACATGAGGATAATAATGCTCGGTATGCCCTTCTCTTATCTGTATTTTGCATTCAGCTCCGTGAAAAATGCAAGAGGCGATATGGTAACTCCCATGGTAATAAGTGCGATTTCTGTTGCTCTGAATATAGCTCTTGACCCCATCTGCATATTTGACTGGGGTTTCGGATGGGGCGTAGCAGGAGCTGCCATTGCCACGACTTTTTCAAGAAGTGTAGTTGCAATCATAGTAATCGTGGGAGTATCAATGGGCAAATTCGGCATGAAGCTTAAAAGACGTGATTTTGCTTTCGATAAAAGTATAATAGGCAGAATCCTTAAAATAGGTGTTCCTGCTTCACTCGGTCAAGCCACAGCTGCCATAGGATTTACGATAATGATGGTAATGGTCAAATCCTTCGGGGAACTGACACTGGCAGCATATGTCATAGGAAGCAGGGTCAATTCAGTGGTGCTGATGCCTCTCATGGGAATAGGCTGGGGTCTTACAACAATTGCCGGGCAGAATCTGGGTGCCGGAAATCTTGAAAGAGTAAAAAGCGGATTCAGGTGGAGCATATCCTACTCAATGATATTTGCAGTTATAGGAGGAGCCATAATGGCCCTGACAACTGAAGGAATCATGGAAATCTTCTCTGATAATCCGGTAGTCATTGACCAGGGAACCTTCTTTCTATATATGATCATTCTTGCTCTTCCACTTATGGGAATCTTTCAAAGCCTGATAGGCCTTTACCAGGGAACCGGACACACGAAATTCTCATCTGTCATGATGATTGGCAGGCTTTGGGTGCTGAGGATTCCTATGATCCTTTTGATGAAGAACTTCACGGGATTTGCCGAAAGATCCGTTTGGTATGCCATTATACTAAGCAATATTGTAATATGTGCAGTAGGGTTGGTAGGATACTGGCATGGCTTCTGGAAGAAAAAGACTGTTTAGCATCACTAACATTTGATATATCATACATATAGAAGGTAACCGGATTGCTATTTCAGGGGGGATTGGAATGAGCGATGTTTTCAGAAGGCTAACATTTAACAGAAATAGGATTCTTACGGCAGAAGACGCCGAAAGATTCATACTTGAAGGGCTCCGGCTTATTGGCGAGATAGGTTTCAAGTCAGACGGCACCGATGAGTTCAATCAGCTTATGTCTGATTTCGGTTGCATTGTTGAAAAAGACCACCTGAAGTTTCCCCGCAGGGTTCTTGATTTCACCATGGACAGGATCAGGGATTTCAGGGAAGGGGAGATCAGGAAAGAGCATCCGGTTTCAAACAAGATAGAGTGGTATATGTCTGGTCAGGCGACATATTGGAATGTTCCGTCAGACAATTCCCTAAGGCTTGCAACCAGGGCAGACCTGGCTGCATACCATCGGATGCTTGATGCCATGGATGTGGGAAGAACCCATCCCGGTGTCCTGCCTCGGGATGTCAATGTAAAGACCGCTGATGTTCATGCTTTTGCAACGATTGCAATGAACAGTGAAAGACCATGGAGAGTGTCACCTTTTTCTGCTGAAGCAGTTCCTTTTATGTTAAATATACTTGAGGCCGCACTAGGCGACGATGAAAAGGCCAGGGAACTGGGTAAGGAAATCTGTTTCCATAAACTTTGGATAAATTCACCCTTCATGATATGCAGGGAAACCATAGAAGGAGCCATGATAAGCAGGAAACTGCTGGGACATGAAGTCAGGATAACCATAATGCCCGTAAGCGGGGCAAGCAGTCCCGTAACTGCAGCAGGAGCAATTATTCAGGAGGTTGCAGAAGTTATCGGGGCAAATATTATTTCACTTGCCTTGGATGACTGCATCTGCGGATATGTTTCATCAACAAATATATTTGATTTCACTTCAAATATACACTGCCAGCCTGGACCGGACAGCAATATAAGAAGGATGATGGGAAAAGACATGGGTTACTATATGTTCGGGGTTCCCGCAAAGGCCGGAATACCCCCGACCACATCAGCTGCTACAGTGGGAGTGCAATCTATGATGGAAAAGACCTTTGACTTTGCGATAGGTGTAATGAGCGGAGACCGATTCTTCGGAGCAGGAGGAGTTCTTTCACAGTCGGATACTGCAAGCCCTGTACAGATGGTACTTGATATTGAAGCAAGGGATTATATGCAGAAAATGCTTGACGACATTGATTTGTCAGAAGAAGCCCTTGCCGTGGATGAAATACTGAAAGTAGCTCCAAAAGGAGCAGAATATCTCATGTCCGAACACACATATGAACACTACAGGAAATCCATGTGGTTTCCCGAACTCATGGATCGCAGAACCTCGGCATCTTTCATGAAGGATCCTCACACCATGCTTGACAAGGCAAGGGAAAAGGCAATGAACCTTATCGCAAACGCTCCGAACAGATGCCCCTTGGGTCCACAGGCTGTCAGACAGATAAAAGAAATTACTGAAGAAGCGGACAGGGTAATAGGGGGAAGAAAATGAAATGCGTGATAAAACCCGCGGATTCGTCGGATTATGAACGATGTGTAGAAATTGCAGTAAAAGCCTGGCAGGCAGGATATGATGAGTACAGGGATATACTGGGTCAGGAACTGTTTGTGAATGTGTTCCCTGAATGGGAAAAGGCCAAGGGTGATTCCATGAAACCATATTTCTCAGGTAGAGAAGGGCTGTATGCCTTCAAGGCAGTTGAGGGGGATATGATTACCGGATTCATAACCTGCAGACTTGATCAAGAAAAAATGGTAGGTGAATTATGCAATAACGCAGTAGATCCTGACTTCCAGGGCAGAGGTGTAGGGGGAGAAATGTATCGATGGATACTTGATTTTTTCCGTAAGGAGAAAATGACTGCAGCTTTGGTTAATACAATGGATGAGAATGCGTATTTACCGGCAAGAAAGGCATATGAAAAGGCAGGGTTCCAAAAGAAACTCAAACGCCTTACATATTATATGAAGTTATGAATGATTTCAGATTCTCGGAGATGGAAAGAATCGAAGGACCGGAGCTGGACTTGGTGGTTTCAAAGCTGTGTCCTGCAAATCCTCAAAAAGGATACGTTCCTGCATACAGGCTCAGAATAATGCTGCACGGTACGGATACGGAAGTAGGTCTATGCGATCTAAGGATCGGACACAACGACAATACTTACTACGGTGGGAACATCGGATACGGTGTATATGAGGAATACAGGGGAAATCATTATGCCGCAAAGGCATGTATGCTGTTGAAGGATCTTGCCTTGGAACATGGCTTTGATTATCTTGTCATAACCTGCGATCCCGGTAACATTGCATCAAGAAAAACATGTGAATACTTAGGATCAAAGCTTGATGGTATATTCAAGCTCCCGGAATGGACAGAAATGTACAAGATGGGAAAAAGGATGAAATGCAGGTATATTTGG
>Ga0180430_10005208_pt1 | contig 10833 bp, 8 predicted proteins | sample SS_ome_9_FD_132999 | JGI IMG/M metagenome (GOLD analysis project Ga0180430, IMG submission 132999) | Hypersaline lake sediment archaeal communities from the Salton Sea, California, USA - SS_1_S_2 metaG | ecosystem: Environmental > Aquatic > Non-marine Saline and Alkaline > Hypersaline > Sediment... | reverse complement strand
CCAGATGTGGTATTTATAGATTACCTAAATATATGTGCTAGTGCTCGAATGAAGAACACTGGTTCAGTCAACTCATATACTATGGTGAAGTCTATAGCCGAAGAACTTCGTGGACTTGCCGTGGAATATAACATTCCACTTTTCACGGCAACTCAAACCAATCGTCAAGGTTTCTCCAGTACCGATGTTGACCTAACAGATACTTCAGAGTCGTTCGGACTTCCGGCGACTGCTGATTTTATGTTCGCGTTGATCTCTACGGAGGACTTGGATGAAATGGGCGTAGTGATGGTAAAACAACTTAAGAACCGTTACAACGACGCAGCCTCGAACCGTAAGTTTTTGGTTGGAATAAATAGAGCAAAGATGAAACTTTTTGACTCTGAAGATTCCACTGCACTCACGCAGAGCAATCAGACAGAATCAAAGAGAAATGGTTCTGGTTTTGATGGTTCAAATTTTGATGATAAATTTGTATCGAAGTCTAAAGAAAATGATTTTGCTAATTGGAATATATGATGGCAAGTGATATTCGGGAAATAAATAACAGAAGCGATTCTTTGACTCGTAGCATTGAAAATGTTATTGGTACTCTTGATGAGTATCTGATCCAGAATATTACGTCTCAAGATTCGGTTATTCCTGTCATCGGACTGAACGAAGATGGTTCACTTGGTCTGTTCGAAGGTGGCAAACCAATTCCGATTGATATACTTGAAAGAGGAGAAACTCAAGAAAAGGTCATAGTTCAGAGAGAAATAATCATCTCTTCTGATGGCAAAAACAAACAAACTGTAGAAGAAATAGATTTTGATGGTGACTTTTTTACAGCTTCGAGAACTGGTACGAAAATTGAAGTATCTCTGAAGGATCGTGCTAGTTTTCTTGTCTATATAAGTGATGAAGACCCTGTAAAAAATGAATTGATAAGAGATGGTGATTTTTGGTTTTTAAGTCTTTTTGGAAAAATGTATGTAAGGTATGACGGTGTATGGGTTCAACCCCATCCACAGTGAGGTGAAATATGGCTATAACATTCCCGTCCACACCCAGAATTAACCAAACCTTTACTTCCAGTTCACGAACATGGAAATGGAATGGTTTTGCTTGGGATGCTGTGTTGGATATTCCAACAGGCGGGGGTGGTGCAGGTCTTTCTGGAGATCCAGGAACTCATGTAACTCATAACATTGATGCTGATCATTTCTATCCAGTAATTTCATCAGACAGAAACGGAACTGGAAGAAAGGTTCTTGTTCTACAGGATGACGGAACGGTTGGATTTGAGTATATATTCTTTCATGATGTGTTCAAACCGAGTGAATTTACCTTCACTATTGGTTCCTTTACTCTTGGTGGTTCTACATCAAAAACTGCTTTGATTGGACCTAGTAGTTCTAATTTCAACCTTGGTGTTTATGGCTCTTTTGCAGTTACATATCCTTCTCTTACCGTAGAACCAGTATCTGCTCAAATTTCTGGTAATTTTGTGAGTGGATCTCCGATATCATTGGCTTCTCCTTTTACTTCTCTTTCTACCAGTGGATTGTCAATCCCATATCCCGTTGGTGATGACCCAACCTCCACATTCACCTTAACCGCTGTTGGTGAAAATGAAGTGAGTCAGACGAAAACTACCAACATAGTTTTTCCGAATAATTTTTATTATGGGACTTCAACTTTGGATTTTGAGGACAATGACATTCTTTCACAGAATCTGACTGCTGTACTAAGAACTGGAACACAATTGGTAAATGGGTATTCATTTGTGGTTAATAGTGATCTTGGAGAGGCTGTTTGGTTCGCTTATCCATACAGACACGGAAAAGTCAAGAAAATTGTTGATCCCGATGCAAACGAAGACAAAACGAATCGGTTTGCAAGAGTATCTGTTCAATCTCATATAAATCCAAATAATTTTGAAGAATCTTATAATATTTACCGCAGTTCTCAACTGGGTCAGGGAGAAGAGAATTTAAGAATTACGGTGGATCCAAACGACCTTGGATAAAAAAAATTATAAATAAAGAGAAGTATAAATTCTCTGGAGTAACCCATGCCATTCAGAATAACTGACATTATTAGTCCGCAAAACTCGGAATTCATTAGATTTACTGAGAGTTTTTATTATGCGATGGATGGTGTTGACATCAACAACAGTGTTCGTGGTTTTCAGAATCAATTAGGAATCACCAGTGGCAGTGATATTAATGTTCTTGGTCGAACTGGTAGTGTCAAGTTCATTGTAACAGACCCAAGCGATCTGCCTCAAGCAATTAAAGATGACGTTTTCTTGCAAAGTGGTGATGCGTTTGCCACTGTTGGAACTGGAGACATTGTTCAGGTTGTTCGTGGACTCTTCCGAGAAGATAAGGGTTACACTTTTTCTGTAATTTTTGATGCTTCAAATGAAGGTGATGAAGAGGGTGAAGGTGTAAATGCTAACTTCCCCGAAGGACAAGTTGGTACGATCGTCTTCAACGCCGACGACGCCAAGTTCTATGGATATAACGGAACGACATGGGCTGAAGTTGGATCGGGTGCTGCTGGAGCGTTAGAGTATACAAAGGGTATTACTGCGCCAACGGATCCTGTTCTCGGTGAAAAGTGGTTTGAAACTCGATCTGGCCTGGAATTTACTTACTTAGGTTCGGACGACGGTTGGGTTGCTGTTAACGTTATTCGTGGTTCTACTGGTGCTGATGGTGCTCAGGGTCTAAGAGGTTTCACTGGTAATACAGGTAATACGGGCGCTACAGGTAACACGGGTAACACGGGTAACACAGGTAACACTGGTGCAACGGGTGCTGATGGTGCTCCTCTAGGTCTTCCTTATCAACTTGTTTCGGTCGGGCCCGGACTGCCGCTTCCAGTATCTGGTGAAATTGGAGTGAGTTTTGATGGATCCGCCGGCGTTGATTTTATTTTAGTAAATCCTGTTGATGCTTTAGGAAATGATGTCAGTGGATACTTGGACCAAACGAAAAGCTCCCTCATTACGACTGGTCTTGTCTTCCTCGAAAGTCAAAGTGATCCGACACTTAGAACATTTAGTAGATTTACCAGTACTCAATCAGCAAACGATAATACTTTATTTTACACCACCGACTGGTATGGTAACACGACAGATATTGTAAATGATATAGTAAATGGAAACACCTATTCCTTCTATTATCTTTTCGATGGAACCAGAGGAAATACTGGATTTACAGGAAATACTGGTGCTACTGGTGCAACAGGAGCAATCAGTGCAGTTTATGTTGAAGATCGAGGCGAAATTTTAGACCCTTCAACACCTGAAGATTCTATTGTCTTCAAGAGCAATATTGGATCTGTAGTATCTCTTGGTTTGGCTCAGGGAGGAGGAGATAACTCTTCTTATGGTGGTACTTATTCGATGGTGTCGGTGGAAATCGGCGGCGAACAAGGAACTACTGCCGAACACGAAACAGATACCGATGGTTGGGATGAGGTAACGGGTTATGGTCGTAAAGTTCTGGTTCTCTTGGATGATGGTACTGCTACCTTCGATTATGCAAGACCTTATGACATCTTCAAAGATAGTGAATTAAACACATCTATCGTTGACTTTACTGTGAGTAATAGTCCTTCAGATCCTGGCACCCAAAGAGCAATCGGAACTCAAGGTTCCCCAATTCTAATCGGTCCTAAAGGTATAGGCGGATTTACCTTAAGTGAAAACAATCTAAGTTATTTCCATGTTAAGTATGGTCCTTTTAATGCTCCGAGTAGTACAGCTGGTGTTACTTTGTCGATCACTCCCGCCGCATTGAGATTTGTGGGTGGCACTCAAGCCTATACATTCCAGACTGGAGTGACCCTCTTTGATAATGTGAATGACCCAATTCCTTTGGGTGGTGATTCACTTGCTTTGGAATATCCAGATTACAGTAACGATCGTGGATCGGTTAAAGTAGAAGTAGATACACCGAATGGACCCGAGACGAAGCCTTCGGCTACCATTTCGGTTCAATATGGAAATGAAGTTTTTGTAGGAGCCACTACTTATAAGGTAACAAACACCGACGATGCGGAAAATCTTCTCCTACTGGCGTCTAATTTTGTAGCAGCAGGAGGCAACGCTAGCGACATCTTTGGTGGTCACTCGGGTGGTTTTACATATACAATCGACGCTGGAGTTTATTCTGATCTTTATATTGATAGCCAAAGAACCATTGGTTTAACTACAGAACAGTTACCAGATGGTGGTCAGCAGGTAACCTCCTATATTTACATTATTTTCCCTCAATCATGGGGAACTTTGAATGATGATATAACAGACATTAAATCCCCTCCGAGTATTTCTGGTTATGCTGATTTAAAGTTTACTCCATTCGGTGCAAATGGTGGTATAGGATTCACCAATGAACTTGGATATAATGAAGATTATGTGGTATATATATCGAACACGGGTAATCCAATTGCGGCCGATGCAACGGGTACAGGAGGAATTTTCCGATGGGGGATTACTCGATCGTGATCAAATGATTTGTTAAGTGAATGAAATATGGCTTATACTAGAATATCTGATAAATTTAAACAACAAAATGCTGAAGGTAATGTATCAAAAAACGCATTATTTTATATTGTAAATTCTACCGATGTTCATTTTGCTATCAATGCTTTTCAACATCAAATAGATGAAATGGATGAAAGTTTTGATTTATCAGATGAAAACCAAAAATTTATAGTAACAGATCCTTACAATCTTCCTTCAGGATTTGAAGCCACTCCCGTTGGTGACGGGAGTGGTCTGTCTTCTATCTACAATGTGGTAGTCGGTACGGGAGACATTATCGAATCAATTCGAACTGAAATGAGAGAATCATATGGGACCACCTTTATGGTTCTATATGATGCTTCCAATCAGGGTGAGAAAACCGAAGAGTCGTTGGGTAATCTTGGTCACATTGTTTTTAACAATGCTGACAAGAAACATTATGGATGGAACGGAACAACATGGGCTGATTTTGCGACTGATTACGTCAAGTCAGTAGTACAAGTCGGCGGAAATATTACAATCACAAAAGGAAGTGGGGAGGAAACCAACATACCAATTGGTGTTACCGTCGGTGTGAGTGGTGATGGATCTCCTATTCTTACTCAAAAATTTAACTTCGTACAAGGAAACAACATGGATATAAATATATCGGCGGTTGGTGATACCGCAGATGTAGAGTTTGCCGTGAATCGAGTGATTGCGGGAACGATGTCCACATAAAGGAGAGAACTTAAAATGGCTACAATAACCAGAAATAGTAGAATTCAAGTATTATATTCGAATACAGATGGAGTTACACCAGACGATGGACAATTGTATAATGGTGAATTTGCTTGGGCTTATGGCCTCGATGGGGATCTAAAAGAACTTTACATCGGCGGCGGAGACTCAGCTGATGTCACTTTCGTTGGTGCTGAGATTCTACGACACAGTGATGATCCGTTCAATCCAGAACCAAGCGATGACAATAAACTTGCCACAACAAAGGCAATATATGAATTTGTCGATGGTCAACTTGGTCAGAAAGCTGGTGTTGTAACTATTGCTGGTGCTAACGGTAATGTTACTGTAAACGGTAATGATGGTATCACAATTGATAGCACCCCGACGACCGGCGGCGGGTTTACTGTCGGTATCGAGGATGGTGGAATAGCCAATTCTAAATTAGCGAATGACAGTATAGAGCTCCTCGCTGGTGGTGGTATAAGTCTTACAACTACTAATATTCAACTCGGCGGCCAGGCGCAAATTTCTGTTGGTGTTGACGATAGTACGATTCAAACATATGATGCCGGTGGTGGTGGTGGTAATAAAATTAGAGTCAAGGAAGGTGGTATTGACACTGCTCAACTCGCAGATGACGCGGTAACAAATATCAAGATTCTTGATGATACTATAACTAATGCTAAACTCGCAAATGATGGTTTTAACGTTTCCGATCAGTCAACTACTATTCCCATATCACTAGGTGAAACTCTCACTCTTTCGGGGACAGACAATGAAGTTACGGTTGTCGCGTCTAATAATTTATTCAATATTGGACTTCCAAGCGATGTTATAATAACAAATGACCTTTCTGTGGGTAGTACGCTCGAAGTTGGCGGTAATCTAATCGTATCAGGAAATCTGACCACACTCGATGTTACGAGAGTCGAAGTGGAAGATCCAATTATTTTCCTTGGTGCTACAAGTAGTGGACCTCCTACCGCTAGAGACATTGGATTTATAGCGAAATTTGATAATGCTAGTTATAGCGGACTGATTAGAGATAAGGATAAAGGTGGGGGTGTTTATTATCTCTTTGATACCGATAATGATTATTCTGATATTACCAATTTCGACTCTGACGACGTAACTATACAGGAATTGAGAGCGCACATTGTAGCAGGAACATTTGAATAATAATGATTTTTATGTGAGGTATTATGGGTATTAATCGTAATAATAAAATACAGATATTGTATTCAGACCAGGCGGGAGTCACACCTGATGCTTCTCAGTTAGAGTATGGTGAACTTGCTATCAATATCGCAGATGGTGCTTTATATTTTAGGGATTCCTTTGATGAATTGGGTACGGTGAGTGGATCTGGAAATGGATCTGGTTTTGAAGGAATAACCGCTCAGAATGATGGGGGAAGTGATGCGGGTGTTGATGCTGAGAATGGAAGAGTTACCATTAATACTGGAACAGGTCTTTCCAATTCTGTTGCTGGCTCAGTGTTGACGATTAACGGTAAAGATGCAGCAACTACAACAAGTTCTGTTGATGGTAAAAAAGGAATTGCTTGTTTTAACGAGAATGATTTCACTGCTTCTAGTGGTTTCATTTCTTTAGCGGATCAAATTGTAAAAGGTATCACAACAGGTCAGATTGGTGGCAGTGGAGTCAGTGTTCTACCTACCGATAATTTTATATCCATTCTTGGTGGTTACGGTATTACATGTTCTCGTAGCGGAACAGATAGCATTGTGATCAATCGTTCCTATACTGGGACTGGACTTTCGAGAGTCTGGCAATTTGATGGAAGCACCAACAATGTCAATGATATTGAAGGTGGAAACTGTGGACTTTCACTTACAGGAAATTGGCCAAGTGTTGGTTCTGGTGATTTTTATATCTATGTTCACGAAGATGACAATTCTGGTTATCCAAATGGCGAATGGATACGAAGTTTGCAAGTTGGGGATAGAATAACATTTTATGATTTTGAAGATCCAACCCGAGACTTTTTAGTCCTAACACTGAAACCACCCCAATTAGGAGGCCCTCCTTGGACTGAGTATACTACTGCTTTTGGAACCGTTTATGGGATCTATGGTGAAGTCTACGCAAGTTCTGGTGGCGGCACAATTTCCCAAAGAACAAAAGATTTCTTTGTTTTGGAAGTTACCCAACAAAGTAATGTAAATTACGATGACGATACGAGTAGATTATTCAGAAACGGCGAACCACTTAACACATATGGATTCACTGGATCGACTCCAAATAACAATGGAGAACTATACTTAGATTCTTCTACTGATAAAATTTATATTCATAAATTTGATACATCAGGAAAAGACAATCGAATCTTATTTGGTTCGTTGTCGAGTACGGACGACAACATTTTAAAAATACATCCCCAGCCGGGACAAAGAGGATTGACTGGTACTTATGCTGAGTATAAGTTAGGACCATCTGGATATGATGGTACTCGTTACTCATTTGACATTAAAGATACCATCACATATGGTGATGGATTTACTGTGGGTGATCAAGTTTATATTGATGTGCAATCTGGAACGATCTCAAATTACATTGATTCTTTCAACGGAGCAACTGGTGCCGTGGAGGGTGTCTCTTCGATTAATGGACTGACAGGTGGTATCACTTTTAATCAGGGTGACAATATCATATTGACAACTGGAGATGGCGGAATAACAATCGACGCTGCTGTTCTTACAGGAGTTACAGGCGCAACAGGTGCCACTGGGCCTCAAGGCGAACAGGGTATTCAGGGTGTCACTGGTGTAACAGGGCCAGGTGTTGGTTATACCTCGGGTGCAGATACACCGTCATCTGCAAATACAGGTGACTTCTGGTTGGAAACTGATACAGGTGATCTGTTTTTCTATGATGGATCTGCATTTGTTCAGATTTCTGGTGCAGATGGTGTCACTGGTGCCACTGGGCCTCAAGGCGATCAGGGTATTCAGGGTGTAACAGGCGCCACTGGGGTAGATGGTGTTACTGGTGCCACTGGCCCAGTCGGTGATTACGTTGAATCATTCAATGGTACAACTGGTGCGGTAGAGGGTGTCTCTTCGGTGAACGGACAGACGGGTGATGTTATTACACCAAATGAGATCGTTATGCGTTTTCCTTTGTGGAGCGTTCTCGGTGGATTGACTGGAAGTTATACCGCAAGAGCTCACAAAGTCACACAAGATTTACAATTGAAAACCGCAGAGATATATGTACCTTCTGGTCTTGCTGCGGGTAGTGGTGAAAACTTTAGTATTAGTTTCAAAAAGACAAATACATTGAGTGATTCAGTTGCAAACATTGATTCTGGTGCTACCACTTTGAATTTGGGAGGAATACCCTCTAATACCATAGGTGTAACACCACCGAAATCTGGATCTAATTATTTTTCTACTAAAACAGTTCCAGATGGAACTACATGTGGCGATGGTGATTATATTTATGTGTCTATTGTTACTAACACAGCAGATCCCTTTGATGTTGAAGCTTATTTGGTATGGGAAACGATTTAGTAACATCATATAAAGTTGCAGTGCGAAATTCTTCAATTCACGGCCGCGGGGTGTTTGCGAAAGAAAACATCGAAAGGGACACAATAATCGAAGAAAGTTATTTGGTTGATTCTGGTTTGGAAATAGAGTCTGTTCGCAAATGTAATGTGATGAATAATTACTTTTGGTCTACTTTGGACGGGGGGAGATATTTGCTAACGATAGGACTCGCTTGTGCGTTCAATGAAAGTAAAAATCCAAATACAAAGATAGAATATATCGTAGAAGAAAATATCTACAGGTTCACGACGACTCGATATATAGAAAAAGACGAAGAATTGTTCATCAATTATGCAGATAGAATAATTCGTTAGTTTAGATTTCCGATTTTATAAATAGAAGAGAACCAATACAGGAGTTATACTCATGGGCGATATTTCAGGAACAACCGCAGACTTTCCAGTAGATGCAGCAGAATGCTCTACCTTCGGACATACGTTCTCATATGGCTGTGGGGGTGGAGATACATACACCACAAGTTTTGAATGGAAAACGCTTTATCTGACTGATAATGACGGTCTTGGTGCAACGGTATTTGCTCCTGTTGTCGGCACCAGTACCGTGATCAGTGAAATCACGGGTATTGCTGTTACAGGTTCGACAGGCCCTACTGGTGATTCTATTAATAACATAGCATTAATAGGTGGTAATTTACGAATCTATATAACGGACTGGCGGGGAGATCCCGTCACTGATTTCGATTTAGGTAATGTCATCGGTCCAACAGGTGCTACAGGTGCCACTGGTAACACTGGTCCCACTGGTCCTAACGGACTCACATTTAGTAGTATAACAAACGATGTGTTCGTTTATGTTGCAAATAAAGATAGTGATCCACCAGAACTTGGTGGTATTTCTGCGGATATCTTCACTTATCTTCCAGACATTCCTCAAGTTGAAGCTACATTCCTCAAGGAAAACCCTACATCAATTACACCCAGTAAAGGTGGTTCTCTTACTATTAACAGAAACAGTTATAAAAACAATACAGTTATTGTGAATATGAACGGTAATCTTCAAGGAATAACGCTACAGAACTTCGGTACTGGTGATTATATTTCTCTCATAATGAAACAACCATCAGACGACGTTCATACATTCAACAGTGAGTTCTCTCAACCAAGTATTGGTTCTGGAACCTTCAAGTTCGCTGGTGGTTTGACTCTTGCACTCGGTAATACATATTCTGACATTGATGTGTTTTATCTCTACTGTTATGATGAACACTCATTCCTTGTAAATCACCAACAATTCCATGATGGTGTTTGACATTCGTTGACGAGTGTGTTATAATTCGTCTATGAGTATTTTTATTGATAAGAAATATATTAATCTAGTTGCAGTTCAACTTGAACGATTCGCTTGGAGTAGGGACAGTGTTGCCAGGTGCCGCTGTCCCATTTGTGGTGATTCTCAAAAGAATCAGAAGAAGACCAGAGGTTATTTCTACCAGAAGGGAAACGACTTCTTCTATCGTTGCCATAATTGTGGCTTTGGATCAAATCTCCAGAATTTTTTGAATCAGATTTCACCTGCCCTCGAAAAACAATATGTCTTGGAACGTTTCCGTAATGGTGAAACGGGAAAATCGAACTATCGAAAACCGAAAGAAGATAACATGTTCACGTTTGCAAAACCAAAGTTCAAACAGAAACACGATTTATTAAAACCACTGTTGTGCGTAAAAGACGCACCGGCGAACCATATCGTTCGTCAGTTCGTAGAGATGAGGAAGATTCCAAAGAAGTATTGGGATGTTCTATACTTTACCGATGATTTCGGTTCGTATATGAAACTCGTAGATCCAGATGTCGCGAGAATGGTCCCAGAACCTCGACTGGTGATTCCGTTTTTTAACAAGAAAGATGAAGTAGTTGCGGTGCAAGGTCGTTCTCTTACCATGCAAGGAGAAGCCAATGCTAGACAAACTGCTCGGTATATTACTGTTAAAGCGGATAAAAGTATTGATCGTCTTTGGTATGGTATGTGGCGTGCGAATCCGAAGAAAGTAGT
>Ga0180430_10005206_pt1 | contig 10835 bp, 7 predicted proteins | sample SS_ome_9_FD_132999 | JGI IMG/M metagenome (GOLD analysis project Ga0180430, IMG submission 132999) | Hypersaline lake sediment archaeal communities from the Salton Sea, California, USA - SS_1_S_2 metaG | ecosystem: Environmental > Aquatic > Non-marine Saline and Alkaline > Hypersaline > Sediment... | reverse complement strand
TGAGAAAAACAATCGGAGGTAGAGATGGACAGACCTAATATCATATTCATTTTTGCAGATCAGATGAGGGGAAGTGCAATGGGCTGCGCGGACGAGAAGGTAATTACACCGAATCTTGATAAATTTGCATCCCAGGGAACAAGATTTACAAGGGCGGTATCAAATACTCCTGTGTGCGGACCGGTAAGGGCTTCAATAATGACAGGATTGCATACCTTGCATCATAGACTTGTCAATAATGATAAGGAACTGGAAACCGTATTCCCGACCCTGGCCGGATGTCTGACCGAAAGCGGATATGACTGCGGCTATATAGGCAAATGGCATATGGGTCCTGCCGACAGGGCTGCATTCATACCACCAGGTCCCAAAAGACTGGGGTTTGATGATTACTGGGCATCATATAACTGCAATCACAGGTATTTTGACGGATACTACTACCTTGAAGACGAAAATCCTGTTTGGATTGACGGCTATGAACCTTTCGCGCAGGCAAAGCTTGCATCTGATTATATAAGGAAGAAAAGCAATGGAGATAAACCCTTCTGTATGTTCCTGTCCTTCGGTCCACCGCATTGTCCATATAGGGAAGTTCCTCAGAAGTACATTGATATGTACCCGGAGGACGAAATTAAGCTTAGACCCAATGCTCCGGAGCATACTGACAAGTCAGTCATAGCAGGGTATTATGCCCATATAACAGCTCTGGATGAGTGTTTTGGGATGATAATGAATTCACTTGATGAGAGTGATACAGCTGATAATACCATTGTTGTTTTCACCAGCGACCACGGTGATATGCTATTCAGCCAGGACAGGGGATGGAAGGGAAAACCATGGGCCGAGTCAATAATTGTACCATTCCTGGTAAGATGGACCGGAAAAGTACCTTCAGGTAAAACTACCAACAGACTAATCAGCCTGGTTGATATAATGCCTACCCTGTTTGGCATAGCAGGTGTAGAAATACCTGAAAATGTTCAGGGCAAGGATATGTCAGCCTTGCTTTTGGGAGATGAAAGTGTAAAACAAGAGTCTGTTTTCCTTGATTATCCGGTTTGTCCTTCCAAATTTTCATATAAGGAATGGAGGGGTGTGGTGACAGAAAGATACACCTATGCAAGGTTCAGGGATAAACCATGGGTTCTGTACGATGATTTAAATGACCCATATCAGCTAAAAAACCTGGTTGATTCAAAAGATTGCATTGATACTGCAGATATATTGGAAAAGGAACTGAGAAAATGGCTTTCGGAACTTGATGATCCCTTTGAATCTACTGAAGAGGTTGCAGATAAGTACTACAGGGGTTCAGTTGATGGAGTAATGCCATATTTTCAAAATGAAAAAATAAAATCAGAAATTGAGAAAAGAAAGAAAGCACGTGAAGCATGACAATAAAACCAAACATCATAGTTATTATGGCAGATGACATGGGAATGGGCGACATACATGCCTTTGGAAACAATGACGTTCTCACTCCCAATATAGATAAACTGATTTCCGACGGAACCAGTTTCATGAATCATTACAGTGCTTCACCCATGTGTGCTCCGGCAAGGGCTTCTTTTCTCACAGGAAAGTATCCCCACAGAGCAGGCGCCATTGATGTTTCAACCAGCAGGGGTCTGGACAGGATAAACCCTGGGGAAAAGCTTCTGCCTTCATATTTGAAGGACCTTGGATACAGGACAGGAATGGTAGGAAAGTGGCACAACGGAAGAGATTTGGAAAAATACCACCCACTTCGCAGGGGATTTGATGAGTTTACCGGATTTTGCCTTGGTTGGATGGATTACTGGAACTGGAGCCTGGATAAAAACGGAAAACCCATGAAGGCTGACGGACGCTATCTGACTGACGTGTTTACTGATGAATCAGTTTCTTTCATTGAACGAAACAAGGACAATCCATTTTTCCTTTATTTGGCATACAATGCACCTCATGATCCTCTTCAGGCACATGAAGAAGATATCCGGTATTTCAAATCTCTCGGTAAGTACAATACAGCCGTCAGTACCATATATGCCATGATAAAACGGATGGATGAAGGTGTCGGCAAAGTAATGTCTACATTGAAGAAGCATAATCTATATGAAAATACAATCATACTTTTTACCAGCGACAACGGACCCAGTTTCAGGGGTAAAGATGACATGTGCATGAAACGGTTCAATCTGGGATTTAGCGGAAGCAAGGGGGATGTTCTTGAAGGCGGTATTAGGGTTCCGGCTATTCTGAAGGATAAGGGCACGATTGACGGGGGAGATGAATCCCGAAAAATAATTCATTTTATTGACTGGCTGCCTTCTATATATGAAATGGCCGGGGGTACCGTTGGTTCATTCAAAGGGATTGACGGTGTACCTATAAGTAAAGAGAAACCACAGGATCAAAGGGAATTTTACTGGCAATGGAACAGACTTGCTCCCGTTGACGGATGCAATATGGCCATGCAGAAAAATGGTTATAAGCTTTATTATCCTCCGGTACCGGAAGCTGTGAGGTATCTGGAAAGTGAGACCAAACCCTTCAGGGAAATACTGGAAAATCCAAATACGGGACATGAACTGAACATCAACGATTACAAGAGGAAACTTTCAAAACCGGTTGAACCGAAATTATTCAATCTGAATGACGATCCGGAAGAGAAAACTGATTTATCAATGGCTAAAACCATGGAATACATCATGATGAAGGACAGCTTGGAAACCTGGTTTGACAAAATGAATGATGAGTGGGAAAAGACGGCCTCAAAGACCATAGGAAAAGCATCAAAATTATATGCAAGGAACAAATAAAAAAGACACGCGTAAACGTGTCTTTTCCACTATGTCTTTTTGTCAGCTGCCGAGATCCGAAGTGCATTGAGGGCATTTTGTCGCTTCTATGCTAATATCACTCATGCAGTACGGGCATTTCTTGGTTGTAGGTGCTGCAGGTGCGGGTTCTTCCTTCTTCTTTGCTTTTTCAAATAACCTTATAACAAGGAATATTGAGAATGCTATTATTAGGAAGTTTATAACGGTATTTATGAAAATACCATAATTCAGGGTGGCAGCTCCCGCTTCCTGTGCCTCGGCGAGTGTATTGTATGAACCATCTCCCAAAACTACGAAAAGATTGGTAAAATCGGTCCCTCCGAGCAGCTTTCCAACCAGTGGCATGATTATGTCATTCACAAGGGATTTGATTATTAGCCCGAATGCTCCCCCTATGACGACTGCAACAGCCAGGTCAATCACATTGCCCTTCAGGGCAAATTTCTTAAAATCCTTCCACATGATAAAACCTCCCCAATTTAATAACCTACTAACATTATACAAGAAATTCCACTAAAACGACAAACTATCCCTACGATATTAACCAATGATCCTTAGGATGATTGGTTTGTTGACAAAAGAACAGAGGTTGCCGAAGGGCAACCCCTGATATTATTATATTTTTTAGTCTACTTCAGTACTGTCACATGTCCCCTGAACTCTACGCTGAGCTCAGTGAATATATCGAAGAATGAATCAACAACCATTACAGCCTCAGTTCCTTCAGGAACCTCGCTGAAATCAACTGCTCCATCCAAGTTGGGTGGATCACCGATTATGACAAGGTCACAGTCATTGTCTTCACCATCACTGCCGTCTGTTGCAATATTAACTTTTTTGCTTAGCTCAGCTCCGGCTTTGAATCTGGGGCCGCCTTTTTTAAGTTCTTCTTCCCTGTCCTCAAGTATTATTTCGGCAAATTTTCGTTTATTGTAGACTCTGGCTGAGGAACTCTGGACTTGTCCCAACTCCTGTCTGAACACAAAGGTTTCAATCTCATGCTCATCGCTCAGGAGAAAATCAATTTCTTCTTCCGTTAGATCATCAATGTTTGTGAACATGATTTTAGGACTGCTTTTGTCAAGCTCCTTTGTTTCTATGTGAACAACAAGGGCATCCTGAATTATATGAATGAACAATGCATTGTCATTTTCGTCAGTTACCACCCTTGCATATGGGAATGATGATTGCTCGAGCAAAAGACTGTCAGGTTCTTTTATGGTTGAAACTGATACAGAACCATCGTCATGGTCAATTACTATAGGTGTTTTTGCAGCAATCTTTATTTCCTTTCCTGTCTGGGGATTTCTACCTGTCCTAAGGAGTGGGGTTGCCTTGTCTATTTCTATAGTGTCTATGTATGTTCTTGTCGGAAAAACTTCCCTGTCATCATCATCGCAATCCTCGTCACCATTGGTCCAGAACATAACCTTTCCGTTTTGCAGATAAAGGGTGACATTATCTCCAAGTCCTCCGTCAGCTGCGTAAAGCAAGGGGGAAGCTTTATCAATAGGTTTTATAACCCTAACCGGCTTCTTATCCTTGGTGAAAACTACATCGTCAAGACCGTCTCCATCAGAATCAGGATCAAGCCAGGCGGTTTCCAAACCGTCACCGTCGTCGTCGGGATCAAGATACCTGCTGAAATAGTTGTAGGCATCTTCATCATTTCTGAAACGATTACCGAAGTCAGTGACCTTGTAAGTGCGTAGATCGGGTTCGCCCGACTCTGTCGCAAGGGCAATTATGACTTCATCATCAAGTTCAGGATTCGTTCTTTCCGTACCAACTATGACTCCCTGCATCGCTTTCAGAACAGTCACATGCCCACGAAATTCAATTCGGTCTACATGTACGGTCAAACGTCCGAAATTGTATGTGGAAGTAAGTGTATCCAGTCTGGATGCCTTGTGAAGATTGATGATCAGATCAGAAATAATCGAGTTTACTACCTCCACTTTGAAACCATAATTCCTGGCATACTGGTCAGCCATGTGGTCACCGTTTATGTATGCAAATATAATCTCAAGTCTTCCATCTTTATCCACATCGATGTTTTTTAGAGTGACTGTCATATTCTTTCTGATGTAGTCAGATCTGGAAACCTCAACAGTTTCCACTTCCTCACCGTCATGCAATACTATTGCAAAAAGGTTTTCAGGAACAAAAGAAGACACATTTTCCAGGAAGGTTATATCGCCTGATCCTCCTGAGATGCTTCCTTCTTCCTCATATAGTGGGTTGGTTCCTGAAGAACTGTTTTCCTCATAGAGAGGATTCGTTGACAGACCTTCAAGTTTATCCAGCTCATCGTCATTGAACTGACCACCGGTAAAGTTACCGGTTCCTGTCTGCAGGATGTCACCCAGAATTTCTTCCAGCATAAGGAGTATTTCTCCAGGCTCATAAGTACCCGGTGATTTCTGTTGCACTACGTGGGCAGCTTCATGGGCAATGAGTTCTCTGTCTTCCAGATAATTTGCCCTGACCTCAACAGTGCTGTCATCCGGTACATCGGGATGTTCAAAAGATGCAAGCAAGACACCCGTCGTTGAATCATAGAACTGTTTTTCAAGTTCAAGAACAATGGGCTCACCACTCTCATCTTTTTCAACAGTTACCCTAATATCATCTACATCAGGACCTTCATACAAGATTGCTGCCGTTGTATTGCTTCTGGATGAATTATAGTCCTGTGCTGCCGGAGCTTTGAATGTGGCAACAACAAGCCCTTTTCTATACTCGAAGTCAATAAGTTGGAATAATTGACCGTTGTCCGGTAAATTGGTTCCGGATGTGGCAAGACTTCGCTCAAGAGTAACGTTGCTAGCTTTTATCCTACCTATTCTAAGAATGGATACGGTCCTGTCGGCCATGATCTGTCTCGTAGTACTATCATCCCACTTTTCACCGGCAGGAGATAGATCCAGTTCCAATGCTTTACCTGGAACCAAACCATATTGTGCTCCGTAGAACTCATAACCAAGCGATCTTAGCAGGAACGCCATAAGCTGCTGATTTGTCAGGAACTCATCGAAGCCAAACAAACCATTTCCTACTCCTTCAGTAAGACCATTGTCTTCTGCCCATGCTATGAAAGGTATATAGTATGGGTCGGCAATATCCGTGAAAGACGGATTTCTGGGATAGTTTTCCGCAGTTTCCTCTTCACCTAGTAATCTGGACAAAAGTACGACTGCATCCTGTCTTTTAAGCGGTTGGTCAAGCAAAAGGTCACCGCTGAGGTCACCTTTCAGTATTCCAAGTTCTCTAAGAATTTCTCCGCTGTCGGATTCAGCTGATATATTTGACGGCAGGCTCGTGAGAGCCAGCAGAATTACCAGTAAAAAGGAGATAAATCTAATTGAATTTTTCATAATATTTCTCCTCCTGTATAATTTACTTGTTACCCGCATTTAACTTTCATACACAAAAACCATCGAAACTGTAATGTAATGGTAAAATAAAGCACAACAAAGACAGCATTTTGATAGAATAGTCTTGTAGACATGAATTACAGAGATATTGTCATAAAACAAATAAAGCATGAAGAAACGGAAAACGTTCCGTATACCCTTGATTTCCAGAAAGAATCGAGGGACAGGCTTGATGAGCATTACGGTTCATCCGGATGGCACCAAAAGCTGGCCGGTTATATAGACAGGGTTTGGGTGATGGATTGTCAGCAAAAGACTATAATTGGTGAAAACCTGACCAAGGACATCTACGGAACAATCTGGAGGGAAGACGGAGTGGCAGCACATATAATCAAACCGGCTCTTGAGTTTCCTGATATAAGCAATCTGCATTTTCCTGATATCAACGAATTCTTTGTTAACGGAGAATTGGAACTGACTGAGTCAAAACTCAGGAACAGAAGCCCGGGCTTTACCTTGATTCACATACCATGGGGAATATTTGAGAAAAGCTGGTCATTGAGGGGTTTTGAGAACGCCCTGGCAGACTTGGTTGAAAACAAGATGTTCTATTTGAAGCTGGTGGAAAGAATAACGGAGCATATTGAGGAATTTGTTGATATAGCTCTTGATTTTGATGTGGATGGAATAATGTTCGGGGACGACTGGGGAGGACAGACCGGGCTGCTTATGGGAGCACAAAGATGGCGGGAAATATTCAAACCCTTGTACCGGCATCTTTTCGGCAAAGTAAGGAATGCTGGAAAGTATGTACTATCCCATTGCTGCGGCAATATAGTTGAAATCCTACCTGATGTCATAGAAATCGGATTGGATGTATATGAAAGCTTCCAACCGGAAGCAATGGATATATGGAGTGTCAAGAAGGATTTTGGGAAAGACATCACATTCTGGGGAGGATTGGGAGCTCAGTCAACAATACCATTTGGGAACCCGGTAAGCATAAGGAAAGAGGTAGACCGATTAGTTGAAGGTATGTCTGCAGGTGGAGGGTTTGTCCTTGCGCCTTCAAAGGATCCGCCGGCTGAAACTCCTACTGAGAATCTGGTTGCACTGGTAGAGATATTTTCGGATTTATAGGATGAATAAATTCAGAAAGGTCGAATATATGAAAAAACAGGTAGTGCTTATCATGGTTGATACCCAGAGAAAGGATATGCTGGGCTGTTATAACAAAGAAAGGGATATGCATACCCCCAATATAGATAAACTTGCATCAAAAGGCCTTAGGTATGAAAGAGCATATACTTGCCAGCCTGTATGCGGTCCTGCAAGGTCATCAATCTTTACAGGTACTTTCCCACACACTAACGGCATGCTGGGTAACAGCATGTTCCTGAATCAGGGAACGAAGACCATTGGTCAAAGATTAACCGATTCCGGTGTTCACTGCGGATATATCGGCAAATGGCATCTTGACGGGGGAGATTATTTCGGTAACGGTATATGTCCGGATGGTTGGGATGATGAATACTGGTATGACATGAGAAGGTATCTTGATGAAATGGAAGATGAAGACAGGTACAGGTCAAGGCAGTTTGAAACAGCCTTGAATGATGATATTGCGTCGGATTTCACCTTTGCAAACAAATGCAGCAACAAAGCGATTGAGTTCATTGACAAAAACTCTGATGAAGATTTCTTCCTGACGGTTTCCTATGATGAGCCCCATCATCCCTTTATTGCACCAAAACAGTATTTTGATTTTTTCAGGGATAGGAACCACACGGATTATGGTAATATTGATGATGACCTTCAGGATAAACCTGAGCATATAAGGTTATGGGCAGAAGGTACCGGAAATATCGACTATTCGGCCTTTAATCTTCTCGGCTGTAACTCATTTGTTGACACTGAGATAGGAAGGGTTCTTGAAAAAATATATGAAAGGGTTCCAAACGCCCTTGTAATATATACATCGGATCACGGGGATGCATTGGGTGCCCACAAAATATCCAACAAAGGTCCGGCAACTTATGATGAAATAACCAATATACCTTTCATACTATATAAAGCAAGTTCAGGATCAGCAGGAAAAACATGCAGCAATCCGGTATCACATGTGGACATTGTTCCTTCAATTCTTGCATATTTCGGTTGTGATGTTCCTGGAAGCCTTGAAGGTATTAGCCTTCTGGATAATCTTGAGAACCCTAAAAAGAGATTGAATGAGTATGTTTTTACGGAGTTCACAAGGTATGAGATAGATCACGACGGATTCGGTGGATATCAACCATTAAGGGCTGTTACTGACGGAAGATTCAAGCTGACAGTCAACTTGCTTACAACAGATGAGCTGTATGATATGGAAAATGACCCAGGTGAGATGAATAATCTCATTAATGATACAAGCTACATGGAAATCCGGAACAAGCTGCATGATGAACTGCTTGACTGGATGAATGAAACAAGGGATCCGTTCAGGGGATATTATTGGGAAAGAAGACCCTGGAGGGAAGATGCCCGGCCTGCCACCTGGGACTATACCGGAATGACAAGACAAAGACATACGGAAAAAGGTGAGACCGCGCAGCTTGACTATATGACGGGACTACCGATCAGGGAGTTTACACGGGTTAAAGGGCAGTTGGAGAAATTCAGGAAATAGGAGACAGCATGAAGGTAACAACATCATCCGGGAGAATCAACAAAGCAATAGAGATAGCGGCAAATGATATCAGAATCAATATCAAGGATTTCAGGTCAGGTCTGCTGAAGGAAAAAAGACCTGTACTTCTTGCAGGGGCTGACTATGACCGGCCATGGACCAGGGATGCGTCAATAAATACATATAATTATCTTGCTTTGTATGACAGGGAGATAGCAAGGAACACACTTCTTGCAGTTCTGGAAATAACTCAGGAAGGCTTGTTCATAGGTGGTCAGTATTGGGATTGTGTAATATGGGCCCTGGGTGCTGAAAGATATTTGGATATTCATAAGGATGAAGAACTTGCTGCCATTGCAATTGAAGCTCTTTCCAATACACTCCTTAGAATGGAAAAGGAAGAATACAGTGAAGACTATGGTTTGTTCAGGGGAGCAGCCGTGTATGGTGACGGAGTGTCAGCTTATCCTGATGAATATTCACTACCGGGAAACAGTGGATGTATTCTGGGATGGCCCGGAGAAAATCCTGAAAGAGCACATGGAACCGGTTATGGGATTCCAATGCACGTTCTTTCAACTAACTGTGCTTATTTCAATGCATATATGATGCTTTTCAGAAAGACCGGAACAGGTATCTACAAGAAAAAAGCTGAATCACTCAAAAAGTCCATCATCACTAATTTCATGAATGAAGGAAAGCCCGGATATCTGGTCGGTAAGTACGGAAGCTGCAACGAACAGGAAGGCCTTGGAATCGCCTTTGGATTGATGTTCGGCATTCTTCCGAAAAGCATACTGGATGAGGCTGTAACAACCGACCATGGAATTGCATGCGTAAGCAGTACATTTGACAGGTATAAAAAAGGTAATGATATAGGAAGGCACAGCGGAACAATATGGTCATTCATAAACAGCTTTTATGCAATCGAAACCCTTAAGGCAGGAAGAAAGGATATTTTCCGATACGAATTCAATCTGCTGACTGACAAGGTTTTGAGGGACGGACAGTTCTATGAGATATATCATCCGGTTACGGGTCTGCCGTACGGTGGAATTCAGGAACCGATAAAGGAAGGTGAATACAGCCGCCTTAAATCCTGCGAACATCAGGCATGGAGTGCTACAGGTTATATGTCCATGATAATCAACGGAATCTCAGGATTTGTTCCGGGTAAAGACAAACCGGTTTTCAGTATTGATAAAACAGGTGATCTTGATTATATAAATATAGAGAATTTGATTTACAGAGGCAGTCGATTGGATATAAGCTTGTAAATTGTTTATAATTTACATATCAGGGGGTTCCTATGAAGAAAATATTGGTTTTCCTTATTATCATAATCATGACTTCGTATTTTATGACATCCTGTGGCAGTGTAGAAAAGACCGGCAGCACATCACCCAAGCCTTCACAAAGCAAAGCTCCGACCGGCTCAAGTTCTGCACCAAGTCCAACGGGTGAAATGACCGATGCTGAAAAACTCGCTGCTGAATATGAGAGGATAGGACAGGAAGCCCTGGACAATGAACATGACCATGTATGGGTTTTCAGCCACTATCAGGAAAGGCATCCTCACTACGCTGAGTATAAGTGTGAATGCGGGGCAACAAAGATAACAAATGAAGTGGCTCCCTTTACAATGACTATTGTCGGCAAGTCTGAAGAGCACCCCCATTATATGATTGAAGAGTGCAGTATATGCAAGGGACATTTTGTTAATGAAAATCTTCCGACGGAGCTAACATGGGTTTTAGACGGATATACCGATGAACATCCTCACTATGGAAAAGTAAAGTGCAGCCAGTGTGATTACTATGAAATAAATAAGGCAATTACTGCTGAAAACATGGGAGTATCGATGTTGATAACTGAAGAAGCTACTGCAGAGCATCCTCATTATCTGATTGTTAAGTGTACATATCCCGGCTGCGATTACTCATATGTGGAGAAAAATGCCCAGGCTGA
>Ga0180430_10005205_pt1 | contig 10835 bp, 6 predicted proteins | sample SS_ome_9_FD_132999 | JGI IMG/M metagenome (GOLD analysis project Ga0180430, IMG submission 132999) | Hypersaline lake sediment archaeal communities from the Salton Sea, California, USA - SS_1_S_2 metaG | ecosystem: Environmental > Aquatic > Non-marine Saline and Alkaline > Hypersaline > Sediment... | reverse complement strand
GTTCCCAGGAACGATATGGGTATCCCCATGGTCACCCAGAACGCCAGCCTCGCCTCGAGGAAAACCCCCAGCAGCACGAAGACCAGGATCAGGCCGATCCTCGCGTTTCGCGCCAACAGGTCCATTCGCTGGCGATACATCACCGAATAGTCGGTGGCCGCCGGGATCGTCAGACCGGTTCCCGCGGGGAGTTGTCCGGAATATTCCTCGGCGAATTTGTGCGCCGCGGCCGCGACATTCAGCACCGACTGCTGCCCGACACGATAGACTTCCAACATCACCGCCGGCTTACCGTTATACGTGGCGAACTCGTCGGTCTCGGCGAAACCGTCGACGATGGTGGCGATATCGCCCAGCAGCACTTCCGTACCGTCGCCGGCGCTGACAATGGGGATCCTGGCGAAGTCCGGTCCGAAGTCCCTCCGTTCCTTCACTCGCACGAGAATCTCACCGGCGGACGTCTTAACGCTTCCCCCGGGCAGTTCCAGCGACGTCTCGCGGACCTTTTGGGCGATCTGGCCGAGCGTGAGGTTGTAGGTCCTCAGCGTGTCCATCGGCACTTCTATGCTGACCTCCAGCGGCCTGACGCCGGACAGCTCGACCTGCGTTATTTCCGGCTGCTGAAGGAGCCTCTCGCGGGTCTGTTCCGCCAGTGCGCGCAGCGCCGAATCGTCGTGGTCTCCGTACAGCACAATCGACAGCACGCGTCGCTTGGCCACCAGGAGCGTAACCTGGGGTTCTTCAGCCTCCTCGGGAAACGTGATGATCCGGTCGACTTCCTGCTTGATGTCCTGGAGGGCCTTTTTGGAATCGGCGTCCCGCAGCAGTTCTATCGTCACATTCCCAAAGCCCTCACCGGCCCGAGAAGTAACGTCTTCAACTCCGTCCAGACCGCGAACGACCTCTTCTATCGCCAGAACGATTCCCTGCTCAACCTCGTCGGGACTGGCGCCGGGATAAGGAACGTTGACCGTCACCAGGTCCAGTTCGAATTCGGGAAAGAACTCCTTTTTGATCTTGAAGGCGTAGATCAACCCCCCGATCAGCAGGACCAGCATTAGCATGTTGGACGCAACCGAGTTGCCCGCCATCCAGGCGACCGGACCGCGCCGCTGATCGGGTTCGAGTTTTATCTTCTCGGTCATTTTCACAACTCTCCCGGGCGGGATGCCGGGCGGGATGCCGGGGCGTTAATTTTCAACAGCGCGCCCGAAACACGAATCGCCAGGTCGCTGGTTACAATCCGCTGCCCCTCTTCAAGCCCCGCTCGAACGTACACGACCTCAGGATCGCGCCATTCAACTTCCACCTTCCGAATATCCAGCAGACCGCCCTTTGAAAACACCCACACGGTGTCGTTGTCACGAAGCGAAGTCCGCTCGATGCGTATCACGTTCTCGATTTCCTTCCCGACAACTTCCAGGCTGACATACATGCCCAACAGCAGTTTATCAAGTCTCGGAAGCTTCGGGGCGCGGGGCTTCAAACACAGCGGGTCCCTGACCGACACCAGGACCCTGGCCAGGCGACCCCTGGTCTCCAGCGTGCTCAGCAGACCGACAACGCGCCCGGTTCGATAATCACTCGCCGACCAGCTTGTCTTGTTGAATATGCGGACCGCCGAACCTTCCGGGGGGTTCGAGCCCTCGGGAATACTGATCCTCTCGAGGCTGCTTACCGGAACCGAGGCCAGGACCCAGAATTCGTCGGTGTCGGCGAGCACCGCGATCTGCGAAGCCGGCGAGACCTGCGAACCGAGATCGACCTGCTGCTTGTCGATTATGACCGCGTTGAACGGCGCGGTGATGGTGGTTCGTTTCAGATCGAGATTGGCCTTGTCCAGTGCGGCGCCGGCGGCGTCCACCGCCGCATATGCAAGTTCCAACTGCGGTTTCCTGAGCATCAGGTCGCGGTCAACTCCGTCGTCGGAGGCGCCTGATGAAGTCGTTTTCATCAGTTCGAACTCGCGCTTGGCGATAACCTGTTGTCCGAGTTCGATCTTGAGATCGTGTTTGGCCCGCACGACGTCGGCGGACCGCTGCTTGACGATGAGATCGTAGTCCTCCCGGTCGACCTTGACGATGGTCTCGCCTTCGTCGAACCGCCCTCCGGGCACGAACTTCCCGCTGACTTCCGTGAGTTGACCGCTGACCCGCGGTTGGAGGGTTATTCGTTTTGACGGTATTACCGTACCCATCGCCCTGACCACCACGCGGTAATTACCGCGCCGCACGGTGGTGACGTTCACCAACTGGGCCTCGCGGGAGCGGGGTTTCTGCTCGGCCTTGGGCGCGGTGGTGATGAAATAGACGCAGGCGGCTATCCCACCGCCCAGAACAACCACCGGTATGATGACGCGAAAGAACATGGAAATCACTCTGGTCGCCACGTGTCTCTTCCGCCGCGGCCGGTCCCCGCCGGTCGAAGTATTGTTCGGTTCACCGTTCATTTGAGGACCTCGTGTTTATTATCGCCGGCGGCGCCTTGAACGCTTCCGGCGAGGGCGCGATAAAGACGCAGGCGGTAATCGATCAACTCCCTCCGGGCTAGAATGCTCGTTCGCTCCAGGCGCTGATGCGAGTCAAACACGCTGAGAATCCGAAGATAGTCAACGCCCTTGTCGCCGTTGGCGTAGCGCTGGCGGGTCTTGGCGATAACCTCCCGTGAAAGTTCGAGCTGCCTGTCCAGCGAGGCGATGTACTTCCTCTGGCGCGACTCCCTCGCCAGGGCGTCTTCGACTTCCTTTATCGCAGTGAGTATCTTCTGCGCGTAGGTGTGCAGTTCCCGCGAAGCGACCGCACGGGTGCGGTCCACTTCAGCGGCCCGCAGGTCGCCGTCGAAGATCGGCGCCGTAAGGTTCGCCGCAAGCGTCGCAAACCAGTTGTCGAAGAGATCCCGCACCTTGGATGTCGACGTCCCGGCCTGCAGAGACAGGCTCACACGCGGGAACCTGTCGGCGATCGCCGCGGCTACACGCTTGTTGGCCGCGGCGAGACGGAAGTGCGCGCTGCGAACGTCGGGGCGCCTGCGAACGAGATCCGCCGACAGGCCCGTGGCGGGCAATTCCGGCAGCCTGGCGGGCATTACCCCGTCGCCCGGAGTAAACCTGCCCGGCGCCTTGCCCAGGAGAACCGCCAACTGGTGCTCGAGGACCATTCGAGCAGAGTGGGTTTGTTCCTTCTCCGCCAGTCTCGATTCGACCTGCTGCTGCTGCTGAAGGATATCTATCGCCGAGGCCTTGCCCAACCCGAAACGCAACTGCGCCAGTTCGAGGACCTGCCTGGAAGTCTTGACCTGCGAATCCAGCAGATCGAGTTGGCGGCGGCTTTCGAGGAGGCGATACCACGTCTGGGCGACTTCGGCGGTAAGAGTTATCGCCGCGGCGTCCAGGTCCTCCCGCGACACCATCACGTCCAGGGCGGCCGCTTCGCTCGTCGAACGCACCCGCCCCCAAAGGTCCACCTCGTAGGCGGCCATCAGACCGAGCGAAAAACTGCTCGTGTAAGTCGTCCCGAGCGGCGACTGCGGACCGCCGGGGCCCTTGTGAGTTTCGCTGCGCGTTCGAGAGGCCCCACCGTCACCGCTCAGGGACGGGTACAGTTCGGCGCTGCTCTTTCGGGCGGCAACTCGCGCTTCAGCCAGGCGGTCCCACGTCGCGATCAGGTCGAGATTGTTCTTCAGCGCCGATTCGATGAGCTTGTTCAGTTCGGCGTCGCCGAACACCGTCCACCACTTTTCGGGAACCCTGCCCTCGCCCGACAGTGAAAACGTCTTGGACGTCGCAACCACCGAGTTCACATCGGCCCGGCGGACCTTGGGCACGCACGAGCAGACCGCCACGCAGGCGGTCGACAATATCGTCAGCATCCATATCGAAGGTTTTTTCATGGTGGTCATCCGCCCGCCCGGCGCTTTCGCCGATTGCGCCCTTCGATCGCCGCCAGCGAAAACTCGGTAATGTGCGCGGTCAGCATTTCAAGGTCATCGCGGTCCAGTTCCAACCACGGAACCATCTTAGGGAGCATCTGGCGGCTTCGCATGTAAAACAACCCCTGCCCGACAACGCTGAAGGCAAGCAGCGCAATTTCCCGCTCGTCTCCCGGCGGTGAGAGCAACTCGGAGATAATCCGAGTCAACATGGCCAACCGCTCCCTGATCGACTCGTTGTACAAGGTCGTCAGCGCCTGTCCGGGATCGGCCATCTCCATGCACAACAACTTGCAATGCCACTCCGGCCGCTCCGGGTCCAATCCGCCCATCAGCAGCGCGCCGACAAAGTCGTGCAGACGTTCAGCGGCGCCGCGAGTGGCGGCCTGATCGCCCAGCGCCCTGAACCGGTATTCGGCGTAGTTCATCGCTTCCAGCAAAACCGCCTCGTACAGCTTGTACTTGTCGCCGAAATGGTAATTGACCGCCGCCACGTTCGCGTCGGCCCGCTGGGAAATCTCCCGAACAGTGGCCCCGTGAAATCCCTCCTCGGAAAAACAATCGCCGGCGGCGTTAAGCAACCGCTGTCGCGTTGAGTTGTCGTTTTCTAATGATGCCATCGCTTTCTCCAAGACCCAAACGTCAAACAAACGTTAGTTTCAAACATACGTTTTAATTTGTCAAGCAAAAAACTCTCCCTTTCGGAAATAAATATCGTACAAAATAAAATAATCGTATACTAAATAGTTTGATGGCGTATAATCGTCCATAGTAAGACAATCGCGCCGCTCTACAGGAGATCAAAAATGCCAAACGCACATACCATCAATGGAATCGTAAAGTTCGCCAGACAACTAGAAGACGACATCGATCTGCAAGCCATACGCGACGGACTGCAGATGATGACCCTTCATCGTAAGGTCGAACATGCCTCCGAAAATCACCTGGCCGGATGGGGCCTGACGCCCAGGCAGTTCGAGATACTCGAGACCCTCTACTTCAGTCCGGATGGAGCGGAGATCCCCGCCAGTTTGTCCGATGAAGTGGGCCTGACGCGCTCGGCGATGACCAGCGCCCTGGACGCTCTGGAAGCCCCGGGATACATCGCCAGGGGCCCGCATCCCAAGGACCGCCGAATGATAACGATCTCCCTGGCGCCGCGGGGACGAGAGTTCATCGAAGAGCGCCTGCCCGAACGCTATCGCAGCATGGCCGAGATCGTGGGCGGACTCCTCCCGGCCGAAAGGCAGGCGATGGTCCGGGCGTACACCAAGATTCTCCAGGGGCTCCGGAAGCATCTCGCCGAGGACCGCAAATGATCGCGCCGCGCACCGCAATACGCTCCGTTCCCGCCATCGTGCTTTGTGCGTGTATCGTTTCCGGATGCGCCGTCGACTTCGACCTTATGCGCCGCAGGCACGCCGAGCAGTTCCCGGAACAACTTTCCGCCAGGACGTCTGAACTGCTCGGCGATAACCGGACCGTTGGCCTCGATGAGTGCGTCCGGATCGCGCTGGCCAACAATCTCGACGTTCGGACCGCGCGCCTCAACCGGCGCCTGGCCCGCCTGGATCGGAAGATCGCCTTCAGCAACTTCCTGCCCCAGGTCGATCTGGAGGTCACCACTTTGAGCGCCGGACGGCAGCAGGGAGTTCGATTTGGCGCGGGGTCCGCCTCCATGTCCGACCGCGCCGTGACGAGGACCGTACTGTCCGGTCAGCAGTCGATATTCCTGCCCGAGACATGGTTCCTCTACGAGATGTACAAGAAGGGCGAGGGCGTCAGCAGGCTGCTCCAGCAGCGAACGCGAAACATGATCCGCCTGCAAGTGACCACGTTGTATTTCGCGTGCCTCGCCCAGGCCCGCAGCGCCCGCGCGATCGCCAACTCGCTCGAACGGTCCGAATCGCTTCGCAAGGAATTGCAGGCTCTCGCCGGCGAGGGCCTGGCGCTCCCCAGCCAGGTCCAACAGGCCGAAACGCTCTTGAAAACGCACCAGGTCGAGCTTGCCAGGAACCGGCGACTTCAACGCGAAACGAAATCGGACCTCCTCGACGCGATGGGCCTGGCGCCAATGGGCGACATCACGCTTCGAAACGAGAATCCGCTGGCCGCGCCGCCCGGAGACCTCGCCGACCAGGTTCTACACGCCATGCTGAACAGGCCCGAACTCCGCATCGCCGACAGGACCATCGAGATACGGAAAGACGAAACGCGGATCGCCATCGCCCGGTTCCTGCCCAAACTCGTGGGCCTCGGCGACCTGACCCACAGCAGTGATTCGTTTCTCAAGTACAGCACCATGTCAACCCTCGGCGTATCCGGCGTGATGACGGTCTTTAACGGATTCAGGAACGTTTTCGAATATCGCGCCGCCAGGCAAAGAGAGCAACTGGCGTCAATAGACCGCGAGCGTGCGTGCATGACCGTAATGCTCGAGGTCATCCGCGCCAGGCTGCAACTGGACGACGCAGCCGAACAATGCGCCCTGGCCAGGCGGGAAACCGTCTCGGCGAGAACGTTCATGGACGAGACCCAGGCGCAGTGGCGAGAAGGTCTGATTGTTACGTCAGACAAACTCGACGCAGTAAGTCGGGATGCCGCGGCGCGAGCGAACCTGTCGATCTCCGAGTTCAGGCACCAGGTCGCCGCGGCGACATTGCACGACGTTATCGGGCCAGTCAGAGGCGATGAAACAAATGAACGTGAAAAAGATATTTAAGAAACTGCTCGTTATATTGCTGGTGCTCGGCGCCCTGGGCGCCGCGGTCGGAGGCTTCATATACGCCAGGAGACACCGCCAGGCCAACGCCGCCACCCCCCCCGCCGCCGACCGTCGAGTCGCCGTTGTATGCACCGAAATACGCAAAATTACGTTCGAGGACCAAATCGCGATTTCCGGTAACATCGAGGCGAAAAACACGGCCCTGGTTTCCGCGCGAATACCCGGAGTGCTTGACGAAATCTACGTCGACGAAGGCGACCGGGTCGTCGCCGGAAAGACGCGACTCTTCCAGACCGACAAGCTCAAGTTGACCAAGGCGGTCGAATCGGCAGATCAGCAGGTCGCTGTTTCCGCAGCCGTTGTCCGGGCCCGCCAGGCCACCGTCACGCGAATCAAGGCCGACCTGGCCAAGGTGAAAATCGACCACGATCGCTACAAGCGCCTCTACGAGCGGGATCGCGCCGTAACCCGCAACGCCCTGGAAGTCCAGGTCTCCCGACTCGAACACACACTCGCCGCACTGGCCGAAGCACAGGCGGGGGTCGATCTCGCCGAACGCCAAAACCAACAGGCCCGCAGCGCCCTGGCGATCGCCCGCAAGGATCTTGCCGATTCGCTCGTCACCGCGCCGATCGGCGGTAAGGTCAGTCGGCGCATGCTGGAACCCGGCGAGATGGCCGACGCCGGAACGCCCGTAATGCGCATCGACGACCTGTCAACGATCGAGATCGCCGCCTTCCTCCCCGAGGCCTTCTACGCCCGCATAGTGCCCGGAAAGACGCTGCTTCGCGCGAAAGTCGGCGCGGTGGAAATACCCCCGGCGCCGATAACCTACAAAAGCCCGACCATACACCCGAAACTGCGAACGTTCGAGATCAAGGTCATCCCGCACGAGGCGCCGCAAGGCGTCGTCCCCGGCGCCATGGCGGACGTGATCGTGATACTCGAGAGGCGAGAGGGTCTGGGCGCACCAAGGAGGTCCATCCAGCGGCGACGGGGAGGTCTGGCGATCTTCACCACGGAAAACGGAACCGCACGCCTGCTCCCCGTAAAGACCGGACTGGAAAACGACGGGTGGGTCGAGATTTCCGGCCGGGGACTCAGCGAAGGTATGCCTGTGGTCCGAATGGGTCAGGAACAGTTGAATGACGCCATGACCGTGAACGAAGTCAAGGGAGGCGACGAATAGTGTTCCTCTCAGATATCTCCATCCGCCGACCCATCGCCATGGGATGCCTCATTATCGCACTGGCCTTGATGGGCTTGAAATCCGCCCGTGAAATGGGCCTCGAAAATCTGCCAAAGATGGACGCGCCGTTCGTCACCATCACCACCGTCTATCCCGGCGCCTCCCCAGAGGAAATAGAAACCGACGTCGCAAAGCGCATCGAGGACGCCGTGGTCTCAATAGACGGATTGAAACACGTCAGCTCCTCATGCATGGAAAACGTCTGCCAGACCATGCTCGAATTCAACATGGACGTTGACGTGGACATCGCAGCCACAGACGTCCGCGAGCAGGTGGACCTCGTCCGTTCGGATTTCCCCGAGGACGTCGAAGACCCGATAATTTTAAAGTTCGACATCAACGCCAAACCGATCATCACCATGGCCCTGACCGGCGACGTTCCAGTCGACGAACTGTACGACTACGCCGACAATGAACTCAAAGACCGCCTGACGACGATCTCAGGGGTCGCCGAGGTCCGCCTCGTCGGAGGGGCCAAGAGAGAAGTCCACGTCCTCTGCGACCGGCGGAAACTGGAAGCACGCGGTCTGACCAGCCTCGACGTCCACCAGGCCGTCGCCAACGGCGTCCGCACGATCCCCTCGGGGCGACTGCGAGACAGCGGTGACGAGTACACCGTAAAATTCGACGCCGACTTCGACACCATCAGCGCAATAGGCGATCTGGAAATCGCAAACGAAAACGCCCAGCGCTGCCGAATCAGGGATATCGGGCGAGCTGAAATGGCGACCGAGGAGCTGAGGCAGTCGGCCACCATCAACGCAAGGGACTGCATATCGATAAGGGTGGTCAAAAAAGCCGACGCCAACGCCGTCGCCGTAACCGAAAAGATCAGGAAGATAATGGGTGAATTGTCCGAAGAGTTGCCCGGCGGGATGGAGTTGATCTGGATCACCGACGACGCGAGATTCATCGAGGCCACCCTGCACAGCGCATGGTCCGACGTCGCCGTCGGAATCGCCCTCACCGCGGCGATACTGTTCCTGTTCCTCTACAACCTGCGATCGCTATTCGTCGTCAGCATCACCATGCCACTGACGATCGTCATCGCGCTGTTCTTCATGGACATCGCCGGATACACGCTGAACTCGGCCACCCTTATCGCCATCGGTATGTCGGTGGGAATCCTCGTGACCAACTCCATCGTCGTACTCGAAGCGATCATCAAACGACTCAACGCCACCGGGCACCCCAAAGAAGCCGCCCGCCTCGGAGCAAAAGAGACCTTCGTAGCCGTACTCGCCAGCGCCGGAACAAACGTTGTCGTTCTCTTCCCGCTTTCAATGCTCGAGGGAAAGATGGGAATGTTCATCACCCCCCTGGCCGTGACCATGCTCCTCATGACCGTGGTGTCGCTGTTCATCTCGTTCACCCTCACGCCAATGCTCTGCTCGCTGCTGCTAAAGCCCAGGCGCCCCGACAGGCGAACGATTCTCAACCGCGTCGAAGACGCCTGGAACGCCGGATTCGACCGCGCCATCAACGCCTATCGAACCGTCCTGGGATTCACCGAAAAACACCGTATCGCCGGAATCTCGATCGTACTGATCGTCGCGGGAATACTCGTCCATTCGCTCGGCCTGATCGGCGATATCGGTACCGACCTCGTCGCCAACAGCGATCGCGGAGAGATATACGTCAAGGTCGAATACCCCACCCGCTACAGCCTCGCCGAAACGCGCCGCCGCCTGCGCGAAATAGAAAAACGCCTCGAAGGACTCCCGGACCTCAGGCACTCGCTGGCCGTGATCGGAAAGGTCGAGGGCGTCATCGGGCAGTCGTCAGAAGGCGTCTACCTCGCCCAGATCCTGCTGAAGTTCTCGCAGCGAGACGAAAGAACACTTACGATCTACGACCTGATGAACGACGTTCGCTCGCGATTGAACGGATACCCCGAGGCGATCACCACCGTCACCGTCCCGTCCACCATCGGCGGGCAGAACACGGATATCGAGCTGGAAATCGACGGAAAGTCACTCGAAGTGCTCGACGGCCTGGGACTCAGAACCCAGACGCTCGCGAACGATATTCACGGCCTGAAGGACGTTGATACCTCCGTCAGAACGGGCAAGCCCGAACTCCGCATACGACCCAACCGCCCGGTCCTGGGCGACCTGGGGCTAGGCGCGGTGTCCCTGGGATTGGCGCTGCGGGGAAACCTCGAAGGCCTGACGGCAGGAACGTTCAAGGAAAACGACAGAAACTACGATATCGTCGTGAAGTTTGACGAGAGAGAAGGAAAAGACCAGGTCGCGCGGTTCCAACTGCCCGGAGTACCCGGAAAACCAATGCTCCTGGGGACCGTGTCGCACACCAGCGAAGACCTCGCACCAATCCAGATCGTCAGGAAAGACAAGAGGCGCGTGACCAAACTGTTCGCAAATCTCGAGGGCGGAAAGCCCATGGGAACCGCCGTCGGGGAATTATCGGATTCGATCGACGACAAAGCCCAGTACCCACCCGGGTATCGCTACACCTTCGCCGGGATGTACGAAGTGATGGCCGAAGCGCAGGAAGACCTCTCCGAGGCCATGGGCGTCGCTATCGTCCTGGTCGTCCTGACCCTGGCGGGAATACTCGAATCCTTCAAGCAGCCGGCGCTGATCCTCGTCACCCTGCCCCTGGCGCTCATCGGCGTAATGTACGCGCTGTATCTCGCCGGCGTCAGTCTCGATATCTTCGCCATAATGGGCTGCGTCATGATGGTCGGTATCGTCGTCAACAACGGTATTCTAATCATGGACCAGTTCAACATCCACATCGCCGAGGGCGTCCCGAGACACAAGGCCATGATCTCCGCGGCATGCGAAAGATTTCGCCCTATCGTGATGATCACACTGGCGGCAGTCCTGGGTATGACACCACTGGCGATAAGCCGCGGAATCGGCGGCGAACTCCGCAACGGTATCGGCGTTTCATCCGTCGGGGGAATAT
>Ga0180430_10005204_pt1 | contig 10836 bp, 6 predicted proteins | sample SS_ome_9_FD_132999 | JGI IMG/M metagenome (GOLD analysis project Ga0180430, IMG submission 132999) | Hypersaline lake sediment archaeal communities from the Salton Sea, California, USA - SS_1_S_2 metaG | ecosystem: Environmental > Aquatic > Non-marine Saline and Alkaline > Hypersaline > Sediment... | reverse complement strand
TCAACGGCGAGATCTTCAATTACATCGAACTCCGTGCGGAACTCGAGTCCCTCGGTCACCAATTCCGGACCAGTAGCGACACGGAAGTTATCCTGCACGCCTATCAGGAGTGGGGTGACCGGTGCGTTGAGCGGTTCAACGGGCAATGGGGTTTCGCGATCTGGGATTCCCGTCGTCAGCGTTTGTTTGTCAGCCGCGACCGGTTTGGTATCAGGCCGCTTTTCTACACGAAACGGACTGACCGATTCCTTTTCGCATCGGAAATCAAATCGCTGTTGGCCGATCCGACCGTTACGCGCCAGATCGATCTGCGTGGACTCGACCAACTATTTACATTTTGGACGACCGTACCCCCTGCGACTGTCTTCCGCGATATTTGCGAGCTGCCGCCCGGTCATAATATGACCGTTGAGGACGGTGAAGTATGCATCGAAGCTTATTGGAAGATCGAGTATGAGCCCGAACCGAGCGGTGCGACGAGCGACGACGATTGGGCGGCCCAGTTGCTCGACGTGCTCGAGGACGCGACGCGGCTTCGCCTGCGGGCGGATGTTCCGGTCGGGGCGTATCTAAGCGGTGGGCTCGATTCGTCGGTAACGACGGCGCTGGCACGTCGCTGCACGCGAAATCACTTGCAGACGTTTTCCGTTACGTTTGAAAACGGCGAGTTCGACGAAAGCGAACATCAGCAGCGAGTCGTCGATTTTCTTCAGACCGACCACCGGTCGATCCGATGCGGCGGTGACACGATCGCGCGGATCTTTCCCGAAGTGATTAATCACACCGAAAAACCAGTGCTTCGGACTGCTCCGGCACCGCTTTATCTGCTGTCGCAGCTTGTTCGCGAAGAGGGATTCAAGGTTGTGCTGACCGGCGAGGGTGCGGACGAAATCCTTGGCGGATACGACATTTTTAAAGAGGATAAGGTGCGTCGGTTCTGTGCAGTGGCGCCCGACTCGGCGCTGCGATCGCTTGCGTTTATGCGGCTCTATCCTTATATGCCGAATATTCAGGCGCAGTCGGTCGCGTATCGCAAGGCGTTCTTCCGCGTCAGGCCCGAGGAGCTCGACGATCCGTTCCATTCGCATTTGCCCCGCTGGGAATTGACCGCGTTTTTGAAGCGGCTCTACTCGGGCGATGTGAAGTCCGAGCTCGACGGATACGACGCGATGGACGAAGCACGTGCGATGCTGCCCGATGATTACATGTCTTGGCCGTCGCTGTGCCGCGCGCAGTTCCTCGAGGCCTCGATGCTGATGCCCGGCTATATACTTTCGTCGCAAGGCGATCGGATGGCAATGGCGAATAGTATCGAGGGTCGATTCCCGTTCCTCGATCATCGCGTCGCGGAATTGGCCGCGAAGATGCCTCCGCGCGTAAAGATGAAGGCGCTCTGCGAAAAGTACGTCCTCAAACGGGCCGCCCGGGAGCTCGTGCCCGCGGAAGTGGTCGATCGCTCGAAGCAGCCCTATAGGGCCCCCGACGCGGAATCGTTCTTCGACACGAAGTCGCAAACTGCACGGGTCGATTATGTCGATCATCTGCTCTCGCCCGAGCGAATTGGCGACGCCGGTTTGTTCAATCCAGATGCGGTCGGCGCGCTGGTCGAGAAAGCACGACGGGGCCGAGCAATCGGTACGAAGGATAACATGGCACTGGTCGGGATCCTTTCGACGCAGCTTTTAGTCGAGCAATTCTTAAGCGGCGAGTCGGTAAAATCCACGCTTTCGGCGGCTCCGATCGAGATTTCCACGCCCGCGGCCACGCCTGTGGGCGAGCAATGTTGAAAAAAATCAACATTCGCCTCATCGTTTCTACTTATCTCGGTAATAGAAAGAATATTTCCGGCCCCTATATAAAGCATAAGTTAGACTTTATGGACGACTATGCGTCGTGGTTATCGGAAGCCCCAACCGTACGATGGCCCTCCGAGGCCGTCGGGAGTTGATATCGATCTTCGAGATCACTTTGGGTTACCGCTGCTGGATTACCAACAAGTCGGATTATTACGTCGACGTCGATTTTCGACGGCCGCGGAGGGTCATCGTACAGTTGAAACCCGACCGCTAACATGGATACACTGTCGGCATTTAAATTTTCGGTTTAAAAAAGGACGATCAACGATGAGTGACATTTCAACCTCGCTACGAGAATTCATCAAGGAAAACTTCCTCTATGGCGCCGAACAGGCGTACTCGGACGACGATTCGTTCATGGAAAACGGTATCGTCGATTCGACCGGTGTGCTCGAACTGATTATGCACCTGGAAACGTCTTATGGCATTTCGATCGAAGATACCGAATTGGTGCCCGAGAATCTTGATTCGATCAGCAATCTGAAACGCTTTATCGAATCGAAATCGAAATCGGCCACCATCGCCGAAACGGCATAGGAGCGCCGCAATGCAGTTGCAGTCATTCCTTGAAGAAAGTGCGCGGACACATCCGGATAAAACGGCCATTGTGTGCGGCAACCGATCGCTGACGTACGAGGCACTCGAGCAGGCCGCCAATCGTTTGGCACATGGTCTGATCGCGCGCGGTGTGCAGCGTGGCGACCGGGTCGCGATCTACATGGATAACTGCATCGAAACCGTCGTCTCCATGTTCGCCGTCCTGAAGGCCGACGCTGTTTTCCTGATCATTAACGCATCGACGAAAGAAGAGAAGCTCGCGTATATTCTCAACAACTGCAGGGCGCAAGCGCTAATAGCGCCTGCCAAGCAGTGGAACCGGATGGAGAATCTCAGCGACCGAACACCGCACTTGAAGACAGTCGTCGTCAAGGGCATGCCCGGCTCGGCCGTCGAGAGCATCTCCGATGTCGCGCTCGAAGTCGAAAGTCGAAACGATGTCGACAGCCTCGTTATTTCGTACGATCGCCTGATCGCGCAGAACGCCGACCGTGACGATCCGCCACCGCAAAGTGCGATCGATCTCGATCTGGCGTCGTTGATCTACACCAGTGGATCGACAGGCGAACCGAAAGGTGTGATGCTAACGCATCGAAACATGACCGCGGCGGCCGCTTCGGTCATTGAATATCTGCAGATTTCCGAAGACGACGTCACGCTAAGCGTCTTGCCGCTCGCCTTCGGATACGGACTTTATCAAGTGTTAATGGGTATTCGCCAGCGCGCGACTGTCGTGCTCGAACGCTCGTTCGCTTTCCCGCACGCGGTGTTAAAGCGAATGGTCGAGCATCAGGCGACTTGCTTCCCGATGGTACCAACGATCGCAGCCATTCTGCTGCAGACCGACGTTTCGCCCTATGATCTGTCGTCGCTTCGACAGATTACCAATGCGGGCGCGGCGCTGCCGGTCGATCATGTCCGTCAGTTCCGCGAACTGCTACCCTGGGTCGATCTCGTTTCGATGTACGGCCAGACCGAGTGCAAGCGAGTTTGCTACCTGGAGCCCGAGCAGATCGACGTTCGTCCCGATTCGGTCGGTAAAGCGATGCCAAACACCGAAGCGTATATCGTCGACGAAACGGGCAACCGCGTCAAACCGGGGCAGATCGGCGAGCTCGTCGTACGTGGCGCCAACGTCATGCAAGGTTACTGGGAATTACCCGAGGCGACCGAACGATCGCTCCGACCGGGACCGGTGCCTGGCGAGCGCGTGCTGCACACGGGCGATCTCTTCCGCATGGACGACCAGGGGTATCTCTACTTCGTCAGTCGACGGGATGATATCATCAAGAGCCGCGGCGAAAAGGTAAGTCCGCGCGAGGTCGAAAACGCGCTGTGCGAACATCCGGCAATCGCTGAAGCGGTCGTCATCGGTCGACCGGACGAGATGCTCGGCGAAGCGATCCAAGCGATCGTTACCTTATCGGGCGACAAGCGACCGGCCGAGAAGGAGATCCTTCGCCACTGTGCGACGCGTCTTGAAGATTTTATGATCCCGCACGCGGTCGACATCATCGACGAACTGCCCAAGACGGGCAACGGGAAGGTTGATAAGAAGAAGTTGAAAGAACAGTATCGAGGGGAAGTGGCTAGTGGCTAGTGGCCAGTGGCTAGATAACGAGTACAAAACACAAGCGGTAGATTAACCGGAGAAGAATAATGAGCGCGACCGTTACACCGAACACGTTTTCACGCGAAGATCTGAAACTTGACCTTGCCGCCGAGACCGAACGAATCGCCGAGTCGATCCGCGCGATCGTCGGACAACGTCTTCGTCGCAAAGGTGTGGTGATAGGGATCTCGGGTGGGATCGATAGCAGCGTGACGGCGGCGCTTTGCGTCCATGCTCTTGGTGCTCAGAGAGTGTTCGGTCTGTTCATGCCCGAGCACGATTGCTCGGACGACGCTCTGCGGCTCGGTCAAATGTTGGCGTCGCATTATGGATTCGATACGGCCGTCGAAGATATCGCACCGGCGCTCGAGGGTGTCGAGTGCTACCGTCGTCGTGACGAAGCGATCCGCCGCGTTTTCCCCGAATACGGGCCCGGTTACAAGTCGAAGATTGTACTGCCCAACTTGTTCGAGGGCGGCGGATATCGGATCTTCTCGATCGTTATTCAAACGCCCGATGGTGAAATTCTTCGCAAGCGATTGCCCCTCGATTCGTATCAAGAGATCGTTGCGGCGACAAACTTCAAGCAGCGGCTGCGCAAGATGATGGAATATTATCACGCCGATCGACTGCGTTACGCGGTCGCCGGTACGCCGAATCTGTTGGAGTACGATCTGGGATTCTTCGTCAAAAACGGCGACGGTTCGGCCGACCTGAAACCGATTTCGCACCTTTACAAATCGCAAGTCTACGACCTGGCCGAGTACCTGGGCGTGCCCGAAGAGATCCGCCGTCGCCCGCCGACGACCGACACGTATTCGATGCCCCAGAGTCAAGAAGAGTTCTTCTTCTCGCTGCCCTACGATCAGATGGATCTCTGCGTCTTGGCGAAAGATCGAGGTGTTCCTTGTGCGGAAGTCGCCGAGCTTCTGGGCCTGACCGAAGATCAAGTCCACCGCGTCTATGGTGACATCGACGCGAAACGAAAAATGGCGGAATACCTGCACGCCGAGGCGCTGTCTATCGACGACGGGTTGGCGTCGTAGGATTAATTACAATTCCAACGTGATTGCAAAACAAAACCCAGGGTCGCAACCGCGCACCCTGGGTTTTGTTTTTTAAATGAATTATGGTCGCCTAAACGCCGCTGAACTGCACGTCGTCGAATCGCAGGCTTGGGATTCGCATCGAGCCGTACGGATAGGGATCGTTGCCCACGGCGGTGAGATTTTTCCACAGCTCGGTGTGATTCCCTGCGATGTTCATTGCCGAAACAGCACGTGCGGGCCGACCATTCTCGATCAGCGTGCCGTGAATACCGAGCGAGAAATCGCCCGTCGTCGAGTTGCCGTTCCCGCCCAGGAATCCTCGGACGAGAATGCCGCGATCGACGTCTGCGATCAGACCGTCGAGGCTCTTATCGCCCAGACGCATGACGAGGTTCGACGATTCGCCGGTCGTCGGTGCCATGTCGAGCTTTCGCCCGTAATACGTGCCGATATAATAGTTTCGCAGTATGCCCTCTTCGAAAAACGGCATTGCTTGTGCGGCAATCCCCTCGCCGTCGAACAGGCGTGAACCGAACCCGCGTTTGATGAACGGATCGTCGGTGATATGAAGCAGCGGCGAGCCGAACTCTTTATCCTTCGAATCGGCAAGGAACGACGCTTTCTGTTGCAGTTGCCGGGCTTGCGAGGCTTGGAGCAGGAACCGCAGCAGACCGCCAACCGCTCTGTTGTCGAGGATCATCGGCATGCGGGCCGACTCGATCTTCGTGGCGCCAAGTTGCGACATTCCGTCCTCGGCAGCTTCGGTGGCAACCACTTCGGGTGCAGGCAGATCGACACGATATCTTGCCGCTGCGCGGCCTCCGCCGGACGGTCGCCTTTCGTCGTCATCCTGAAGTGCGGCACGAACGTAACCGCCGAAATAGGTCCCGAGCCGCTCGCCCTCGAAACCGTTCGAGTGGATCTGATACGCGGCCGAACTGCTGTCGCTATAGGTCGCTTCGATCGATATCGCACGCTTGCCGATCGCTTCCTTCGTTGCGGCCTCGACCGCCTTCGCGTACGCGTGTCGGTCGGCCGGCTCGACGGCGTCGATCGACTCGTCGAAAAGACTCAAGTCTTTGTCGCGTCGACCCGCGTAAAGTTCGGGCTCGGGTAAACGGCGATCGGCGTCGACTGCCATTGCACGACACATCGCGACCGAGCTTTCAAGGAATCGGTCGAGCGCGGCTGGCCTTAGATCGCAAGTGCTGCACGTCGTATATCGACCATCGATATAAAGGTGAAGCGACAGTCCGACGCGCGATGCTTCCTGCACCTTTTCCGGTCGGGCATCGCGATACGTAACGCTGCAATTGCGGCTGCGGGACGCGAGAACACGCACGCCCGAGGCTCCGAGCTTCGTCGCCTTTTCCATCGCTCGCACGGCCGCGGTCTTTAGATCTTTCATCGCTGTATTTTTCATCGTTAACCTGTATTTAAATATCCTGGGATCGCCAATCTCCTGATTGGCAACGTACGACGGAATTTTTGGATCCGTCGAAAACCGGCGATGTACTTGGTTGTTGTTTGGTAATGAACGGAAGTTTTATTTCTGTGAAATTCAAGGTCGGAGTCAACGCTTGACGGACTTGGAAGTCCGTCCTACGGGGTGGATGCTCGCCGATTATCGCGAGCCCTTGCCGATCGGGAGATCGGCGCTGCCAGTGCTTAGCCTGCACCTCCGACCGTAATCGCTGAAACTAGGACCGTGGGCATGTTCATACTCACGGGCACCCACTGTCCCGCTTTGCCGCACGTTCCGACACTTCCGCTGCCCTGGCCCATGTCGTTGCCGACCATCGTGATTCGCCCAAGCGTTTTCGGACCATTGCCGATCAGGTTCGCGTCCTTCACCGGTCGCGTTATTTTGCCGTCCTCGATCAGGAATCCGGATTTCAGATAGAAACTATAATCGCCACCGCCGATATCGACTTGCCCGTTGGAGAAGTGAACGGCGTAGAGACCTCGGTTGACCGACTTGATAATCTCTTGCGGATCGTGCGGGCCGTTTTCCATCATCGTCTGTCGCATTCGCGGGACGGGCGAGTTTCGGAACGATTGCCGACGTCCGCTGCCGGTCGGCTCGACACCGTAATGCTTCGCACTGATTCGATCGTGCAGATAGGAAGTTAGTCGCCCGTCTTCGACCAGCACGGTTCGCTTGCCGGGCGAACCCTCGTCGTCGACGTTGACCGCGCCCCGGGTTTCCGGTTCGAGTCCGGAATCGACGATCGTGACGAAATCTTCCGCCACTTTTCGCCCCATCATCGTCGAGAAGATCGACGCGCCCTTGCGGTTGAAGTCGGCCTCGAAACCGTGTCCCATCGCCTCGTGCAGTAGGATGCCGGTCGTGCCCGAAGCGAGCACCACGGGCATTTCGCCTGCTGGCGGAGAGTCGGCCTGGAACTGAAGCATCGTTCGGTTGACCGCTTCGCTTGCGATGTAGTCGACCCGCTCGTCGGTGTAGATATCGATACCGCGTCTTGCACTGTCGCGGCAGGAATCGCTTTCGCGGCGCCCGTTCTTTTCGGCGACGGCGAAACCGCTGATTGTCGTCAGCGGCCTTATATCTTCGACGATTTCGCCCAGCGTGTTGGCGACGAGAACGACTTCGTCGTCCGCACTGAGTCTGACCGATGCGCTGATGATACTTGGATCGCCCGAGAGGATTTTTTCACCCAGCGTTTGTGCGAGTGCGATTTTCCTCTCCGGCTTCACGTCAACCCATACGAGCTCTTGGGGATAAAGCTGCGGAATCTTCACGGGTGTGAAATCGCGCGGATCCCATTGGGCGGCCGACGCTGCGATCGAAGCGGCAGTGTCTGCGGCGGCAAAGAGACTCTTCGGTGAAAGATCTTCGCTGTATGCGTAACCGGTCTGATCGCCGCGAACGACGCGAATGCCGGCACCGAGATCGATGGCTGCTTCGGCACGATTGACGGTCCCGTCTTCGAACCGGAACGACTCGCTGATTTTGTATTGCAGGTAAACTTCGGCGTAATCGCCGCCGGTGGCTGCGGCACGAGCGAGCGTTTTCTGCAAAAGCTCGCGGCTGACGCCAAAGTTCTTATCGAAATAATCGCACGCGGTGGCGGTCGATTCCGAGGGTCGTTCGGCGGCGGACAAGTCGTGCCCGCCGGACATTGCTCCTAGCACCATAGCCGTTGCCGCTCCTTTCAACATATCACGTCGGTCGATCTTGCGCATCGTTCTCTCCGGTTCGTTCTAAGAATAAGCGGCTCGGGTAGAAGCCAAGCCGCCGATTCATCTTACCATGAAGCGGTCGGGTGGAAAAGTCCCGAGATTTGCCTGCTAAGCTTTTTTCGCAAATCTCAGCCGCTAAGTTTACAGGATCGGCGGGCGATTCACTGGGTGGGACATTCTGCTATTTTATGTTTCTCGCTCTGCAGGATGGATGAAATTCGGTCTTCACAATTAGAGGGGGGAAATGCCGTTTGTGGTTCGCGTCGCAAGTAGTCAAATTAAAAACATACGTGCATTGCCGGACAATCGAGACAACCGTTAAAGGTGTGCGAGACAGCTGTCAGACGCTTAAAATTAGGCACAATTACCGAATTGTCACCTTTAGGCTGCATATTATCAAGCCATATTTTTCTATGCCATATTATATGGTGATTATGCCATCGACTAACGTATATCTAACATTTGTTTTTTGATCATCAGTCGCTTTTCTTGCGCGAACTTGGAGAATGTCATGTTCCGTGTTTTTAATCGAATGAAATTGACCCATAAGTTGGTCCTACCTAGCATGCTCTTGTTGCTTGTCGTTCTTGCGACCGGCTTCGCCTATTTCCGTCTGCGTGAAACCGTCTCGTCGGCCGAGTCTCACAACATGGAACTCTCCGAAGCGAGTGCAACGTTTCAGGATGCAACCCAAGCGATTCACGGATTCATCGAAGGGTCGACAGTGCACGAAGCTTTGGCGGAATTTCGAACGAAAGAATCGCAGCATGATATGTCGGAAGAGGATACGGCTCGGTTTCGTGTGCTTTGGAGCGCGATCGACCAGTTCGATACGGTCCGCAAGGCGAACGATGAGTTGGCTGCGAAGATCGACGAGATGACCGAAGGGTCGGCCGAGATCAGCAACGGATATATCGAAGCCGTTTCAAAAAAATTGGCCGATCTTAAAACACGCGAAGAAGTTACGCCCCTTGAATGTATGGTCATTATCGGTGCGCGAAATAATACCGTCGCCAATGCGAATGTCCAAAAGCTGTTCCGTGACGTACGGATGGGAAAAGCGACGGGCGAAGCGCTGATCGGTTATATCGACACGTTAATGGCGAATGCTGAAAACGACCGGAAGCAGCTTAAGGGTACGCCCTTTATCGGCATGGTCGAAAGCGCAATCGATCTGAATGTTAAGATTAAAACAATGGTTCAGACGTTTCTCGCTAATACCGTGAAGCAGCATCAAACGCGTGAGACGATCGACGCGCAGCTTGCCGATATCGCTTTGCATCAGAGCCAGGAGCTGGTCGCAAGCAGCACGAAGATATTCACCGAAATTCGTGGCGAGGTGGCATTCGCGCTCGGATGCCTCATCGTTGTGACGATCGTGATTATTACGGTCAACGTTTTGATGGCAAAGCGAATTTCTCGACCAATCCTCGGTGCCGTTTCGAAGCTGTCGGACGTTGCCCTGCAGGGGAACCTTTCGGAAGATGTCGACCCATCGCTTAAAGATCGCCAAGATGAATTGGGCGAGCTATTCCGTGCGATTCAAAGTGTCGTCGAATTCCAGCGCGGTGAAGTCCATGTCGCGAATCTGATGGCGCAGGGCGACTGGACGATCGAGGTTCCGCTGCGAAGTGACAAGGACGATCTGGGCCGCGCGATCGGTTCGATGGCGACCGGTGTTCGCCGTGCGCTACTGCAGGTCGCGCGAACGGGCGACCAAATCCATCGCAGTACCGAAACCGTCTCGTCGGCCAGCCATAAGCTTTCGACCGCTGCACACGAGCAAGCGGCGAACCTCCAGGAGATCAGCAGCGTTATTACGGACTTGAACTCTCGAACCGTTCGCAATGCCGAAAACGCGGGCGAAGCGAAGACACTGGCCGACGACGCACGACATGCGGCGTCCAGTGGTACGGAGCGGATGAACGAAATGATCGACGCGATGTCGGCGATCAACGAAGCGAGCGAACAGATCGTTCATGTGATCAAGGTGATTGACGATATCGCATTCCAGACGAACCTGCTGGCACTGAACGCAGCCGTTGAAGCCGCCCGTGCCGGTCAACACGGCAAGGGATTCGCTGTGGTTGCAGAAGAAGTTCGAAACCTGGCCGGACGAAGCGCTAAAGCGGCTCGCGAGACGGCCGAACTGATCGAAAGTTCCACATCGCGTGTCGGCAAAGGAACGGAGCTTGCTAGTCAGACGTCCGACGCCCTGCAGGGGATCGCGAAGACTGTCGGCGAAGTTCATGGCCTGATCACGAATATCGCCCAAGCTTCAGAAGAGCAGGCTGTAAGCGTCGGGCAGGTCGAAACGACGCTAGGACAGATCGACCAAGGCATTCAGCAGAACGCATCGCATGCCGAAGAGACAGCGACCGAGTCGAGCGCCCTCGATGGGCAAGCGTCGCAACTTCAGACGCTGCTTCAAAGCTTCAAGCTCGGCGACCGTCTGTCGGCGGCGATCGAAGACGAGAGACAACTTAGGTTGGAGCAAACGATCGAACTCGCTGAAGAAGCTTCGAGACTCGTTTAAACCCTATTTCCCATATCGATT
>Ga0180430_10005201_pt1 | contig 10841 bp, 7 predicted proteins | sample SS_ome_9_FD_132999 | JGI IMG/M metagenome (GOLD analysis project Ga0180430, IMG submission 132999) | Hypersaline lake sediment archaeal communities from the Salton Sea, California, USA - SS_1_S_2 metaG | ecosystem: Environmental > Aquatic > Non-marine Saline and Alkaline > Hypersaline > Sediment... | reverse complement strand
TGAGGCGACATTCTCAACCGATTCCTGAATGGTGCCGATCAGTGTGCGGAGCGATTCCGCCATATCATTGAAGCTTGTGCCGAGCTGCCCGAATTCGTCATTTGAACGGACTTTAATTTGCTGCGTCAAGTCACCGCTGCTGATGTTCTTTGCAGTTAGAACGAGCTGATTCAATGGTTTGCTAATCGCGCGGACAATAAAGAAAATGAGAATTCCGCCAAGCACCAAAGCCCCTGAAAAGACGATGAGAGCCATATAAAGGACGGGCTTTGTTGCGTTTGTTATCTCATCGGAAAACATCGTCCCGGCGATTTTCCAGCCTGTCAGTTTGTTTGTTGCAAACGCCATTTGCTTGGCTTCTCCTTCAAAAGTATACTTGTACTCGCCTTTTTCTTTGCCGTAAACTTGATCAACCCAGCCGCCTTCACCTTCAGTTCCGGCTTTGATCGTCGGGTGGGCGATATATTTTTTGGAGGCACTTGAGATAAAAGCAAAGCCGTCTTTTCCGACTTTGATATCGTTTGTCGCTTTAATCAGCTCGTCGATATTCAAGCTGAGCGCCGCGACGCCCGACCCGTCTTCATTCTGCTTGGCGATGGTAATGACCGTGTTGCCGGTGGCGGCAGATGTGTATGGATCAGTGACGATGATTTCGCCTTTTTTCTCAACCGCTTCTTTAAACCAGGGCCTTTCCGCCGGATTATAGCCGTCAGGCATTTTCGTATAAGGATGCTGCACGTATACACCGTCTTCAGAGCCTGTGAACACGGCTTCTACATCCTTGTTTTGTCTGGCGTATTGTTCAAACTTTTGTCTTAACGAAGTCTGGCCTTTTTCCTTGTATGTTTTTTCTTTGATCTCTTCACTGAAATATGTAACAGCATCCGCTTTTTTCTCAATGTTTTGATCGATCATTTCGTTTAATTGATCCACGCTGTTTCTTGCGCTTCTCATGATTTCATCTTCAATCGACCCGCCTGCCGTATAATAGGAAACACCTGAAAGGATTAAAACAGGGAGCGTTAAAATCAATAAAAATGAGACCGCTAATCTTTTTGAAAGAGATGGATGCTTGAACCAGTCCAATATTTTTTTCATTCGCCAAAACTCCTTTTTCTAGGTTACGAGATTAATATCGGACAATTTTCAAACTTTTGCATTAAATTTTAAAATTTTGGCTTCGAAACAAAATCCACAACTAAGGCGAAAGGCAACTGTTTTCGGTATCGGCTGAAAAACGGGCTACATAACTGTTGACAAAGTTTCCCTCTGTTTATATACTAATCGATAAATACAGTGAAAGGGATAGGTATAGGGGACATGAAGCAGTAATCTTATTTTCCATCGTTTTTTTAATATGAAAAAACGGAAACTTGGAGAATAGGATGAGTATGCCCTTTTATACCTTGCATCAATTTCTGAATTTGCATGTTTTTTGTCGTGCAAAGGAATGGAATCGGTTCATACCGCTTTCACGATGCATATTTTGGCATGATATCCTCTCCGGGTTTCCGCGAGAGGTTTTTTGTTGTCAGCCAAAACATAAACAGAGGTGAGCGGTATGACGATTTTAATGAAAATAAGAGGCTTGCAAAAAAGCTTTGGAGAGCAACCGATTTTAAAAAACATCGATTTTGACATTTCCAATCAAGAGCGGATTGGTTTGGTCGGATACAATGGAGCGGGGAAAACAACGCTTGCAAATATATTAAGCGGTCATGCAGAAGCCGACAAAGGAACTGTTCAAACAGACCGGACGCTTAAAATCGGCTATCTGCTCCAGTCGATTGAGTACTCTGTTCATGATTTCAACAGCATATTAACAGGCGATGAGGGGGGGGAATTATATCAGTTGACGAGCAGTCTTGGCTTATCAAAGGTTCAAAGCTGGAATTCCGAACGGCTCAGCCATTTGAGCGGAGGAGAAAAACTGAAGCTTGCACTGGCACACGTCTGGAAGACGATGCCTGATCTCCTCATCTTAGATGAGCCGACCAACCACTTGGATTTAAAAGGGATCAGCTGGCTCCTTGAAGAACTGCAGCAATATCAAGGGGCAGTATTGATTATTTCTCACGATCGTTATTTTCTGGATCAATCCGTCTCCAAAATCCTCGAACTGGAAGATGGGAATTTGCACACCTATCAAGGAAACTACAGTGCATACCGGCGGGAGAAAAAACGGTTATACGAAGCACGCCTGCACCAATACGAAGTCCAGCAGAAGCAAAAAGAAAGAATCGAGTCACAGATTGCCACTCTTCAAAATTGGTCGCAGAAAGCCCACCGCGACTCAACAAAACAGGGATCACAGTCAGAACGAAGGCAGCTTGGTTTTAAAGAATACCATCGGGTAAAAGCCAAAAAGCTCGACAACCAAGTCAAATCAAAACTGAAACGCCTTGAACAGGAACTTGAAAAAAACAAAGCTGAAAAGCCAAAGGAAGCAGCATCTGTCAATTTTCAATTTTCATCGGGAGAAAAAAGGGGCAAGCGGATTATCGAAGCAAAAGGCCTGACAAAAGCGTTTGACGGACGTACTTTATTCAAAGACAGCCACTTTTACGTCAAACATGGCGAGAGAATAGCGCTGATCGGAGACAATGGCTGCGGCAAAACGACCCTTGTTAAAATGATGTTGGATGCTGAACCTGCAACAGCCGGAACGCTATGGAAAAGCCGATCTGTAAAGGCTGCATATTTAAGCCAGGATGTCAGTGATTTAAGGGTTGATCAAACAGTGGCTGAAGTGCTGAATTTGTCTGACAGAGCCGAAATCGCAAATGCGCGGACGATTTTGGCCAATATGGGGATCAAAGAAAATCGCTTTCATGATGAAATCGGGACGTTCAGTCTCGGGGAGCGGACCCGGGTCAAACTGGCAGGCATGATTTTAAAGGATTATGATCTGCTGATTCTGGATGAACCGACCAACCACCTTGATTTGCCAAGCAGAGAGCAGCTTGAGCAGACATTGCTTGAGTTTCAAGGCACGGTCATCATTGTGTCGCATGACCTGTATTTTACAGATCAATTGTGTAACAAACTTCTTGTGTTTGAAAATGATCACATTATCCGCGTCGAAACCGGATTGAAAGATTATCGGAACAGAGAGAAACAGCGCCATGAAAAAAGCGATGAAGAGGAGCGGCTTCGCATCGAAAATCGGATGACCGCCGTTCTTGGAGAATTGGCCGGACTCACACCCCAAGACCCGCGATATCATGAATTGGATCAGGAATTTTCAGAGCTTGCCAAACGCAAACGGGCGTTTTTAGAAAAAGAATAAATGACCAGAACCATCTGTGTTTTTAACGCAGATGGTTCTTTTTTGTAAGATGTGGTTTAAATTACCACCGATTATAGATGGCACCCAAGGTAATAATAGGATAAAAATGATGACTTTACTACAGCAATGAAAAAGGGTGATCAACATGTGGAAAACCATTGTTTCCTATTTCCCGGACTGGCTGGTCCTGATGCAGGCTTTTTTTGTCTTTTTCGTCCCGTTTGCCATATCAAAAGTATTTCTGTGGCTTCGCACGGCAGGGGATGAGTGAGTGGCATGAGATGGTGGAAAGCAAAAACGCGAAGAATGATACAGTCGTCCAACAAGCCGGAAAAACCTAAAAATGAAGTGCCGTCTGTGGAGTCAACTGGGTATTTTACCGGCGATTTTGATCACGACTTGAAACTGGCCAAAACGGCTATGGAGAATAACTCAGACGTTCATTTCCGCGAATTCAACTTAGGCCGCACCGGCATCCGCGCGGCGATTGTATTTGTCGAAATGCTTGCGGATCAAGACCTGATTGACAAGCATATTATGAAATCCCTTATGGATGATTTTTCCAAAGGATATAAAGTTGAACTTTCTTCATTAAGCAGCAATGTGACCGACTTAATTAAAAAGCAAATTTTATCAATTAGCGGCGTATCAGAGGTAAACCATGTCAACGAAGTGGTGCCCGAAGTGTTATCCGGTACGGCCATGCTGTTGATCGACGGTTCAGCGGAAGTTTTATTGCTGGGAACCGTTAAAAGAAATACAAGGAACATTGAAGAGCCCGTATCAGAATCCTTGGTCAGAGGGGCGCGCGTCGGCTTTACGGAAACGATCGGCACAAATACAGCCCTTTTGAGGCAGCATGGCAAAAATCAAAATTTGTCTATGCTTCAATTTCAAGTTGGGAAGCGAGCCGTCAAAAATCTTGTTGTCGCCTATATCAAAGACGTTGCTGAACCAGGGCTGGTGGAAGAAGTCAAAAAAAGAATCGAAAAGATTGATATAGATGATGTGCTCGAATCCGGTTTTGTCGAGCAGCTGATCGAAGACAATTATCTCAGTCCATTTCCTCAGGTGCAAAGCACTGAACGCCTTGACAGAGTGATGAGTGCGTTAATGGAGGGAAGAGTGGCCATTTTATTGGACGGGACGCCTTTTGTTTTAATCGTTCCGGTTACATTCAGCATGCTCCTGCAATCGCCCGAGGATTATTATGAACGCTGGCTCCCGAGTTCACTGATCCGCATCATGCGGATTGGCGCAGCCATGATCTCGCTGCTTGGGCCTGCTTTATATATTTCCTTTATATCGTTTCATCCCGGGCTGATTCCGAGTGAACTGGCAATTTCCATTACCGGAACGAGGGTAGGCGTTCCTTTTCCATCGCTGATCGAAGCGCTCATTATGGAAGTGGCAATCGAAATTTTGCGCGAGGCCGGCCTGCGGCTTCCAAAACCAATCGGTCCGGCGATGGGAATCGTCGGCGGTATCATCATCGGAGAGGCTGCCGTGCAGGCTGGCATCGTCAGCCCGATTATGGTCATCGTCGTTGCCGTTACCGCGATTTCTTCATTCGCCATTCCGCAATACAGCGCCGGTATTTCTCTGCGCATGCTGAGATTTGTAGCGATGTTTTGTGCAGCCACGTTCGGTTTGTACGGGGTGATTATGTTTTTCCTCATGCTTGCCAGCCACGCGGTGAAGCTGAAAAGCTTTGGTGTTCCTTATGCGAGCCCTGCCGTTCCTTATCGTTTGCGCGATTGGAAAGACTTCATCGTTCGCATGCCGATACAGATGATGAAAAAACGGCCGAAGCTGTTAAAAACAGACGATTCGACACGCCAGTAGCATAGAAAGGAGGGAGATGCTCATGTTGGTCAGGCACGAAGAGCGCATCACCACTTTGCAAACAGCCGTTATCATCACCAATTTCCTGCTTGGAACTGGGATCCTGACGCTCCCGCGAACGTCTGTTGACGAAGTGGGGACGCCTGATGTTTGGATCACGCTTCTATTTGGCGGCTTGGTCGCTCTGACGGCCGCAGTCATCATGGTAAAGCTCAACCATCAATATCCTGATAAAACCTTTTATGAATACAGTCAGGACATCATCGGCAAATGGATCGGCAGCTTGATCAGCCTGTTTTTCATTTGTTATCTATTGGCCCATTCCGGTTTTCAGGTCCGCTCAATGCTTGAAATCATCCGCTTTTTTCTACTGGAAGGAACCCCCCGCTGGGCAGTTGCGATGGTTTTTTTGTGGGTTGGCTTATATTTGATCGTCGGCGGCTTAAGTTCGATCGCCCGCTTGTTTCAAATCGTGTTACCCATTACATTCATTCTTTTTCTGCTGGTCGTGTTCATGAGTATCGGAATTTTTGATGTGGACAACTTGCGTCCTGTACTGGGAGAGGGAATAGGTCCTGTCTTAAAAGGAATAAAGGTGACCGCACTGTCGTTTTCAGGTATTGAAATCATTTTGATCCTGATGCCTTTCATGAATCAGCCTCGCAAGGCCATTCATACGATCATGATCGGGATCGCCATCCCTCTGCTTTTCTATATGATCACAGTTGTTATGGTGATCGGCGCTCTGTCTATAGACGGAGTGGTTTCACGGACATGGCCGACGATTGACTTAATGAGAAGCTTTGAAATACCAGGTCTGATATTTGAACGGTTTGAGTCTTTGCTGCTGGTCATCTGGATCATGCAGCTGTTCTGTACCTTTGCGATTGCTTTTTATGGTGCGGCATTAGGCCTGGCCCAGCTCTTTAAAACAAATATTCGGCCGATGATGTTTGTTTTGCTTCCGGTCATTTATCTGATTGCAATGATCCCGAAAAACATCAACGCCATGTTTGCATTTGGTGACTTTATTGGAAACAGCGGCGTTTATTTAGGCGGTTTGACCCCGCTCGTGCTGCTGGTGATTTCAAAAATAAGAAGGAGAAAACAGGGAATCAGCTGATGCTTGAAAAAGAAAGGGGTGATTTCTCCATGATGGTAGGTCAGCAGGACAAAATTACCGTTTCACAAACGAGCATCGTCATCACGAATTTTCTGCTGGGAACCGGCATCTTGACGCTGCCGCGGACATCTGGGGAAGCGGTTAAAGCGCCGGATGTCTGGCTTTCTGTTGCATTCGGAGGTCTGGTTGCCATATTAGCTGGTTTCATCATGGTGAAATTAAGCATGGAGTACCCCGACAAAACGTTATATCAATATAGCCGGGATCTCATTGGCAAGTGGCCGGGAGGACTTTTCACCCTGCTTTTGATTTGTTATTTTCTCGCAACATCAGGTTTCCAAGTCCGGTCTGTCACAGAGGTTATGGGATTTTACTTACTGGAAAACACGCCGATTTGGGCGACAGCGATGGTTTTTTTATGGAGCGGAATCTATTTATTAACCGGCGGTATTAACCCGCTCGCCCGACTTTATGAAATCATCTTTCCAATTACTGTTCTCATTTTTCTGATCGTCATTTTTATGAGCGCAAGCATATTCGACATCGACAATTTGCGCCCGGTTCTCGGGAAAGGGATCAAGCCGGTGCTGGAAGGAGTCAAAACAACGTCTTTTGCTTATACAGGCATAGAAATCATACTGATCATCGTTCCTTTTATGAGAAAGCCCGAGCAAGCGTTAAAAGCTACTTTGATGGGGATTTCTTTCCCGATTGTCTTTTATATGATCACCGTCATTATGGTCATCGGTGCATTGGCAATCGAGGGAGTGACATCACGGACATGGCCGACGATTGATTTGATGCGTAGTTTTGAGATACCGGGTCTGATTTTTGAACGCTTTGAGTCCTTGCTGCTAGTGATATGGATCATGCAAATGTTCTCCAGTTTTACGATCAGCTATTTTGCTGCTGCTTTAGGTTTGTCGCAACTCTTGAAGAAAAGGATGGAACCGATATTATTCAGCTTGCTTCCGGTCATTTATCTGATTGCGATGGCGCCTAAAAATATCAATCAGCTTTTTCAAATGGGAGATCTAATCGGCAACAGCGCCATCTATTTGGTCGGTCTCATCCCGCTAATGCTTCTGGTCATATCGAAAGTGAGGAGGAAAAAGTTTGAAAAAAACTAACACCATCCGTTATTTAACGAGTGTTTTACTATTGTTTCTATTAACCGGATGCTGGAGCAGCCACGAAATTGAAGAGCTCGGCTTAACATTTGCAATGGGGATTGACAAAGGCGAGGAAACCGAACTTGAAAAAAAGTTTGACAAAGCGGGGGGCGATTATCCGAAAAAAGACCGGATCACGATGATCTATCAATACGTGAACGAACAAGCAGCCGGTTCAAAATCGACTGGAGGAAGCACTGATCAAAAAACGTATATCAACGTTTATGAAACTGGAGACTCGCTTCAGCAAATTAACGCTGAAGTAGCATTAAGACAAGACAGGCCTGTATTCAGTCCTCATTTAAAAGTGATTGTCATCGCCGCTGACCTCCTCCGCACCTATTCGCTGGCGGAACTGCTAGATCAGCCTCTCCGCGATAATGAAATCAGGCCGAGCAGTATGGTGCTGGTCACAAGAGGGCGTGCGAGAGACACGCTTGAGCTGAAGGAAACCGGCGAAATGCCGGCGTTTCGTCTGCTTAAAATCGTTGAAAATGAGTATAAAGCGAAAAAAATTCTCCCTCCTGTAACGCTTGCCAAATTGACAGGCAAAATGAGATCAGGAACAAGCTATCTGCTTCAAAATGTCATCGGTACCGATGGAGAAATAAAATATGCGGGAGCAGCCGCAATTAACGGGAAAACCAATAAGCTGATCGGCTATTTGGATGAACACGATTTAGAAGGCGTGATGTGGATCATCGGAAAGGGGATTGGGGGCATGGTTAAAAGCTATGATCCGACAGAAAAGAAGGTGACCGCATTTGGCGTTGAATCGATTAAAAGCAACATCAAACCCATCGTCAAAGGAAACCGCCTGTCTTTTGAAGTGAACGTAAAGTCAGAGGGGTATCTTGCGGAAAACTGGAACACGAAAGAAAAAGCTTTTGATGACAAATTTTTAGAAAAAGTCGAAAAAACAACCGCGAAAACGGTGAAAAAATCGATGGAGGACATTACAAAAAAAATGAAAACCGAATACAAAGCAGATCTTGCCGGATTCGGTAACGAGCTGAGGATCAAGCATCCGAGGCTTTGGGAAAAACTAAAGAAAAATTGGGATGAGACCTTTACCGATATACCGATTACATTTCATGTTCAAATCGCGATTAAAGAATACGGAACTGTTGGGGATCAGTAACAGAAGAACTTCTAATCACGAAAGGCGGAGAAACGCGCAATGATCCGTTCCGAAGATAAAATCACGACTTCTCAGGCAATCGTTGTCTTGGTCAGTTATATTATGGCGGCCGGGATTCTCACCCTGCCAAGAACCGCTGTAGAAGAAGCCGGTACACCGGATGTATGGATTTCCATCCTTTTAGGCGGTCTTATCACAATAGCAGCCGGAGTGGTTATGACAAAATTGAGCGCGGATTATCCGGGGCTAACATTTTTTCAATATGGGGAAGACATTGTTGGAAAGTGGCTCAGTATCGTGATCAGCCTGCTTTTCATTGAGCATTTTGTGACAATCGCGGCATTTGAAGCAAGAATCATGGCGGAAGTCATCACCTTTTTTTTGCTGCAGGAAACACCGATTTGGGCGATCATCATGTCGATGATGTGGGTCGGATTTTATTCGATAAAAGACGGGATGGGATCGCTTGCCCGTTTGTTTGAAATCATCTTTCCCATTACAATTCTTTTCTTTTTAACCGTAGTATTTATGAGCTTTGGCATGTTTGAACTGGATAACCTGCGGCCTGTCCTTGGGAAAGGCATCATGCCGGCATTAAAGGGGGCAAAAGCGACAACCCTTTCATTTATCAGTGCAGAAGTAATGGTGTTCCTTTTGGCGTTTATGAAAAAGCCGAAAGATGGTGTCAAAGTCGCTGTCATGGGAATCGGCATTGCGATGCTCTTTTACTTAACGACGATCGTATTCGTGATCGGAGGGCTGTCAGTTGACGGGGTGACTACGATGACATGGCCGACGCTTGACCTGATCCGCAGTTTTGAAATGCCCGGCTTGATATTTGAACGTTTTGAATCGCTGCTCCTAGTCATCTGGATTATGCAGCTGTTTGCGACTTTTTCCGTCTCATTTTACGCTGCATCCCTGGGGCTCTCGCAAATTTCCAAGAAAAAGAGCAGACCGATGATGTACGGTCTGCTCCCGGTGATGTATTTAATCGCGATGACGCCCCAAAATGTATCTGCTCCCGGTGATGTATTTAATCGCGATGACGCCCCAAAATGTAAATGATGTATTTTCTCTCGGTGACATGATCGGCTATATTGCGGCCGTTTTATTCGGCATCGTGCCGATTCCGCTTTTATTGATTTCGAAAATGAGAAAAAAGAAAGCTTTGCAAAGCTAGATATTCAGCCCGCTTTGTTCACTTGCTTATTTGCTCTCGCTTTCACCCTGTCATTCGGCATGAAAAACACGAGCAAAAAGGCGGCCGCCGCCGGGAAAATCGCCCAGGTAAACGTATGAACAATCGATTTTGATAGCGCCTCGGTAATGCTGTTTAAAACATCCGGCGGCATGGATGACCTGGCACTTGATAAAATCTGGTTGGCATCATTCGGTGAGACGAGATTTAAAGCGCCGCTGCTTTTCGACATATCTTCCATCTGTGCTGAAAAGTGGTTTTTTTGAATCATCCCGAACATACTGGCGCCGATCGTCATGCCGAGAGAGCGCATAAAGTTACTCGTAGATGTCGCTGAACCGCGCTGAGCCGGACCGAAATGATGGATAGCTGCCATGCTTAATACAGAGAAAGAAAAACCGACTCCCAAACCGACGACGATCATATAAATGGTTAATAATAAACGCGGAGTGTCAATGTTAAGCGTGCTTAATAAAGAAAACCCGCTGACGAGAACCAATCCGGAGATGAGCATGATGTTCCGATAGCTCATTTTTGTCGTTAAGAATCCGCCAAGCTGAGCTGATACGACAGAGCCGAGCATCATCGGCAAAAGAACCAGTCCGGAGTTTGTCGCCGAATCTCCGTAAACACCCTGAACAAAGATCGGAATCTGGATGGTCGCCGAGATAAATGTCCCTCCGTAACATAAGGCGACAAGCGTGCTGCCGGCAAACAGCCGGTTTTTAAACATATGAAACGAAATGATCGGTTCACTGGCCTTACGTTCGATCATGAGGAAGAAAACCAATAAGACGGCTGCACTTCCGAAAAGGGTAAGGATGACATTCGAATCCCAGGCGTATTTCTCGCCGCCGAGCTCCAACGCAAACATGAGGCATACGACCGCTCCTACGAGTGTGATCGCCCCGAGCCAATCAATGCGATGCTTTTCATGCTGTTTCGTCTCTTTGTAAAATAGAAGAATGAAAACAAAAGAAACCATACCGAGCGGCAGATTCATATAAAAAATCCAGTGCCAGCTGATGTAGTCAGTGACATAGGCGCCGATGAGCGGTCCGAAAATGCTC
>Ga0180430_10005200_pt1 | contig 10844 bp, 7 predicted proteins | sample SS_ome_9_FD_132999 | JGI IMG/M metagenome (GOLD analysis project Ga0180430, IMG submission 132999) | Hypersaline lake sediment archaeal communities from the Salton Sea, California, USA - SS_1_S_2 metaG | ecosystem: Environmental > Aquatic > Non-marine Saline and Alkaline > Hypersaline > Sediment... | reverse complement strand
TGATGCAATCCAGTCGGCCAGCGTCCTGCGTCGTGACCGGTCGTCGGCGTCTGCCGGAAGCGAGATGGAGCCAATGGAGGTGAGAACGTGAGGAGTCACTTCTTCGACCGGTTGTTCCGGATCTCCTCGATTCAGCACGAACGTTGTTGTCGGCTCACGAAACTTCCCTGCAAACACCATTGGAGGATTGCTGAGTTCCTTCTGACGTTTCCGCAGGCCTTCAAGTTCGCTGGCCATACCGGCGATATCAGCGTTTCGTGTGGAACGGTTCCGTCGCACAATCGCCGTGATGTCATCGTGCGGCGTACCGATGGAAAGCCGGTCGTTTGACGAGGAAACAGTCGTCCATGTCGTCCCGTCCAGTGAGGTGGTGATCTGATAGTCCACTGCCAGGCGATCTTTGAAACGACCTTCACGATCTCGAGCCCAGACCACGCGGCTGATCGTCTGAGGTTTCGCGAATTTCAGTTGCACCCAGCCCTTACCTGCCTGGTTGGAAATCCAGCTATAGCTGTTGCCGTACTTGCCATCATTGATGTGTTTCAACTGGTGACGACCTGAGTTGCTGTAGTTGCCCGACGATGTCGCAACGGTTCCACGGCTGGCCAGCGCAACGTTGCTCGTAGCGTCATTCGCATCAAACACTTCCAGCTCGTCAATGCACGGCTCGTGTCGATCGTTGTCAATGGTTCTGTGGGAGATGAATCGAACGTACTTTGCAGTGACTGGATCAAAACGTTCCTCGGTACCAGTTGCGTTGACGGCACCTCGCAGTTGAGGAAGTCGCCCGGCCGTGTGCTGTGATGCCTCAGCGTCTGTGGTTTCCTGAAGAATAATCACGTCTGCGGTAATACCTGTTCCTGTGTCCCCACCTCTCAGGATCAATCGTGTCGATTCGGCCAGTTGATGAACACCGGTATCCGCAAGACCGCTCCAGAGTGGCTTCTTCTCGGATTCACCCTCTGTTTGTCCGGCGAAGTAATACTGATCGGCCCGCGCGATTTCGTGTTGGTCGTTCGTTGTTGCCAGGTCACCATCCTGATCCAGCACATATCGAGCATCGCGCGTGTGCACGCCGCTGCCGTGAACGCCCCACGAAACCCAAATCCGAAACGTCCCGGCGGTCGAGGGATTCCACGTGAAGACGTCGGTACCCGGATTATTGTTCCACCAGGTGTATCGACCGCCACTCAGGTTACCGAAACGATCAACGGAGCCTTTGTCGTTGCGGTAGCCTTGACCTGTACCGTCGGGATTCGTCCCGTGGCCGTTCTTTTTTGCCAGCAGTGTCACCCGGTCCGAATCTTCGTCATCGATGATGATGGTGCGGCCGGTGAACGAGAGAGGAGTGTACTCGCTCAGTTGTTCGTTGAGTGATGCGATTTGGGTTTCAACATCCTGCAATTCTTGCTGGCGTTGATCAAATTCTGCATCGCGTAGTTCACGGTCGCCGTATTCCACGCCGGAAAAGAATGCCTGAAAGGCGTAGTAATCTTCCTGTGGCACCGGATCGAACTTGTGATCGTGGCAACGCGCGCAACCAACGGTCATCCCCAGGAACGTGGCGGTTGTTCCCACGATAATTTCGTCCAGTTCATCCTGACGAGCCTGCCGTTTGCTCTCTTCGTCCGCGCCAATCTGTCCCGGCAGTAATGCGGCCGCTGCGACCATGAATCCGGTGGCCGCATCTTCGCCAAGAGTGTCCCCAGCCAGTTGTTCTCTGATGAACTGGTCGTACGGTTTATCGATGTTGAACGCGCGGATGACGTAGTCGCGATACGGCCAGGCATTTGGTCGAGGCGTATTCACTTCATAGCCGTGAGTGTCCGCATAACGAACTATGTCCAGCCAGTGTTGAGCCCATCGTTCGCCATAGCGAGGACTTGCCAGTAATTGGTCGATCAGATCCGATGTGGATTCTTCATGGATTGTGACCTGTGCGGGCGTTGGAGGCAGCCCGTGGAGATCCAGATAGACGCGACGGATCAACGAGACACGATCTGCTGCGGGAGATCGCTTCAGGCTAAGTTCATTCAGGCGTCTGTCGATAAATGCGTCGACAGGATGACCGTCGCCGGGAGGATCGATGCTGCGTATCGGCTGGTAGGCCCAATGTGCCTGAGGATCCGCCTGAGGCGCTTCGTCCCTGGGCCCGATTGCACCACTTCTCAGCCAGACTCTGACCGTGCGCAGCTGTTCGGGAGACAATGGTTCTCCCTCTGGCGGCATGCGTTCGTATTCTTCAGTGGAAGAAATGCGTTCCAGCAGAAGACATTCGATCGCACCATCCTCACTGAGAACGGAACCCGAATCGCCGCCCTGCCTCATCATAGCGACCGTATCCAGTCGCAGGCCGGCTTCCTGTTTGATGGCGCCGTGGCAGGCGTAGCATCTGGTTTTGAGGATGGGCTTCACATCGCGCAGGTAATCGACCTCAGCCGCCGTCACCACCGTTGAGTGCGACGCGATCAGGATCACACTGCAAACTGCAATCAATGTGCTGCGAATCATGGCCCCATGATAACGCCGGGCGCTTCCCAATTCACGACCGGGCACCACGAGAAACCGCCAAGGCAACAGCAAAAAGTTCGGCCTGGCCGCCAATCCAGTCTGATCGCACAGCATCAGTCTGGTAATCGGATGAGTAAATGTTTCAAACGGGAGCAAATCTATTCAGCCGTTTTGCGAGGTTCTGGCGCACGCCCCCAACCATCACTATCTGAACTCATCGCGTTGGTCCTCCGTCATCGTTCGCCATTCCCAAGGCGGAATCGATCCATGAGGACTGAGCCACAAGCCCTTGTCGGAATCTCGTGCCTGCTCTTGTGCCTCAGCCAGAGCAGCCTGTTCCGGCGCCTGAGCCGCGTCGTGCCACGCCAGTCCGGCCTCGATCAGCAATAGGTTGACGAATGTTCCGCCCGTCATGTCCCCCGTGTCCTGATGGAACTCAACGTTTGCGTAAATGTCTCCCCGTGTTCTTCCGTCTGTTTCCTCCCCATGCGTCACGACACGGACCAGGGATCCAGCGATTGTATCGTTCAGGTACTGTCTTGCATCGGCGCCGAATGGCTGATCGAGTTCCGGTGCGTCGATGCCGTTCAGTTTCAGCCGAATGGATTCATTGTTCACGGTGAGAACGTCAATCGTGTCACCATCAATGATGCCGATGACCTTGGCAGTCAACTCTGCTGCAGCATTGGCTGTCTGCGCCTGCGCAAAAGCGCCTTGCGACGATCGACCCTGATCGTTTGGCTGCTGTCCAGGTCGGGGTTCACTACAGCCTGTCATGATGGCCAGCAGTAAGATTGTGTATGCACATTTCATGATACATGCCCCGACGTGGCTGCAGGATTGAACGACAGTGGGCTACCGAGCGACTGCTTCCGAATCGTGGTTCCTTCGGATGGACTTCGCACGTGAATTCGGTGGATGTCTGCTGGCAGTCTCGACCGATTCGCGTCAAGCCCTCAGGTTGCGGTCAACGCAGTGACAGACCGACTCGCAGCTGAGTGAGTGTCAGCAAGTTGAGGGCGGCAGGTTATCGCCAACGAATATTTCCACGGTAACGCACGGCTTTACCCTGTGAAGTGCGCCTCAGTTCCCGTTTCAACACGAAGCGGCGGTGCAGGTTGGAGCCCACCCCGGTTACGGGTCGGTAGCCCCGGCTTCGTGAAGTTCGGCGCCCCCAGCCAGCATTCACGCTGGCGGCTTCCACCACAATCCAGCAGGTCATCACGAACAACAGCAGTACGTGTTTCGATTTCTTCATGTGGACGCCCCCTTTAAATCTGTCATCGGCAAGACCGCAAAGTGAGACATGATGTCACGCCTGACTCATAGCGGTGAAAGCATTGCAGGCTTCGATTATTGGCGGGAACAACGTGATGGTCCAGACAAATTGGAGGCCGCTTTATGCTGGGTGGCCGCCGGTTTGGCATCAGCGGTGGAAATTGCGCGGATGAGGGTGGGCGAATCCCAGGAGACCGATAGAATTGCTGAGAATCAAAACCATTTCCGGAGCCTGTTCATGAAAAAACCAGTTACCGCACTGATGATGTGTTTTCTGATAGTCGATGCGAGTGTCGTTGTTGCCGGAAGCTGGACTCGATTCCGCGGACCAAACGGCTCTGGCACGGCGGAAGGCCCGCCGATTCCTGTCGAGTGGTCGAGCGAACAGAATCTCAAGTGGTCGGTCGATCTGGTCGGAAAAGGTTCCTCGTCACCGATTGTAACGGAGGACCGAGTTTACGTGACCTGCTACACGGGTTACGGCATCGATCCCACACCCGAGGGTGATGAATCGGCGCTGGAACGCCACCTGCTGGCGTTTGATCGGGAATCCGGTAAGGAACTCTGGCGCGCTTCGGTACCATCCAGCGTGAAAGAAGATCCTTTCAAGGGTTTCATCCAGGAGCATGGCTATGCGAGTAGCACGCCTACCACGGATGGAGAACGGATTTATGCATTCTTCGGCAAGACTGGTCTGTTTGCTTTTGACCGAGACGGAACTCAGGTGTGGCAGACAAGTCTGGGAACCAAATCTGATCCTGCCAAATGGGGTGGGGGTTCCAGCCCGATTCTGTACGGCGACCTGCTGGTGGTGAACGCCGGTGTGGTGGGCAACCAGCTTGTGGCCATCAATAAACACGATGGCGAGATTGTGTGGTCCGTCGAAGATCCAGGCTTTACCAACTGCTGGTCCACGCCGATCGCTGTCAGCAGCGAATCCGGTGATCAGATCGTATTTCACGTGCCCGGCAAAGTGATTTCGATCGATCCGACGAATGGCGAGAAAATCTGGGAAGCGGATTCGCCACTGGACGACGCCACCTGTGCCAGCCTGATTGAGCAGGAAGGAACGGCGTATCTGATGGGCAGTCGGGAGGGCCACGGTATGGCGGTTCGGACGAATGGTACGGGTGACGTGTCCGAGTCAGCCACAGTTTGGAACAAAAGAATTCGTTCCGGGATCTGCACTCCTGTGATTGTCGGAGAGGCGATGTACTGGACTACAGGCGGCATGTTCATGGCGGCGGAACTGGCAACTGGTGAATACATTTACCGGACCCGCCTACCACGTCTGGGGCGACCGTCCGGTGGGTTTCGAGCCTCCGACTATTCATCTCCGGTTGCTCACGGGAATCAGATTCTGCTTTTCTCCCGTTTTGGTGAGAGCTACATCATTGAAGCCGGCGACGAATTCACCGTGATTGGTCACAACAAAGGGTTCACTGATGACGAGTCACCGTTCAACGGGTCGCCGGCCATCAGTGACGGTCAGATCTTTGTCCGGTCCGACAGCAGACTGTATTGCATCTCTGAATGAGCGCGCCGGACTTCGCTCCCTTGAAGTTTCGGCCTGGCCAATCATTTTGCGAGTCGAGGCGCGTAGAGTGAGTTTCGAACCGACAGGTGATTGCAGCGTGGTTCCGTTCTGGTGATCGCAACCGCATAGCGGCCGATTGATGACAGCCAGATGTACCGTTTGTTCATCGAGCACAACCATTCGGCATGACATAGTTGGCGTCTGAACGCTCCTGTATGAGAGCGCGTACGTCACGTTCCTGGCGACAGTATTCGTGTGTCTCTGTGGAACATGCTGTGCGAGTGAAGGTCAGCGAAGAAGAATCCCTGAGCTTCAGGTTCAGCCACACCCGAGTAAGGCGCTCGACTGATCGCCTATTCCTCATGAAGGCGCAACCGCAGTGCGTCGACGACAACAAATCCCACAGTTCGCCTGTTGTTGATCGTGATGCTTGTTTCGACTCCTTTTCCCAGTCGAATGTTCCCTATCGATCTGAAGATCTGCCCACTCGGCAGCGGCTGTGTTTGATCGACGATGAAAGTCCATTCTTTCCGGCCAGTGGTGACAACGACAGGAACGTTCGTGGCCCGGGACTTGTGTGCCGAGTAGGTGATCTCCAATTGATAGTTACCGGACTTTCGTGCTTTGAATCGAAACTTTGCCGTAGATCTTCCGTCGCCCTCTGTTGTTGAACTCGTGTCTCCACTGAAAATGTATCCCAGGCCGATATGGGGTTTGAAACGTGTTGATCGCGACCACTCCCCGGTGAGCTCTGCTTCGGCATCGTCCAGCACGATTCCGGGCAGGGAATCCGTGACGATCGATCCGTTCGCTAGCGGTGGATCGGAAGTATCCGGCAGTTCCAGAACCTGTCTTTGAGCCAGCAGTCGCTCGCGGAGTGTCTCGTATTCCAGTTGCTGCACTGCCACACGCTGGCCAGCCGCCAGCGCCGCCGCAATTCCCGCTCCCTGTCCGATGACCATCCAGGCACCTTCAATTCTCAGCGACGAGATACCGACGTGTGTACATGACAGCGCGACTGGTACGAGCAGGTTGTTGCACTGTTCAGGCTTAGGCAGAATCGAACGGTACGGCACGTGGTACGCATATCCCTGCCCCGGAATTCTTCGCACTGGAAAAATTGTTCCCTCGTTGATCACTCCTCCACCCTTCATCGCGATGCGCTGGCAGTCGTGTGAGTCGATGGGAAACGACGAAATCGCGATCGGGTCGTCCTTTTCGGGGGACTCCAGAATGTCCTTCTGACTGATCACATACAGTCCCTTCATCCGCCGCGATTCGCGAACGTAGAGTGCCGGGGAATAGTGACTGCAGCTTTTGAACTCGTCCTTGCAAAGGCCGAGTTTCGCGTAGCGTTTGCGGATCGCATCGGGAACAGCCGGGTCGGTCGTCAGGAAACGGAAGAACTCAAGCGTGTACTGCCGGTGCGCTTCCCAGATCTTTTTTCGCCCCGCTTCGTCCGCCGAGTGCCAGCCGATTGCGCCACCGATCAGGCCGATAGAAAACTGTCCGCCGATCGAGTTGTTGCCGTCGAACTTTCCGCCCGGCAGTGGGTAGAGGTCGAAACCGATACTTCTCTCTCCTGCCTGGAACGCGCGGCGTATGATCTCGAATCGCGCCGGGTCGTAGTACGCTGGCTCAGGCATCGGTATACGGTTGGCAGCATCGGCCGTGAGGCATAGCCTGAAGCTGTACGTCATGATGTTTCTATCGCCCGCCTGTTTGTCACCGTCATCCTCACCTGTAATCAGTGGCAACAGATTGCCTTCATCTGAGAAGCCGTTGATGTTCATTTTCTGTTTTGGGTACTGCCTGCCTGCCAGTGACTCGCCGTATTCCTCTCGGCTTTCGCGGCCGATGGCCCAGTCGACTCCTGCGGCAGCCATCAGGTCGCCCTCGTACGTACCATCGACGAAAACCCGGGCAGTAAATGTGCCGTTCTTCGCAACCAGCGATGTGATACGTGGCCCCTCTTTCGTGACCGACTTGAGGCGGCGTTCGGTAAGAACTTTGACACCCGCCTCTTTGAGCATCTCCAGCGTCACGCGCATCGCAACGTGCGGCTCGAAAGTCCATCGTGACTGATCTTTTTTCGCCGGGTTATACGGTGCTTTGAGGTCGCGGTCGGTGTAGTCTTTGACAACGCGCGTGTGCCACTCATCGAACAGTCCCATCAGGGTGCTGCGGACCGTCTGGTTCGAGTCGCAGTGACTCAGCCCGCCGGTGCTCAGCCCACCAATATGCGTTGTCGGCTCCAGCAGGATAACTGAGGCCCCTTCGCGCGCCGCAGCGATCGCAGCACAGAATCCACCCGGCGTAGAACCGTACACGATGACGTCAGCTTTGTTCTCGGCTGTCACATTCTCGGCGTGTATCAAGGACAAAGCGATCACAAGTACGGAGTAGTAAACCAATTGGATCAAAGACATGGCAACACGCTAAGGCTTATCAGCCGTCGACAGCCCCGGGCAAAGAACCCATGAGAGTCCATTGGCCGTGGCAGCTAATCGCCGTCCGACATGGGGGTAGTCTGCAAGCCGACGAGATCGGGAGGCGCAGATCGAAACTACAATGAGGAGGAATTCATCCGACCATACAGATGATCCCACTGGATTCTGGAGAGTTCAAGACGTTGGTCTGCAAGGCTGCTCACTGGCTCCTGCCCCGAACACGCCTACTAATAAAAGTACTGGGTTGCAGAGGCCTTACAGAGTTCAGGAATCGATTGTTTGTGCCCTCTGCGGAGGTCGCGACGCCGGTTGATGCCGCTCAACGTTGCCTGCAGTACCTCACGAAGATGGCCCCGGCGCTGGGATGTCGGTGGCGGTTAATGGAAGGGAGAGGAACCTGGTAGTACTACGTACTGGAATTGAGTTTGTCGTACATCCGGATACCATGGCACACTGATGTTTCATGCTTGAACAGTAATGGTAACTAAGAGGTGATGGCCCATTGATCGATCCACCGACGCCAAGAGCAGTTTTTCTGCAGAGCCTTAGGCGGTGCTCGGAGTCCGAGGATTTCATCCCAGCGTTCTACAAGCGATTTCTCGAGTCATCGGACGAGGTGAGACACAAATTCCGATTCACCGATTTTGAATTGCAAAACAAGATGCTGCAGCGATCATTGGAACTTTGTGCAGGCGCGACAATCGGAGAACCTGAGGCCCTTCGTGAGATCCATGAGCGTGCAACGACTCACGATCGGCGTCATCTGAATATAGAGTCTCACCTCTATGATTTTTGGTTAGAATCGATCATTCAAACGGCTTCAGTATTTGATCAGCAGTGGGACAAAGAAATCGAGTTTGCCTGGCGGAGAATCCTCGGGCATGTCGTGGAACATATGATCCGACACTACTGATAGACTGGCTGTGTCGTCTGTCTATCCGGCACAAAGGGGCAGTTTGCATACCAACCGAAACCCCACCCGTCCTGCGGAACCTCACGAAGATGGTCGAGGCAAATAGCCAGTACCCCTGTGGTCTCATAAGCGGAGGCAGCATACCGACCTGAGTTCAGTTTCCCGTCGCTCGTCTCGTCAACTCCGCCTTCGCTGCCCGCGACGTCTGAAGATTCACAAGCACTCCAATCGCCGCGATTAGAATCTCATGCGCTTGCCCTCTGGAATCCTCCGCGATCTGTTCAAACACTCCCATTGCATCTCCGTCAGCCTGCATGATGTCACGAACCTTCTCCTGCACACGACGACTCATCGCCACTGATTTCAGAATTGCGTCAATTGCGTTGTCAGCCTCGATCTGAAGTGCCTGAAGTTGTTTCGTTGAAAGATCACTCATCGCTTGCCTTCTTCATCCATCTTTCAATTGCTTGCCCTGCCAGTCCTCCAACCAACGCCGAGAATAGAGCGACAGCAACCTTCGTGACGTTTGTGAATGGTGACGCCATGGCCTGACAGGCTATCACGCTGAACAGTGCGATTGGTACAGTGACACCTCACCCTCGAGCCAATGCGGCAGCCGTCAACAATCCATATGCCAAGAGTACGGAGATTGCATCATTCGTGAGTCTTTGGTTTGACCTCACATCAGAGGCTGCCCAAACAACGGCCATCAACAAGAGGCCTCCCCACGCAAGGCGTCTTGTCCATTCAACACGGCGATTTGCTGTGTTCCGCGGTGCTTCCAGCGGGGGCTTGTAAGGATTATCACTCATCGATGCTGATCCCGCTACTCTTTCGACATTCGTCGCCATTGCCACGGCGGGATTGCTTTGCGCTCGCCCTGCCAGAGTCCCGTACCCAGTTCTCGTGCTTGCTTCTCAGCTTCCTCAAGATCATCGCGATCCGATGTAGACCGCACGTAGTGCCACGCCATTCCTGCCTGCACCAGTGCCAGATTGATCAGGGTATCGTCGAGATAGATGTCGCCGATCACTCGACCGTACTTGTCGTCGCCGTATGAAACGACGCGCACCATCTTACCCGCGATTGATGCACTGAGTGTTTGCTTTGCACTGTTGCCAAATGGCTGCCCGCGTTCCGGCGCGTCAATGCCGTTGAATCTGATCCGAACGGTTTCATTATCCACGGTGAGAACATCTATGATGTCACCATCAATAACACCGATGACTTTGGCAAGGAACTCTGCAGGAACTTCAGCGGCCGAAGTTCGCTGTAGCTGCGCAGAACCGTCATCAGATGGCTGGCCTTGATCATTCGGCTGCTGCTCGGTCTGAGGGTCTCCACAACCTGCCATGATGGCCAGGAGTAAGAATGTCAGTGAGTGTTTCATGAGTCTCACTCCGCAGTGATTTCAGAATCCGACTCCTGTCCTCGATCGCTTGTGGGAGACAGGAACTGGCTTGCAGCGATTGGAACGCAAGACAGCCGGATAACTGTAGCTGTGACTGTGGTCTCGAAGACGACCGTTCCTGCTGTTCGCCTCAAGTTCAGGCGAGAAGTCGATAGGTCCCTGTCGATGGTTAAGCGAGGACCCCGCAAGTCCGGTATGGTCGTGTGGAGGTGGATATTTTTTCGGGCCGTTATCGCTTCGATTTGCTGTTTGTGAAAGTGATTGCCATAATCATCCGCGCAATAGTGCCACGAACAGCTTGGCGTCGAATCTGCATAACATTAAGCCCTCGTAGCTCAGCAGGATAGAGCGTCGGTTTCCTAAACCGAAGGTCGTGAGTTCGAATCTCGCCGGGGGTACCTTGTTTTCATGCGAAAAACTGCGGGAAGGGATTGTCTGTCCCAAAGCTGTACCGTTTGTGTACCCGATTTGCCGCAAGGCTGCGGCGGACTTCTCAAGCTGTTGCTGCCGGTCGCGGTGCTGATAGTGCAATGACACCTTCTCAGTGCGATGCCCGATGATGCTCATCACCGTATCGATGTCGTGACCAGTGTTGGCCAATAGCGTTGAGAGCGTGTGGCGATGGGTTACTGTAGAAAGTTGTGTTTGGTGAGTCGTTGAAAAAGGCGACGTGTTTCGCGATGAATTGGTTACCGACAAAAGTTTCCAGCTCATTTACGAAAGGCACGTCACCCATGTCCCAGA
>Ga0180430_10005199_pt1 | contig 10845 bp, 10 predicted proteins | sample SS_ome_9_FD_132999 | JGI IMG/M metagenome (GOLD analysis project Ga0180430, IMG submission 132999) | Hypersaline lake sediment archaeal communities from the Salton Sea, California, USA - SS_1_S_2 metaG | ecosystem: Environmental > Aquatic > Non-marine Saline and Alkaline > Hypersaline >... | reverse complement strand
GCGTCCACGGTCATGCCGATGGTCAAGATGATGCCTGCAATACCAGGCAGCGTAAGCACGGCTCTGAACACGACCAGTGCTGCGAGCATGATCAGCATGTTGAGGATCAGGGCAAGGTTGGCGACCACGCCAAGCAAGCGATAGAACACAAACATGTAGACGAGGATCAACACGAAACCGATGGCAATCGCCATGACGCCTCTGCGAATCGAGTCTGCACCCAGAGACGGGCCGATCGTCGTCTCCTCGACGATGTTCACGCCGACAGGCAGTGCACCAGCACGCAGGGCGATCGCGAGCAATCGAGCATCTTCCAGGTCGAAGCTCCCGCTGATCTGCGTAGAGTCAACGACTTCCCGCCATCCGCCTCGAGCGGCGTTCTTGATGGACTCCATGACTGCAGGCGCACTGTACACGACGCCGTCAAGGATGATGGCCAGCTGCTCGCCGACATCCAGCTGGTTGATGGCGTCCACGAACTGCTGGGCTCCGGCCTGGTTGAATTCCAGTCCGATGTAGTAATTGCCCGAGACCTGCAGATTGTTTGTGCGACCCACATTGGCATCTGACAACGCGGCACCGCTGACGAGGATCTCGCGCTCCACGATGTATGGTACGCCTTCGCGATCACGAAGCAGTTCCTGAGATGTAGATCTTGGTGCAAGATCGTCGAGCTGTGTCTGACCCGCCTCGATAACTCTGCGGAATTCGAGCATCGCCGTCTGACCGATCAAGCGTCGCGCATCCTCAGGATCGGTGGTTCCGGGCAGATTGACGAGAATGCGGTCTCCACCAAACGGTCGAATCTCTGGACTCACAACACCGTATTGATCTGTACGGTTGTTGAGAATCTCGATGATCTGCTCGATCACCACATTCTTCGTGTCCTCGTTCATTTCGGCAATCCCCTCGGGTTCGAGGATCATGCGCACGCCACCCTGGAGGTCCAGACCCAATTGAACGACCTCTTCCAGGGGCCAGAACGGATAGACGAAGTACAGTGCTGCAAAGGTGACCGCAACGACGAGAGCGAGTCGCAGCCAGTCTCCGCGGGTCATGTGATGCTGACTCATTCGATCTCCCTTACTTCTCGATCTTGCGAATGATGCTGCTCTTCGCGATCTTGATCTTCGCGCCATCTTCAAGCACGAGTACCGAAGCATCTTCGCCGATCGAATCGATTTCTCCGTGAATACCGCCAGCAGTGACCACACTGTCACCACGCTTCAGTCCAGAGATGAGTTCGTTCATCTTGGCCTGGCGCTTTCGCTGGGGACGGATCAGCATGAAGTAGAAGATTGCGCCGAACACGGCGAACAGAATGAGCATCGAGGTCCAGCTGCTTCCCAGGGGATTCGCTGCACCTGTTGACGACGTTCCTTCTCCGCTGACTTCTTGAGCCAATGCGATCGATCCAATTCCTAGAAGCATGCCAATCATCAAAAACGTAATCCACTTCTTCATGCTATCACTCCTTGACAGCAAGCCAATGCCGATAGGTCCCCAATCCGAGGAAGACCCCACCGACCAGCGCTAGTGCTGTCGCAAGTATGATCTCTTCGTTGCCAGACATTCCACGTCGAAGCACGATGATCCGTTCCAGCAGGAAGAAGAGATCGGCCCACAGTATAACGTAGAGGAAACCCAAGATCGACATCCACTTGCGGGTTCTCGACGCCTCACCTCGGCTGAGGGCGTCGTACCCAATGGTGAGCAGTGGGACGAGCATCCACAGCCAGGGAAGCAGGCCTGGCGTTTCGAGTAGACCGATCCCAAGCAGAATCAAGACGTGTCCCGGAAGGAGCGGCAGTAAGCGCGATACCGGCACCATCTCGCCGTCACCGCGCCGGGCGCGAACAAGTAGATAGGCACATGCTGCTAGCGAAACCACGCACACGCCGAGCAAGACCCACACATCAAACTGCCCAACCACAAGGGCAATTGCGACCAACGCAAGCACGAGCGGAACGGTAAGGATTGGATTTGCTGTCTTCATCTAGACTCCTGGTAACAGCCAATGAGCGATCAGGAAAAGCAGTCCGAAACCCAGCACATCGGTAACGGTTGTAAGAAAGATGCCTGAGGCGAGGGCGGGATCTTTGCCAAGCCCACGCACCGCGAGTGGGATTAGCACGCCGAAGGCTCCGGCAATGATCATGTTGAGCATCATTGCCAAGAAGGCCGCGACACCGATCAGGATTTCTCCCTTCCACAGATAGGTGATCAGGCCGACCGTCAGTCCGATGAGCGCACCGTTCACGGCCCCAAGCAGCGCTTCCTTGGCCAGCAGCGGAAGCCCCTGCCTCGGTTGAAGCTCACCCAATGCCATACCGCGCGTGATGATGGTCACCGTCTGCATGCCAGCACTGCCGCCCTGACCCGCGATGACCCCCATCAAGACCGCCAATGCGGCGACGCGGGCGATAGTCTCCTCGAAGAATCCAACGACAATGGCTGCAGCGATTACCGTGAGAAGCCGGATGTAGAGCCACGGCAAACGAAGCTTGAGCGATTCGAACCAAGTCGTGTCCACGCCTTCCTCGCTAGGAACGCTCGCCAGTCCGTAGATGTCCTCAGTCGCCTCGTCACGAATCACATCGATGACGTCATCTACCGTAATTACGCCGAGCAGCCTCCGCTCCCCATCTACGACAGGTAGTGCAAAGTAGTCGTATCGATCGAAAATGCGTGCCACATCCTCTGCATCTGCATCCACTGGAACGGTGATCGCGTCTCGGACCACGAGATCACGCAAGCTCTGTTCCGGCAAGGCCAGCGCCATGTCGCGCAATGAAAGCACTCCCAGTAATCGATTGGAGGTATCCACAGCATAGGCGTAGTACACGGTCTCTGCCTCTTCAACGCGGGCGCGCAAGTGGTCGATCGCCTGCTGCACGGTGAGATCCAAAGAGAGCGGCACGACTTCTGGCGACATCAAGCCGCCTGCGGAGTCTGGAGGGTAGGCAAGCAGGTTGGACAGCACTCGTGCATCGAACCGGCTCAGGCGGGAGAGCAGTTCCTGCTGTATCTCCTCTGGCAGTTCGAGCAGCATGTCCACTGCGTCATCCGGATCCATGCGCGAGAGAATGACGCTCGCTTCTTTGGGATCGAGCTTCGTGACAAGCTCTGCGGACTCATCCGGGTCCATCTCCCCTAGGGGCTCTGCTGCTGCTTGTTGCAGGAAGAGGTGGTGGACAACGTCCGCGGCTTGGTCGTTGGACAGGTCCGAGAGGATCTCTGCGATATCCGCAGGATTCTCGCGAACCAGCTCTCGCAGAACGACCTTCCTCTCTTCCATGCTTCCTCCCTGATTGACGTATCATGATTGCAGGGAAGCGCAAAGAAAGCAATGCGAACGCAGGCACGATACGGAGGATGAAAGCGATGCATGACGAGCAATCGAGCAGACCGGTAGTGCTCGCCCCCAACGCGATGGTGGCGACCAGCCAACCGCTGGCAGTCCAAGCTGGGTTGGAGATCCTGAGATCAGGGGGCTCTGCGATGGATGCCGCAATTGCGACCAACGCCACACTGGGCGTGGTGGAGCCCATGAGTTGCGGGATTGGCGGGGATGTGTTCGCAATCGTCTGGGATGCCACAGCCAAAGAGCTTGTGGGATTCAACGGCAGTGGGCGTGCGCCTGCGCGCATGACGAGAGACTTCTACCTCCAAGCTGGACACAACTACATTCCCTCCACCGGACCAGTCTCGTGGTCGGTTCCGGGCTGCGTGCACGGATGGTTTGCCCTGCACGAACGCTACGGACGCTTGCCGATGAACGAGATTCTCCAGCCTGCCATTGACTATGCCACAAAGGGATTTCCTGTCTCACCCGTAATTGCGGACATGTGGGAACGCTCCACTGAGAAGCTGCAAGAGGATCCAGGTGCGACCGCAGTCTTCCTGCCCAACGGGCACGCGCCTCGAACTGGAGACGTGTTCCGAAATCCAGCGCTGGCCACCACTCTTGCTGCGATTGCCGAGGGTGGGACAGCAACCTTCTACAGCGGTAGCGTTGCGAGGCAGCTGTACGATCTCTCCGACCGCGTTGGCGGGCTGTTCTCACCAGAGGATCTCGCGAGCCACACTTCGACCTGGGTCGACCCAGTCTCGGCACGCTATCGGGGGTACGACGTCTGGCAACTCCCGCCGAATACCCAAGGCCTGGCTGTACTTCAAATGATGCGAATGCTGGAGCAGTTCGACATCGCATCCATGGGACACAACAATGCAGACTTCCTGCACCTGTTTCTTGAGATCAAGAAGCTGGCCTATGAAGACCGTGCCCGGCTCTACGCAGACCCCGCTTTCTTTGATGTGCCAATCGACGCCCTGTTGTCTGACGCGTATGTTGCTTCACAGATCGCGCGGATTGATCCAGCGCGCGCAGCGCAAGAAATCGAGGTCGAGGATCCACGTCTGAAGCTGGGAGACACCGTCTATCTCACGGTTGTGGATGCCGAAGGGCAAGCGGTGTCCTTCATTCAGTCGATCTTCAACAACTTCGGGTCCGGCGTGGTCGATCCTGAGCTGGGCTTTGCAGTACACAATCGTGGTTGTCTGTTCCATCTAGATCCCGAGCATCCGAATACGCTGGAGCCTGGCAAGCGTCCCTTCCAGACGATCATCCCTGGCTTTGTCACCCGCGAGGGTGCCCCGGTGTTTCCGTTCGGTGTCATGGGGGGTGACATGCAGCCACAAGGACAGGCACAGGTACTGATGAATCTCATTGACTTCGAGATGGATCCGCAGCAGGCGGGCGAAGCACTTCGTGCACGGCACGACGGCTCATCTACGCCGGTTGGACACCAGATGTCTGATGGCGGCGTTGTGAAGCTGGAACCAGGATTCTCAGAAGAGACTGCAGCAGGTTTGCGCGCCAAAGGACACAACGTCGAGCGTGCCGAGCGCGGATTCGGTGGGTACCAGGGCATCTGGATCGACCAAGAAACTGGCATGCTGGCAGGGGGCAGTGAGCCGAGGAAGGACGGGTGTGCGCAAGGCTACTGATCGACGCTACGCGATCAGTAGCCTGGCAGTTTGCCCGAACCAAGAGGCGCACACTGCTGCGGGTGTGCGATCTTGCTGGGCGTGAAAAACTGCAGCCCAGAGAAGATGCTGTAGCTGAGGTGCTGAATCCCTGCTTGTGCAGCTACCGTGAGGCAATGGGTAGCTATGCGTGCGGCTCCTGATCCGCAATCAACAGCGCACAGTTCCTGCCGAGGCTCAGCACGGATACCTCAAGATCGGATGCGGTGCTTGCGCGCCCAGGAACGTCTACTGTCAAGGCACTTCCGGAGATTGCACACCTGAAGTGCCCCCCCGCAACGTGAGTTCTGGAGCGTATCAGCCCCAGTGCTCCTCATGCACAAGATGTCTCGATAGCCTTGTTGCACGTAAATTGAGCGGAGATTCCGAAGTCCCAAGGAAGATGACAGCGAAGGGAGTTACATGGGACGGGGTCTTCAGTAACTCTCCTGCTCGCTTCATCTTGGACTTCCATGGGAACAGACGCCCCCATCGGCTCCCGATGCCATAGTCGTGCGCTGCAAGTACAACATTCTGGCTTGCTGCAGCACAATCGACGACCCACTGCCCCATCTGTGGTTGCTTTGATGTGTCCGCACAAACCGCGAGGACTGTGCCCGCACCGTCCAACGCCTCACGTGCCTTGAGGAGCGCGGCAAGGTGGCGAATGGGCTCTCGCTTTTTGACGATGATGAACCGCCAAGGCCTTGCGCGGCCCATGAAAGGCGCACTGGCGGCTGCCTTGATCAGGTTCTCAAGAACGTCTGCCTGCAACGGATCTGATGCTTTCAGTCTTCGTGTTTCACGGCGTGTCAAGAGCGCACGTATGGTCTCCACAGGTTTCTCCTCCAGCTCGGTATCCGTTTGGCATAGACTTCTGTTCGCTAATTATGATAATCGAACAGGGGTCGTTGCGAAATCCCATTCAGAACAGTATAATCGCAGCAATTGGTTAGTACAAATCTCTCGAAAAAGTAAGGAGTATGTAAAGCTCAATGCTGGCACAAGCGTGGCAATACATGGTGAGCTACCCTGACAAACTCCTTGAGTGGACGTGGCAGCACCTGCAGATCGTGCTGATCGCAAACGCTGCAGCTGTTGTTGTGGGGGTCCTTGTTGGGATGTGGGTTTCAGGGAAGGGACGCGAGCAGATTGCAGATGGCGTGATCTACGCAGCGAGCATCATGATGACGATTCCATCACTCGCCCTCTTTGGCATCCTCATGGGCATTCTGTATGCAATGTCGCTGCCCTCTATCGGCATGCTCCCCGTCGTCATTGCGCTGACGCTTTACGGCCTATTGCCGATTATCCGGAACACGCATACCGCACTTCGCGAGGTGGATCCAGCAATGATCGAAGCAGGGCGTGGAATGGGGATGAGTGGCTTGCAGCTGTTGCTCAAGGTGAAGATGCCACTAGCAGTTCCTGTGATTCTTGCAGGTCTCCGCCAGGCAATGGTCATGAATATCGGCATTGCCGCGATCGGCTCCTATCTCGGTGCTGGCGGTCTTGGGCAGCCGATCTTCCGAGGGCTTGCCAACTATCGAAAGGACCTCGTCCTTGCGGGCGCCATTGCGGTTTCGTTGCTTGCGGTGATTACCGATCTCGTCATGGCCGGTGTGGAGAGACTCGTGACACCAAAAGGCGTGCGGATTGGGAGGAAGTCATGATTCGTCTGGAGCGCGTATCCAAGGTTTTTCCTGACGGAACAGAAGCTGTGAAGGATCTCTCTTTAGAAATCGATCGAGGTGAGTTCTGTGTGTTCCTCGGCCCTTCAGGCTGTGGCAAAACAACGAGTCTTAAGATGATCAATCGGCTCATTCCGATTACAGACGGAAGAATCCTGATCGATGGAGTCGATACGCAACAGCAGAATGTGAATGAGCTGCGTCGGGGTATTGGTTACGCGATCCAGAACATTGGACTGTTCCCGCATCTCACGGTTGCACAGAACATTGCGACAGTCCCTGTGCTCAAGCACTGGTCTCGAGATCGTCAACGCGCCCGCGCCCGCGAACTGCTCGATCTTGTAGGCATGCCATCCGATACATTCATGGATCGATACCCGTCGGAGCTTTCCGGCGGACAGCAACAGCGTGTTGGGGTTGCGAGATGCCTGGGCGCCGACCCGCCACTTCTGCTAATGGACGAGCCGTTTGGCGCGATTGACCCAATCACTCGACACAAACTCCAAGAGGAGTTTCTGAAGATCCAGGAACGCCTCAAGAAGACGATTGCTTTCGTGACTCATGATATTGACGAGGCCATCAAGATGGGCGACACCATTGCCCTGATGAGGGATGGGCTGCTCGTCCAACACGCCGATCCAGCAACACTGCTTTCCGAGCCGAAGGATCGATTTGTCCGAGACTTTGTGGGGGCAGACCGAGTGCTAAAGGGGCTGAGGCTACTCCGTGCTCGCGACGTGATGCGTATGCCGAAGCTCACGACCAGTCTGAATGCCACTGTGGAGCAGACGATTGCACGACTTGACGAACGTGGGCGTAGTTGGCTTTCGGCAGTTGCGGAGGATGGCCGTTTCCTTGGATGGATTGAGCGAGCAGACCTGGATGGCGCGACGAGTCTGTCGGAAGCCCTAACGCCGGCAGTTGCATCAGCATCACCGAGCACGCCGCTCAATGAAGCACTCTCCATGATGTTGGGAAGCGCCACAGGGTCAGTCGCAGTGCTCGATGGCAACGAGCAGCTTGTTGGATTGCTTTCATTTGGCGCAATACGGGAAGTTCTCTCGATGGACGACGAAAGCGAGCGCGAATGAGACGCCTGGTCGTTCCGTTCATTTTGGCTGCGATCCTCGCCGGAGTCACAGCATGGATGACGTCTTTGGGGACCGTAGGGATCTATAGGGTTCCAGGATGGAACGAAGTTCTTGTCGCCACGTTCCAACACCTGCAGCTTGTCCTAGCAGCTGAAGGGCTTGCGATACTCATTGGCGTGCCGATTGGCTTTGTGGTCTCTCGAAGGGCACTACGTTGGATTGGCACGCCGCTGATGGCACTTACCAACATCGGACAGACGATTCCAACGCTGGCGCTCCTGGCACTCATGTCGATCGTCTTGGGCTCAGGATTTCGGGCGGCCGTTGTCGGGCTGTTCATCTACGCGCTGCTGCCGATCGTGAGGAATACGTATGCAGGGATTCAATCCGTGAGTCCAGCGGTGAAAGAAGCTGCGCAGGGCATGGGAATGTCCCGCTGGCAGGTGACTTCACGAGTTGAGCTGCCATTGGCACGGCCCGTAGTGGTCGCAGGTATCCGAACCTCGATGGTCGTGAACGTTGGCACCGCTGCGGTAGCAGGCATGATCGGAGGCATTGGGCTTGGGAAGCTCATCACTGTGGGAATCGCTGTGAACGTTTTCGAACTCGTACTGCAGGGGGCTGCACCAGCTGCTGCTCTGGCAATCTTGCTCGATGCCGTTCTTGGAGCGGTCGAACGCTGGATGACGCCAAGAGGTCTACGCAAGGATGTACGTAGTGATTCGCTACACAAGCGCAAAGGAGCGATTGTCGTTCCTGGATCCTAGCGTTGTCCAAGGTCTTGTGAATAGACGGCCGCCTCAGCCGGAGAAATCGGGGCAGGAGTTGAAGCGTGTGCGTTGGGCACACGAAGGAACAGATCAACCAAGGAGGAGTTTATGCGTTGGATGAGATTTGCGATATTGGCAGTTGTTGTTATGGGAATCGGCCTTTCGACCTTGGCCGCTGACATTGTTGTAGGCGCAAAGAACTTCACTGAGCAATATGTCGTGGGGAACTTGATCTACATTCTTCTCGAGGAAAACGGATACGATGCTGAGCTTCGCGAAGGTATGGCGACAACTGTGATCCGCGAAGCCATGGTAAGCGGAGAGGTCGACGTTGCCATGAGCTATACGGGCAACGGTTGGCTGCTCTTCCCAGAGGGTGGGAACTCGTATGCCGGTGAGACACAACAGGAGATGTATCAGAAGGCACGTGATCACGATGTGGCCAACGGCCTTGCCTGGCTCGAACCGATCTGGTGTAACAACACCTATGCGATTGCCGTGACCAGCGAGTTCTCTGAAGCCAATGACGTCACAACGGTCTCCGCATTCGCTGACTACGTCGATGAGAATGGCGGCGATGTTCCGTTCTGCAGCACATTTGAGTTCTATGCGCGACCGGATGGACTCCTTGGCGTGCAGCTGCACTATGACTTCGCATTCCAGCCCAGTGCGATCAAGACCGTATTGGCCGGGCTAACTTTCGAGCCGCTGATTAACGGCGAGGTCGAGGGAACGATTGTGTTCGGGACCGATCCGATCGTAGCCAAGGAGAACTGGGTCGCCCTTCAGGATGATAAGAACTTCTGGCCCCCATACGATCTCTCCCCAGTCGTTCGTCAGGCAATCCTCGATGAGTATCCTGGTGTCCAGGATCTTCTAGAGAGCCTGGTTGCTGCCTTCCCGAGCGATCCGGCCGAAGCGCGTGCAGAAATGACGGCACTCAACGCACGCGTGGATGTCGATTTGCTGGAACCGGAAGAGGCTGCACGCGAGTGGCTTGAGGCCAAGGGCCTGATCTAGACGGTCTTCATCTCGGAATCCGAGTTCGCGGGGCAGACGGCTGTCTGCCCCGCGCATTCTCGTCGCGGAGCTTGTCGAAGCCAACCTAGATTTGCGACAATACACGCTGTGAAATGAGCCCCCAGAATCGCAACTCCTCGAAACCGTTTCTTGCATACTACCGCCCATTCCCTTGGGCGCGCATTGGTTCCGAACGAACGGGGAGCAGTTCAGTGGCCAAGACGGTTCGGGCGTTTGCACGCGAACAGGGCCTACGGATTCAACGATTCCTGATTGAGACAGATACGCGAACTAAGCGGCCACTGGACGATCGCATCGTGGGGGCGCAGTTGATGAGAGAGCTTCGAGATTCCAAGGCAAATGGAATCATCGTTGGTCGATTCGAGCACGCGTTCTCTTCGAGTGCACAGGCACTGAGCTCTCTCGAGCGCTGGCTGGACGAAGGCATATCCTTCTACTGTGTGGATTTCTTGCACGAGGCCCCCTTGCTTCTCACGCCAAAGGGAACCCGCCTTGGCGGACGATCCTTGATCTCTGGACTTTCAGCGTTCCAACGGCGACTGGATACCGAGGAAACTAGACGGCGACTTGAGAGTCGAATGAATCGAACTTCCTGGACCGGGAGAGTCCCATTTGGTTTTCAGCTGGAGAATGGCAGCCTTGCCGAGGATGAGGATCGAATCGAACGCATTCGGCAAATGAAAACGGCGCATCGTCGCGGACATAGCTACCGTGAGATTGCAACCAAGTATGGGATCTCGGTGGCAACGGCACACCGGTTGATCAAGACAGATCTTCGAAGACTCAGGCGAATTGGTGCTTCTATGCGTACACCGGACACAGAGACCCTTTCCTCACAGTGACGTTGCCGAGGACGATGAGCTGAAGACGATCATGACAACGAGAGGGTTGCAGCGGCTGAAGCAGTTGGGTGTTGCGCATGAACCGCTCGTCTATCGCTACGATCGCATGGGTGCTCGGATCGCAGCCGACGCGCTGGAACTTCCCCACGACATCGTGCTGAAGAGTCTTGTGTTTAGGGCAGGCGACGGTTCGTTCCTGTTCGCCTTGGTGAGTGCGGATGCCAATGTGAGCACGAGAAAACTTGGCCGTGCCATAGGTCAGAAACACGTGGAGCCTGCTGCACCTCGAGATGCAGAGCGTTTGACCGGCTATCAGGTCGGGGGCATCAGTCCGCTTGGGGCTCGCCGGAAGCTTCCGGTGGTGATCGACGCAGAGACTGCG
>Ga0180430_10005196_pt1 | contig 10847 bp, 13 predicted proteins | sample SS_ome_9_FD_132999 | JGI IMG/M metagenome (GOLD analysis project Ga0180430, IMG submission 132999) | Hypersaline lake sediment archaeal communities from the Salton Sea, California, USA - SS_1_S_2 metaG | ecosystem: Environmental > Aquatic > Non-marine Saline and Alkaline > Hypersaline >... | reverse complement strand
TCGTCTTCGCAGACGGTCGAAACCATCAGCTACTCCCGGGTAATCCGCGCGGAAATCCCCACCGCCTTGAGCGCCTCGCGACGATCGGTCATCGTCGTGGGGCGAGACGGTTTCCCGTCCTTGAGCGGGGAACAACCGCACTTCACCATGTCGCTCCGCATGGCGTCGGTGAGCATGCCGTCACGGAACACGATGCGGCGGCGGCCGAACCCGATCTCCATGTCATCGAGCCACGCTTCGGCGAAGTCGTAGACCTCGTCCGGCAGACAGGCGCGGAAGATATGTGAGCCGCGCTCGACCTCGACGCCGTCAACGATCTGCGTCCCGGAGGCTTCCCACTGAGGCACGGTCGGGACGTACCAGATCTCCGCCACGATCAGCTCCCGCTCGCCCGGCCGAGCTTGTAGAGGCCCTCGGCCGCCGGCGCGATCGTGAGGTCGCCGCCGTTCGTCGCCTGGCTCACGTCGTGGTTGAACATGTTCTCGGCGTCGGAGTCGTCCGACGTGCCGGCCGAGTGGCAGTTCACGAGATCCACCGTCCCCTCGTCGATGCTCGAGTAGGTGATGTCCACCGTGTTGTCGAGCTCGACCTGGTCGTTCGGGTTGTCGAGCGTCGTGACCAGGTTGGACAGGGTCTTGCGGATCGTCCCGCCGTGCCCGGCCGTGTGCGTGTTGCCCCCGAGCTCGCCGAGCGTCGACGGGTCGTCCATGTACTGGTCCTCGTCGTCGATCGTCGACGTCGAGTCGAGCAGGGTCATCTTGATCGTCTTGCCGCTGAGCCAGGCGTCGAGGACCGCCTCGTGCCACGGGTTCGCAATGAAGTTCGCCATGGATCAGTCCTCCACCGCGAGGACCACGTCCGCGTGGGCCTCGTGGTTGCTGTAGGCCGCGTGATCGTGGAGGAGCTGCTCGTTGTGGGCCTCGAGGAAGGCCTGAGCCCGCTCCACGCCGCCGGGGATCTCGAACTCGGCGATCGGGCCCTCCCACTGCGAACGGTGGTAGGGGTCCTGCTCGTCGTTGTGGCGCCGGTTCGCCCACTTGGTGCCCTTCGTCAGGATCACCTCGTCACGCTCGCGGTAGAACACGCGCACGTGCGTCGCGAAGTCCTCGAGGTGGTCCGGAATCTTGAGCACGTCGCCGGGGATCTCGACGGTGCCGGAGACCCCGCCGTCCTTGTAGCGGAGTTTCACGGCGCCCATCGTCGTGAGCTTCTCGACGTGGCCCATCTGGTCCCGGTTCCTGCGGCAGGCCGGGCACTTTCCGGAGGCCTCGTCATCCCGCTTCAGGATCCGTATCACCGGCATCACGCCGATGTCGTGGGCGGTGACGCCCTCCGGGATCTCGACCGTGTTCGGGCCGTCGGGGTTCCAGTCCATGTTCAGGCTCCTTCGCCAGCTCTCGGCGCCGGCCGCAGTGGCGGCACTTCAGCGCACGGTTCAACACGTTTCGGTGCGGTCTCGTGGCCAGGCATCCGGGGCAGTACATCGACTGCCGCGGGTGCCTGGGCACGGGTCACCTCCGTCTGCGATGCTCCGGTCCGGTCACAGTCCTGCGCACGTAGCGCACGAGCTCGAACATCACGATTCCCGCCTTCACCACCGCCGGCGCGCTCACTTGCCACGTGTCGGAGTCGATCGTGAATGAGTCGCGCTCGTCGGGAGAGGGAGCATCCTCCGCGGAGCATCGGAGCACTCCGCGGAAGACCAGCCCCATGCCATCGTCGTAGTCCGATTGCTCCCCATGGGTCTGGGTGAATATCGCCTCGATCTCAGTCCCGGCTTCGCCGTACGCGGTATAGGTCACCGTGTCCGGTAGGTCGTCCCTGAAGATCTGGTCGCATTCGAGGCTCAGACCCACGGGTTACCCCTCCGGCGCCGGCTCCTTGGCCGGAGCCTTGTCCTCGGCCTGGACCTTCTTCTTGGCCTGGACCTTCTTCTTGGCCGGGGCCTTCTTCTTGGCCGGGGCCTTCTTCTTGGCCGGGGCCTTCTTCTTGGCCGGGGCCTTCTGGACCGGCTCGCGCCGCCGCCGGATCTGCGGGACGGCCAGCTCGTAGAGCTCCCGGCGCGCGTGAGCATCCGAGACCGCGTTGACTGCGGCGAGGGCCGCCGCGCGATCCATGCCGAGGTACACGACCTCGCCCGACTCGTTGTTCGAGTGCGTCTCGAAACCCAGCACCGTGTAGTGCCGCATCGCGTACCTCCTCGATTCCATGGCCCAGACCCCGACAAGGGAGGCCTGGGCCTTGCTCGATCAGCTGACGGCCGACAGCGCGACCTGGCGCCACTTCGTGAGATCGCCCACGTTGTCCTCGGAGCAGATGTAGAGCTTGTCCCCGGTGAAGTCGTACAGGACCTGGCCCTGATAGCCGACCGTGTCGGCGGCCCCGCCGGAGAGGACCGACGCGGCGAACGAGCAGTTCGCGCCCGTCGTCGTCGAGGCGATGCTGTTCCCCGCCGTGCCCTCCGAATCGGCGGTCACCGTCGAGTCGTCCGCGGCGAAGGCCCCGAGGCTCACGGTCGCCTCGGAATCCCCGTTGACTGCCGCGACGATCGCCGTCTGCGCATCGCCCTTCGTACAGTCGACGCCCGCCGTCGTGGTCCCGAGCATCGCCGCGTCGAAGACGTTGCCAGCTGCCGTGAAGGTCTCGCCCGTGGCGATCCCGTTGCCCGCGGTGCCGCCCGCGATCGCGGTCAGCACGCAGTCGTTCGTGGCGAACGCGGCAGCGGTCACGAGCGTGTGTGCGTCGTTCACGCCGTCCGTGCCGTTGATCGCGGCCACGATCAGCGGCTTCGTCGCGGCCACATCGGCACCCAGTGCGATCTCTCCGTCGCGGTCCGCGGCGCCCGTCGCGACGAAGGTGTAGACCTTGCCGCCGATGATCATGGTGTCGCCGGCCGTGGGCTGCGTGTCGACGGTCAGCGTGCCCTGCGCCTTCGTGGCATCGCTGCTGATGTCGACCGCGACGTCCGCACCGGTGTCGATTCCCGCATCGTCCCGCGTGGTGAACTCGTACACCCGGTCGCCCAGGGTGATGCGTTCGCCGTCGATCACGACGCCGTCGAGGGTCAGTGTGCCCGTCGCCTTGGTTCCCGTGGTCGGGATGCCCGAGGCGGGGAGAATCGCGACGACGTTCGACTTGAAATCGGCGAACTGGTCGGTCGCTGTCGGAAAGGTCATCTCTCTGGTCCTCCGTTCCTTTTCCTGTCGGCGCGCCTAACCCGTCGCCTCCCTTGCGCGGGCGAAGGCGACGGGATAGTGGCGAGCCTTGCTAGGAGGTGACGACCCGGTGGCCGGCGTAGTCCAGGAGGTCCCCGGTGGATCCGCCCTGCGAGCCGGCGACCGCGCCGTACATCACGGCCACGGTGCAGTAGACGTCGAACGTGCCAGCCTCGACCCACTTGATGCCGAGCAGCGTCAGACCGGTCTCCTCGTCGGTCATCGTCTCGAAGGACGCGATCTGCGGGATTCCGGCGGCGCGGGCGATCTCCTCGGTGTCCTTCGGGACGCGGGTCGCCACGAGGATCGACTCGCGCGTGCCGAAGAACGACGAGAGGTTCTCGGAGTTCGCCGGCATGTCCGGGTACTCCCAGATGTTCTGGAAGCCCTGGATCGCGCGGAGGTGGCCATAGGCCTGATCGGAGATCCGCTGCGCGTGGTAGTCGCCGCTGGCGATCCGGCTGTCCGAATCGAGCGTCGTCATCACCTCGCTGTTGACGATCCCGAACCGGCCCATCGGGTCCGCGCCGATCGCATTCAGGTCAGCGCGGACGTTCGCGAGCATGTCGAGGTCGCTGTTGGCGGCCGTGAACGTCGAGGACTGCGAGAAGTTCGTGCTGAGCAGGAGCGCCAGGCAGTAGTCGACGATGGACTTCGCGAGCACGTACCCGCAGTTCATCGTGGCTTCCGCGAGCAGGTTGATCTGCTTGACCGTGCTCGCCGCGTCGAGGAAGTCGAGCTTGATCGGCACGTGCTTGTGCTGGTCGATCACCACCGGAACGTCGTCGAGGAGGGACTTCGACTCGGCCGCGTTGGCCTTGTAGCCGGTGGTGGCGTCGTAGCTCTGCACGGACGGCAGGCTCAAGACGCGCGCGTTCACGGTCTGGTTCAGCTTCGCCTTCTCGGCCGAGAAATCGGTCGCGAACGCCTTGACCAGGAACGGGATCCGCACCTTGAAGGCGTCCATGACCAGGTCGAGGATCTGGGTCGTGGAGAGAGTGAGCGCCACGTGAGTCTCCTTTCAGGCCTCGTTGGCCTTAGTTGACGCCGAAACGCGCCTTGCGGCGCTCCTTGATCTTGGCGACCGCCGCCTCGCCCTCGGACGAGTCGGCCTCGTCCTGCTCGCTCGGCTGCGTCGTCGGGTTCGTGATCGCGAGAGACGCGCGCCACTCGTCGGGCGACTTGTTGAGGATGTGGGCGCGGAATTCCTCGACGGACTTGCCGTCCTTGAGGAAGGCCTCCGCGTCCTCGGCGAAGCCGAACTGCGCGGAGAGGGCGTTGATCTCGGCCGTGCGGGTGCGCTCCGCGGCCAGGGCGGCTTCCACCGCAGCGTCCACGTCGACCGGCGTCTCTTCCGCCGGCACGGGGACCGCGTTCTCCACCGTCTCGGTGGCGGGCTTGGGCTCCTCGACCACCGGCGGCTCGACCTGGTTGTCCTTCGGGCTCTTGGGCTTGGGCATGACTGCGACCTCCTCGGGTTCGGGTGCGGGGGGAGTGGTTCTCGGCGCCGGCTGTGAGAAGCGCGCGAGCGCATCCGCGGGAGCCTTCGCCGCGATTCTGTTGAGATCGAAGCTCGCGGCGGCCCGGGCGCCCTCGAACGTGGAGTCGGCGAAGCCGGCCTCCACGGCCTCCTGGCCGAGGTACCACGTCTCCTCGTCCATGAGCGCGCGCGCCTCCTCGAGGGAGATGCCCATCTGGCGGGAGTAGTCGCCGGCGAGACCGTCGGCGATCTTGCTCAGCACCTCCGCCTCCTTGAGCATGTCCTTCGCCTCGCCCCAGACGATCGAAGCGGGGTTGTGGATCATGACGTAGGCGTTGTCGGCGATGCGGATGTCGTCGCCCGCCAGCGCGATGATCGAAGCGATCGACGCCGCCAGGCCGTCAACGAAGACCGTGACGTTCGCCGGGTGATGCTTCAGGGAGTTCTGAATGGCGATGCCGTCGAAGACGTAGCCACCGGGCGAGTTGATGTGGAGGTTGATCTGCCCGACGTGGAGCGCCTTCAGTTCCTCGATGAAGCTCCGGGCCGTGATGTCCCAGCCACCGATGTAGTCGAAGATGTAGACGTCGGCTGAATCGCCGTCGCCCTCGGCCTGCGCCTTGATGGAGTACCAGTTCCTATCCATCGTTCGACTCCTCGCGTTCGGTGTTCTCGTTGGAGGCTCCCGCCGAGGCGGCGGTGACCGGCAGGCCACGCTCCTCGAGCGCTTCCTTCTCCTCACCCAGCGTGTCGACGGTCTCCGTGAAGTCGGCGCCGGAGGTCTCGGCGATGATGCTCTGGCGGGTCCGGAGGTTGCCGCCGATCGCTGCGATCTGCGCCTTGACCTCCTTGAGCGGGTCGACCCAGGGCCAGCCACGCGGCTGCCAGGCGACAACCGGATCCAGGTGGCGCTTGTTGCGGGGGGGCTTGATCCGCTGGGTGACGTTCAGCGTCCAGTCGTGCCATTCGTCGAAGAGCGGCTGGTAGAAGCCGTCGATCATCTCGGCCTGGATGCAGCGCCAGCCCTCCCGATCCTCGAGGAGCGCCTGACGGAGGCTCGAGTAGTTCACGTCCGAGTAGTCGTTCGAAAGCGTCGGCGCGCTCACGTTGAGGCCATTCGCGAGCTGCTGCATGAAGACCTTGTGCCCGGACTCGTAGGTGCTCGAGGGATAGTTCGGGTCGAAGAGCTGGAGGTTGTAGCCCTTCTGCAGAACCTCGAAGGACCCAGGCGTGGCGTCGAAGACGTTGTCGCCGAACTCGTCCTGGGCTCCAGTGTCGAATGGGTCCTCCTCCTCCGTCGGAGTGAAGAACCCCATCTTCGCGGCCGCCACGCGCCACCCCACCACGATGGCCTCGTGCACACCGTTGAGCATCTTGGTCTTGTGCATGATCGCGGCGAAGTCGGGAACGCCGCGGATCTGGCCCACGTACTCGCGCCGGAAGATGTGGAGGATCTGGCTGGCCGGGATCCGCCTGCGCTTTGCGTTCCCGTTCGTTGCGGCGAACTTGCGGGTCGGGTGCTGCTCGCTGAAGTGATAGGCCACCGGCCGGTCAAACTCGTCGAACTCGATCCCCATCTCGATCCGGTTCCCGTTGTCCGCCTCGATGCAGTACGAGCTGTCGAGGAGATCGGCGTTCAGGAACCGCACCGCGAACCGGTGCCGGTTGTGGGGGTAGCCACGCAAGATGTGAACGAAGCAATCGCCGTCGATCGCGCGCGTCCAGAGCGCAAGCCAGGCGAGCTCGCGGAGCGTGATCTGGCCACAGGCGCTCGGTGCCTCGGACATGCCGGCGTACCGCCGCTTTCGCCCGAAGAGCCCCCACTCGAGCTCGAGTTCCTCGTTCCGACGCTTGTCCGGCTTCCCGTTGCGGAGCTTGTTCTTCCCCTGGAGACGGATCCCAGCATGCCCCAGGACGTTCTGCTTGAGCAACGCGAGGAACCGTTTCGTCGTATCGTCGTTCCGCGCCAGGTCGCGCGATCGCGCGCGGAGCTTGCGGAGGTCGTTCCGGAGGATGGTGTTGATTTCGAGCGGCAGGAACGCCCAGTCCTGGAGGTTCTCGTCGTTCGCGCCCTTGAAGCCGGAGAAGAGCGCGCGCGCCTGGCCCCCCGCCAACCGATTCGCCCGGCCGAGAGAGACCGGCTTCCCGAACTGATCGAGGATCACCGGCCGTCCGGGCTTCATGACGAGAACCTCGGCTTGATGATCCGCCGGGGTGTCGCCTTGCCTGCGGCCTCGAGCTCGCGCCGGTACTTAGCCTCGTAGGTGGCGCAGAGCTTCACGAGCTTGTCGTGAGGGATGTGCTGGATCTGGACGCCCTCGTGCTCCTGGTGGAGCTGCGTCTTGGTGGCTCGGCCCTCAAGCGTGGCCCGGAATGCGTCGAGGGTCTTCTTCACGTGCGATCGGGCGTCGTAGCTGCCGTCCGCCGCGGCGAAGTCGGTGACGATCTCGATCACGCCCTCGTCGACCTTGTACCGCTCGGTTCCGTTCGTGACGTGGGCCTGCCAGTCGTACTCGCCGGCGGCGTAGTCCACGGTCACCGTCTTCGCCAGCTCGACGAGGTGGTCGTCACCGTCGGCCGACGCGCTGAACGAGATCTTCGCGGAGCTGTTGACGAGGGTGTAGGTGAGCACCCAGCTCGAGGAGGCGGGGAAGTCCGAATCCGCCCACTTCCAGGAGGCGGATTCGCCAGCGACCAGCCGGTCCGGCACGTCCGTCAGGACCTTTGCGAATGCCATGCTGAGAAGCTAAGGGCGAAAACGGGCCCGGGACGAAAGTGCAGACCCACGCGAGCCTGAGAATGGAAAGAAAGGCATGAAGTGCAGGGTTGACAGGGTTTCGGAGGGGGCCCCGTTTCTGACTGATTTCACTCGAGAGTTCGCGCTGGACCGAGTCGCTTGTCGCGCTGCTCCTCGACCCACCGGCACAGGTCCTCGGGCAAGGCGATCCACCTCCCTGTTTCATCGATTCGGAACGCAGGGAGTCCCATCTCCTCGACGTAGTGCCTGAGGTTCCTCGAGTTCAGGCCGACGGCGGCGCAGATCTCCTTCGCGCCGCGATAGACGAGTGGAGTGCTCCCGCTCACTTCCATCGGTTCACGAATCCCTTCTGTCTGTGGCGTGAGGTGCGCCGCCGCTGCTTGATGATCTGCTCCGTGGACTCGTCGGTCTTGCCGCCGCCGGCGACGGCCTGGGCCTGCCTCAGAAGCCGTTGGCGCATCCGCACCATGTTCGGGTTCAGGTGCGCGAACGCCCCGAGCGCGTACGCCCGGCAGTCGAGCTGCTCGTTGGGCCCCTTCTTCCGCCACTCGTATCCGACCTTCACACCGGCCCGACGCTTCTCGACCTTCTCCTCGTTCGTGAGGCGAACGAAGTGGGAGTCCGGGTAGTGCGCCGGGAAGTGGCAGAATCCTGGGCCTGGATCCTCAATCCGGAGCCGGTTGAAGACGATTGTCTTCGCGTCGTTGACGTTCACCGTCCGGAGAATCGCCCTCGAACGGCGCCGCTTGTCGCCCTGCCAGGTGCCCTTGTTGCAGATCGATCCCGTGGTCACGCCCTTCGTCGCGAAGATGCTCCGCTTCCGGCGAGGCGCGGTGAACCGGTAGACGGCGGTCGCGAGGTAGCCGGAGTCGACGAACGCACAGCTGACGCCGAGGTCCACTCCGTCCTGGCGCGTGAACCGCCGGAGGAGCTGCTCGTCGAGGTGGTCCCACACCTCCTGCCTCTCCGGGTCACCCTCGAGCACGACGTAGTCGAGGGACCAGGTCTCGTCCTCCAGGCCGTGCCCCACGAACTCCAGCTCGATCCGCGAATTCGCCCCCCCCTGGACGTCAGCGCCCACCGTCACGACGCAAATCTCGTTCGGGATCCGGCCGCTCTCGTCCGGGTACTCCTCGCCACGCGCGTCGAGGACCGTCGGGCTGACCGACTCGCCGTGCTCCTCCCACGTCTCACCCAGGAGGGTGTTCACAACGGTCTTCAGCAGCGTGGTGTTGCCGGTCTTCTTCTGCGCGTCCGCGACGATCCACCGATCCACGACGTAGGACCAGGGGCGAAGGTAGGAGTACCCGGCCCAGATCCGGACGCCGATGCGCCGGGGCTTCGGGATGATCTCGCCATCCGGATCGCAGAAGTGATCCCGGCCCTCGACGTAGTAGTGCCCGTCGAGCGTCTGCCAGCGGCCGCGTGCGTCCATCGTCGGGTAGTGCCGGTACTCGAGGCGACAGCCGGTCCGGCACTCGTACCAGGCCGTGGCGGCCTGCCCGTCCTCGTACTTCAGCCGGGCGAACTCGAGCCGCTGGAGCTCCTTGCAGAACGGACACCGGACGAACCGGAAGAAGACCATGTCCGCGCTCGCGACCGCGGCCTCGATCAGCGAAACGCCCTTCGTCTTCGGCGTGCTCCCCCGGATGCTCTTCGGGAACGGGGCCTGGTCGAGCCGCCCGTCGCCGAGCTCGAAGCAGTTCCCCTCTCCGTCGATATCCACGTCGAAGCCATCGGTCTCGTCGTAGATCGCCACGTCCTTCGTCATGCGGCGGTAGTTTCGGGCCGACTTGCCGCCCTTGATGTCGAGCGTCGAGCCGTGGAATGCCTTCTTCTCGACGGTGTTGAACTTCGACTTCGCCCCCACGTCACACTTCAATCGGTCGCCGAGCGCCGGCACGTCGCGGAGCATCGGGTCGACCTCGTCGGTGACGAAGTCCTTGGCGTCGCCGTCGGTCGGATGCCAGATCGAGACGTTGCGGTTCTTCTGGTCGATCAGACAGCCCATGGCGGCGAGGAGCATCTTCGTGTAGCCGATCCGCCTCGACTTCTGGAGGTTCACCTCCTCGATGTCGTCGCTCGTCATCCAGTTGAGCAGAGCGACCTGGTACGGGTAGCACTTCCACCGCCCCTCAGTTCCCGAGCTTTCCGGCGAGAGGTAGAAGTACTCGTTCGCCCACCGAGAGCCATTGAGCGGGACACGAGTCCGGAGCGGCTCGAGCGCGCGCTTGAAGGCCTCGATCGCGGGGCTACTCATCGAGATCGATCTCCAGGTCGGCGAGCGCGTTCCGGCATTCGGCGACCGCCTCCTTCACGAGCGTGATCTGGTCGCCGGTGATCTCCGGCCACGACCGCTTGAGGTGCAGGGGAAGCGACTCGAGGATTGGAATCATCGCCGCGACGCCACGGTCGAGGACCGCCTCCAGTTCGTCCACCGAGGCGACCAGTCCCTCCTCGATGTCGTTCTCGCGCTTCTTCTCGCGGTACTTCTCCTTCTCGAGGAGCTCGGAGAACTGCGTCTTCCCGCGGGGCTGGTCCCGGATGAAACGGATGTAGGCCGTGATCGCCGCGGCCGCGTACTTCCCGTCCCTCCGCTTCTTGATCACCCCCTCCTTCGCCAGCTGCGCCACGCGCGTCACGGTCAGGCCGATGATCTTGGAGAGGGCCGTGGCGGTGTAGAGTTTGGCCGGCACGGCTCAGGCACCCCTTCCAGCCGGCTGAAGTGAAGTCGCTTTTCGAAGGCCGTAAGCAGAAAAAGCTCGCGATGAGGGGACCCCCGGTCGCCTACCCCCCTCGGAAGGACCCGTGGGGGGGGGCGGGGTTGCAGGATCTGCGCACGCCGGTCGGTCGGCGGTCATGGTCCGGCGAGGGCCTCTCTTCGTTGCCACGCCACTTTCGTACACCGGAATCCGGCGAGTTCAAGTGACTGCAGGGGGAGAATCTGCCCCAGAAACTGGTACCCCGACTGGTCCCCCGAGTGGTCCCCCGAGAAGGTGTTTCGATCTGGTAGCGATCTGGTCGGAACTTGTCGCTATCCGGTGTGGGGGAGGGATTTAGGTTGGCGACCCCTACGGGATTCGAACCCGTGTACCCAGAATGAAAATCTGGTGTCCTAGACCTGGCTAGACGAAGGGGTCGCCGTACCGAGCCCACGCTTGTAGCGAAGGGTTCGTCCGGGAACAAGAAGTTCTGCGGGCGCGCGCGGGCGGGTGCGCGGTTTCCTTGCCGCGCGCGGGGCGGGAGAACTATTCTCCATGGACTGCCTCGCGTTCCCCGACCGGAGACCCGCTCATGACCCAGACCATGACCGCCGTCGTCAAGACGCGCCCCGAGGCGGGCGCCGAGCTTCAGCAGGTTCCCGTGCCCGTTCCCGAGCCCCACGAGGTGCTGG
>Ga0180430_10005192_pt1 | contig 10850 bp, 2 predicted proteins | sample SS_ome_9_FD_132999 | JGI IMG/M metagenome (GOLD analysis project Ga0180430, IMG submission 132999) | Hypersaline lake sediment archaeal communities from the Salton Sea, California, USA - SS_1_S_2 metaG | ecosystem: Environmental > Aquatic > Non-marine Saline and Alkaline > Hypersaline > Sediment... | reverse complement strand
TCGAGGGACTGCATAATTCAGCCTAACCTCTTTGAGGCAAAGAACTTACCGATCATCTACCCGAAGCGAATCTTAAGGATCACGCTGCGTGTCAAGGAATTTCGTCTTGTATCCTAATAATTTACTGGTTTGTCCGCTTAACGACAATACCCAGTTGGAATGTCAGCGGGAATTGTTGGACCGTTCCGTCGTTCGAATTCCTCGCTTCGAGTGTCAGTTGGTAAACTTCGCCGTGCTGCCCCATCGGAATGGTTGAACTTCGGAGATTCACCTTCAAGTTGCCAGTCACCGGATCGATAGCGGCGGGAGTCCAATTATCCATCGGCTGTCCACCTGCCTGATATACACGATATTCTAGCGGACCCTCACCGGCAGCCGCTTGGATGTCAACCATAACCGAGAATTGGGTTGGGCCCAACTGCTCGGCGACCGGGTCGACCTGGATGAATCGCTCGCCCGTGACGGAGACTTCGGCGTATGCCTCTTGTCCCTGATAGGACGCACGAACCTGGGTCATCCCCATCGCCTTGCCGATGAACTGGCCGGGCATACTCGGATCGACGTCCAAGATGTTCCCGTCCAGCGCCTCGACCGTCGCGGCAACCGGGTATTCCTGACCGGCCGAGTCACGAGCCATCACCGCCAGCGGAGGTGTTGCCTGACCAATACCGACCGACATGACCGACGGAACGACGGAAATCGGGTCGGCGGACGCGACTTGAACCATCGCGACAGTCGCAACCTGCCCACCTGCGGGCGTGGTCGCCGTAACCGTCACCTGGGCCATGCCAATTCCGTTTGCCGTAATCGTCTTACCGTCTGGTCCGATCGTTACCGGCTGTCCCGGAGCGGCCTGTACCGTGTAATCCGGAGCCGGATACGGAAGCTGACCGTTGCCGGGCACGATGTCGACGCGATCGAACATTGCGGGCTGATTCAGGAAGACCGTCAGCGGCGTGGGCGTCACTTGAAGCTGTCCCAATACCGCGTTGGCTTGACCAACCGAAACGATCATCTGGGCTGACAGTCCGCCCAGTTGGGCCGTGACGACCTCTTCACCCGGCGCAGTGGGCATGATGACATTACCTTGTCGCTGGGCGACAGAAACCGGATCGGACAGCGTCACTTCAGCCGTCACGTCGCGGTTGCTCGGTAGCTCGATGACCCTGAATGCCGTCGGAGGCGAATTCACGTCCAACGGCATCAGCGGCGGATCGAATCGCAACTCGGCCGCAGCCTGAGCATAGATACCGCCATCATCGATACCATATCCTCGACCACCAACGACAACATCGTGCTCGTCATAAACGAGGACTCCGCCACCATCACCAATGATATGATCGTGCAGAACGTCTCCGGTCCTGACACCGCCGTCGACGATGACACCCGGACCGTAATCGATAACATCGCCACCGATCACTCGCGGTCCCATCGACTCGACACCGACGCGAAGCATCGCCTGCGCCGTTTCAACACCGACCTGGGCGACAACTTGTGTGTTACCCGGTGCGAGTGCCTTCACCATCGTGCCATTAATAACCTGCGCGACCGCCGGATTCGCGACCGAAAGCGTCACGCCATCTTGTGGACCGAGCAAGACTTGACGTCCGCCACGGAATCCGAAGATCTGATAAGGTATGACCTGCCCCGGAGCGATCGTTACGTCCGCCGGTTCGATAACCAAACTCGAAAGCTGGTTGCTTCCAACATTGACGGGCATCGGATGGGTTAGCTGACCCTTCCACGAAATATTGACCGTACCCGGACCCTGCGCCGTTGCTCGAACGTTCGTTCGACCTTCAATTTGAAGGTTTGGCGACGCGGCAGCGAGCATCAGATCTTTCTGCGCGAACAGTTCGTACGAACCGGTCGACGCGTGACCGATCACGCGCGGAGCAACACTTTCACCGACGATCATCTGTAGCGCGGCCGGATCGGTCGAGAGCGACGTAATCGGCACGTCCTGGACGTTGACCGTCATCGAACCCTTCGCGTCGGTACCGACAACACTGATCGAAATCGGAGCCGTTCCCGGATTCATCGCACAGACGCGTTTTCCGATAACCGGTGCGACATTCTGCGAACTACTCGAGAGGACGCATGCCTCGGTCTGATCGATCCGCTGTCCGTTGGGAAGCTGAACGTAAACTCGTGGAATGATGCATTGCCCCTTCGCGAGTGTTACGTTCGAGGGTTCCACAACAACGGTTCCACCGGCGAGGCTAACGCCCGGTGTGATCTCGACCGTTTGCTTCACCTTCTTCGGACCGAGCAGATATACGATCTGCGTTTTGCCCGTTCGCTGGGCGACCAGCGTTTTCGTCATCGGATTGTAAGTAACCATGCCAGGCATCAGCGGCTCTGCCGTCACCAGTTGACTGACGTCGACCGGACCACGCTCGACGATCACGTCGCTACCGAGATGGACACCCTGCCCGACGGCGATCTTCATGATCTTCGGCTTGACCTGCAGCGGATCAGCGATGTCGGCAACGACCTCGACGGGCGACGAGCCTGTGATGCCCGCAACCTGCGAGGTTACCGAAGCTTCACCGAGCATGACACCAGCGATCGAGGGACCGCTTACGACGGCGATTTGCGGATTGCTTCCCGACCAATTTACGCCAGGCACGTTATTGAGGATACCGACCGATTTCTCGCCCTTGTATCCACGCACCTGCAGGCCGAAATTTTCGCCCGGCATTAGGACGACCTTCGGCGAGTCGGGCACCATGCCCTGCGCGTTGATCGTCAGCCGATCGATTTCGACATTGGGGGTGATATTGAGCGTCAGCGGATCGGCACTCTTCACACCGCCGTACATCGCCGTCACCTGAACCGTACCGGGCTGCAATGCCTGGATGATACCGTTGGCACCGCTCGCAATGGGCGACGAGAACTGTAGCTGAGCCTTATTCGTCAGATCTTTCATGTCACCGTTTTCGAGCTCGATCGTCACGGTGAAATCAAAGTCATCAAGCATCGCACCGGCCGGGATAGTCATCGACTCATCGCCGTCTTTCGACCAAATGTAGACGCCGGTTGGAATTACATCGACAGGCTCAACATACTCTTCTGGAGTGTATGTAACAATGCTAAACAGCACGTCACGACCGTCAACACTTGCCCTCATCAGTTGACGACCTCCGGCCTTAAGTGCAGTAACTTCCGGCGCCGTCCATTCAACATATTCGTTCGCGAAGTTGGCGGGCCAAACGACCTTCGGCGCCGCTTCGCTCGTTTCATCTTTCGCAAGAGTCAGAATCAATCGCTGGCTCTGACCGACGGGAACAAAGATCGTTTGCGGCGTTCGTTCGACGACGATATCGACCGTCGGATCGGCCGGATCGAGCGCACCATCAGCAACCGTAATCCGCGCGATCGCTTCCTGGCCATCGAACTCGGCGGTCACCTCGTAAGGTCCACCAGGCTCGTCGCCCACGGTTACCATCGCCTGCAGATTCATCGTGCCCGGCGTGAAGACAAGCTCGTTGTCATATTTCCACGTAACGGCGGTCGGGCAAACTTCGGTCCAAACTTCGGATGCCTCATCCGCTGTTTGTTCAACTCGAAGCTTCAGCGACGCGCCCGGGGCGATCGCTGTTTCGCCCGGTACGATTCGAATCGCAACCGGTTTGGTGGGCGCGGTCACGTCGATCGTACCCTTCGTAGACGCGCCTGCCGCAGCGAAACTCGCATCGATGTCGAACGGTCCGCCCGAGGGACGAACACCCGTAACGGTCGCTCGCGAGTACTTCACGGTCGACGGCTTATCGAGCGATATACCAACACCCTTGCCTGCGATCGGTACACGCGTGACTTCCATTCCGCCTTCCGACGCAACCAGGTAAAGCTGCAGGTCGGCAATCTGATCGACGGCAACGGTTACCGCGGGCGGTACGAACTCGATACGTACGTCCTCCTTCGCGAAGACGTTCATCGTGTACATCGTTTCGGCATCGGGTGCACCAACATGCGTGCCGCGAATCGCCGAACCACCAGGACCTGCCGCACGGAATTCACCCGTCTTCTCTTCGATCGCCAGCACGGCCGGATTGCTGCTGGTTAGCGTTCCGAGCTCGGGAACAAGTTCCACGTCACCACTCGGACCGGTACCGATCAACTGCACGCGACCGGTTTCACCGACAACCAGAACGTTCCGATCAGCTTCGATACGAAGCGTGAGATTCTCGGGTGCGACGGCACGAACTTCGACTTCGTTCGAGATCGCTTTATTGTAGCTGCCCCAGACAGCAAGCGGTCCGCCGCCTTCAGCCATCGAACAGATTCGGTGATTCTTGAGCTCAACACCCGGCTGACCGCCTTCGCGGAGCTCGGATTGCCATGTCACGCGTTCCGGCGCGACGCGGGCACGGAATCCACCACTGTAGTTGGCCCAAACTTCGAGCGAGCGCATCTGACCGAGCGGCAGATCGAAATTATCTTCGGGCAGAAGCTGCAGACGTAGCGGAGCGAAGACGACCTCGACCGGCGCCGACGCCGTTAGATCGCCCAAGCGGAACGAAAGTCGTTCCGGGCGACTGGTCGGCTCATAGCCACGAAGCGTCATCGATCGCTGATTGAACGTCGCAAACTTCGCATTCGGTTGTGCCGTGCAGGTCAACACTTCAGGTGCAACCTCGATCGATCGCATCGTCGGTCCCTGCGGCAACTCGATTTGCGGAGCTTCTTCTTCCGAAGCCTCTTCGGTAGGCTCTTCTTCGGCGGCCGCTTCATCCTCAGCCGGTGTCTCCTCTTCCGTAGCGGTCGGATCGTCCGCAGCTGCATCATCGGTACCGTCGTCCGTAGCCGTGTCGTCAGCAGCCGGCTCATCGGTTGCCGGTTCGTCAGCTGCCGCGGTATCGTCTGCCGCATCTTCGGCCGGCTCGTCCGTCGCTTCATCTGCAGCCGGAGCGGTTGGCATGTCTTTAACGATCACTTGTGCGAGTACGCGAACCTTGACCGTATGGTCGACCGGCACGACGACGCGAACCGGATCGATCGAGAGCGACTCGAATTGGGCCTTGCGAACGGTTGCCGCAACGCTCCATAGATTTGCACCCTGACGGACCCGAACGGTCGTTGTTCCGACGGCTCGACCGACCAGGCGATTGTCCGACGTTACGCCAATCCTATCTGTATCTTCGACTGAAAGCTGAATCGGCGAACGGCTGTCAGAAACGACCGTCATATCGATAATTTCGCCAACAACCAGATCAATCGGATCGGGCGATACCAGAGCCTTCTCGGGCAGTGGAACCGCACCGACTAGGAGCGGTGTCTCGGCTGTTAGCTCCTGGAAATCAGCGACGAAACTTCCTTGACCTTCGTTCTCGCCACGGATCAACGAGCCTTCAACTTCTGCCAAATAATCGGGCGAACAAGTCGTGATAAGCTTCGACGACTCGAGCACCGAATATGTATTTCCATCTTCACCGGTTGCATCGATCTGCAGTGCTGCCGTTCGATCGACGCCAACCGTTGCTGGATCGATCGACGCGGTCAGTGCGGTTAGCTTCGTATCCGAAACGATCACCCGCGCGTCGGCCTGCAATTCGGGATCGCCCGGTTGGGACTGATATTTCACCGTGACCAATTCTTCGCCCGCCTGCAAACCTTCGAGGAATCCCGTGTTGCAGTAAACCGAATCTTTATACAGCGCGGGCCACTCGACGACCTCGGTCAGATCGACTTCGCTGCCGTCGGGATAAACGCCCCATACAACCGGTCGCGCCGTCGTACCAACCGCCAGGTTGATAACGTCGGGCTCGATACGAATCTTCTGTGGAGGTGTCGGAATGCGGGCGATCAGTTTCGCCTCGGCGCGCATATCGCCATAAGTAAACAGAACGGTCGTTGAGCCAGGGTTGACCAACAGCGCAGAGTTCTTCAACCGATCGAACCGTGCAACGGCTGGATTCAATGCGTAGCCGATTGCCTCGTCCGTTACATCGCGACTCCACAGAAGCGACGCTTTCTTTACTTTGAAATTAATTCGCGAACCGACCGGTCCCGCGTAATCCTCGGGCGTTGCAACCAGGCTGGCCGGCCAGAGTAGTACGAGCAACAGAAGCGCGGCCAATAGAATCAAACCGCCGTACATCATTCGTTTGCGGCGTTGACGTTCTTTCTTCGTCATCTTTCGGCCCGAAAGTGTTGCCTCGCATGCCGGGCACTTCGGACTTTGTCCGGGACGGCGAACGAACAACAGCGAACAGACGGGTGACGAACAAACAACCGCAGGTGCCGGCTCTTGATCCAAACGCTGATATCCCCACGCCCAAACGAGTCGCCACGTTCCGTTGACGTTCTGATATTTGAAGAAGAAGCTGTCGTGGTCCGTGCGATTCGGATCGTCGACCAGCTCGCTGAATGTGCGGCGCAGGATCGATTTGATCGCGCGCTCGGTCGACGTTTCCGGTTTCGCCTCATCGATTCGTCGACGAAGTTTGTCGACATCGGTCTGCAAGATACTCTTAAGGTCGGCCGTCGTGGCGGGCATAACCTGAATTTCTTCAAGGCGACCACCCTCTTCGTCGCGAACATAATAGTTAGCGCTCTCGTCTTCCCATTCCGGTTCAGCGACAAGATCGCCCAACCAACGGTAGAGGATTTTCGCATTTGATCCCGCGCGATCAAGAAGGGGGACACCCGGCTCGATCGCAATCGGACTAAAGTCGCGTGCTTCCTCGTTCAAATCGACTCGCATGAACCGTTCGGCCATTGGTTCGCCTCTCTACATTAAATGCTTATCTTAGTTTCACTCGCTCGTTGAGTGAGGGATCCGATGTATAGGGCATAAAGGGCGGGACTATATCAGTTTTGCCCGTTTCATTTATACTTCGTTGCGTTTCTTGCCTGTCCGACGAAACCTTCGACGGCGACGAAAATTGCCCTCATCTACAAGCGGGAAAAGATTCCTATCGTTGTCATTTCCTAAGTTGTCCCAAACACAAAAGAATTCTCTGCCATCAGAAGGGCAATAAAACCTTCCGCACGAACAATTTATCAAATAATCTAGCGTATCCTCTGTCACGCCGAACTTCAAGCCGCCCCGATTGGGATTTCGCAGGATCAATCCATCAAAATAAATGATCCAACGTGGCAAGTATCAGGCAAATCCAGAGGCATGTCCTTTTGTTCACTCTGCTCCAGAGTAATTCTTATGACAAGTATAGTACAAAAGTGCTGAAAAGGCATTTTGTTCGAAACGTTTGGCGCAACTGCTTCGCATACTGCTCATTGCTTCCATTTTAACATCGAGCTCATGCAATCCATACAGGAGCTTTCGACTTCACTATTCGCGCATCTTAACGCCGATTATTGCAGGATTGGGCAATTTTTATACATCAAGGGAACTATATATTAATGAAAACGCAAGCCTCGACGTGTCCTGATGTACATATCTTGCCAATGGAGTGCACACATCTACATCCTTTTGCGATTTATTACACATTTCAATAAATGTCTTTATGTCCACCTCTTAAAGCCGCACATTTTCGTTTGCTCGCTTTAGGAAATCACTTGCTAGTTGCAACGATAGAAAGGATTTATGTAGAATGGGATGAAGTTATGTCGAATCGCTATTTCCCTCACTCGATAATCCACGCCCCCAGGACTTGCCATGAGTAACGATGAGAAACGTTCTAGCAGCAATAAAATCAATCGTCGCAAATTTGTCTCCGCATCGGCAGTCACCGCCGCGGCGGGACTTACGCTAGTTCGACCCTCTGCCGTTCGAGGAAGCGAGGCAAATTCCCGAATCAAGGTTGCCTGCATCGGTCAAGGAGGTCGCGGAAGTTGGATTACCGGACTTTTCAAGGCGCATGGCGGTTACGAAATCGCTGCCGTGGTCGATTACTTCCCCGATGTCGCCAAAGCGGCCGGCGAGAAACATGGCGTGCCCGCCGATCGATGCTTTTTGGGGCTCAAAGGATATCAGCGAGCGATCGACGTGGGCGTCGACGCGATTGTTTGCAAAGCAGCACCCTACTGTTTCCCCGAACAATCCGCAGCGGCCATCGAAGCGGGATGCCACGTCTATATGGCGAAACCGGTCGCGATCGACGTCCCGGGTTCCCTCGAAATCAAACGGCTGGGCAAGTTGGCAACCCAGAAGAATCTCTCGTTCCTAATCGATTTCCAACTCCGCGTCGATCCCTATCTACAAGAGTGCGTTCGACGGATCCACGAAGAAGACGCGATGAAGATCGAATTCATCCGCGCGTTCTACGACGACGACGGTCGCGCCGATCCGCCCATGACAGACAAGCTTTCGGATCGATTCCGACATCTTGTATGGACGATGAACTTGTGCCTCGGTGGCGGACGAATCGTCGCGGCCGGCATTCACGCAATCGATGCGATGCTTTGGCTCGCGGGCGAAACGCCCAGCAGTTGCGTCGGCAGTTCCATGCAATGCCGCGCCAATCCGCACGGTGACTCGCGTGACGCTTATTCGCTAACCTACAAATTCCCTAGCGGAATTACAGCGAATTACTCGGGCGATCAGTTTCGGAATTATCACGGCTTCGACTGTGGATGCAACGCTTACGGATGGCACTCGTATCTTGAAACCCGATATGGCGGGAAAACATGGATGCGTGGCGATAAGTGGCGATACGAGGGCGGCGAAACTCCCGACCTTTACCCGCGTGGAGCGACGACCAACATTGCAACGTTCTATAAGAATATCACCGAGGGTTTGTTCGACAATCCAACAGTCGAGCCGGCAACCGATGCGAATTTGGCCGCGATTCTCGGTCGAGACGCAGGCATGCGAGGTACAGAAATTACATGGGACGCCATGATTCGCGAGAATCAATCGCTCGCGCCCGATTTAAGCGGCCTTGTCGAGTAACGGATCGACCGAACTATACGTAGGGAGACAATCGCACGATGCCCAGTTCCTCCAAGCCGGCTGCCATGCTCGTCGAAATGTTCGGCCCGAAAAGTGAGATCGCAAGAAATTGCGTCCTTGCACTAACGGGCGCAATAGATGACGAGCTATACGCATCGTTTCGCGATTGGAAAATATGGTTTGAAGAGTCCGCCCGGCACGCCGCCGATCCACCGCCAAAGGAGTTGAAGGTACTGACGAAGCATTGGGGGATCGACGACGAGCCGGCCCAACTCTTATTCGCTACCTACCTATGCTACGCCACGACTGTCGAGTCACTCACCTCGCATTTCGCCCCTGCAGAGTCGCAAGTTTCGGACGACACGTACTTATCTGCGGCACGCAAGACCGAGGTCTGGCAGCAATGCCTCGAAACGCTTGTGGAACCGGTCGAAACGATCACCGATCGACTGAAATCGATTCCACCGGCCGAGTTTTCAACCGATCTGTTCGGTCCGCTTTATCAAGCCCTCGTGCCGCGTGCGGTGCGACATTTGATGGGCGAGTATTTCACACCCGACTGGCTGATCGACATCTTGCTCGACGCGGCCGGACTGGATGGAAGCAAACCGATCCGATTGATCGATCCGACATGCGGGTCCGGCGCGTTTCTCGTCCGTGCGGCCGCTCGCATGATCAACGGGAAAGCTTTCAGCGAGCTCGATGATCCCAGTCGCTGGCTCGCCGAAAACGTCGTGGGCGTTGATATCAACCCGCTCGCGGTGCTGGCAGCTCGCGGAAATCTTTTATTGCAATGGTCGCGAAATTGCGCCCTCAGCGATCTGCAGCCTCCGCAAATCTACGAGGGCGACTTCCTTTTTACCGATCGACCGGAGTTACCACCGTTCGATCTGGTGATCGGCAACCCGCCATGGATCGCGTGGGACAATTTGCCCGAGCGATTGCGAAAGAGTACCGACCGGTGGTGGCGCGACTACGGACTGTTTTCGCTCAAGGCTTCTGCGGCACGACATGGCGGCGCGAAGAAAGACTTGTCGATGCTCTTCGTTTATCGCTCGCTCGATGCGTTGACCGAAGATGGCGGACGACTGGCAATGGTTCTGCCTCAGTCACTTTTTCAGAGCAAAGGTGCGGGCGACGGTTTCCGCCGGTTCCAACTTGGCGACGATGGACCGGAAATCGGCGTCCAGCGCGTCGATGATTTCACGGCCGAGCAACCGTTCCAAGGCGCATCGAACTGGACCGCTACACTCGTTGCGGTTAAAGGGAAACCGACTACGTATCCCATTCCCTACGACCGTTGGTCGCGCGACGCGTCGGGCGTGCTCCACGCAATCCCCGGTCTTGCCGAGCCGATCGACCCGTCACGTCGGGGCTCGCCCTGGCTCGTTCGCCCTAGGGAATTGTCGCTCTCGCCCTCGGAGTTGATCGGCACGTCGGACTACACCGCGCGATTGGGCGCCAACAGCGGCGGTGCGAACGGCGTCTTCTGGGTACGAGTGCTCGAAAAAACCGACGAGGGTGTCGTTATCGAAAACATCGCCCGGCACGGAAGATCGACGATCCCCCAAGTGCAACGAACGATCGAGCCCGAACTGATATTCCCGTTGATCCGCTGGAAAGATGTCGCACGATGGCGGGCACGACCCTCCGCGCACCTTCTTCTGACGCAAGATGTTGCCCTCCGTCGCGGCATCGACGAAGACGCGATGCGGCGTGCATTCCCGAAAACACTCGATTATCTGACCGAGTTCGAGGAAATCCTCAAAAATCGCCGCGCGTGGCAGCGTTATCAGGCACACGCGCCGTTCTACTCGATGTATAATGTAGGGTGGTACACGACCGCACCGATCAAGGTTGTCTGGCGGCGAATGGATCGACAGATAAGAGCAGCCGTCGTACTCGACGTTGAGGATCCCCTGCTCGGCCGACGACCGGTCGTACCCCAAGAAACGTGCGTGCTAGTCGAATGCCGCCGACACTCCGAGGC